>JADMIO012889372.1_pt1 | contig 82971 bp, 76 predicted proteins | sample 8958161 | NCBI WGS metagenome assembly JADMIO01 (sample SAMN16585339, study PRJNA669376) | soil metagenome | isolation source: Crop rotation soil | place: USA: Cullars Rotation, Alabama | collected 2011
CGACAACTTGTCCACGTGGAATTCTAAGCTTAGGATCCCAATGTGCTGGAAAGAGGTTGTAGTAGCAGTCGCTGCACGTCGGCAGCTTGACGACGACGTCATTCAGCTTGGTGATGGCTTCGTCGTCGCGGCCGGCGCGGAGCGCTTCGATCGCGGACGCCGCGGCTTCCTGCACCGCTTTCTGCTCGGGGCTCATGCCGCTCGTCTGCGTCAGCGTGAAGTTCGCCTCGGCGGGCGTGCCCTGCGATACGGTGACCCGCTGCGCGGCCTGACCGACCTTGTCTTTCACCACGGTCACGGTGTACTGGCCGGATTGCAGACCGACCTGCACGAATTCGCCCTTGTTGTTCGTCTTGGTCTCGGCGTTGCGCGCCGGGCCCTGAATGGAGACTTTGGCGTCGGCGACGGGCTGGCCCTTGTCGTCAACGACCTTTCCCTTCACGATGCCCTGGGCGAACGCGGGGGCCGAAAACACGAGCGCTACGGCAAGCGCCAGGACACCCCGGTACAGATGGGTCCGCATGCTTCAAATCCTCTCTTTGCTGATGATCCGCCCCCGCAGCTTCGCTGCTTCGGCGAGACAGGCCTAACCGGCAATCCTAACGGTAGTTTACGTAGTTTAACCGAAGAAATGTTCCACCGCCGCCAACTCGTGCGTAACCGGTGCAGGAGGGAGCGAAACCAGGAACCTGCGGCCATATCCCATGGTTCGCAGCCGCGGGTCGAGGATCGCCAGGACGCCCCGATCGGTGCGGTGGCGGATGAGCCGGCCGAGTCCCTGTTGCAGCGCGAGGATGGCGAGCGGCACCTGGTAGTCGGCAAACGCATCGCCGCCGCGCGCCCGGATCGCCTCGATGCGCGCGGCCGTCACCGGATCGCCCGGCGAGGTGAACGGCAGCTTGTCGATGATGACGCAGCTGAGCGCCTCGCCGACGACGTCGACGCCCTGCCAGAAGCTGGAGGTCGCGAGCAGCACGGCATTCGGCGTCGAACGGAATTGATCGATGAGCGTCGATCGCGGCGCCGTCCCCTGCACGAGGATCGGATAGGGGAGCGACATCTCGACGAACTGCTGCACCGCGCGCAGCATCGCGTAGCTGGTGAAGAGGACGAACGCGCGTCCGCGCGACCGCTTCAGGATTTCGATGACCTCGCGCGCCGCCGCCGCGCTGAAGGCCGGCGACTTCGGCGACGGGATGCGGCGCGGCAGGTAGAGCAGCGCCTGCGTCTTGTAGTCGAACTCCGAGGGGACGCGCACTTCGTGCGCCGTGTGGATACCGAGGCGGCTCTTCACGTACTCGAACGATCCGTCGACGGCCAGCGTCGCCGACGTCAGGACCGTCGTCCGCATGCGGTCGAACAGCGCCTCCCGCGCGAGACGCGACACGTCGATCGGCGAGGCACGCAGGAACAGTCCGCGCCCGCGCGTTTCGACGTAGTAGACGAAGTCGGCGTCGTTGGCGCGAATCAGGAAGGAAATGTCGTCGCGCAGCTCGCGCGCGCGCCGCGCGAGGGTGGCGATCATCTCGTCGTTCGGCTCGTCCTTCTTCTGCGAGAGGAGGAGCGTCGCTTCGAGTCCCTCCAGCGCGCCGGCCAGCATCGCGCCGTCCTGGAAGTAATCGACGAACGCCTCCGAGGTGTAGCGCGCCTTCGATTCCGCCGTGGCCATCCGCGCCATGGACAGGCCGCTGAAGAAGGTCCGCGAGTGCTCGCCGACGCGTGTGACGGCCTGCAGGATGTCGGTCGTCATCGGCATGGTGGCTTCGACGTCGCGCACGAGGTCCTCGACGCGGAAGTTGCTCGCTGCGATGCCGAAGTACTGCGTTGCGACATCCTCGAGCTGATGCGCCTCGTCCACGACGAGCGTCGGGCAGGTCGGAATCACTTCGCCGTACGCGCTCTTGCGCAGCTGCGCATCCGCGCAGAGCAGGTGATGGTTGACGATGACGGCGTCGGCGGCGGCGGCCTGCTGGCGCATGAGCGTGACGAAGCAGTCGCCATAGCGCGGACATTCGGTGCCCAGGCAGGTCTCGGCATCCGCCGAGATTTCCTTCCAGAGCGGCAGATCCTCCGGCAGGTCGCTGAGCTCGGCGCGATCGCCGCTCTTCGTCTTCTTCGACCAGTCTTCGATCACCGGCAGAAAAACAGCGTGCTCGAACGATTTGTTTTCATTCGCCGCCTGGAATCGATGCAGGCACAGGTAGTTCGAGCGCCCCTTCATCAGCGTTGCGGTGAACGGCCTGCCGAGCGCCTCGCGCAGCGCGGGGAGATCCTTGAAGAAGATCTGTTCCTGAAGATTTTTCGTGCCCGTGGAGACGAGCACGCGCTGGCCGCTGAGGATGGCGGGGACCAGGTAGGCGAGCGTCTTGCCGGTGCCCGTGCCCGCTTCCGCGATTAACGTCCCGCCGTTTTCGATGACATCCGAGACCGCCGATGCCATTGCGCGCTGTCCCTCGCGTGGCTCGTAACCGGCGACCACGCGCGCAAGCGTGCCTCCGTCGGCGAAGGCGGCTTCGACGATGGTTCGAAGGTTCGCTGGTTCGGCGGTTCGCGAACCATCGAACGTCCGAACCCCCGAACCACCACTACCTACTGCAACTCCGGGTAGAGGGGAAATTTCCGGCACAGCCGCTCGACTTCGTCCTTGACCATGCCGGCCACGCGATCGTCATCCGGCGCCGCCAGCACGCGGGCGATCAGATCGCCGACCTGATCCATCTCCGGTTCGCGCATCCCGCGCGTGGTGATGGCCGGCGTCCCGACGCGGATGCCGCTGGCCACCATCGGCGGATTCTGATCGAACGGAATCGCGTTCTTGTTGACGGTGATGCCCGCCTTGCCGAGCGCCGCCTCAGCAACCTTCCCCGTGATGCCCTTGGAGAACACATCGACGAGCATCAGGTGGTTGTCCGTCCCGCCGCTGACCAGGCGGAAGCCGTGGCCCGAGAGTGACGCGGCCAGGCGCGCAGCGTTGGCGGCGATCTGCCGCTGATAGTCGGCAAACGACGGCTGCATCGCTTCCTTGAAGCAGACCGCCTTGGCCGCGATGATGTGCATCAGCGGCCCGCCCTGCACGCCCGGAAAGAGCGCGCGATCGAGATCCTTGGCATACTGCTCGCGGCACATCACCATGCCGGCGCGCGGCCCGCGCAGCGTCTTGTGCGTCGTCGTCGTCACGAACTCGGCGTGCGGCACCGGGCTCGGGTGCACGCCGCCGGCGACGAGGCCGGCGATGTGCGCCATGTCCACGACCATCGGCGCGCCGACCGCCTTGGCCACCTTCGAGATGCGCACGAAGTCGATGATGCGCGGGTAGGCGCTGGCGCCGACCATGATCATCTTCGGCTTGTGCTCGTGCGCGAGCCGCTCGAGTTCCTCGTAGTCGATGCGCTCGTCGTCCTTGCGCACGCCGTAGGGGACGATGGTGTAGAGCTTGCCCGAGAAATTCAGCGGGTGGCCGTGCGTCAGGTGACCGCCGTGCGCCAGGTTCATGCCGAGCACGGTGTCGCCGGGCTTGAGCAGCGCGAAGTAGACGGCCATGTTCGCCTGCGCGCCCGAGTGCGGCTGCACGTTGACGTGATCGGCGCCGAACAACTGCTTGGCGCGTGAGATGGCGAGCGATTCGGCCACGTCGACGAATTCGCATCCGCCGTAATAGCGCTTGCCCGGGTAGCCCTCCGCGTACTTGTTCGTCATCACCGAGCCGGCGGCTTCGAGCACGGCGCTGCTGACGAAGTTCTCGGAGGCGATGAGCTCGAGACCTTCGGCCTGGCGCCGCACCTCGTTCTTGATCGCGGCGGCAATCTCTGAATCCGTTTCGGCGAGTGAGCGTTGCATTGACGTGAGCGTTGAAGCAGGGGCTGCCATGACGGCGAATTGTACTATGGGGGCTTGAGCCAACCGACTGTCACCATCTCCGCGCGCGGAGAACAACGCATCCGCGGCGGTCATCCGTGGATCTACCGCACGGACGTCGTTGACGTTTCTGCAACCGCCGGCGAGGTCGTGGACGTCATCGGTCCACGGCAGCGCACGATCGGCAGCGCGCTCTTCAGCGACCAATCGCAGATCACGCTGCGGATGCTGACGACCGGCGATCACGCGGCAGGCGGCAAGGCGCTCGACAGCGACCGGGCGCAGCGGCTCGATGGGCTGCTCCGCTCCCGTATCGAGCAAGCGATCCGTTTCCGCGAGTCGCTGGGCCTCGACGCCACCGCGTATCGCCTCGTGCATGGCGAAGCGGACCTGCTGCCGTCGCTGGTCGTCGATCGCTACGGCGACTACCTGGCCATCCAGGCGCTCTCACAAGGCATGGATCGCCTGCTGCCGGCCATCACGCTCATCTTCATCAACCTGCTGCAGCCGAAGGGCATCCTCGCCCGCAACGATCCGAAGGTGCGGGCGCTCGAAGGGCTGCCGCAAAGCGTCGACGTTCTCCACGGCGACATTCCCGAGTCCGTCGTCGTGCGTGAAGGCCCCGTCGAATACGACGTCAACCTGCGCACGGGCCAGAAGACCGGGCTCTTTCTCGATCAGCGCGAGAACCGTGAGGCGGCGGCACGCTACGCGCGCGGCCGGCTGCTCGATTGTTTCAGCTACAACGGCGGCTTCGCGCTGCGGCTGGCGCGGACCTGCCCCGAGGCGGAAGCGCTGGACATCTCGCCCGATGCGGTGGAGCGGATTCGCGCGAACGCGGTGCGCAACGGCGTGCCCCACCTGCAGGCGCGCGAGGTGAACGTCTTCGACGAGCTGCGCCGCCTCGAGCGGGCGGGAGAGCGCTACGACGCGATCGTCCTCGACCCGCCGGCGTTCGCCAAGAACAAGGCGTCGATTCCAAACGCGATCGCGGGTTACAAGGAAATCAATCTGCGCGCGATGCGCCTGCTCAACCCCGGCGGGTATCTGATTACCTGCAGCTGTTCGTACAACGTCAACGAGGAGATGTTCGCGTCGGTCATTCACGAGGCCTCGGTCGACAGCCACACGCCGATGACGATCGTCGAGAAACGCATGCAGGGCCGCGACCACCCGGTGCTCGTCGGCGTGCCGGAGACCTATTACCTGAAATGCTTCATCCTGCGCCGGGTGGAGTAGGATCGCGCCCGTGAAACGGGCAGCCATTCTTCTCGCCGTGCTTCTGGCCACGGCCACGCTTCCCGCGCAGGCCGGCCGCGGTGTGATTGCCGGCAGGGTGGTCACCGACCAGGGCGATCCGGCCGCCGGCGTCACCATCCAGGCGAGGGACGCGGCGGGGAAATTCACGTCCGCCACCGCCAATAAAAACGGCGAGTACCGCCTCGTCAACCTTGCCGCCGGCAGCTACGAGATCTCCGTGCCGCAGATGGGCCTGCGCACCGCGCGCTACGCGCAGCCGAACGTCATGGTCGAAGCCGGCAGGACGGTCACGCTCAACATTCAGCTGATGCCGAACAACTTCGGCGTCGTCGGCGACGATGCGGCGTTCCTGCAGATGTACAACAAGTACAAGGATCTGAAGGGGCCGGCGCCGCGCACGCCGGACGGGCATCCCGACTTTTCCGGCGTGTGGCTCGCCAACGTCGATCCGAATCCGACGCCGGCGCAGATGCTGCCGTGGGCCCAAACGGAGTGGGAGCGGCGGCGCGATCGTGCGTTCGAGGGAATGCCGACGTCGCGCTGCCTGCCGGCGGATCCGACGCTGACGCTGCCGGTCTTCTACAAAATCGTGCAGACGAAGACGCTCCTCATTCATCTCTTCGAGCAGGACCCGCACTATCACCAGGCGTTTCTCGACGGCCGCGAGCATCCGCAGGATCTCGATCCGACGTGGATGGGTCATACCATCGGACGGTGGGAGAAGGACACGCTGCTGCTCGACACCGTCGGCCTCAACGACAAAAGCTGGCTGCTGCAGGCGACGTGGCTTCCGCACACCGAGAAGCTGCGCATCCGCGAGCGATATACGCGCCCGGATCTCGCGCACCTGAACATCGACGTCACGCTCGAGGATCCCGACACGTTCATCAAGCCCGTCGAACGCCACGTGCAGTGGCTGTTCACGCCCGGTGAGGAGTTGTTCGAGTCGATCTGCGCCGAGAACAACAAGTTCAACGAATATTCGGCATTCAAGTAAGAGGAGATCGCATGGTCCGTGCCTCCGTGGTTTGTCTGACCGTTGCGCTTCTGGTCGTCGCGGCCGCGCCGATGGCGGCGCATCATTCCTTCGCAGCGGAGTTCGACATCACCAAGCCGGTGACGATTACCGGCAAGGTGACGAAGATCGAGTGGACCAATCCGCACGCCTATCTGTTCATCGACGTTGCGGATGCGCAGACGGGCGCGGTCACCAACTGGGAAATCGAGATGGGCAGTCCCAACGGCCTGACGCGTCTCGGCTGGACGCGCACACTGCTGAAGCCGGGCGACGCCGTCACCGTCGAAGGCAGCCTCGGACGCAACAAGCCGAACCTCGCCAACGCACGGTCGGTGGTCATGACCGAGACCGGCAAGAAGCTGGGCGCTGCTTCGAGCGAAGGAGCGCGCCAGCCATGACGCGCTTCGCTCGCACTACGCTGTCGATCGCCGCGCTCGTCGCGCTCGCGTCGCTGACCGCCGCCGCGCAGTCGTCGGGACGCTGGGTGATGCAGAAAGGCGCGCCGGTGCCGGCGCCGGAAGAGGAGTACTGGAACGCGACCGCCAATGGAAAGCTGTATCTGATGGGCGGCAACCAGGGCGGCAAGAACGATCGCGTGCTCGAGTACGACGTCGCCGGTGACAAGTGGACGACGAAGAAGCCGGCGCCCTGGTCGGCCAATCACATGGCGCTGACCGAATATCGCGGAAAGATTTACGTCTTCGGCGGCGCGACGGTCGAAAGCCAGCCGAACGCGCTGAAGTCGTGGGAGTACGATCCCGCCGCGGATTCCTGGAAGGAGCTGCCGGCGATGCCGAGCAAGCGCACGGCATCGGTGGCCATCGAAGCAGGCGGGAAAATCTACGTGATCGGCGGCAGCGATGAAGGCGGCCTGTCCGTTGCCACCAACGAAGCGTACGACGTCGCGAGCGGCAAGTGGGAGACGCACCGGCCGATGCCGACGGCGCGCAATCACCCGGCGGGTGGTGCCGTCAACGGCAAGCTCTACGTGATCGGCGGGCGGCTGACCGCCGCCAATGTCGCCAACATGCTCTCGAGCGCCACCGACATCGTCGAGGAGTACGACCCCGTGGCCGACAAGTGGCGATCGATGACGAAGATGCCGTATCAGACGAGCGGACAGGGATGGATCACGTTTCAGAATCGCATCTACGTCGCCGGCGGCGAGCTCCGCGACGACCACATGGATGCGATCTTCCGCGACTTCGTCGTCTTCGATCCGGCGGCGAACCAGTGGTCTCGGCTGCCGTCGATGCCGACCGCGCGGCACGGTGTCGTGCTGACCGCGCTCGGCAATCGCATCCACGCGGTGGCGGGGCACACGTCGTTCGACGGCAACGGCGCGGAAGCGCTGCACAGCAACGTCAACGAGATTTTCGAGCTCGCGGGAACCCGGTAACGCCATTCTGGAGGTCGTCATGAAGACAGCCGTTCTCCTTGGTATCGCCTTCAGTCTCGCCACGGCGAGCCTGCTGGCGCAGACGGTGCCGAACACCGTCGATGGACACGTGGCCGCGGCGAAGGCTGCTGCGGGCACCGATCACATGGAGGTCTTCAACGATCTCTGCACGGCGACCGAGCGGGCCTCCGCGCAGGCCAACCCTGCGCCGGCGGCCGCCGCGCGCGCGCCGCAGGGGCCGCCGCCACGCTCCGCGTGGCACGTCGATCCCGTGAAGGTGTTCGACAACCTCTACTACCTCGGTCAATCCGAGTACTCCGCCTGGGCGCTCAACACGTCTGCGGGCATCATCGTCATCGATGCGCTCTTCGACTATTCGGTCGAGGACGAAATCGTCAATGGTCTGACCAAGCTCGGTCTCGATCCGAAGAACATCAAGTACGTGCTCGTCAGCCATGCGCACAGCGATCACGCCGGCGGCGCAAAGCTGCTGCAGGATCGGTTCGGCGCGCACGTGCTGATGTCCGCCGCCGACTGGGACCTCGCGGCGCGCAACACGCAGTCATGGCCGAAGCCGAAGAAGGACATGGTCGTCGCCGACGGGCAGAAGCTCACGCTCGGCGACACGACGATCACCATGTATCTGACGCCGGGCCATACGCCGGGCACGATCTCGACGATTCTTCCGGTGCGCGATCAGGGGCGGCCGCACGTCGCGGCGGAGTGGGGCGGCACCGGCTTCAACTTCACCGTCTCGCCTGACAAGCCGCGCCGCTACTGGTATGAGACCTACGCGGCGTCCGCGGATCATTTCCGCGACGCCGTAAAGAAAGCTGGCGCCGACGTATTGATCGCGAATCATCCGAACCAGGATGGGGCGAAGGCGAAGCTGGCCAAGCTGGCGATGCGGAAGCCGGGCGACCCGAACCCCTACGTCATCGGCAACGACAGCGTCGTCCGCTACGTGACGATGGTCGGCGAGTGCGCGCGCGCCAGCCGGCTGCGCTTCAATAGCTCAACCAACTAAACGCGCGATGTCCGTGTGGCAGCGCGTGCCCGTGCTGGTTCGCGCGCCGATCGCCGGACTGTTCGTATCCGGCATCGGCGTGACGTTGTGGGGCGGGCTTGGCTCATTTCCCGGCCTTGCCGGGTGGAACCTGCGCTATATGCCACGGGTGCCGTGGGCATTAGTGCCAATGGCGCTCTTCCTCTTCGTCTACCTGCGGTATCTGAACGGATCAGGGTGGCCGCGCTCGACGTCCGACGCGCGGCGCATCAACCTTCGCGCCAATCCGTTGTCCGCCGATTTGTGGACGACGTCGCTCCTCGCGGGACTTATTGGCCTGGCGGCGCTCATGCCGCTTTCCGCGATCATGGGCCGCCTGTTCGCGCTGCCGGCGGATGCGCAGCGCGCCGACATTCCCGCCGCGATGCCGCCGGTGACGATCTTTCTTCTGCTCGTCATGTCATCGCTCGTCGCCGGCCTGATTGAAGAATCCGGCTTCCGCGGCTACATGCAGGGCACGATCGAGCGCCGGCACGGCTTTCTGGTTGGTCTGCTCGTCAGCGGCATCGTCTTCGGTCTCGCGCACTTCAACCACCACGCGGCGGCGACCCTGCAGATGCTGCCGTTCTACCTTGCGGTGTCGGCGATCTACGGCGGGCTCGCCGCTGCGACCGATTCCGTCCTGCCCAGCATGGCGCTGCATGCCGGCGGTGATCTGTGGTCGATGACGCGCCAGTGGATGACCGCGCAGCCCTATTGGCAACTCTCACCGGCACGCGCGCCGGGTCTTATCTGGGACACCGGCATCGACGCCGCGTTCATCACATCGGTCGCATCGTTTCTCCTGCTTGCTGGCATTGCAACCGCCGCCATCATCGGCGTTGCCCGCCAGGCTCAGGAAGATCCAAGTTCCAAGCTCCAAGATCCAAATTCCAAGAACGCTGTCGATCTTCGTTCTTGAACGTTTGGAGCTTGGATCTTGGAGCTTGGATCTTGGAGCTTTATTGAATCCTGCCTTCGATCATCATCGTCTGCAGGACGCCGACCGGATCGAAGAGGAAGGCGGTGCCGAACAGTGACCGCGGGCGGCCGAACACGCAATCGAACGCCGGGCGTAATCCGAACCCGCGTGTCGAGCCGGCGCGGATGATCGTCGTGCCGGAACCGCCGGCCAGGTCAATGCGTGGAATGGTGATCATCGGCCCACCGAGATTCGACCCGTCGTTCAGATGCAGGGTCACGTGGTCGAGCGTGAGGTCGTGCGGCCCCGCGGTGATGTTCAGGAAAAACGACGGCCTGAAGCCGAATCCGCCGGGACATTGGAGCGTGGCGAGCGGGCTGAATCCGATCGGCAGCGGCGAGAACGCCCCGCCAGGTCCGAGCGAAGACCCTCCGACGCTCAACGCGGCGCCGCCAGGTGAGGGATCGCAGCCGGCAGCAGCCAGGCTGAGAACGCCGAGCGCGACGACAACGGCGACGTGACGCTTCACGGGTCACCTCCTGGATGCTGCGAGCATACTCCCGTGATAAGGTGTCGCGCACCTGCAGGAGGTCGCCGATGAGAAGGCTCTTCGCGCTCGCGACCCTTTCACTCGCGCTGACGTGGGCGCTCCCGGCCGCCGCGCATCACTCCTTCGCGGCGGAATTCGACGAAAACAAGCCGGTGAAACTCAAGGGCAAGCTGACCCAGCTCGACTGGTTGAACCCGCACGGCTGGCTGCACATCGACGTCGCCGAGCCGGATGGGAAAGTCGTCAACTGGGCGATCGAAGCGGGCGCCCCGAACGCGCTCATCCGGCGGGGATTGCGCAAGACCGATTTCCCGATCGGCAGCGAAGTGATCGTCGAAGGTTATCGCGCGAAGAACGATGCCCCGCGCGCCAGCGGCACGACGGTGACGTTTGCAGACGGACGGAACTTCTTCCTCGGTGCGTCGGACACGCAACCGCAGACGGGCAACGCGCCAGCACGCTAGCGATTGCGCCAGGGATCGCCGAAGTAGAACTTGAATCCTGACTGGAGCAGCGTGTCGAGGTCCTGCTGGCCTTCGCGGCACGCCTCCTCCAGCAGCTCGAAGCCCGGCGTCTTCTCGCGCACCTGCGCCCACGCCATCGTCCACGGGCGCGTGAACTCCTTCGCATCATCGACGCGCACTTCGTAGTGGAGCGTGTCCGCGTCGATCATCGTCAGGCGTTCGACGATGTGCGCGGTATCCATGTAGAAGTTTCCCGAGTCGTCCAGCCAGTTGTAGCCGTTGAAATTTTTCGAGTCGATGACCAGCGTGTTGCCTTCCCAATGCCCGCGGGAATCGCCGTTGGTCACCTTGATCCCGTCGCCGAGGGGCGGCCGTCCGTCCATGGCGATGACGCGCTGCACGTGATGATCCTCGAACAGCCAGACGATGAACTGGTCGCCGTCAGGCTGCAGGATCTGATTGGCATCCTGCTGCGCCAGCCGCGGCACGCCGGCGCCGCCGCACGCCGTTCGCGGATCGACGTAGGTCTTGTAGTTGACGCCGATCCTGCCGATCGGCGCCGCCCACGGCTGGTAGGGGATCTTGCCGTCGGGCGGGTCGACGATCATCGGCGGTGCAATCGTCCATGGCATCACCTTGTCGCCGACGAGCGGTTCACTGCCGGAGACACCTTCCATCGAAAACGACTGCGCGAGCTGGCCGCGCCAGTAACCCTGCAGATCGGGCTTGCCGCTGCGCGTGCGCGGCGGCGTGAACGTCTTCGCTTTCTCCAGCGCGCAGGCGTGAAAAGCCGCCGGCACGGCAGGACATCCGCCGACTGTTTTCGGCTTGCCGTCCTGCGCGACGAGCGGCGCGCTCACGAGCACGGCGAGCATCACGATGACAGCGTAAATACGCACGTGCGCCTCCTGCGCTAGCGACCGGCGTGCGCCTCGTCCATCAGGCGCCCAGGGTCGTATTCGAGCACGCGAACGTTCGGTTCCTTCCGCCGGTAGAGGACCATCCGCATCGTCCACGGTCTGGTGAAGACCGTGGGATCTTCGACGGTCACCTCGTAGTTGATGTGATCCGGTCCATCCGGCGTGTAGCGCTCGACGAGGTGCAAGTCCTCGCTGTGAAAGTTGCCGGCGCGGTCGAACCAAGTCCCTTCCTCGAAGTAAGTGACGTCGGCGACGAGCGTGTTGCCTTCCCAGTGGCCGCGCGAGTCGCCCATCCAGAAGTTCAGCGGTCCGCGCGGGTGCGGCGTGCCGTTGGTGAAAATCGTCCGCACGCCGCGGTCGTACTCGAACACCATGACGACTTGCTCGGCGGTCTGGAAGATCTGAAACGGAAACGCCATGTACATGATGCGCGGCACGCCCGGCAGGTAGCCCTTCGTCTCGGGATCGGCGGTGGCGCGGTTCTCGAAGTTCGCGCGCTTCCTGGCGAGCGCCTCGGGTTTGTAGGGGATGTCGTTGCCGACGACGATGCCCTGGCCGGCGGGGACGCCAAGGCGCGCGGGATGATCCTGGATGTCCCAGGCAGCGGTGTTGAGAACCTGCCAGATGCCCTGCAGGTTCGGCTTACCGTCCGACGTTCGAGCCCCTCGACTCGCGTCGCTCGCTCGGGGCAGGGCCGCCGGCGTCTGCGCCGGCGCGCGGATTGTGGCGAGGAAGAGGGCCGCGGCAATCAGCGCGCCGGTTGATCCACGTCGCATCCGGAGGAACCTCCTCGGTAAGCGACGCGAATAGTAGCACCGTCGAGTCGTGGTTAATGCGTCTGTCCGGCCATCTGCTTCATGAATTCGTCCTGCCGCTGCTTCATCTCCTGCGGCGTGAGATCCTCCTTACGCGTGGCGATCGTCCACATATAACCTTCGGGATCTTTGAAGCTGCCGGCGCGATCGCCCCAGAACTGGTCCTGCATCTTGCCCATCGGCCCGTCGAGGACACGCGCACCGGCGGCGACGGCGCGGTTGAAGATTGCGTCGCTGTCCGGCACGTAGACCCAGAGATGTGCCGGCGAGCCGCCGTAGGCCTTCGGACCTCTTGCTCCGGGGCCCATCACGTCGTTGACCATGATCAGCGAGTCGCCGATCTTGATCTCGGCGTGCATGATCTTGCCGTCGGGCCCGGTCGCGCGCGCGACTTCCTCGGCGCCGAGGGCCTTCTTGTACCACTCGATTGACTGCGCCGCGTTGTCGAGGGCGAGCTGCGGGGTGACGGTGTGATGACCTGGAGGAATCGGACTCTTCGCTTTTGCCATTTCGAACTCCTTCTTGCCCGGGAAAGGTGACAAGTCTCGCACTAGTGAATTCGGCTCTCAAGCACGACCGTGTGCGACATGCCGTGTTGATCGAAGAGAAACACGTTGCCGTGCAGCGCGAGCGGATGACCGGCGACGCAACCGAAGCCCGGATTCACCGCGAACGCGCGAGTGGTCCCCGCACGGATGAAGATGTTGTCCGGTTGCCTGACCAGGTCGTGTGACGGAATCGTGATTTCCGGCCCGCCGAGGTTCGTTCCATCGATCAGGTGCAGCGTGACGTGATCGACTGTCAGGTCGTTGATGCCGGCGGTGATGAAGAGGTTGAACGACGCGCCGAAGCCGAACCCGCCGGGGCAGGCGATGCCGCCGAAGGGCGTAAGTACGATTGGTGTCGGCGAGAGCTGTCCGCTTGGTGTTGTGATTGACGACGCGCCCATGACGAGCGCGGTGGGGGAGCCGTCACACGCGGCGGTGAGGAATCCCAGGATACCGAGAGCTGCGGCGACGCACGCGCGCTTCATAGGTCACCTGTCGTGGAGAGCGCGGCGTCTGCAGCAATCCGGGTGCCCGTGTGAGCCCTATGTTCCTGCTGACGCAGGGGAAAAGGGCCCCAATCATCGCGGCGGGACGCGGCTGCCGCGTGGCTCCCTTTCATTGACAGCGTGCAAGCTCGGGTCTAGAGTTCATCCGTCTTAACAGGAGACGTGATGGACCAGCCTGATAATCCCCACGCGCCTCACCCGCCCCGCGCGGGCGTGAGCCGTCGCGCCTTCATCAAGGGCGTGATCGCCAGCGGCGCGGTCGCCTCGTCCGCGGCGTATCTGTTCCGGGGCAGCGGCGAGACGATTTTCGGCCAGACCGCCGCGCCCGGCTCCGTCGAGCGCCTCATCACGCTGAACGTCAACGGCCAGATGCGCCACGTCGACGTGATGAAGCAGGAAACGCTGGCGATGACGCTGCGCTACAAGCTCGGTCTGACGGGCACGAAAATCGGCTGCGATCGCGCGGAATGCGGCGCCTGCACGGTGCTCGTCGACGATGTGCCGCACTATTCGTGCTCGGTGCTGACGCACACGGTCCGCGGCCGCAAGGTGCAGACGATCGAAGGGCTGGCGACGGGCGATCAACTGCATCCGGTGCAGCAGGCGATCGTCGACGAACAGGGCTTCCAGTGCGCCTTCTGTATGTCCGGCTTCACGATGGCGGTGGTCGGCTTCCTCAAGGAGAATCCGAGCCCCACGCGCGCGCAGCTCGCGCACGGCATCTCGGGAAATCTCTGCCGCTGCCAGGACTACGACAAGATCCTCACGGCCTTCATGCGCGGTGCGGAATATATGAGGAGGACGACGTAGGTCCGGCTGAAGCCGGACACTACCGTCACACCGCTATGGCGGATACCAAATACATCGGTCAGAACTACACGCCGCCGGATCTCGTGGCGAAGGTCACCGGCCGCGCCCGCTATGCGGAGGATTTCCGCGGCGAGGGCATGCTCTTCACCAAGCTGCTCCTCAGCCCGATGCCGCACTGCCGCGTGCGCAGTATCGACACCAGCGCCGCGCTGGCGATGCCGGGCGTCAAAGCCATCCTCACCGCCGACGACCTGCCCGACCTCGGTCCGAACGTCGAACGCGCGCTGACCAACGAGCCGTTCTACGCCGGCGAGCCGATTCTCGCGGTCGCCGCGGTTGACGAGCTCACCGCCGCCGAGGCGATTGAAAAGATCGACATCGATCTCGAGCCGCTGCCCTTCGTCGTCGATCCGCTCGATGCGCTGCGTCCTGGCGGTCCCGCCGCGCGCACGACGGGCAATGTCTGGGGCGCGCCGATGCCCGGCGGAGTCGGTCCCAACGCCGCGTCGCCGATTAAGACGATCAACTGGACCACCGAGCAGTTCGCGGACGCCGACAATGGACAGCTCCCGATGGGCGAGCCGACGGAGCAGTGGAGCTACGGCGACGTCGATGGCGGCTTCAAGAACGCCGCGCTCGTGCTCGACGAGACCTTCGTCGTGCAGTCGACCGGCCATCACCCGATGGAAACGCGATCGGCGATGGCCTACTGGCAGAACGGCAAGCTCTACATCCACCTCTCGACGCAGAGCGTCGCGCAGACCGTGCCGGGCGTGGCGCGCTGGTGCGGCATCCAGCCGCAGAACGTCGTGCTGATTTGCGAGTACACCGGCGGTGGCTTCGGCAGCAAGGGCGGCGGCGCGGTCTCGAGCTGCATTCCCGCGCTGCTGTCGAAGAAGGTGAACGGCGCGCCGGTGATGATGCGCATCACGCGCGAGGACGAAAGCTACATCGGCCGGGCGCGCACCAACATGGCGGGCCGCACACGTATCGGCTTCGCCAAGGACGGCCGCATCCTCGCCCTCGACCTCTTCATCGTCCAGGACAACGGATCGTACGGACCGATGGGCGATCACCGGTCCTCGGGTCTCGCCGCATCGATCATCTATCAGCCGGCCGCGATGCGCTGGCGCGCCATCAGTGTCCTCACCAATACGCCGCCGCGTTCGCAGCAGCGTTCGCCGGGCCCGATGCAGGCCAACGGCTTGATCGAGCCGGTGATGACGAAGGCGGCAAAGCAGCTCGGGATCGATCAGGTCGAAATCCGCCGCATCAACTCGCCGGTGGGACGCGCGACCTTCGGACCCGCCGGGCCGAACGGGCAGCGGCAGAAGCTGACCAGCGCGTTCATCGTCGAAGCGCTCGCCAAAGGGAAGGAGCAGTTCCGCTGGGACGAGCGGAAGGCGTACTCCGGACAGCGCCGCGGCGCGAAGGTTCGCGGCGTCGGCGTCGCGGTGGGTCCGCACGGCTCCGGCTCCATCGGTTTCGACAGCCTGATGACGCTGCGGCCCGACGGGAAGCTCTACGTGCAGTCGGGCGTCGGCAATCTCGGCACGCACTCGGTGATGGATCTCGCGCGCGTCGCGGCGGAAGTGCTGGCGATGCCGTGGGAGAAAGTCGAGGTCGGGTGGGGCGACACGGGCAAGGGCGTTCCGTGGTCGTGCCTCTCCGTCGGCAGCCAGACGACGCACGCGATGACGCGTGCGAATTTCGCTGGCGCCAACGACCTGAAGCGCAAGCTGCAGGAACTCGCGGCCAAGGATCTCGGCGGCTCGCCGGACGACTACGAGTTGAGCAACGAGCGCGTGCATCGCAAGGGCAACGCAGGCGGCGGACTGACGTATGCGCAGGCCGCGAAGCGCGCCATCGAGCTTGGCGGCAAGTACGACGGCCACGAGCTGCCCGAAGACATCAACGTGATGACGAAGGGCGCCGCGGCGAAGCACGCGGGTCTCGGTGTGATGGGCGTGGCGAAGGACAACTACCCGCGCAACGGCACCACCTACTCGTTCGTCATCGGCTTCGCGGAAGTGGAAGTGGACGTCGAGACGGGCAAGGTGACGTTGATCGACTACCTCGGCGTCGGCGACGTGGGCACGGTGATCAATCCGCGCAGCGTGCTCGCCCAGATCAAGGGTGGCAGCTGCCTCGGCATCGCGCACGCGCTGCAGCAGAAGTGGGTCTTCGATCCGAAGTACGGGCTGATGGTCTCGCGCCGTTTTCACAACACGCGGCCGCTCACCATCCTCGACATCCCCGCGACGATGAACGCGGACACGGTCGGATTGCCGGATCCGGAGACGCCCGTCGGCGCGCGTGGTGTCGGCGAGCCGCCAGTCGGCGCCGGCTATGGCGCGGTGCTCAACGCGATTGCCGATGCCGTTGGCGTCGATGTCTTCCGCCGCGCGCCGGTCACCGCCGATATCGTGCTCACGTCACTCGAAAACAAGAAGCGGATGCACGAGCCGCTACAGGCACACATTTAAATGGGGTCGGGGGTCATTTTTAGAGGACACCGCGAATGGCTGTAATTCGAGATGTGATGCCTGCCTTCGAGCTGTTTCAGCCTGCGTCCACCGCTGACGCGCTGAACCTGCTCGATCGCTACGGCAGCGATGCATGGGTCTTCGCCGGCGGTCTCGACAGCTTCGACTGGCTGAAGGATCGCATCAAGCGCCCGCGCTATGTCGTCGATCTCGGCGGCATCGCGGAGCTGAAGGGCGTCCGCGAACGCAACGGCGGCGTCGAGATCGGCGCGATGAGCACGTTGACCGAGGTCGTGCGGCATCCGCTGGTGCGCGAGCGCTACGCGATCCTCACCGAAGCGGCGGAAGCCGCCGCGTCGCCGCAGATTCGCAACCAGGGGACCATCGGCGGCAACGTGTCGCAGGACACGCGCTGCTGGTATTACCGGTCGGGATGGTCGTGCTATCGCGCGGGCGGCAACATCTGCTACGCGGATACGCCGGAATCGATCAACCGCGAGCACGCCATCCTCGGCGCCGATCGCTGCGTCGCGGTCAATCCCTCGGACACCGCGCCTGCGTTGATCGCGCTGGGCGCGTCGATGGTGATCCGCAGTGCAGACGGCGAGCGCGTGGTTGACGCCGAGGACTACTTCATCGGGCCGGGCACCGACATCACGCGCATGAACGTGCTGCGTCCCGGCGAGCTGCTGACCGCGATTCGCATCCCCGGCGACTGGGCCGGCTCGAAGTTCTACTTCGAGAAGGTACGTGACCGGCAGGTGTGGGACTTCGCGCTCGTCAGCGTCGCCTCGGCGATGACGACGTCGGGCGAGACGATTCAGAACATGCGCCTGGTCATCAACGCCGTCGCCGCGCGGCCACTGCGCCTGGTGAACGTCGAGCAGTTCGTCAAGGGCAAGCCGCGCAACGACGCCACCGCCGACGCCGCCGGCGAGATGGCCGTCGCCGGCGCGCAGCCGCTGCGCTTCAACGCCTACAAAGTACCGATGATGCGCAACCTGGTGAAGCGGGCGATCCGCGGGGTGGGGGAATGGGCTACTTCCTGACGTTCGGGCACAGCCCGTGGGGCCAGCAGATTCTCACGCACGTGTCGTGGAACCTGCTGTGGGCGTCGCTCTTCGCCGGGCTCGCCTTTCTCGTCGCGCACGCCAGCTACATGGTGCTCTCCGCGCACCGCAAGCGGCATCCCGCCGAAACCGATGCGATGGAAGCAATGCGCACCGATCTGCCGCCGCGCATCACGCGCCACGGCGCCGGCGCGCGCGCCTTTCACTGGGTGATGGCCGCGGCGATGTTCACGCTGCTGCTCACGGCGTTCCTGCCGATTGCCGGCGTGAAGTTCGCCTGGGTGCAGTGGCACTGGATGGCGGGTCTGGTGCTCGCGACGTCGATTCTCTTCCACATCATTCACGCCACGGTGGTGCTCGACTTCTGGTCGATCTGGGTCGGACCGAAGGACATCCCCGAGCTGCGCGCCGAGATCCTCCGCGAGCTTGGCCACGACGTCGCCGGTCCGAAGCCCGGAAAATATCCGCTCGGCAACCGCCTCTATCACCTCGCCATTGTCGTGGCCGCGCTCTCCGCCATCGCCACGGGTCTGACGATGATGGTGCGGGTGAGGACGCCGCTGTTTCCGCGCAACCCGTATCTGTTCGGCGATTCCGCGTGGGGCCTCATCTACGTCACGCACGGCATGGCCGGCGTCGGCTTGGTCGGCCTCGTCATCGCGCACGTCTACTTCGCCGTCCGGCCGGACAAATGGTGGATCACGAAGGGGATGATCCTCGGCTGGATCACGCGGCGGCAGTATCTCGAACACCACGACCCTGATCGATGGATCGTTGCCGGCACGGGCCGCAGAGACTCAGAGACGCAGGGTGCGTAACCGTACAAATGTTCTCTGAGTCTCTGCGTCTCTGCGGCTCGTAACCGTGACCTCTGTCCGCGAAGATCTCGCCTCCCGCTGCGAGAGCATCGAACAAGCCTACGAATTCATGCTGGCGTATGCCGCGCAGGGATTGAGCGGCGACGCCGCCAGCCAGGCCGGCGGGCAGCTGCGGGAGCTGCTCTCGCGCGCCGCCGCCGCGCTCGGCGGACTCGCCGATCAATACGGCGCCCTGCTCGATGCCGAGCAGCTGCAGCCGCGCGAGAAGTTCGACGCCTTCATCAAGGTGATCGGACGCGACGCCGCCGACTCGCTCGCCGCCATCGACCTGGTGCTCGCGCAGCGCTCCATCAGCTCGCAGGTGATCGACAATCTCAACGCGTCGATCCATGTGCGAGCCTTGCTCACCGACCTGTTCCTCATCGACGAGATTCTCAGGGGCGGTGTGCAGTAGTGGGCGCCGAGGCACACTGCAGCGTGACGTTCGGCCGGACGAGGGCCGACGGCAGGGCGCTGCTCGAGACCGACGAGCTGATCTTCCGCGGTGACGGGTTGCGGCTGGCCATTCCCTATCGCACCATCACGCATATCGACGCGCGCGACGGCGTCTTGCGCGTGACGTGGACGGACGGCACTGCGTTCTTCGATCTCGGAGACGCGGCCGTGAAGTGGGCGGACAAGGTACGCAACCCGCCGAGCCGCATCGACAAACTGAACATCCGTACCGGGCAGCGCGTCCTGTTCGTCGGCGTCCGCGACGAAACGCTGCGCGAGGAAATCGAAACGTGCGGTGCGACCGTGCTGGCGCGCGGCACCGAGCCGGTGGACGCGATTTTCGTCGCCGCCAACGAGCGCGACGATCTGGAGCGGCTCGTCACCGTGCAGAAGTTCCTCAAGCGCGACGGCGCCATCTGGGTGATCCGTCCGAAGGGGAGCGCGCGGATTACGGAGAAGGACGTGATGAGCGCCGGCAAGGCCGCCGGCCTCGTCGACGTGAAGGTCGCGCGCTTCTCGGAGACGCACACCGCTGAAAAATTCGTGATACCGGTGGCACGCCGGTAAAAGGTCCGGCTAAAGCCGGACACTACCGAGCGGTATTGTCCAACGAGCGGTAGTGTCCGCCTTCAGGCGGACCTAGGGACGACAGGAGACGACATGAATCGGTATCTGACGGAATTCACGGGGACGTTCTTCCTCGTTTTCACCATCGGCTGCAGCGTGCTGGTCGGCACGCCGATGGCGCCGCTGGCCATCGGCGCGTCGCTGATGGTGATGGTCTACATGGGCGGCCACGTTTCGGGCGCGCATTACAACCCGGCGGTCTCGCTCGGCCTGTTCCTGCGCGGCTCGTTCGCGTCGACCGAGATCGTGCCCTACATGTCGGCGCAGCTGCTCGGGGCGATCGCCGCCAGCCTCGCCGTCTTCCTGGTCACGGGCCGCACGTTCGTGCCCGCGCCGGCGGCCACCGCGTCGGTGCTTGCCGCCCTGCTCGTGGAGATTCTCTACACGACCGCACTCGCGCTCGTCGTCATGAACGTGGCGACGGCGCCTGCCACGGCGGGCAATTCGTTCTACGGCCTGGCGATCGGGTTCACCGTTGCCGCCGGCGCGTTCGCGGGCGGACCGATTTCGGGCGGTGCATTCAACCCGGCCGTCGGCCTCGGTCCCGCGATCATCCACGCGATTGTCGGACGCGGATCGGTCGCGCACGTCTGGCTCTACCTCGTTGGTCCGTTCATCGGCTCGTTCATCGCGGCCGCCATCTTCAAGATTCAGCACGCGGACGCGCCGACCAAGGCGTGACCGCGCTCATCACGGGCGCTTCCTCCGGCATCGGTGAAGCGTTCGCCGACGTCTTCGCCGCCGCAGGCTTCGACCTCGTCATCACCGCGCGGCGCGAAGAGCGGCTGCGCGCGGTGCGGGCACGGCTGCAGCAGCGTTTCGGCGTCCGTGTCGAGGTGATCGTCGAGGATCTCGAGCGTCCGGACGCGCCGGCGCGCCTCGTCGCCGAGCTCGAGGCACGCGGTTTGAAGATCGACGTGCTCGTCAACAACGCGGGCTACGGCGTCCCCGGCTCGCTGCTGTCGAAGAGCTGGGATGTCCATGCGCGATTTGTACAGATCATGGTGACCGCGTGCGTCGAGCTGACCTATCGGCTGCTTCCCGGGATGGTCGAGCGCGGTTACGGCCGCATCATCAACGTCGCTTCGCTTGCCGGCCTGGTGCCCGCGCCCGCCGGCCACACGCTTTACGGAGCCGCGAAGGCATTCCTGATCAAGTTCTCCGAGTCGCTCGGTCATGAGCACCGCCGGGACGGAGTCTTCGTCACCGCGCTGTGCCCGGGCTTCACGCACAGCGAGTTCCACGACGTGACCGGCACGCGTTCGATGATGAGCAGGATGCCCCGGTGGATGTGGATGACGGCCGCCGACGTGGCGCGGCAGGGCTACGATGCGGTAATGGCGGATCGGCCGCTCCTCGTCACCGGCCGCGTCAACTCGACAATCGCGACGCTCGTCCGTGTGCTGCCGCAGCGGCTGGTGATTGCGGTCGGCAGGCGGATCGGACGCGAGTATCGGAAAGCATGACGGCGGGCGAGGCGGGTGAGGCAGCGATGGAACGACCAGGCAGTTTCAACGAGCTGATCGAGCTGCTGTTCACCGGCTCGTGGAATCCGGATCTGCAGCGGTTCCGCTCGCCGTTCGCGTTCCGTGGTCTTGCCTCGACCGAGCATCATCTCTCGAACAGCCTGCTGCGGCTGGCGGCGGCGAAGGCGAACATCACGACGCTCGAGCAGTCGCTGCTGCGCAATTTCTCCAAGTACGCGCATGCGCAGCCGGCGCCCGGCGTCGATTCCGTCTGGCACTGGCTCGCGCTCGGCCAGCATCACGGCCTGCCGACGCGGCTCATCGACTGGACCTATTCGCCGTTCGTCGCCCTGCACTTTGCCACCGAGCTGCCCGAGGAGTACAACCGCGACGGCGTCGTCTGGTGCGTAAACTTCGGCGAGGCGAACAAGCTGCTGCCGAAGCGGCTGAAGGCGATCCTCGAGGAAGAGCAGTCGCAGACCTTCACCATCGACATGCTCTCCGAGTTCAAGTCGTTGAAGGCGTTCGATTCACTCGCGCACGACCCGTTCGTGCTCTTCATCGAGCCGCCGTCGCTCGACACGCGCATCCTCAACCAGTTCGCGCTCTTCTCGCTGATGCCTGATCCGTCCGCTCGTCTCGACACCTGGCTCGAAGCGCGCCCGCATCTGTTCCGTCGCGTCGTCGTGCCTGCTGAGTTGAAGTGGGAAGTGCGCGACAAACTCGATCAGGCGAACATCAACGAGCGCACGCTGTTTCCAGGCCTCGATGGTCTGAGTCGATGGCTGGAGCGGTATTACACGCCAAAATCGAATCCTCCAATTTAGGGATTGAAACGGTCTGCCCGTTGCACCTCTGGTGTGCATGGGTACCCAGGGCCTCCTCCGGACAGCTGCCGTTCTTATCGCGCTCACATCTATGCTCGCCTGCGATCGCACGCCTCAGGTCAGCAATTCGCAGCATGCACCGGGCATCCAGCGCGTCGTCTCCTCGTCGCCGGCGTGGCTCGTGCGCGACAAGACTGCGTCGTCGCTGTGGACGACGGAGCGGGAGTTTTACGATGGCCGCCACGACCTGCCCGCGTGGATCGACGGCGACAAGGCTTCACCACGTTTCGATGCGTTGCTCGATGCGCTGAGGCATTCCGAGGATCACGGCTTCGATCCGGCGCGCTACGGCACCGATAAGTTCGAGCAGCTTGCGGCGGCGGCGAAGCAGAACAAAGGGACGTTCGAGCTGGCGAAGATTCCCGAGATCGACGCGCGCCTGACCTACGCGTATCTGCGTTACGCAGCCGATCTCCTGGGCTGGTCGTCGAATCCGAAGGACGTCTATGAGAACTGGGTGGCCGTGCCGAACAAGGCCGACCTCGTCGCGCAGCTGAACAACGCCGTGTCGTCCGGCAGAGTGGCGCAGTCGCTCGACGAGCTCGCCCCCTCTCACCCGCAATACAAAGGATTGATGGCCGCCCTGCGGAAGGAACGGCAGATGCCGACCGGCCACCTCGATCAGATCCGCATGAACCTCCAGCGCTGGCGCTGGATGCCGCGAGATCTCGGCGACCGCTACGTGTTCGTCAACGTTCCCGCGTATCAGATGCAGGTGATGGACGGCGATAAGCCCGCCCTCGCCATGCGCGTCGTCGTCGGCGATCCGAAGCACCAGACGCCGCTGTTCGATGACGAGATGACGACCGTTGTTTTCAGCCCGAACTGGAACGTGCCGGAAAGCATCATCCGCAAGGAGATGGTGCCGAAGCTCGTGAACGATCCCGGCTACCTGCAGCGCCAGGACATCGAGGTCGTCGGAACTTCAGGCGAAGCGATCGATGCGGAAGGCGTGGACTGGAACGATCCGTCAGCCGTGTCCGGGCTCCACTTCCGACAGGAACCGGGACCGAAGAACGCGCTCGGACTGGTAAAGTTCCTGTTCCCGAATCAATTCGACGTCTACCTGCACGACACGCCGCAGGACGCGCTCTTCAACAAGCAGCGCCGCGCGCTGAGCCACGGCTGCGTGCGGCTCGAGAATCCCGTCGCGCTCGCCCAGTACGTGCTGCGCGACAGGCCTGAGTGGACGATGGAGAAGATCTCGGCGGCGATGAACGCAGGCCGCGAGCAGGGAGTGCCGCTGAAGGAGCATCTGCCCGTGCACATCGCCTACTTCACCACCTGGGTGAATCCCGACGGGTCGGTCACGTATACGGATGATCCTTATCAGCTCGACGCCAAGCAGAAATCGCAACTTTAATTGGGTTCAGAGGGTGCAGTAAGTTCAGTGGGTTCAGGGGTTCTAGGTTCGCGGTCGTTACCGTGCAATAACTTAGCGGGACCAGTGCGACGGCCCGACGAGTGCAGCCCTGCCGCGCGATGGCAGGAGCTCGGACTCACAACGAACTGATTTGCTGGCAGCGCGCGCACGAAGCGAAGTTGGTCATCTATCGGCTGATTCGCACGACCACCGCGCGTCGCGATTTCGAATACCGGAAACAACTACGTGAGGCGATCGCGTCCTCCCTGCGCCTGATGGCCGAAGGATTCGGCCGCTATTACCCCGCCGAATTCGCGCGATATCTGCGGCTGGCGAATGGCGAATTGAAGGAAACGATCGAGTCGCTGGATGACGGCGTCGCTAGACGCCACTTCACGGGTGATCAGATCGTCCCGCCGCTACGCCTCGTAAAGCGTTCGATTCGAGCAGCCTCGCGCCTGGCGGTTTACCTGGATACGGCGAACCCACCGTATGGTCCGCCACCACCTCCCGGATTCGGGAAACGACGCCGACACCGCCGGCCGCCTCGAACCTAAGAACCTGGAACGAAGCGAAAGGAACCCTCTGAACCCACTGAACTCTCTGAACCCACTGAACCTACTAAGGCGAGGGAACGTACGCGGAGAACACGTACGCGAAGAGCATCGATATCACGCCCATCAACGCCATGAGGAAGATGGAATGTTTGACGGTGAAGCGGAACAGCTTCCCTTCGTCTGCGGTCGTCATGCCCGTCGCGGCGACGGCGACGGCGATGCTCTGAACCGAAATCATCTTGCCCATCACGCCGGCGGCTGAATTGACGGACGCCGTGAGCACCGGATTCAGGTGCAGCGCGTTGGCGGTGACGACCTGCAGGTTTCCGAAGAGCGCGTTGGCTGAGGTATCGCTGCCCGTGAGGAAGACCCCGAGCCAGCCGAGCACGGCGCTGAAGAACGGGAACGCCGGACCCGTCGCGGCGAGCGCGAGGCCGAGCGTGGACGTCATGCCCGAGTAGTTCATCAGGTAGGCGAGCCCGAGCATCGAGGCGATGGTCAGCATCGGCAGCGCGAGCTGGCGGAACGTGGCGACGTAGATCCTTCCGAACTGCGCGGGCCTGACTCCGAGCAGCAGGGCGGCGGCAATCGTCGCCAGGAAGCACGATGTGCCGGATGCGCTCAGCCAGTTGAACTCGAACACCGCGGCGTAGGGTGTGGGCTGCGCAACGACGGGTGGCACGCGCTGAATCATGTTGTGGAGGCCGGGCACCAGCAGGCCATTAAGGAGCGTGGCGCTTCTCGGCATCGCCGCCGGCAGCAGGCTGTTCGTCCAGCGATTGAGCGCGAGCTTCACGTCCGCGACGCCCCACACGAGCACGAAGGCGACGAGCAGCAGGTACGGCAGCCACGCGGTGAAGATTTCGACCGCGGAATGCGTGCGCGTTCCGACCGCCACCGCCGTGTTGCTGCGCAGCCCGACGCCGCCAGCCGCCAACGACGGCGCACCAGGATCCGCGTCGCCTTCGATGCGCATCAGGTTGCGCGGTGTCCACAGCTTCATCACCGCCGCCATGACCGCGATGCAGGTGAGCGAGCTCGCGATATCCGTCAACTCGGGGCCGACGAAGTTCGAAACGGTGAACTGCATGCCGGCGAACGACACGCCGCAGGCGATGATCGCCGGCACCACTTCCATGGCGCGCCGCCACCCGGCCATCACGACGATGAGATATGCGGGGATGAAGAGCGAGATCATCGCGCAGAGGCGGCCGACCATCGCGCTCAGCGCCAGCACGGGCAAGCCCGTGATGTTGGCGAGCGTGGTGACGGGGATGCCGATCGACCCGAAGGCGACGGGCGCGGTGTTGGCCAGCAGGCAGATGCCGGCCGCAAAGAACGGATTGAAGCCGAGCCCTGCGAGCATCGCGCCGGAAACGGCGACGGGCGCGCCGAAGCCCGCCGCGCCCTCGATGAAGGCGCCGAAGGAAAAGGCGATGAACATCGCCTGCAGGCGCCGGTCTTTCGACAGTCCGCCCACGGAATCCTTGATGACCTCGAACTTGCCGGTATCCACCGCGAGGCGATACAGCATGATGGCGGCGAAGACGATCCAGGCGATCGGGAACATGCCGAACGCCGCGCCGTAGACGATCGAAACGAGCGCCAGGCCGGCGGGCATGCCGTAGATGCCGAGCGCGACGAGCAGCGCCGAGGCCAGCGCCGCCACCGCCGACATCCAGGCTGGCTTGCGCAGGACGCCCAGCATGAAGAAGAGGACGAGAATCGGAACTGCCGCCACGACGGCCGACAGGCCGAGGCTTCCGCTCAACGGCTCGTAGTTGTGCTGCCACATGGGGCCGGGAATGTTAGCGGATAATGGGTTCCCTTGGCGAAGAAGGTTCTGCTCGTCCTGGCGCTGCTGACGGCGCCGGCGGCGGCATTTGCACACCCGGCGCCCTTCAGCTACCTCGATCTGCGCATCGGCAGCGGCGTCATCGAGGGAACGCTGGTCGTGCACATCATCGACGCCGCCCACGATCTCGGGATTGCCACCCCGGAAAAGCTGCTCGAGCGCTCGACCGCCTACGGCAACCTCGATCGGCTGACCGCGTTGGTGATGGAGCGGATGGTGCTGCGCTCAGGCGATCAGCCGCTGATGATTCAGTGGGGCGACGTCGATGCCATCCCCGATCGTCAGGCGCTGCAGCTGCACTTCAGGATTCATACGCCGCGGCCTGCGACGCTGAGCATTCACGCGCTGATGTTTCCCTACGACCGGCTGCATCAGACCTTCGTCAACGTCTACGAGGATGACGCGCTGCGGCAGCAGTTCGTGCTCTCCGCCGACAACGCGGACCGCGTCTACTACACCGGCACGACGCAGGGTGCGGTCGCGGTCATCAGGACGTTCGTGCCGGCGGGCATCCATCACATCCTCATCGGCCCGGACCACATCCTCTTCCTCATCGGCCTGCTGCTGCTCGGCGGAGGCTGGAAGGCGCTGCTGAAGATCGTCACGGCGTTCACCATTGGCCACAGCATCACGCTGTCGCTCGCCGCGCTCAACCTGGTGACGCCGCCGCCGAACATCATCGAGCCGGCGATCGCCTTGAGCATCGTGTTCGTCGGCGCCGACAACCTGGTGCGCGGCGGAGGACGCGACGTGCGCGCGCTCATCGCGCTGACCTTCGGCCTGGTGCACGGCTTCGGCTTCGCCAACGTGCTGCGCGAGTTCGGCCTGCCGCGCGAGGCGCTCGGCTGGTCGCTCTTCTCGTTCAACGTCGGCGTCGAAATCGGTCAGCTCTTCATCGTCCTGCTGGTGGCGACGGCGCTCGCGCTGGTCCGCAAGCGCAGTGAAACGATCGGCATGCGCGTGGCGTTTGCCGGCTCGCTCGTCGTCATCGCGGCAGGGACCTACTGGTTCGTGCAACGGGTGTTCTTCCCCGCAGGCATCTAACGCCCGTTACGTGCGCTTCACCTCGTCCTCCGCGCGAACGGTCGTGCGCCGGTCGAACATCGAGACGATCAGGAACGCAAGCCCCAGCACGATCAGGAAGGCGCTCGCACCCATCGTTCGTCCACCCGTGCCGATCGTCCCGAGCATGACCGCGAGACCGACTCCCACGCCGATGAGGATGATGCCCGTGCGTCGGTTACGCGCCGCGGGGTCTCGATATACGTTGCCCTTCCAGTCGACGTAGCCCGTCGTCGCCATTTCCGGCGGCGGCTGCAGCCCCCGCTCGATCATCGCCATCCGTTCGCGGTGCACCTGATCGCGCGTGCGCCCGACGAGGTAGAGGCGAAACAACGTAATCAGCGCCCAGCCGCTGATCGCCGCCACCGGTACGATCCAGCCGGCGATATCTCCGAAGTTGAACATGTCGTCCTCCCGATGCCGGATAAGACCGGAGGTGGAGGGGATTTGTTTCGATCTCGCGGGTGAAACAAAACGAGGCGCTCGCGCAGTCTAATAGGCGCGTTGGACGACCGCGAGCTCGTTGAACGGTGCCGGCGTGGGAATGACGAGGCGTTTCGCGAGCTCGTCGATACCTATAAACAGATGGTAATGGCTATCGTGTCGCGATCGCTGCCGCGCGGCGCCGACGTCGAGGATGTGGCGCAGGACGTGTTCGTCCGGGTCCATCGCGGCCTGCGCACTTTTCGCGGCGACGCGCGGCTGTCGACGTGGATCTGCCGCATCGCCATCAACGCCTGCGCGGATGCTCGTCAGCGCGCGCCGCGCGAGGTCTCGCTCGACGCCGCACCGGTTGGCGCGCCTCCACCGCCGGCTGCCGTGGTCACCGATCCGGCATTCCGCGACGTCGAGTTGCGCGACCACGTGGCCAAAGCGATGGCGCGCCTGTCGGAGCGCTCGCGGCTGGTGCTGACGATGTACTACTTCGCCGGACGCGGCTACGAGGAGATTGCCGATGCCCTGCAGCTGCCGGTCGGCACGGTGAAGACGCACCTGCATCGCGCCAAGCAGGAACTGCGCGACATAATGGAACGGGATGATGCGGCCTGAGGAGCTCGACGACTACTTCGAACGCGCGCGCATCAGCGGCGCGACGGACCTGACGTCCGACGGTTTCGTCGATGGCGTGATGCGCGCCGTGCGCCAGCGCGAGCCTGCGGCCGTGCCACTGAGCGTGCTGCCGAACGTCATCGCCAGCGGTGCGCTCGTCGGATGCGGGGCGTTGCTGTGGATGTCGGGCGGCGCGATGCTCGCATTGCCGGCGGCTGTTCTCGTGTTCATCGGCTTCGCGCTGATGTGGCTCGACGATCCGTTCGAGGCCGAGCTGCAGGTCAGACTGCGGCCCTGGTGAACGCCTGGCGCAGCGCCGCTGCGGTCATCGCCACCGCCTCGTTGGCCGCATCGATTCTCCCGCCCATCGTCAGGACGCCGTGAATCATTCCCTCGAGCACGTGGTATTCGACCGGCACGCGCGCGCCGCGCAGCCGGCGCGCGTACGCGGCGCCTTCGTCGGCTAGCGGATCGAGCTCCGCGGCGATGATGAGCGCGGGTGCGACGCCGTGCACCCATGGCGCCAGCAGCGGCGAGGCGCGCCAGTCTTCAATCGCCTCGCGCGTTGGCGCGTACTGCGCGATGAACCACTGCATGCCCGCGCGCGTCAGAAAATACCCTTCGGCAAACGTACTGTACGACTCGCTTTGCGCGCGGAGGTCGGTGACGGGATAAATCAGCACCTGCAGCGCCAGCCGCGGTTTGCGCGAATCGCGGGCCATCATCGCCACGACCGCGGCGAGGCCGCCGCCCGCACTGTCGCCGCCGACCGCGATGCGCGTCGCATCGATGCCGAGCTCCTCGGCGTGCGCCGCAATCCACGTCGTCGCTTCCCATGCATCATCGATGGCGGCGGGAAAGCGATGTTCCGGCGCCCGCCGGTAATCGACGGCGATGACGACGGCCTTCGATTGCTCGGCGATCTGGCGGCAGACCACATCGTGCGTATCGAGATCGCCGAGGACCCAGCCGCCGCCGTGAAAAAAAATGAACACCGGCAGGGTGCCCGGAGCGGGGCGGTAGAGCCGCGCGCGCACGGAGCCCACACTGAGGTCGCGGACCTCCGCCAGTTGCGGGGCCGGCGGCCAAAGGGCCGCGCGTGTCTCGCGATACAGCCGCCGTGCTTCAGCGGGAGGCAGCCGGTCTGCGGAAGGAGTCTGCAGGCTCGCGAGGTAATCCATCACCTCGCGCGCCTGTCGATGGATGCGGCCCTGCCCGGCGGAGCGAACGTCAGTATTCACGCGAGTCGAAGATTACATCCAGCGGCGATACCACACGATCGACACGGCCTCGAAATGATCCCACGTCGTGCGGCCGAACGCCTGCCGCATCCGGTGGCTGGCGCGCAGCGTCAGCTCCGGCGTCAGGCGATAGCCAAGCGTCTGCTCGGTGTTCCTGAAGTCGAGCGTCGGGTCGGTCGTCAGCGGCAGGATGGTCGAAATGCTGTCGTAGCGTCCGGCCACGAACAATCGCGGCGTCAGGTTCTGCGCGCCCTGCACGTACCAGCCCGAGGCATTGCGCGTGCCGAGCGTGGTGTCGAGCGCGTCGTGCACCCATTCGCCGGCCAGGCTGGTGTGGCGGAACGAAAGCTCCGTTTCGATGTCGACGAGCGTCGCGCTGCGATCGACCAGGCTGGCACTCTCGCCGGCTTTCAGCCAGCCGCCGCGCGTCACCGTCGCGCCGATGCGGAAGCCGACAAACGGCGTGACGCCGCCGCCGAAGACGACGTTGGTGAAGCGCGGCGGGTTGCCGCCAAAGAGCGGCGGATCGGGAGTCGCGAACACGCGCCGCAGGCGCAGCGGCGACGTATCGATGATCGCCACGCGCGCGTCCCAATGCGTCGCCGACACGGTACCTTGCGCGCCGAGGGGATAGATGCCGCTCAGCAGGTTGATGCGCGGCCCGCGCACTTCGAGCGATGGAATGGAGGTGAAGAGCTCCGCCGGCAGCCCGATGGTCGGGTTCAGTTGCGGCCGCAGGGCGAGGTTTGCCAGACCGACTGGCGACGGGATGTATCCCCCTTCCGCGCGAACCGCGATCGGCCCCTGCCGCTCGTAGCGCAGTTCCGCCACCCAGATCTGATTGTTCCACTCGCCCGTGCCCGCCAGCCGCTGCACCTGCGGCCGCACCATCGCGGCCACGTTCTTGCCGAAGCCGGCGACGACGAGCGAGTCGAGGAACACGCCCTTCGTTTCGTTGCCGTTGTTGTCACTGGTGACGTCCGCTTCGGCAACCGAGTCGATCGCCAGCACCGACGGACGCGCCTGCTGCGCAGCGGCAGGCGCCGCCGTCATCAGCAGCACCATCATCCACCGTGCAACGCGAGTGTGCATCGCTACACCAGCTGACGTCCTACGGACGGGTTCCCAGCGCGCCTGCGCGCGAGGGTGCCAGCAGCTGCGCGAGCGCCGGCTCCCCGATGTCGCGATCGTCGGGCATCGCCGCAATCAGCGCGTCGACGCATGCCGTATCGAACTGAGTTCCGGCGAATCGCTCGAGTTCGGCGATCGCCACCGACGCCGGACGCGCCAGGCGGTAAGCGCGGGCGCTGGTCATCGCATCGAAGGCGTCGGCGACGTGCACGATGCGCGCCTCGAGGGGGATGTCTTCGCCACGCAGGCCGAACGGATAACCGCGGCCGTCGGGACGCTCGTGATGCAGCTCGACGATCGGCAAGTGCGGAGAGAGAAACGGCACCTGACGAAGAATACGCGCCCCCAGGCCCGGATGGCGTTTGATCTGCTCGAATTCGTCGGGCGTGAGCGGTCCGTTCTTGCGCAGAATCTGGTCGCTGACGCCAATCTTGCCGATGTCGTGGAGGAGTGCACCGAGGCGCAGCACCTCGAGCTGGTCGGATCCCAGGTTCATCTCGCGGCCCATCATCACCGACAGCGTGCTGACGCGTTCGGAATGACCGGCGGTGTAGGGATCCCGCGCGTCGAGCGCAGCGGCGAGCGCGCGGATCGCGCCGAGGTAGGCCGAGCGCGTTTCCGCTTCGGCGGCCGCAAGACCGCGCATCAAGTCGTTGAATTCGGTCGTCAACGCATCGAGCTCGCGGCTGCTGCCGGTCAACTTCAGCGTCCGGCCGAAGTCGCGCGCATTGGTGACATCGGCGATTTCGCGCGACACACGGTTGATCGGCTCGCTCAGCAGGCGCGCCAGCCAGAAGCTGCCGATGGCGGCGAGGACGAAACTGCCGAAGGCGATCGACCCGACGGCCACGAGCGCGGCGCGGGTCGCGTTGCGCGCGGCGGCGTCGATCGAGGTCAGCGTGTAGATGCGGGCCGACCCGGAGGAGAGCATCGTCCGGATGGCGTATTCCTCGTTGCCGAGCATCCCCGTGCCGGTCGTCAGTTTCGACGCGACGAGATCGCGCGCCACGTCGCCGGAAACGGTGCGCGCGACGACCACGTCGTTGACGGCGATCACGACGCCCGCCGTGGAGAGGTTCGACAGTTCCTGGGCGTAATTTGCGTCGAGGCTGGTGCCGGCGACGAGGGCGCCGATGGTGCGATCGCCGAACGTCAGGCGCGCACCGGTCACGCGAAATGCGCCGGCCGGCAACACCACGATGCTCTGGAACGTCGCCGGTGCGCTGTCGGGAATGTCCACCTTCTGCCCCGCCGGCCAGCGTAGTGCCGCGGGACCGGCGCTGGTGAATATGCGCCCGTCCGTTTCGACGACCGCAAGAACGTCCGCGGGCGTCTGCGTCGCCAGCTTCGATGCTTCGCCAGTGACCGTCGCACGCAGCTGCTCGTCGGACGATCCGCTGAAGCGGCTCTCGGTGAAGTAGGTATCGAGTGCCGCCTTGAGCGTCGGGTTCTCGGCGAGCGTCGCCATCGCCGCGACCTGGTCCTGCTGGCGCTTGCTCTCGAGCGCGGTGAAGACGTTCTCGCTGACGCGCAGCTTCTCGGTTTCCGCGGCGCGCACGCGATCGCGGACGTCGAGCGTGATGACGATGAAGGCGACCGTCAGGATGACGGCAACCATCGCGAAGATGACGGTCAGCGTGCGCGCAATCAGGCGTGGCGGGGTCTTCACGGCTGCGCGGGCACCGGCAGAATGAAATCGATGGTGGCGGCCTTGCCCGGCTCGACGCGCAGCGGCAGCGTGGTGTCGCCGAGCCGCTCGTGCCAGGCGGTGATCTGGTGCGTTCCGGGCGGCACGCCGCTGAGGTCGAAGTTGCCCTGTTCGTCGGGCACGGCAAACCATGGATGGTCGAACACCATCACCGTCGCCGACATGTGCGAGTGAATCTGGCAGAACACTTTGACGACACCCGGCTTGTCGAAGCGCTCGCCGCGGCTCTTGCCCTTCGGGAAGCGGCCGAGATCGAACGTCTTGGTCCGCGACAGCGAGAACACGTTGTGATAGATGGGGTCGTCGTTCGGGAAATCGACGGTCGAACCAACTGTCACGGCGACGACGCGGGGGACGAAGTTCTCGTTGCGCTGATGTATTTCCGCGCGCATCGGCTGGACCGGCGTCGGCGACGCGTCCTTGACGTAGACGACGACGTGCCGCAACTCGGACTCGGGGGCGAGCGCAACGGTCGGGACGCTGCGGGAGTATGTTGATGTGGCACGGCGCGCGGTGACGGGAATGCCGATGGACACGCGTCCGCGCACCGAGCCCGGTTCCTGCGCGGCCGGCTCCGTGTCAATCATCACCGCCAGCCCGAGGACTGCGGCCACGAGCAGCATGAACTTACGCACGCCGGAGATCATGGGGATGTTGCATTCTATGTGATTGATATGGTCCCACCATGCTCACCCTGCTTCTGATGGCGCTCGCAGCCGCACCGATCTCCGATTCGTTGGATCGAGGTGTCTCGGAAGAGCTCGCCCGCGAACGCGCCGAAGCCTTGTCGGCGGTTCGTTATGACCTGGCGTTTACGGTACCAGTAAGCCGGCAGCAGCCGGTCGAAGGAACTCTGCGCCTGACGGTCACCCTGGCCACGCCGAGGCGCATCGTCATTGATTTTTCGGCTCCTCGCGAGCGAATCCGTAGCGTCCGCGTCGGGGATGACGCGGTTGTTCCGCAGTTCGTCGAGGATCACCTTATTATCCCCGCCGCCACGACCCGCAGCGGAGACAACCGGATCACGATCGAATTCACCGCCGGCGACGAGGCACTGAACCGTAACGACGACTTCCTTTACACGCTTTTTGTGCCGGCCCGCGCACATTTGACGTTCCCGTGCTTCGATCAGCCGGACCTCAAGGCGCGCTACACGCTGTCGCTCGACGTGCCGGCCGGCTGGGAAACGGTGGCCAACGGACCCGAGGCCGGACGGGAAACGAGCGGCGATCGCATTCATGTGCGATTTGGTGAAACCAGGCCGCTGCCCACCTATCTGTTCGGGTTCGTCGCCGGTAAGTTCTCGATTGAACGGGCGACCCGGAACGGCCGCCAGATGCGGATGTTTCACCGCGAGACCGACGCGGCCAAGGTCGCGCGCAACCGGGACGCGCTGTTCGATCTGCATGCATCGGCACTGGCGTGGCTCGAGGACTATACGGCCATCCCGTATCCGTTCGAGAAGCTCGACTTCATTCTCATCCCCTCGTTTCAATTCGGCGGCATGGAGCACGCGGGCGCAATTCTCTACAACTCCGCGAGCCTGATGCTCGACGAGAGCGCGACGCAGAATCAGCTGCTGAACCGCGCGAGCACGATTGCGCACGAGGCCGCGCACATGTGGTTCGGCGATCTCGTGACCATGCGCTGGTTCAACGATGTGTGGATGAAGGAGGTGTTCGCCAACTTCATGGCGGCGAAGATCGTGAACCCCTCCTTTCCGACGGTGAATCACGAGCTGCGCTTCCTGCTCTCGAACTATCCGGACGCGTATTCGGTCGACCGGACGGCCGGCACGAATCCGATTCGGCAGACGCTGACCAATCTGAACGACGCGGGTCAGTTGTACGGGCCGATCATTTACGAGAAAGCGCCGATCGTCATGCGCCAGCTCGAGATGGTCGTCGGCGAGCGGCCATTCCGCGACGGGCTGCGCGAGTATCTGAAGAAGTACGCGTTTGGCAACGCGACGTGGCTCGATCTGATTCGCATCCTCGACGCGAAGACGCCGGACAACCTCGCCGCCTGGAGCCGCGCGTGGGTCGAGGAGCGTGGCAGGCCCGAGTTCACGACGGGCCTGCGGCTGACGAAGAACAACACGATTCAGCGGCTGGCGTTGACGATGAACGATCCGCTGCGGCGTGGGCTCGTCTGGCCGCAGCGGATGCGCGTGACGCTCGGTTACGCCGATTCGCAGAAGGAGCTCGCGGTCTACGCGAATACCCGCGAGACAGTCGTCCGCGAGGCGGCCGGGATGCCGCGCCCGCTCTATGTGCTGCCGAGCGGCGGCGGCCTCGGTTACGGGCTGTTCCTGCTGGACGAGGAGAGCATTCGCTATCTGCTCGCCAATATGGCGCACGTCGGCGACGCGCTGACGCGTGGTGCGGCATGGGTCACGCTGTGGGACAACGTGCTCGAGGGGCGCGTCGCGCCGGGCGCGTTCATCGACGGGGCGATTCATGCGCTGCCGGACGAAAGCGACGAACAGAACACGCAGCGCGTGCTCGCCTATGTCAGCCGCGCGTTCTGGCGTTACCTGCCGCGGGAAGAGCGCGCCGCCCGGGCGCCGGCGCTGGAAGCCGCGCTACGTGCCGGCATCGAGCGTGCGAACAACACGAGCCTGAAGTCGGCGTGGTTCAGCGCCTTCCGAGATGACGTGCTGACCGCCGATGGCGTGAGCTGGCTCGAACGGATCTGGCGTCGCGACGAAAAGATTCCCGGACTGCCGTTTGTCGAGACCGATGAAATCGACATGGCGATGGAGCTTGCGGTTCGCGAGGCGCCGGGCTGGCAGCAGATCCTGCAGACGCAGCTCGATCGCACGCAGAACCCGGATCGCAAGGCGCGCTTTGCGTTCGTGATGCCGGCGCTCTCGGCCGATCCGCAGGTGCGCGAACAGGCCTTCGATCGGTTCCGTCAGCTCGAGAATCGCCGGCGCGAGCCCTGGGTCGCCGAGTCGCTGGCGTATCTCAATCATCCGCTCCGCGAGGCGGACGCCGAGCGTTTCATCCGTCCCGGCCTCGAGTTGCTGGCGGAGATCCAGCGCACCGGCGATATCTTCTTCCCGTCGAACTGGACGGCCAGCCTGCTGTGGGGGCATCGCACGCCGGGCGCCGCCGCCATCGTGCGCGATTTCCTCGCGCAGGAGCTCGCCTATCCCGAGCGGCTGCGGTGGACGGTGTTGAGCGGCGCCGACGACCTCTTCAGAGCTGCAGAACTATCGGCCCGCTGATCGGCGTTCCCGACGGCGTGAAGCGCGGCACGTCCGTGAGCGATCGCGCCGAACCTCCGGCGTCCGCGTCGAGCTCTCCGATCACCCGTACCTCCATGGTCCGGCCCTCAATCGTCACCAGCAGGAAATGCGCATGGTTCGACCAGCTCACCGTATTCGCCTCGTCGAAGTAGGTCGGTGGACGCCGATCGAGCTTGCTGCCCGCGCCGGCGATCAGGTAGTCGATGCCGTTGTGCCGTGAGTGCTGAAAGTTGTGCTCGTGGCCGTTGAGCACGACGCGCACGCCGGCACGGGTGAAGAGCGGCAGCAGCTGCTCCATGCGATCGGTGTTGTGATGATTCGGCCCCGCGCAGAACGGCGGGTGATGGCAGAAGACGAACTTCCACCGCGCGCCGGCATCGGGCACCAGCGTCTGACCGATCCATTCCCAGTGCTTCGGATACTCGTAGAGCCGCTTGCCGCGGAAGAAATCCTCCTTCGACGTGTCGATGCAGATGAACTCGACATCGCGGCCGTAGCGAAACCGGTAGAAGAGACCCGGGTCGACCGAGGCGCGCCCGGAGGCTTCGTCGCTCGCAATCCGCTCGCGGAGATACAGGTTGTCGAGCAGTTGCTCCCGGTCGTCGCGATCCTCGGTTTCCGCGCTGTCGTGGTTGCCGATGCAGGGATACACCGGAATCCGGTTCACCATGTAGCGGTACGGCTGGAAGAACGTGAAGAACCAGTCATCGTCTTCGTCACCCGTGGCGCCGATGGGAATGCCGAGGATGCGGTTGCCGGCGTAGATGTTGTCGCCGGTCGTGACGATGGCGCGGACGTCGTACTGCTCGAACGCCAGCTGCATCGCCTGCGCGACTTCGTACTGGCGGCGTGTCGAGGTCGAGCGAAGCATGCCGGTGCCGTAATCGCCGATGACGATGAAGGTGAATTTACCCGTTGGCTCGGCGGATGGATCGGGATGGGTGCAGAAGCGATTGACGTAGCGGCCGCCGCGCTGCACCAGACCCTGTTCGCTGCCGCGCACCCAGTCCCATCGCTCGTCCACGCCCCATGGCTCGTCCTTGACGATCACCTCGTATCGATACTCGGTGTTCGGCGACAGGCCCGTCACCCAGCAGAAGTTCGTTGTCTCGGTGAAGCTGGTGGCGACGAGCGCGCCGGACGTGTCGTAGACGTTGACGCGCCCGGGTCCGTACGGATCGGAACGCGCGCCGATCGTTTCCCGGCGCGGCGGGTGCACGTGGCGCAGGTCCCGGTCTTCGACGAGCTTCCATTGTTTCTCGGTGCGCGTCTTGAAGTAGAAGGCGCCCCACGCAATCAACGCCGACTTGTGTGACAGTCCTGCGAGGTGGAGGTAGGGCTCGGCGTGAAACTCGGGCACTACTTATTGTCGCCGGCGCGGAGGAACTTCATCAGCTCGAGCGGAACCGGAAAGAGAATCGTCGAGTTCTGCTCGGAGGCGATTTCGGTCAGCGTCTGCAGGTAGCGCAGCGTCATGGCCGCCGGTTCGCGTTCGATCACTGCGGCCGCTTGTGACAGCTTTTCCGACGCCTGCAACTCGCCGTCGGCGTGGATGATCTTCGCGCGCTTCTCGCGTTCCGCCTCGGCCTGGCGCGCCATCGCGCGCTGCATCTCCTGCGGCAGGTCTACGTTCTTCACTTCGACCGCCGACACCTTGATGCCCCACGGTTCCGTCTCATTGTCGAGAATGTGCTGAAGCTGCTGATTGAGCCGATCGCGCTGCGAGAGCAGATCGTCGAGCTCCGCCTGTCCGAGCACGCTGCGCAGCGTCGTCTGCGAGAGCTGTGAGGTCGCATAGAGGTAGTTCTCGACCTCGACAACCGCCTTGCGCGGTTCGATGACGCGGAAGTAGACGACGGCGCTCACCTTCACCGAGACGTTGTCGCGGGTGATGACATCCTGCGGCGGCACGTCGTGCACCAGCGTGCGGAGGCTGAGGCGGACGATGCGATCGATTGGCCGGAAGACGAAGATGACGCCCGGACCTTTGGGCTGCGGCAGCAGTTTGCCGAGCCGGAAGATCACGCCGCGTTCGTATTCGGCGAGGATCTGAATGGACGTCAGCAGGTAGAACACGACGACGACGCCGATAATCAGCGCCGGGGATATCGCAATCATGACGATTCTCCGTGAGCACCGTGAGGGTAGCGTCCGGCTCCGGCCGGACCAGACGCGGAAAGCGGCTCCACGTGAAGCGTAAGCCCATTCACCTCGACAACGCGGATCGAATCACCGGCGGCAACGGGCACGCGGCTCCTGGCTTTCCACAACTCGCCGTGGACGAACACGTATCCAGTCGCGTCAGGGGCGAGCGCGTCGCGCGCGCGCCCGGCGGTGCCGATCAGGCCTTCCTTGCCGGTGACCGCCGGACGGCGGTGCGCGGCGAGCGCGAGGCGGCCGAGGAACAAGAAGATCGCGACAAACGCGATGGCGCCCGGGATGATGAAGCCGAGGCCGACGCGAACGCCCGGGACGCTGCTCGTCATCATCACGGACCCGATGATGACCGCGATCGCTCCGCCGATGCCGAGCACGCCGCTCGGTACTTTCAACTCCAGCACCAGAAGCCCGATGCCGAGCAGCACGAGGAGCAGTCCCGAGGTGCTGATGGGGATGATCTGCAGCGCGAAGAAGGCGAGCAGCAGGCTGAGCGCGCCGGCGACGCCGGGCAGCACGGCGCCGGGGTTCCAGAGTTCCACCGTCAGGCCGATCATGCCGAGCGTCATCAGCAGGTAGGCCACTTCCGGATGCGCGAGCGCGCTGAGGAAGCGCTCGCGGCCGGTCATTGCCATGCTGCGTGTTTCGATGTTCTGCGTATGGACGATCGTCATGCGGCCGTCGAAGCGTTTGATCGTGCGGCCGTCGATTTTCTTCAGCAGGTCGTTGACGTCGGTGGCGGTGAAGTCGATGAGCGGCGGCGCGGCGGCGAGTGCTTCCATGTCGGTGAACGCGCGGCTCTCCTGAACGGCGGCGGCGGCGAGCGTGACGTTGCGGCCGCGCGCTTCCGCGAGCGTGCGTGCGTAGGCGGCGGCATCTTCCGCCGCCTTCTTCGACGTCACGTCGTCCATGGCCTGGCCGTTGCCGGAGACCGGATGCGCGGCGCCGATGTGCGTGCCTGGGGCCATGACGGCGACGTCGGCGGCGAGCGTCAGGATGAATCCGGCGGAGGCGGCGCGTCCGCCGGCGGGGCCGACGAAGACGGCCACCGGCGCGCGGGACGTGATCATGCGCGTGACGATATCGCGCGTCGAGTCGAGCAGGCCTCCCGGCGTCCGCAGGGTGATGACGACGATGTCGGCGCCGGCGGTGTCGGCCTGATTGATCACGTTCGTCAGGTATTCGGCGGAGACCGGATGAATGATGCCGTCGAGCTCGGCGACGATGGCGAGCGGGCGATGGGCCGCCGTCTGCGCCGGCGCATCAGCGGTGCACAGGAGGAAGAGAGCCGCGAGCACGACTCGCCGCACGAGGAGATTGTACGTCCACGCGGCGAGTCGGAGTCAGGCGATGCCCTGTGCGCGAGTCGGAGTCGTGAGTCGAGTCGTGCGCGAGTCAGAGTCAGGTGATGGGGCGTATCAAGGTTGCAGAATCCGCGAACTAATCGCTTCGCCGACGATACCCGCCGCGAAGTAGCTTCGTAACCGTTCGATTTGTTCTGGTTGCACCGGCGGATCACACATATTCCGCCATGCCGCCTGCCGGCCGTCGGGCGTGCCGGCGAGTTCTTCATACAGAACATGCGGGGCGAGCATCGGGTCCGACACGCCGAACGCGTGCGAGAGGTAACTGCACCAGCGATACAAATCGGGCGATGCGGCGAGGCCAGCACGAACCGGATTCATCTCCACGTAGCGCATGCACGTCAGCCAGTATCGTTCGTCCGTAATGAGCGCCGTCCGATAGCGGCCCTGCCACAGCGTGCCGGTTCGGTCGTAGCGGTCGTTGTAATAACGCACGTATCTGCGCCCGAGACTCTGCATCGCGCGCGGTAAGGCCGTCGGCGATTGCGGTGTGACCATGAGGTGAAAGTGGTTCGACATCAACGCATACGCGTGGATGCGGATGTCATAGCGTCGCATCGCGAGACGGAGGAAGCAGAGAAATATCTCGTAATCTGATTCGGCCTGGAACGTCACGCACTTGTTGTTACCTCGCTGCGTCAAGTGCAGCGTGAACCCCTCGAGGAAAAGGCGTTTGCGGCGGGACATGTGGATCCGCGTCGCAACAGATGGACCGCACCGTTTTCGGCCCAAATCGCCTCGCGGGTCGTGCGGTTCGGCGAATCGTGCATCGCGGACCTCGCGAAGAATCGTCAGATTCTGCAACCTTGAGTCGCCCCATCACGCGAGTCGGAGTCGGTAACGTGGCATCATCCGACTCCGACTCCGCAACGGGGCGCCACCTGACTCCGGCTCCATACCGCCGCGATGGCGATCACGCAGGCGTCGCGAAACTGATTCTGAGACTCGCTCGCAAGCTTCTGGCTGCGCGCGCCTTTGCGCTAGTGTGAACGCCGGCGCTCGTCCTTGTTCATGGTTGCCGGTTCCACGCGGGAGCTCGACACGCTCGCTTCGATCAGAAAACTGCTGCTCGGCGCGCTCGCCGTCGGCGTGATTGGCACCACCGGCGAGCTCATCCTGCTGCGGCACATCGATCAGGCCGCGCAGTGGATCCCCGTTGTCGCGCTCGCCGTCTCGATCCCGGTGCTCATCTGGCACGCGTCCGCCCCGGGCAACGCCAGCGTGCGCACGCTGCAGCTGCTGATGACGCTGTTCATTCTCCTCGGCGGCGTCGGCGTCGGGCTGCATTACAACGGCAACGTGGAATTCGAGCGCGAGCTCCACCCGACTGAACGCGGATGGGAGTTTCTTCGTAAGACAGTTGCAGGGGCGACGCCGGTGCTCGCTCCGGGATCGATGGTGTTGCTCGGCCTGGTCGGCCTCGCGCACGCGTATCGGCATCCTTCAGCCCGCGGCGGCCACAGCCGCCAGGAGACATCCGTATGAAGCACATTGCAGCGACCGTCGTTATCGCGCTGGCGCTGGCCGGCGCGGCGCGCCCCGCGCACGCCCAGACCGGCAAGGCAGTCACCATCACCGATGCCAACCTGATTGCCGAAGCCGACCTCGCGAAGCTGCCGCACATGAACGCCGCGCTCGCCAAGCAGGTACTCGCGAAGCGGCCGTTCAAGACGGTCAAGGATCTCGACGCGGCGCTCAGCTCGCTGCCGAAAGAGCAGCGCACCGATCTCTACGCCAGGCTGTTCGTGCCGATCAACCTGAACACCGCGACCGACGAGGAGATCCTGCTCATTCCCGGCGTGGGCAACCGGATGCTCCGCGAATTCAAGGAGTACCGCCCCTACACCGCGCTGGCGCAGTTCCATCGTGAAATCGGCAAGTACGTGGACGAGAAGGAACTCGCGCGGCTCGAGCAGTACGTGTTCGTCCCGGTCACGAAGTAGGCATGATCGGCCGGGGCCTCACGTCGATCCTCGTCGCGGCCATCCTCTATGCCGCCGTCGCGGGGATGATCTCGCTGCACGCGGCGCAGGACGCGACCACGCCGCCCACATCGCTGGCCAAGGCGCTGCCGCCCGATGCCGACGGCGAGTTCATCTTCAAGAACAACTGCGCGACCTGTCACGGCCCCGACGGCAAAGGATCGCCGCGGAGCGTCGTCGGGTTCGACGCGCCGCTGCCCGATTTCACCGACTGCCCGACCAACACGGTCGAGCCGTTCGGCGACTGGAACTCGGTGGTCCACCGCGGCGGCCCCATCCGCGGCCTCGACCACCACATGCCGGCGTTCGGCGATGCGCTGTCGGACGATCAGATCGAATCGGTCGTCAAGTATCTCTGGAGCCTGTGCGACGACCCGTCGTGGCCGCGCGGCGACCTCAACTTCCCGCGCGCGTTCTTCACCGAGAAGGCGTTCCCGGAAAGCGAATCGGTCTGGACGACCGGCGTGACGACGAAGGGTCCGAAGGCCGTCAGCAACGACATCGTCTACGAACATCGAATCAAGGAGCGCAGCCAGTACGAGATCACGGTCCCGCTCGATTTCCAGCAGCCGAGCCCCGGCACCTCCTGGGTGCGCGGCCTGGGCGACCTCGAGTTCGCGCTGCGCCGCACGTTCTTCGCCAGCCTCGATCACACTGCCATCTTCGCGGCGGGCGGCGCGGTGACAGTGCCGACGGGCAAAGAGGAGCTCGGCCTCGGTGAAGGCGTCACGGTGTGGGAGCCGTTCGCCATGTTCGCGAAAGGCATCGGCGCGAACGCCTTTGTGCAAGTACACGGCGGCTACATGGCTTCGAGCGATCGGGGGAAGGTCGAGAACGCCACCTATCTACGCCAGGCCTGGGGCTACACCTACGCACAGGATCACGGCTTCGGCCGCGCATGGACACCGATGGCCGAGATTCTCTGGTCGAAGGACGCGCACGGCGGACCGAACGTGGTGGATGTCGTGCCGCAGATGCAGGTTTCGCTGAGCAAGCTGCAGCACATTTTGCTCAGCGTCGGCGTGAGCGTGCCGGCTACCGAACGTGAAGGGCGTCACCCGCAGTTTCTCACCTATTTTCTCTGGGACTGGTTCGACGGCGGCCTGTTCCAGTACTGGAAGTGAGTCGAGTGCCGATGCGACGCATCCTCCCGCTCACCTGCGCGCTCTGGCTGCTCGCGCTCTTCACGGCGGCTCCGCGCGCCGCGCAAACCGGTGAAACCGCCGAAGGCGGCGTCAAGCCGAACGCGCAGCAGATCCACAAGAACCTGTCGCTCTTCACGACATCCGACAATTGCATCGCCTGTCACAACGTGCTGACGACGCCGCAGGGCGAGGACGTGTCGATCGGCGCCTCGTGGCGCTCGACGATCATGGCCAACTCGGCGCGCGACCCGTACTGGCAGGCCGGCGTGCGCCGCGAAACGATCGATCATCCGACGCACTCGGCGGCAATCCAGGACGAATGCGCCGAGTGCCACATGCCGATGGCGACGCAGATCTCGCGCGCGTCGGGCGGCAAGGGCGAGGTCTTCGCGCACCTGCCGTTCAACAAGCCGAACGACAAGGATCCGCTGCAGCCGTTCGCGGCGGACAGCATCTCGTGCACGGTCTGCCACCAGATTTCCAGCGAGCGGCTTGGCACGCGCGAGAGCTTCAACGGCGAATTCCTGATGACACCGACGCCGCCGGACGGCACGAGGGTGATCTTCGGACCGTTCCAGATCGACGCCGGACGCAAGACGATCATGCGCTCCGTGACCGGCTTCGTGCAGGCGCAGAGCTCACACGTCCAGCAGTCGGAGCTCTGTGCCACGTGCCACACGCTCATCACGCAGGCGTTCTCGCCGACGGGCCAGGTGATCGGATCGATCGTCGAGCAGGCAAACTTCCAGGAATGGCAGCACAGCGACTACAGCAAGGAGCAGAACGGGCGGTCGTGCCAGTCGTGCCACATGCCGGAGGTCAGCGGCGAGACGCGCATCGCCTCGGTGCTCGGCGATTACCGGGAAGGCCTGCACCGGCATCTGTTCGTCGGCGGCAACGCGTTCGTCGTGCGCATGCTGAACCGCTACCGCCAGGATCTCGGCGCCGTCGCGGAGTCATCGGAATTCGAGGCCACGGCGAAGGCGACCGTGCGTCAGCTGCAGGAAGACACCGCCACGCTGTCGATCCTCCGCTCCGAACGCGCCGGCACCACGATGAACGTCGACGTCAGCATCAGGAACCTGGCCGGGCACAAGTTCCCGAGCGGCTATCCGTCACGCCGCACGTGGCTGCATTTCACCGTGCGCGACGGCGATGGCCACGCCGTTTTCGAATCGGGCGCGGTCAACGACGCGGGTCTCATCCAGGGAAACGACAACGACGCCGATCCGACGAAGTACGAACCGCACTACGACCGGATCACGAGCGCCGACCAGGTGCAGATCTACGAGCCGATCCTCGGCGATCCGAACAACGTGCCGACGACGGGCCTGCTGACCGCGACGCAATACCTGAAGGACAACCGTCTGCTGCCGCGTGGCTTCGACAAGGCGACGGCCGACGCGGGGGTCGCGGTTACCGGCGCGGCACGGCAGGATCCGGACTTCACAGGCAACGGCGACGTCGTCCACTACTCGGTGCCGGTCCCGGCGACGGCTGGCCCGCTGACCGTCGACGTGGAGCTGTTGTATCAGCCGATCGGCTTCCGCTGGGCGCACAATCTGGAGAAATACGACGCGCCCGAACCGAAGCGCTTCGTCACCTACTTCAACGCCATGTCGTCGTCATCATGGGTGGTGGTGGCGAAAGCATCCGCGCCATAATGCCCCGATGGCTGTAGCCAAAGAGTTTCGCGACTTCATCGCCCGCGGCAACGTCATCGACCTTGCCGTCGGCGTCATCATCGGCGCGGCGTTCGGCAAGATCGTCACGGATCTTGTCGAAGGCATCATCATGCCGCCGTTCGGCCTCGTCCTCGGCCGCATCGATTTTTCGAGCCTCTTCTACGTGCTCGATACGACCAAGGGTGTCCCGGCGTCGCTCGCTGACGCGAAGGCCAAAGGCGTCCCCGTCATCGCCTACGGCCAGCTGATAAACGACTTGATCAGCTTCGTGATCGTCGCCTTCGCGGTGTTCATGCTCGTCAGGCAGGCGAATCGCATCAAGGACCGGTTGGACCATCCGGTGCCGGCGACGACGAAGGAATGTCCGTATTGCGCCTCGACGATCTCGGTCAAGGCAAAGAAGTGCCCGCAGTGCACGTCGCAGCTGGTTGGTGGTTAGCGGTTGGTGGTTAGTGGTGTTTGGTTAGATTTTAGATTTCCACCTGGACGCCCAGCTCGACGACGCGTTCGGGTGGAAGGTGGAAGAACGCGGTCGCGCCGACCGCGTTGCGCGTCATCACGACGAACACCCGCTCCCGCCAGCGCGCCATCCCACGCCGTCCAGTGAGCAGAAGCGTCTCCCGTCCGAGAAAGTACGTGATGTCGTCGAGATCGATCTCCAGCCCGCGCGTTCGCGCGACACGCAGGGCATCGGGCACGTCCGGATCTTCCATGAATCCGTAAACCAGCTTCATCGTGTAGATGCCGTGCCCCACGGCGTCGAGCGTGATGCGCTCGTCGCCGGTGACGTGCGGCACGGGCGCGGTGCTCACGGTCAGCAGGACGACATGCTCGTGGAGCATCTTGTTGTGCCGCAGGTTATGCGCCAGCGCGGGAGGAATACCACGCGGCTGCGCGGTCATGAACACGGCGGTGCCGGTCACCCGAATCGGCGCGGCGGCTGAAATCACGTCCAGGAAGTGATCGAGCCCGATGGCCCGCGCCACGAGACGTTCCGCGACCAGCCGCCTCCCTTTCTTCCAGGTGGTCATCAGCATGAAGATGCAGCCGCCAATCAGGATTGGCAGCCACCCGCCCTGAAAGAGCTTCAGCAGGTTGGCGCCAAAAAACGTGAGGTCGATGGTCAGAAACAGCGCCGTCACCAAGAACGCCATGGCTGGCGGCCATTTCCAGCGTTCAACGGCGATGACGTGGAGCAGCAGCGCCGTGATGACCATCGTCATCGTCACGGCGATTCCGTAGGCGGCGGCCAGCGCGCTCGACGATCCGAATCCGATGACGATGAGGACCGTTGAGATCATCAACGTCCAGTTGACCTGCGGGACATACACCTGCCCCATCTCGTCAGACGAGGTGTGCTCGATGTCGAGGCGCGGCGCGTAACCGAGCTGAATGGCCTGTTGCGTGAGCGAAAACGCGCCCGAGATGAGCGCCTGCGACGCGATGATCGCCGCGGCAGTGGCAATGCCAACGAGCGGAAAGAGCGCCCAGGCCGGGGCCAGCAGGAAGAACGGCTGCCGCGCCGCGTCGCCGTTCAGGAGCAGCAGCGCGCCCTGGCCGAAGTAGTTCAGGACGAGCGAGGGAAGGACGAGCACGAACCAGGCGATGCGGATCGGCTGCTTTCCGAAATGACCCATGTCCGCGTACAACGCTTCTCCGCCGGTGACCGCGAGAAAGACGGCCCCGAGCACCGCGATCCCGGGTACGCCGTGCACACGGAAGTAGCGGAAGGCGTGCACCGGATTGATGGCGGCGATGACGGACGGCTCGCGCGCGATGGACCTGATGCCGAGCACGGCGATGGTCAGAAACCAGACGACCATGATCGGTCCGAAGAGACGGCCGACGCGGTGCGTTCCATATTTCTGAAAGAGGAAGAGGACGACGAGGATCGCCACCGACATCGGCACGACGTACGGCTGGAAGAGCGGCGTTTCGACCTGCAGCCCTTCGACCGCCCCGAGCACGCTGATGGCAGGCGTGATCATCCCGTCGCCGTAGAGCAAGGCGGCGCCGAAGATGCCGAGGGCGATGAGCACTGGCGCCGTCTTCTTCAACGTCCCCAGTCCCGGCACCGGCACGAGCGCCGTCAGCGCCAGGATGCCGCCCTCGCCCTGGTTGTCGGCGCGCATGACGATCGCGATGTACTTGATGGAAATGACGACGAAGAGCGCGTAGAGCACCATCGACAGGACGCCGAGCACGTTCTCGGGCGTCACCGCGACGGCGTGCGCGCCGTAGAAACATTCGCGGATGGTGTAGAGAGGGCTGGTGCCGATGTCGCCGTAGACGACGCCAAGGGCAGTAAGCGTCAACGGGAGCACGCGCGGGGAGTGCTCAGATTTCAACTTGGACGCCAAGCTCCACTACGCGCTCCGGCGGCAGCCGGAAGAACGCGGTCGCGCGGACAGCATTGCGTGTCATCAACACGAACAGCTTCTCGCGCCACATCGCCATGCCGCGGCGATGCGTCACCAGAATCGTCTCACGTCCCAGGAAGTAGGTGACATCGTCCGCGTCGATATCGAGACCTCGGGTCTGCGCTACGTGCAGCGCGTCGGGGACGTTCGGATCCTGCATGAACCCGTAGACGGCGCGCATGGTGAACACGCCGTGGCCCATCGATTCGAACGCGATCTGTTCCTTCGGCGGCACGTGCGGCACCGGAGCGGTCGACACCGTGAGGATGACGACGTACTCGTGCATCACCTTGTTGTGCCGCAGATTGTGCGCCAGGGCCGGGGGCGTGCCGCGCGGCTGCGCGGTCATGAAGACCGCCGTGCCCGGCACGCGCACCGGCGGCGACGCCGCGACGACCGCCATGAAGTGGTCGATCGGAATCGCGCGCGCCGTCAGTCGCTCGGCGACGATGCGCCGGCCGGTCTTCCACGTCGTCATGACGGTAAAGGTGCACGTGCCGATGATCAGCGGCAGCCACCCTCCCTGCAGGACCTTGACGAGGTTGGCGCTGAAGAACGTCAGGTCGACGGTCAGAAAAATCGCGGCCGCGCCGACGACCGCTCCGAGCGGCCACTTCCACCGCTCGCGCGCGACGACGCAGAGCAGGATGGTGGTGATCACCATCGTCATCGTCACCGCGATGCCGTAGGCGGCGGCGAGCGCGCTGGACGACTGGAAGCCGATGACGACGAGGATCGTCGCCGTCATGAGCGCCCAGTTGATCTGCGGGACGTATACCTGGCCCATTTCCGAAGACGAGGTGTGCTCGATGTCGAGACGCGGCGCGTAGCCCAGCTGGATCGCCTGCTGCGTCAGGGAAAACGCTCCGGAAATGAGCGCCTGCGACGCGATGATCGCCGCCGCCGTCGCCAGAGCAACCAGCGGCAGCAATGCCCAGGACGGCGCGAGAAGGAAGAAGGGCTGACGGGCGGCCGCTCCGTCGATGAGCAGCAGCGCGCCCTGCCCGAAGTAGTTCAGGACCAGCGCCGGAAACACGATTATGAACCAGGCAATGCGTATGGGCCGCTTTCCGAAGTGACCCATGTCGACATAGAGGGCCTCCGCGCCGGTGACGGCCAGGACGACGGCGCCAAGGACGAGCACACCGGCGCGTCCGTGCACGCGAAAGAACGTGACGGCATGGATCGGGTTAAGGGCGGCAAGGACCACCGGTGCGCGAACAATCCAGATCACGCCGAGCACCCCGATCGTCAGAAACCAGAGGAGCATGACGGGGGCGAAGAGCCGGCCGACGCGGTGGGTCCCGTACTGCTGGAAGAAGAACAGCAGCACGAGGATGGCAACAGCGATGGGAACGAGGTAGGGCTCGAACAGCGGCGTTTCGATCTGCAGTCCTTCGACCGCGCTGAGCACGCTGATCGCGGGGGTGATGATGCCCTCGCCGTAGAGCATCGCGGCGCCGAACACGCCGAGGAGCACGAGCACCGGCGCCGCGCCGGTGATCAACGCACGCGACGGCACCAGGGAGGTCAAGGTGAGAATGCCTCCCTCGCCCTGATTGTCGGCGCGCATGACCAGCGCGATGTACTTCACCGAGATGATGAGCGTGAGCGAGTAGACCACCAGCGACAGCACGCCGAGGACGTTCTCGTGCGTCGGCTCGAAGCCGTGCGGTCCGTAGAAACACTCGCGAATGGTGTACAGCGGGCTGGTGCCGATGTCGCCGTAGACAACGCCGACCGCCGTCAATGTCAGGGGGAGCAGGCGCGTAGACGCCGCCGCGCCTGATCGAGTAGCGCTCATTAGGCCGTCACAAAATAGCGAGGATAACACGCATGAGTTCTGCTGACGGCGACGCCGTCCCCGCCGCCGTTCACGTCAACATCTTTGCAGCGCCCGTTCCCAAGTTGAAAAGACATCGCTCAGCTATGGGAGGAGTAGTCCAATGAAAACCAGAGGTCTTCTCGCAGTGGTGTGCGCGGGCGCGTTGATGGCCGGGTGCCACAACAACGGGGCGTCGAACACCGTCGCGACCAACAACGACGCGGACACCGCCGGTACGGCGGGTGTGGGCATCAGCACCAGTGACAAAAACTGGGTCAACGATCAGCTCGCGGGTGGAATGGCTGAAGTCGAGCTCGCGAAGGTGGCGAAGGCGCACGCGGCGAGCCCCGATGTGAAGCAGTTCGCCCAGATGATGATCGACGACCACACCAAGGCGGGCGAGCAGCTCAAGCAGGTGGCGGCGAACTATTCGATCTCTACCAACGACGCGAAGATCGACGACAAGCACCGCAGCCTGATGGACAAGCTGTCGAAGCTGAATGGACGGGACTTCGACAAGGAATACATGAGCGCGATGGTCGACGACCACGAGTCTGACGTGCGCGAGCTGCGCTCGCGTGTCGACGAGAACCGCAGCGTCAGCGACCGCGTGACGGGCAAGAACCCGGAGAACCCGGCGACCGTCAAGCCCGAAAAGGCCGACAATCGCGCCGATGCGAGCCTCAACGAGTGGGCGGCCAACACGCTGCCGACCGTGGAGCATCACCTCGATCGCGCGAAGCAGATCAAGGACGCGGTCGACAACAACCGCAAGTACTAGGGGTCCCCGCCGGGCAGCCACAGCGAGCGGACCGTGAGCTCGCGATGGTTCATCCCGGCGGCTTTATCCAGCGTCTTCAGCAGCGGCGGCAGATCGATCGGGAACCGCCATTGGTCCGCGCGTCCGCCCGCGTCGACGATGCGGACGGCGCTCTCGTTCCACCACGGTGTCACCGCACGGGCAATCGGCTCGAGAATGAGGATGCGGGCGCCGCGGGCCGCCGCATCGCGGAGGTGCGCTTCCGCCCGTGCGCGAACATCCGCCGGCAGTTCGTTGAACACGTAAGCCGCAACCACCGCGGCACGCGGCTCGATGCGCGGCAATCGCGACGCGTCGGCCTGCCGCGCGATGCCCTGCAACCCGAAGGCTCGATACGTCCAGCGTGCTTCGGCGATTGCCCACGGATTGCGATCGAGGCCTGTGACGGCGGGTGAGCCGCCGGCGGCGACGGCCCACGCGGCGCCCGCGGCGCCGGTGCCACAGCCGATGTCGATGACGGCTGTCGGCGGCGGGTGGATCGCCTCCTCGAGGGCGGTGACGATATGCATCGTCGCGAGGAAGTGCAGCGGCGCATAGAACAGCGCGAACGCCGCGCGTTTGCCGGCGCTGTCGAGCGGACCGCGTCCGGCAGCCTGCCCGCTGCCGCTCGAAGAGCGGAGGTGGGTGTGGCGCCGCTCGACGTAGGCGGACGACAACGCGCGCAGCGCGCGCGTCACCTCCTGCACGCGCAGGTCGGCAAGATGCCGCTGCTCGAGCGCGACCACCCACTCGTCGAAATCCATGTCTCTCCTGGATAGTAGATAGTGGTTGCTGGTTAGTGCCAGATGGAATGCGTGATCCTCATCGGTCTCCCCGCGGCGGGGAAGTCCACATTCTTTCGAGAGCGCTTCGCGGCGACGCACGACCACATCAGCAAGGATGTGCTGCGCAACAACAAACGTCCGCAGCGCCGCCAGGAGCACCTCATCGCGGAGTCGCTCGCCGCAGGACGATCGGTCGTCGTCGACAACACCAACCCGAGCGCCACGGTGCGGGCGCCGCTCATCGAGATCGCGCGCAAGTATGGTGCGGAGGTTGTCGGCTATTTCTTTGTGAGCGAGGCAGGTGATGCGTTGCGACGGAACCGTGCGCGCGAAGGGCGCGATCGCGTGCCCGACGTCGCCATCTTTGCAGTGCGCAAGCATCTCGAGCTGCCGACGGCCAGCGAAGGATTCGATCGTCTGTATTCGGTCAGGATGAACGAAGCAGAGCGGCGCTTCGATGTCGAGCCTATGAACTAGCGGGCGGTTTCGACGTGCTCACCTCGCGCGCGGCGGGCTCGGACGTCTCGATCACCACGGCGTTGCCGCCCCGATGCCGCGCCTGACGCAGTGCCGTGCCGGCCAGGCGCATCATCTCGTCGGGGTCGGGACCGGAAGCCGTGAAGCAGGCCATGCCGACACTGGCGGTGACACGCGAGTTCGGATAGGCGCGTCCGAGCTCCGCCACTTCGTCCACGAGCCGCTGGCCGATCTTCTGTGCGTCGTTGGGCGCGCAGCTATAGAGCAGCAGCGCGAACTCGTCGTTCTCGAGGCGCGCCGCCAGGTCGCCCATGCGCGTCGTCAGGGAAAGCGACGTCGCCACCGCGCGCAGCAGCTGATCCCCTTCGGTGCGCGAGTAGGCGTCGTTGAGCGCCTTGAAGCCGTCGACGTCGAGCCGCACCACCCCCAGGCGTTCGCCGGTGCGCCGGCCGCGCGCTTCCGCCTTCTGCAGCGCGTCGATGAATGCGCGGCGGTTGCACAGCGAGGTCAACGGATCCGTGCGCGCGAAGCTGCGCTCGATCTGCAGCAGCTCGTTGATGCGCGCTTCCAGGCTGGTGACCTCTTCGCGCCGCGCATGCCCCCACGCCGTCAGCCGCGGGACGACGAGCAGCGCGCCCCCCCACATCACGGCCTGTGCGAGGGCCAGGCCGTCGATGCCGTTCCAGTGAACATCGGTGATAAATCGCGCCACGATGGCCACCACCGCAACGACCAGCCCGTGGTTCCGGTCGCCGTACCACGCGGCCGCGACGACAGGCGCGAAATACAGGATCGAGAACGGCAGGCGCGCGCTGACGAGGGTGTCGAGGACCGCAATGCCGGCGACCACGACGATCGCTCCGGCGGTTCGGATTGGAAGGGGCATCAGCCACGGTGAGTATGCAAGGGCCAGCGCGCCGGTGTCAAAACGCGTCCGCCTCGGCCATGGCGGTTCGTTAGAATAGCCGCGAGGAGAATCGCCGATGCGATCGACATGTTCCGTTCTTGCAGTTGTCCTATCCGTAATGATGGCCGCGCCACGGCTGGCGGCCCAGGGCCATGTGGCCACTCCACAGGCGCTCGATGCCGCGGTGCAGCAGCACGTCAACGCCGTGGATCAGGATCGTGAAACGGTTCGACAGTTCCTCCAGCGCTCCGACGTCAGGGCAATCGCAGGGAAGTACGGCATCGACCTCCGCCGCGCGGAAAGCGCATCGACGACGTTGAGCGACGCGGAAGCGGCGTCGGTCGCCGCGCAGGTGCGTCAGGCGGAGACGCCGCTCGCCGGCGGCGCATCGAGCGTCACCATCTCGACGACGACGATCATCATCGCCTTGCTCGTCCTGATTCTGCTGATCGTGGCGCTCAGGTAAGGTGATGCGCGAGCTGCGCGTGTCCGCGCTGCTCGCGCTCGCATTGCTGGTCGCCGCGTCCTCCCGCGCGCAACCACTCACCATTCTCGACGTGCCGTTCGTCGCGCAGTCCGAGCTGCTCTGCGGCGGCGCGGCGGCGGCGATGGTGATGCGTTACTGGGGCGAGCGCGGCGTCGATGCGGAGGCGTTCCGTCCGCTGGTCGATGCGCGCGCCGGCGGCATTCGCACGGATGCGTTGACCGCGGACCTCCGCGCCCGCCGGTGGAACGCGATCGAGCTGCACGGATCGGCCGCAGCGCTGGACCGCGAGATCGAGCAGGGCCGCCCGGTCATCGCGCTCATCAACGACCACGCCAACACCTATCACTACGTCGTCGTTGTCGCACGCAATGCGGATGGGGTCGTCTTCCACGATCCCGCGCGGACGCCGTTCCGCGTCGCCAGCAGCGCCGATTTCGACAAGCGATGGGCGGCGAGCGGGCGATGGATGCTGGTAGTCACTCCCGCGGCACAGGGTGACGAAACGACACGCGAGACGGCAACGCCTGCCGATCCAGCGACGCCGTGCGAGCGGCTGGTCACCGACGGAGTGGAACGCGCACAGCAGAACGATCTCGAGGCAGCGGAGCGAACGCTGGCAACAGCATTGTCATGTCCCGGCAGCGCCGCATTCCGCGAGCTTGCGGGCGTGCGGGTGCTGCAGCGGCGCTGGCCCGAGGCGGCCGATCTGGCGGCGGCGGCGCTCGCGCGCGATCCCTCCGACACCTACGCCGCGAAGATCCTGGCGACGGCGCGCTTCGTCAGCGACGACAAAGCCGGCGCGCTCGATGCGTGGAACAAGGCGGGGGAGCCTCGCGTCGATCTGATTCGCGTCGGCGGACTCTCGCGCACCCGTGCACACGTCGTCGAGCGTGCCATCGGCGTTCCGACGGGCACGATGCTGACGCGCGGCGCGCTCGCACGGGCGCAGCGCCGCGTGGCTGAGCTGCCGGCGGCACCGGGAACGGTCGATTTCGCGCCGCTGCCAGCGGGCCTGGCTGAATTGCGCGCGAACGTCGCGGAGCGGCCGCTGGTGCCGCGCAGCGCGGTCGACGCGGGCGCGCTGGCGGTCACGACCTCCATCACACGCGAGCTGTCGATCGGGATCGCCTCTCCAACAGGCGGCGGTGAGGAGATCGCGCTGGACTGGAGGTTCTGGGCGCATCGGCCGCTCTACGCGGGATCGATTGCCGCACCGGCGCCGTGGGGCGGCGTCTGGCGCCTGGGCGTGTCGCGCGAGCGGCAGCCGTTCAGCGCCGTGTTCGCGCCATCGGTCCACGATGCGGCTCGCCTCGATGTCGCGGACTGGGCAACCGGCGCGGTTCGCTGGCAGATTGGCGCCGGACTCGATCGCTGGAACCGGGCGCGCACGTTCGGCAGCGCGTCAGCGGGCGTCAGGTTCGTGTCCGCCGGCGATCGCGTCGACGCGCGCGGCGACGTGCGCAGCTGGTTTGGCGGCGGCAGCGAGTTCGCGCGGGGGGAGGTGCGTGTGCTGGCGCGCTCCTCCGCACGGATGACCGGCTTCGTGCTCACCGCCGACGGCGGCGTCGCGGCGGTGAATTCCGCCGCGCCGCCGGATCTGTGGCTCGCCGGCGATACCGGGCGAGCCCGGCCGTTATTGCTGCGCGCGCACCCGGTGCTCGGCGAGAACGAACGGTTCTTGACGCAACGCCTGTCCCGGCTGTTTTCGCACGCGACGGGCGAAGCGCAGCGCTGGTGGGCGGTTGGGCCGTTTCGCGCGGGGATCGCCACGTTTGCCGACCTCGGACACAGCGCGCGCCGCCTCGCCGGCCGGGCGATCACCGACGTCGATATCGGCGCCGGATTGCGCGCCGCCTACCCTGGCGGTGCAGGCCTGGTGCGTCTCGATATCGCACGCGGGTATCGCGATGGAGACATCGCGGTGTCGGTGGTCTACACGTCCGGATTGCCGTGATAGAGTAGCCCCCATTTTCCACGACCAACTCAGGGGTGCCCCATGGTGCGGTGCGCGACAGTACTCGTATGTCTCGCCACGACGATTGTCCTGCTCAACCCGGTTGATGCGGGCGCGCAGTACTTCGGCCGCAACAAGGTCCAGAACGGGCGCCTCGAGTTCAGAACGCTTCGCACCGAACATTTCGACATCTATTACTACCCGGAAGAAGAACAGGTCACGCGCCAGGCGGCGCGCATGGCGGAGCGATGGTACGCACGCTACTCGCAGCTGCTCGACCACACGTTCAATCACCGCCAGCCGATCGTCCTCTATGCGGACCATCCGGACTTTTCGCAGACCAACGTCACCAGCGGCGTGATCAGCGAAGGCACCGGCGGCTTCACCGAGCACCTGAAGTCGCGCGTCGTCATGCCGTTCGCCCCCGGGCTCGGCGAGACGGACCACGTGCTCGGCCACGAGCTCGCGCACGCGTTCCAGATCGACATCGAGAAGACGACGCATCAGAACGCGTTCGATCTGCCAGGCTGGTTCATCGAGGGGATGGCCGAGTACCTGTCGCTTGGGCCGTCCAACACGTTCACGGACATGTGGCTGCGCGACGCGAAGGAGCACCACCGGCTGCCGACGCTCGACCAGCTCGACAACCCGCGCTACTTCCCGTATCGCTACGGCCACGCGCTCTGGTCGTTCCTCGGGCAGAACTTCGGCGACGACATCGTCAGCAAGATCCTGCGGTCGAGAGCGAAGGGCGTGGTCGCGCGGCTCGAACAAGTCACCGGCAAGAGCCGCGACGAGTTGACGCGCGACTGGCACGATTCGATTGCCACCGCCGAGAGCGACCATGACGTCGTCGTCTCGCCGCGCGCGATCGTGACGTCGGCCGACGGCGGACGCGTGCACGTCGCGCCGGCGATCAGCCCCGACGGCCGGCAGATCATGTTCGTCTCGGAGCGCGACCGCCTGTCGCTCGACCTGTTCATGGCCGACGCCAGCTCCGGCGCGGTGGTCAGGAAGGTGATCAGCACGGCGGCCGATCCGCACTTCGACAGCCTGCAGTACATCCAGTCAGCGGGAGCGTGGGATCCGAGCGGCCACCACTTCGTCGTAGCCGCTGTCATCGACAGCACCCCCTCGCTGACCATCGTCGATATGAAGGGCGCGGAACCGCGCCGTGATATTCGCCTGCGCGAGCTCGGAGAGATCTACAACCCGAGCTGGTCGCCCGACGGCAAACAGATCGTCTTCTCGGCCATGCATGGCGGGCTCTCGGACCTTTACGTCTACAGCGTCGTCGAAGGAACGCTGACGCAACTCACAGACGACGAGTACGCGGACCTGCACCCCGCATGGTCGCCGGACGGCAAGACGATCGCGTTTGCCTCGGATCGCTTCACCTCGTCGCTCGACGATCTGCGGTTCGGCCCGGTGCGCATCGCGCTCCTCGACGTGGCGACGAAGATCGTTCGTCCGCTGACCGCGTCGGCGGACGCCGGCAAGCAGATCAGCCCGCAATGGACGCCCGATGGGAAGGGCGTCTACTACGTCGGCGACCCGGACGGCATCAGCAACATCTATCGCGTCGAGCTGGGGTCCGGGGACATCCGCCGCGTCACCGCGGAGACCGGCGGCATCAGCGGTATCACACCGACGAGCCCGGCGCTTGCCGTCGCGGCGTCGAGCGGCAAGCTCGCGTTCAACGCCTATCGCGACGGCCGTTACGAGATTCATACGCTCGAGCAAGCGAGCGCCGAATCGGCGCCGATCGTCACCGCCGGCGTCGCCACGAAGACATCGACGCCGCGCGCGCTCGGCAAGCTCGCGCAGCTGTTGTCGAACGCGCATCTCGGGCTGCCGTCGAACAGCGAGTTCCGCACCTCGAAGTACGACGATCGGCTGCGCGTCGAATCGATCGCCGAGCCATACATCGGCGCGTCGGTCGGCGGCGGCGGTTACATGGGCGGCGTGCTGCGCGCGAACTTCGGCGTCACCTTCGGCGACATGCTGCGCGATCGGCAGCTGCAGACCGTCTTCCGCGTCGGCACGACCAAGGACGATTTCGCCGCGCAGGTGGCCTACCTGAATCTCAAGGGACGGCTGAACTGGGGATTCCTCGGCGGCTTCGTCCCCGCACGGTTCATCGGCGCGAAGCGGTCCATCGAGCGGGAGGATTCGCGGCTGACGCAGGAGTCCTCGAACCTGCGCTACACGCATGAGTTCGGCAGCATGCTCGCGCGCTACAACGTGAGCCGCGCGACGCGCTTCGAGTTCCGCGGCGGCGTTCGGCGCACCGGCTACGGATGGCAGACGGTCACGCGCATCGCGGATACGACGACGCACAAGCTGGTCGGCAACTACATCACGGAGCTGCCTGGCGAGAACACGGTGTATCTCGCGGAGATGCAGGCCGCCTACGTCCGTGACACCGCCGTGCTCGGCCCGACCAGTCCCGTGCTCGGACATCGCGTGCGGCTGGACATCGAGCCGGCGTTTGGCGGGTTGACGTACGCCGACGTGCGAATGGATGCGCGGCGCTATTTCATGCCGCTCCGCCCGGTCACGTTCGCGGTGCGGCTGCAGCACACGGGCCGCTACGGCCCCGACGCGCGCGACAGCCGCCTGACGCCGCTGCTGCTCGGGCTGCAGACGCTGGTGCGCGGCTACGATCTCTCCACGTTTGCGTCCGAACAGTGCGGACGAACCGCGACGAGCTGCTCGATGATCGATCAGCTGCTGGGCAACCGTTTCGCGGTGATGAACCTCGAGGTGCGCGCGCCGCTGCTCGGGCTGCTGACGGGCAATCTCGATTACGGCTCAACGCCCATCGAAGCGCTGCTGTTCGCTGATGGCGCGCTCCTGTGGACGCCGCACCCCAACGCGCCGCTCGAACGCGATCGCTTCCGCAGCGTCGGCGCCGGCGTGCGCGCGAATCTCGGTGGCATCGTGCTGGAGACGACGGGCGTGCGGCCGTTCGACAAGCCGCGCAACGGTTGGACTGTAAGCTTCCTGATCCGGCCGGGTTTCTGACGTCGAACCGACGAACCCTACTTCGCCTGTTCGCAGGGTTCTCCCGACAACACCGACAACAGGATGAGCGGGCGGTTGCCGCGCCGCACGATGCCGTGGCTCGTGTTGCGTGGAATCGCGACGTAGCTGCCCGCGGCGAGCGCCGTCTCGCGTCCATTGAGACGTGCCGCCCCCTGACCTGCGACGACGTAGTACTCCACCTCGGCGCTGTCGTAGAGCCGGTCGGGCTGATCCTGATTCAAGACGATGAGCGTCGTCCTCGTGTTGCCGCTGCAGGCGACGATCGTTTCACGCCGCGGCGTGTTGCCTGACAACTGCTTCTCCGCGAGATCGACGATGGAGAGGATCTGCGGCATGCCGGGCGGGCCGACGATCACCTCCGGCGCCTGCACGGGCGGCGCGGGCGCCGGTGCCGCCGGCGGCGGCGGCGCGGCGGCCGGGTTCAGCGTGACGTCGATTGACGTCGGCTGGCCGGGACGCACCGTGATTTCGCGTTCGAAGGAAACGACTTTCTCGCCATCGAAGCGGGCACGGTAGGTGCCCGGCTGCATGCCAACGAAGTTCACCTGGCCGCTGTCGTTCGTGTCGCCGGTCCGGTCCGAGGAGCCGTCGATGGCGACGCGGACGTTGGGAATCGGCAGGCCGTGCGGATCGGTCACCGTGATGGCGATGCCGCCGCGCGGCGCGGGCGCGGCGGCCGCGGCGCGGCGCGGCGCGGGTGCCGGTGGCGCTGACTGCGGCGCGGCGGTCTGTGCGAACGATGCGCCCCCCATCAACACGCCGAAGCTGAAGCAGAACAGGGTGGAAACGCGCATACAGGCATTATGCCTCGACCGCTTCGTCACGGCCGCCGTCGAACAGCAGCCGCATGGCGAGGATCAGTGCGACCACCATCACGACACTGCCGATGACGTGCGCCCACATGCCAAGCGTGCGATCGAGGTGCAGCCATCCTAGCCTGGTGAGAATCGCTTCCCAGTCGTGGCCCTCAACCTCCGCGCCCGTGCCACCTCCGAGCAGCGGCATCTGCAGAGCCCGGGCGTCGGCGATGTAGGGCGCGACATCGACGAGGCTCTCGCCTGCCCACCAGCCGCCGACCGCCGCTCCAAACCAGTCGTCGCGCCTCCAGAACGCGACGGCGCAGGTCACCGGCACGAGCACCTGCATCAGCGAACCGCCGAGGATGGTCATGAACTCTCCGAACGGCGAGAAGAGGACATGACCCGCTTCGTGGAACGGAAGGTCGATCAGGTGAAGAAACGAACTGTTGGTGACCAGCCAGTCGAGAGGATGCGGAACCAGCAGCCACGTCCACCAGGCGAGGAGCGCGAGCAACCCGCCGCGGCCGATGGTCGTTGGCGTCATCGAGCGGGGAGTATAATCACCGTTGGCCGCCAGGGGTATCTCCACTCGTGGGAGATTGAGACAAACTCTTGGAACCTGATTCCACCTCCGCGCCGAAGGCGCTGCGGTGGACCCACCATAGCCCGGGCGACGGTGGGCCGGTTTAGACCGGCGGAGGGAGCGCGGCGAATCCCGCCTCTTTCTCTCCCCACGTTCAACGAGGAAATTCCAATGATCGATTTCGCCACGGCGTATCCGAACTCGCGCAAAGTCCATGAGGAGCGTGCCGCGAGGCTGACGCCCGAGGGTCCCGAAACGACGCTGCGTGTCCCGGTGCGCGAGGTGACGCTCTCGGGCGGTGAGCCGCCGGTGCGGCTCTACGACACGAGCGGGCCGCAAGGGCACGACGTGCGCGCCGGGCTGCCGAAGCTGCGCCAGCCGTGGATCGAGGCGCGCCGCCGCACCGGCGTTGTCGGCACGCAGTTGTATTACGCGCGGCGCGGAGAGATCACCGCCGAAATGGCGTTCGTCGCCGCACGCGAAGGACTACCCGCGGAGTTCGTGCGCGACGAGATCGCGCGTGGACGCGCGATCATCCCGTCGAACATCAACCACCTCGAGCTCGAGCCGATGATCATCGGCCGCAACTTCCTGGTGAAGATCAACGCCAACATCGGCAACTCGGCGGTCAAGTCGTCGATCGAGGACGAAGTCGAGAAGCTGCAGTGGGCGACGCTGTGGGGCGCCGACACCGTCATGGATCTGTCGACGGGCAAGAACATCCACGAAACGCGCGAGTGGATCATCAGGAATTCGGCCGTGCCGATCGGCACGGTGCCGATCTACCAGGCGCTGGAGAAAGCCGGCGGCCGTCCCGAGGACCTGACGTGGGAGATCTACCGCGACACGCTCGTCGAGCAGTGCGAGCAGGGCGTGGACTACTTCACCGTCCATGCCGGCGTGCTGCTGCGCTACGTGCCGCTGACCGCGAAGCGCGTCACCGGCATCGTCTCGCGCGGCGGATCGATTATGGCGAAGTGGTGCCTCGCGCATCATCGGGAGAACTTCCTCTACACGAAGTTCCCGGAGATTTGCGAGATCATGCGCGCCTACGACGTCTCGTTCTCGCTCGGCGACGGCCTGCGTCCCGGGTCGATTGCCGATGCCAACGACGAGGCGCAGTTCGCGGAGCTGAAGACGCAGGGCGAGCTCAACGACATGGCGTGGAAGTTCGACGTGCAGGTGATGAACGAGGGACCGGGCCACATTCCCATGCATCTCATCAAGGAGAACATGGAGAAGCAGCTCGAATGGTGCAAGGAGGCGCCGTTCTACACGCTCGGTCCGCTGACGACCGATGTCGCGCCGGGCTACGACCACATCACCTCGGCGATCGGCGCGGCGATGATCGGCTGGTACGGCACGGCGATGCTCTGCTACGTCACGCCGAAGGAGCACCTCGGACTGCCGAATCGCGACGACGTCAAGGCGGGCGTCATCGCCTACAAGATCGCCGCGCACGCGGCGGATCTCGCGAAAGGGCATCCGCGCGCGCAGGCCTGGGACGATGCGCTGTCGAAGGCGCGGTTCGAGTTCCGCTGGGACGATCAGTTCAACCTGGCCATGGATCCGGTGACCGCGCGCGCCTACCACGACGAGACGCTGCCCGCCGACGGCGCGAAGGTGGCGCACTTCTGCTCGATGTGCGGTCCCAAGTTCTGCTCGATGGAGCTGACGCAGCAGGTGCGCGACTACGCCGCCGCACACAACCTGACGAGCAGCGACGCGCTGCGCGCCGGGATGCGTGAGAAGTCCGACGAATTCAAGAAGGTCGGCGGCGAGATCTACGTGAAGAACTGATCGCCGCGGCCGCTCGTCATATTCAGGAGGAGGACGGCATGGTGGAACGGCGTGATCTCCTCGGCGGCGGCCTGGCGGCGGGGCTCGCCGCGGCGTTCGCGGCACCCGCGGATGCGGCGGGGGCGCCGCAGGCGCGCAGGGATTCGAGCGATGCGGCGGTGGAAAGCCGGATCGCCGATGCCATCGACAAGCTGCGCGATGCGCTCGCGCATCAAGACGAGAGCGCGGACGTCGCGCAGATCCGCGTGCAGCAGCGCACCTTCCTCAAGGCGAATCAGAAGTTCCCTGATTTCATGGATGTCGGCATCGACATCTGGGAGCGGATGCACGACTGGCACGTGCGCACCCGTCAGCCCCTGAACATCATCCGCACCAACGACGGCCGTTACGGGATGGTCTTCGGCGTGACGACACTGCTGCTCGTGCCGCAACAGGTCGGGACCTATATTTCCTGGGGCTACGACAACAGGTAGCGGGAGAGGCCGACCTTAAGGCCGGCCCGTCGTCGGAGGCGCCGGGACGATCTGAATGACGCTGGCGAAGCGCGCCGGCTGAGCCCCGGGCTTCGGATTGGGATAGCCCGGCGAGCCGCCGGCCGTGAAGTCCTTGATCGTCACGCCGGGCGGGAACGCCATCGTGTCGTCGTTGAATTTACCAATCTCGAACGAGTACGTCTGCGGGTCCTGGAACAACAAGTTCCCTTTTTCCTTCAACTGCGTCCGGTAGTAAGTGACCAGGTCGGCAAACGATGCCGTCGTGCCGAACATGTAATACCGCTGCGCGCGTCCGGCGTCGTAGGAGGCGATGAATTGCGCGCCCGGGTAGATCGGGAAGCCGAGGGTGGCCTCGGTCGGTGTCGCGGGATCGATCGGCGCGGCGGGCACGGCGGCAGCCGGAGGCGAGGCGGGCGCCGGTGCGGCGGGCCTCGGCGCCGCAGGCGGGGGCGCGGGCGCCGCTGGCGATCCGCCACGCGGAAACGGCTGCGGTGTTTGCGCGGCCGCGGATGAGACCAGCGTTATCAGCATCCACACCGCTACATACGGTCGCTGCATATCCGCATTATAGAAGCCGATGACCATCCTCAATAGGGGCCACCTCGTCCGCACGCGGACCTAAGCGCAGCCTACGCCGCAAGTTAGTTCGGCCTGTCGCAGGAGTCTCCTTCTCTGGCCCCCCTTTTGAAATGGCGCTGGCTCAGAGTGACTGGCAACCGCAAGGGCTGCAGGTCCAGGAGGCGACGACGCGTGGACGACTTCGACATCGCTCAGAGCAAGATTGGGGAATCGGCGCAACGAGTCGTCGATCGTGCCGTCGAGGAATCGCGCCGCCGCGATCATGCCCTGCTGACCAACGAACACATTTTTCTCGCTTTCGCGCAGGTCGAGTGGGACACGTTCTCACAGGTCATGCGCGATCTCGAGCTCAATCCCCACGAAATCCTGCAGGCGCTCGAGGAGCACCTGCACGTGCTGCCGACCTTTGCGGGGCGCGAGCTCCGCGTGGCGCCGGCTACCAAGCTTGTCTTCAAGCTGGCCTTCCATCAGGCCAGCCGCGCAGGCCGGCAGACGATCGAGTCGTCGGATCTTTTCTCGGCGATCTTCGAGGAAAGCCAGGGCGTGCCGGTGTCGATCATCCGGCACCACGGCGTCGAGCCGGAGGTGCTGGTCTCGCGGATCGCGACGCGGATGCGCGACAACGAGCTGCGTGAAGAGCGCCTGCGCAAGCGGTTCGAGCTGCCGCCGTTCCTCAAGCACTTCGCGACGAATCTCAATCTGCTCGCGCGCCAGGACAAGATCGCGCCGGTCTACGGGCGCGACAAGGAGATCCAGCAGCTGCTCGAAATCCTCTGCCACCGCGAGCGCTCGAACTCCGTGATGCTCATCGGCGAGCCGGGTGTCGGCAAGACCGCGATCGTCGAAGGCCTTGCGCGGCGCATCGAGTTCGAGCCCGAGACCGTGCCGGTACGCCTGCGCGACTGCCAGGTGGTCAACCTGCAGATGAACACGATGGTCGCCGGGACGATGCTGCGCGGCATGTTCGAGGACCGCATCCAGAACGTGATTCGCGAGATCAAGGAACGGCCGAACCTCATTCTGTTCGTCGACGAGGCGCACACGATGGTCGGCGCGGGCTCCGCGCTCGGCGCGCCGTCGGATGCCGCCAACGTCTTCAAGTCCGTGCTCGCGCGCGGCGAAGTGCGCATGATCGGCGCGACGACGCTGAGCGAGTACAAGGAATACATCCAGGAAGACGAGGCGCTGTCGCGCCGCTTCCGCACCGTGCTGGTAGAGGAGCCGAGCATCGAGGAAACACGCCGGATCCTCTACAACATCCGCCCGCGTCTCGAGCGCAATTACTCGGTGCGCCTTGTAGATGAGGCGATCGAGACGGCGCTCGAGATGTCGCCGCGGTATCAGCGCCACCTGCACCTGCCCGACAAGGTGATCGGCTGGCTCGACACCGCGGCCGTGCGCGCGGAAATCGATCGACGCTGGGAAGTGACGAGCGACGACATCATCGAGGTGATCTCGCACGCCGCGCAGATCCCGAAGGACATGGTGTTCCGCGACGTCGGCGATCGCTTCAAGGAAATCGAGGATCGCCTCGCCCGCCGCGTCATCGGCCAGAAGACGGCGGTGAAGGCGATTGCCAATCGTCTCGTGCTGAACAAGGGACCGCTCAAGGACGGCTTCGATCGTCCCGACGGCGTGCTGCTCTTCCTCGGCCCGACCGGCGTCGGCAAGACCGAGCTCGCCAAGGCGGTGGCGGAGTTCATGTTCGGCGACGACAAGAAAATGATCCGCATCGACATGTCCGAATACCAGGACGGCGGCGTGTCGGTGGACAAGCTGATCGGCATGCCGCGCGGCATCGTCGGCAGCGAGCGCGGCGGGCTGCTCACCAACCAGCTGAAAGACAACCCGTGCTCGGTCGTGCTGTTCGACGAGATCGAGAAGGCGAGCCCGAGCCTGCTCAATCTCTTCCTGCAGGCGTTCGACGAAGGGTGGCTGACGGACGGCCGCGGCAAGCGCGTCTATCTGTCCGACGCGATCATCATCATGACGTCGAACGCGGGCTCCGAGCATTTCCGCAAGCTGACCAACCCGATGGGATTCCGCTCGGGACAGATGCCGGTCGACCAGGTGCAGTGCGAGGTCAACAAGGAGCTCGAACGGCGCTTCCCGCCGGAGTTCCGCAACCGCATCGACCAGGTCGTGCTGTTCCAGCCGCTGACGCACGACGAGGTGCGGCAGATCGCGGTGAAGTACATCGACTGTGTCACCGGGACCCTGAAGAAGTTCAACAAGACCGTCACGGTCGAACCGGAGGCGCTCGAGAAGCTGGTGACCGAAGGCTACAGCCTGCCCTACGGCGCGCGCTTCCTCAAACGCGTCATCGACGACCGCATCAAGCTGCCGCTCAGCCAGCGCTGGAAGGAAGCGAATGCCTTCCGCGTGACCCTGAAGGACGATCAGATCACGGTTGAAACGGCAGGTCCACGTCTCGTGGCCTCGACGGATCCGAATGCGATCGCGGTGTAGACGCACCGCGATCGCGTGACGAGAACCGCGCGCCCGCCACGCCGTACTTCTTCTTGAACGCACCGATCAGCCCGGAGACTTCTTTCCGGTAGCTGGCCGGTGCGTACTTGCGTACGTAGAGCTGCTGATACCCGTCCATCAGCTGCGGATACTCCTGCTGCAGCCATTTCATGAAATGGTCGCGCGTGCCGCCTTCCAGGAACATCACGTTGCAGCCGACGAACTGCGCGCCGTGCTCGGAGATGGCCTTCACCGTCCGCTCGAGCAGCGCCGGCTTCGACGTGATGCCGGGCACGATCGGGTTCATCAGCACGCCGGCGTGCACGCCGGCGTCGACGAGCTCGCGCACCGCGCGCAGCCGCTGCATCGGATGCGCCGTGCCGGGCTCGAGCTGCCGCCACGCGTCCTCGTCCACGCACGGCACGCTGATGCAGACGTTGCAATCAGCCTTCGACGAGATGTCCTGGAGGACGTCCGTGTCGCGGACGATCATCGGCCCCTTGGTGATGATGCCCGTCGGATTGCCATGCCGGCAGAGCGCTTCGAGCGAGCCGCGCGTCAGCTTGTAGTAGCCCTCGATCGGCTGATAGCAGTCGGTCGCCGCGCCGACGACGACGTAGTCGCCTTTCCATGAAGGTTTGTCGAGCTCTTCCCGCAGCGTCTCCACGAAGTTGATCTTCACGAGGATGATCGACGCGAACTCGTCGTCCGAGCCGAGCTCGAACTGCGTCTGGTAGCGGCGCGCGTAGCAGTAATGGCAGCCGTGCGTGCAGCCACGATAGGGATTCAGCGTCCACTCGAACGGCATCCCCTTGACTTCGTTGAGCGCGGAACGGCAGCGGATCTCCTGATACCGCGCGTTGTCGGCGCGCAGCTTCGCTTCGGTGAGCGCGTCGACGCCTCCGGCCTTCACCAGGTCGGCGACCTGGCGCAGCGTCGGTTTTGGTTTGCCGAGATCGAAGAAGAGTGGTGCTGTTTCCATAGAATCGCCGGGGGCGTTTCGTTATTTCTTCGCCGCCCGGCGATCCTACATCAACTCAGTTCTGAACCGACGACGAGAAGCTCAGCGTGACCTCGGGATGGTCGTTGTCGAGCATCACCTGCGGCCAGCTGTACGTCCGGCTCGTGTTGTCGGAGAACGACACCGTGAGGCGCGGCTCGAAGCTCCAGTCGTCGCGGCCGTCCGGCGTGAGGCGGAAGCGAATCTGCGCGTCGTTGAGGTCGTTCCTGGTGAACGTCCCGGACATGGGCACGCCCATCGGGGCAATCGACGCGTGGTCGTCGTACTTGACGCCGACGCTGTGCAGATGCGCCATCTCGTTGGAGCCGCCGCGGAGGATCCAGACGTCCACCGCGCTCTTCGCATCCTTGCCGTGGTCGCGGTCCTGGAACTGAACCGTGGCGTTCGTGATCGCCGGTCCCGGGGCGACGCTGCTGGTGACTTTCCGCGTCGCGCCGCAGCCGGCGGAAACGATCGCCGCCGTCAACAGAGCGGTCGCCGCAAATGTACGCATACCTTTTCTCCTCCCCATGCTTGATTGGAAGAGACAAGCACGCGTAATGCCGGCGGGCTCAGCGCAACGGATGGGCGTCAGGCGCCTGCGGCGGATGAGCTCCGAGGAATCCCGGCGGCGGCAACACGTTGTGAGCGCCGCGCCGATCGTAGGTGACCAGCCGTCCGCCGCCTGTCGTACCGAACGCTGGATACTGCTGAAAACTCGCGCAACCGCACACGAAAACCGCGGCGATCAGAATGACGCTCACCATCGTGACGCGCATGGATGCCTCCCGTACCGGAGGAAGGAGCATCGGCAGTACCCGTCCCGCGCGCGCTCGAGGCGAGCGGGCGAGAGTTCAGCCGTGCGCGATGCGGCGCCAGTAGTTCAGCAGGTCGTCGAGCGTCTGGTCGAAGGGAATCTCGGGACGCCAGCCGGTGTCGCCGCGCAGCTTCGTCGAATCGCCGAGCACGAGCGGCGTATCGTTCGGGCGCATGAGTGCCGGATCAGCCTCGATGAGCACCTCAACGCGTGCCCGCGCCGCCAGCGCGTCGAGGACCGAGCGCATCACGCGCGCCACGCCCGACGACACGTTGTAGAGCCGCGCCGGGACCTCCTTCTTCGCGAGCAGCACGTAGGCGCGCACCATGTCGCGGACGTCAGTGAAGTCGCGCTGGGCGTCGAGGTTGCCCACCTTGATGACGGGCTCCACCAGCCCCTTTTCGATCAGTGCGATCTGCCGGGCCATGTTCGGCGCGGCAAAGGCGGCGCTCTGCCGCGGCCCGGTATGGTTGAAGGAGCGTGTGACGATCACCTCCACGCCGTCCTCGCGCGCCGCGCGCAGCGAGAGCTGCTCCTGGGCGAGCTTGCTGACCGCGTAGGGATTCGACGGAGCCACGGCGCTCTCCTCCGTCAGCGCTGCGTTGGACAGGCCGTAGACGGTCGCCGACCCGGGTACGATCACCCGGCTGCGGACGTTGGCGCGGTGCAGCGCGTCGAGCAGATGATGCGTGGCGAGCACGTTGACGGCGAGCGGCGTCACCGTGTCCTTCCAGGAGTGCGCCACGTTCGGCGCGCCCGCGCAGTGAATCACTGCCGACGGCCGCAGCCTGGCAATTGCGTCGCGCACCTGCGTCACGTCGAGCAGATCGATGCGCTGCCACTCCGCGATGCCGGCAAGATCGTCAGGTGGAGACGCGCGGTGCGTCCAACCCACAGTCTCCGCGGCCCCGGCGAGCGCTTCGACGACGTGGCTGCCGGCGAAACCGGCGGCCCCGGTAACGAGCACTGGGCCGCTACCGTTCACGCTTCGATGTTCTCCGTTCTCGGTTCGTGTTCAAGTTCGGTTCAGGTTCAGGTTCGGGTTCGGGTTCAGGTTCAGGCGTTCGCCGTGCGCCGCTGCTATTGCCGCGCTCCGTACTGTGACGCGTAGTATGCGCGGAAGGCAGGATCGGCTTCCTTGATGGGCCGCCACCACCACTCGTTGCCCCGGTACCAGTCGATCGTCTCGCGGAGGCCGTCGGCAAACGGCACCTGCGGCGTCCAGCCCAGCGACCGCAGCTTTCCCGTGTCCAGACAGTAGCGCCGATCGTGGCCCGGCCGATCGGTCACCGGCTTGATGAGCGAGCGCGGTTTGCCGAGGGCGTCGAGGATCTGATGCGTCAGGTCGACGTTCATCACCTCGTTGCCGCCGCCGATGTTGTAGACCTCGCCGCCGGCGGCCTTGTCGATCAGCAGATCGATCGCACGGCAGTGATCGAGCACGTGCAGCCAGTCGCGCACGTTCCGCCCGTCGCCGTAGAGCGGCACCGGAATGTTGTCGATGGCGTTGGTGACGAACAGCGGGATTACCTTTTCGGGAAACTGATACGGCCCGTAGTTGTTCGAGGCGCGCGTGACGATGACCGGCACGTCATAGGTCGCGAAATAGCTGTAGGCGAGCCGGTCCGCCCCCGCCTTGCTCGCCGAGTAGGGGTTGCGCGGCTTCAGTTCGTCCGTCTCGCGGCTCGCGCCGTGCGCCACGCTGCCGTAGACCTCGTCGGTCGAGATCTGCACGAACCGCTGCAGCCCCCGCGCCCGCCGCGCCGCCTCGAGCAGCACGAACGTTCCTTCGACGTCGGTCTTGATGAAATCGCCGGCCGCCATGATCGAGCGATCGACGTGCGTCTCCGCCGCGAAGTGGACGACGATGTTCGACCGCTCGACGAGCGGGGCGCTGATGCTGACGTCGCAGATGTCCGCGTGCACGAACTCGTGCCGCGGATGGTTCATCACGTCGTGCAGGTTCTCCCGTCGTCCGGCGTAGGTGAGCTTGTCGAGGGTGGTGACGCGCCAGTCGTCGTGCGTCTGCAGCGCGTAGCGGACGAAGTTGCTGCCGATGAATCCCGCCCCGCCCGTGACGAGAACGTCAACCATCCTTGCGGGTCCAGTCGTAGGGCAGCGTGTTGTGCGGCTCGAGCCGGTACTCGTCGGGGTCCGCGTAGTTGTACGGCTCGGTCGGCACGTTCACGACGAGCGACGGCTCGGTGCTGATGCACTTCCACCCGTGATACACGAGCTTCGGCACCTGCACGATCATCGGGTTCTGCGTGCCGATGAAGAACTCGTTGATGGCGCCGTTGGTCGGCGACTCGGGACGCGTATCCACCAGCACCAGCTTCACCATGCCGGCGACGCAGGAGAAATGGTCGATCTGGCGGTGATGGTAGTGCCACGCCTTGACGACGCCCGGGTAGGTCGCCGAAATGTAGACCTGACCGAACTTCGTGAACAGTTCCTCGTCGTCCGCGCGGAGAATCTCCATCAGCCAGCCGCGTTCGTCGGGAACGACGCGCAACACCTTCGTCCTGACGTCATGAATGCGCGGCTGCTTCGCGACCGTCGCCGCGTACTGAGCCGGTTTGTCTACCGCCATCCGCTCACCATCTGATGCCGACCTCCGAATTGTCGCCCAGCATGAACCGGTAGGCGACCGGCTTCACCGGCTCGCGCCAGATGCGGACGTTCTTGCCGATGAGGCTGTCAATCACGCGATTGGCCAGGTCGCGCACGGAGGAGCCCTCGAGCACGATGCTGTGCTCGATCTCCGAGTCCTTGATCTCGACCTCGTCGCCAATCGAGGTAAAGGGGCCCACGTAGGCATGCGCGATGCGCGCCCCTCGACCGATGATCGCCGGGCCGCGGATCACGGACCGCTCGACAACCGCACCGGCCTCGATGACGACCTTCCCCTCGACGCGGCTCTCCGCATCGACGGTCCCTTCGATGCGGCGCTCGAGCGTCTCGAGAATCAGCCGGTTGGCCTCGAGCATGTCCTCGAGCTTGCCCGTATCCTTCCACCAGCCTTCGACGATGTGCGGGCGCACGGTGAGACCACGGTCGATGAGATCCTGGATCGCATCGGTGATCTCCAGCTCGTTCCTGAAGCTTGGCTTGATGCGGTTGACCGACTCGAACACCTCGGGTCCGAACATGTAGACGCCGACGAGCGCGAAGTCGCTGATGTGTTCCTTCGGCTTTTCGACGAGGCGCACGACCTTGCCGTTTTCGAGCTGCGCCACGCCGAACATCTGCGGATCGGGGACACGCGTCAACAGGATTTGCGCCGCCGGCTTCTGCGCTTCGAACTCGCGCACGAACTGGGTGATCCCCTTGTTCAGCAGGTTGTCGCCGAGATACATGACGAACGGCTCGTCGCCGAGGTAGTCGCGGCTGATCTTCACGGCGTGCGCAAGGCCGCGCGGCGCGTCCTGCGGGATGTAGTCGACCTTCACGCCCCAGCGGGAGCCGTCGCCGACGGCGGCACGGATTTCCGCCTGCGTATCGCCGACGACAATGCCGATGTTGCGGATGCCTGCTTCGGCGATCGCTTCGATGCCGTAAAAGAGCACCGGCTTGTTGGCGACCGGGACGAGCTGCTTGGCGCTGGTGTAGGTCAGCGGCCGGAGACGGGTGCCCTTGCCGCCGCTGAGAATCAGTCCTTTCACGTCAGCGCAGTGTATTTCCGAAGGCGCCGAAGAAATTCGAGAAGGTGCCGAGGCCGGCGAGCACGAAGGACACGTTGAAACGGCGGTCCGAGGCGATCGGCGCCGAGGACGAGAGGTGGAATTTCTGGAACTCGAGCTGCAGTCCGCAGCATTGCGCCATGTACGTTCCGAGCAGGTTCTGCGTCACGATCGTCGAGTGGGTGAGGTCCCAGCTTATCGCGTACGTGCCGGTGAAGTGCCTGTTCGGTGAGTGGAGCGTTGTCGAGCCCGAGAAATAGCTGCTCGGGTCCTGGCGCAGCCAGGTCGTGACGTTCCCCCTGGTGACCGACGTCTGGGGGTGTTGACGGCTGAACTGCACGCTGCCGGAGCCGAGACCGGCGGACACACTGCTGCCGACGCTGAGAATCGCCAGCGCGCCGTCGTTCAGGTCGTATTCAGCGCGCACGTTGGCGTCGAGGTCGCCCGTCGGCGAAACGCGGCCGACCAGGGCAACGGGCGAGAGGTTCACCGGCTTGCGGTTCGTGTTCGAGCTCGAATAGGACGTGTCGTAGCGGCTCGATTGCGAATTCGAGTAGTAGGTCTGCTGCACGCCGACGGTGACGAATTCGCGTGTCTGGCCGCGGGTGCCGTCGGTCGTCTTGCGGCGGTACATCAGCCGGTTGGTCAACCCGTAGGTCAGTCGTGATGCTCCGCCGATGATGAAATCGGACGTGTCGGAGAGCAGCGGCGTCTGCTGGTAGTTGTTGATGGGGGTCGTGTAGTCGACGGTGAACGCCGGTTCGATGACGTGCTTCATGCGCTCGGTGTAGGTGCTCTCCGGTGTGTCCCAGATCTTCGTGAACACCGGGCCGACAACGTCGGTGCGCACCTGGGTGTAGTCGCGCAGCAGCGGTTCGTCCACCGCGACGCCACGCGCGTTGGCGCTCCGCGTGTAATAGGTCATGCGATGCGCGGCGCTGGTGTTAATCGACAGAAAGCTCAACTTCGAGAGCGGGACGCGCAGCGCCGGCGCCACGTCCACGCGGCCGAGGCTGTTGTCGAGCGTCACGCGATCCTTCAGGAGATCGAGGTTCCTGTAGGGCAGGTACGCGTACTCGCTGTTCATCGACGCGTAAATCGGCGCGCCGAACAGCTGCTGCGGCGCAAGCACGGTCGTCACGCGCGGCGTCGAGCCGTAGAGGAACGCGGTCGTCGAATTGTCGAACGTCTCGTTGCGCTGATAGAGCAGCGTCGTCGACAGCGGTCCGAACGCGTCGCTGACACCCGCCTCGATGAGCCGGCTGCGCCTCGACGCGTCGTAGAGGTTCTGGTGATAGAGCTGCTGCGTCTGGACGTCCGAGAAGTAGTCGAGGCGCATCCGCGCGCGGGCGCTGCCGCCGAGCGCCTGCGTCACCGCCCCCGTGAACTCGTAACTGATTTTCGCCGGCAGCGTGGACGTCACGCCGGATTGGGTGAACTCCGTTTCGTGCTGCTGGAAGCGGTACAACCGCACGTTGCCCGCGGACTGCAGCCCGGCGATGTAACGGTATTCGCTCCCCATTCCCGTTCCCGTCCGCGTGAACCAGTCGTGGAAGAAGGTCGCATCCTGACTGCGGTTGATCGCCCAGAAGAACGCGTTGCTGATCGACTGCCCGCGCAGCGTCGACGTGCCGTAGGTCGGCAGCAGGAAACCCGTCTGGCGCTGACTCTTTTGAATCGGGTAGTAGAGGATCGGCAGGTAGAACATCGGGACGCCCTTCACCCGCAGCAGGGTGTTGCGGGCGATGGCGTAGTCGTCCAGGTTGAGCACGACGCTGCCGCTCGTCACCTCCCAGCGCGGCGTCGGCTGCACGCAGGTGGTGAAGCCGCCGTTGGTGATCCGGTACCTCCGCAAGCCGATCTTTTCGAGCGTCGCGCCGTAGAAATAAACGTCAGGCTCCTGGCCGCCAAACGCCGCGGCGTTCTGGGCGCTCTGTGTTCCCAGCGACATGATGCCCGAGGCGTCGTAGAACGTGCCGACGCCAGTCAACGTGTTGAACTCGACCCGCTCGGCCGAGATGCGCCCATCCGCGTTGGTGAAGACAACGTTGCCGCTGGCGACGACGCGATTGCTGTCGGTATAAAGGTCCACGTCGTCCGCGAAGAACTTCAGGTTCGGTCCTTCGATGGCCGCCTGGTTGATCAGATGGAGATGGTCGCCGACGCGCTCGAATTTCCAGCTGGAGAAGTTGGTGATGCCGAGCGGCAGATCGGCGGGCGGCGCCGCGCCGGCAGCACCGGGCGTCGCCGGCGGCCCTGGCGGCGCCTGCGCGGGTGTTTGCGCGCACACCGCGACGGAGCAGAGACACGCCGCAAGAGACAGCAGAAAACCTTTGGTTACCTTGAGATACACGACCAGATCCCGGGGTTAACGCAGGATATCCCGAACGGCGCCCGCCAGGAAGATCGAGCCCGCCACGCACACGCTTCCGTTCCCATCGAGGGCGCGTTCGAGCGCGGTGGCGACGCTGTCGATCGCCTCGACCGGCCGCGCGGCATCTATAGCTCTGACGCGCGAGGCGAGCTCGTTGGCGGGCATCGCGCGCGGAGTGCTGGCGGCGGTTGCGATAACGGAGGAGGTCACGGGCAGCAGCTTGTGGAGAATCGCGTCGGCATCCTTGTCGCGCATGATGCCGATGACCAGCACCGGCCGCTCCGGATGCCAGCGCGCCAGGTATTGACGCAAGGCGCGCGCGCCTTCGGGGTTATGCGCCGCATCGAGCAGGACGCGCGCACCGTTGCTCGCCGTCAGCAACTCGAGCCGCGCCGGCCATTCGACTTGCTCGAAGCCGCGGGTGACGGCGGACGCTGGGATGTGCAGCCCCGCGTCACGCGCACTTTCGAGGACGAGCGCGGCGACGGCCGCGTTGCCGACCTGGTGCTCCCCGCGCAAGGCGAGCCGCGCCGGGCCGTAGAAGTCGTGCGGCGTCCCGATGGTCACCCGTGCGCGCCCGTCTTCCATCTCGCTGCGCACGCGGGCGGATTGCGATGCCTCGATGAGCCGTGCGCCGCGTTGCGCGGCGACGTCGCGCGTGACCCGCATCGCTTCGTCCGGCAGCGCGCCACAGACGACGGTCATGCCGCGCTTGATGATGCCCGCTTTCTCGAACGCAATGCGATCGAGCGAGTGGCCGAGATGCTGTTCGTGATCCAGGGCAATGGACGTGATCGCCCCCACCGCCGGCGCGATGACGTTGGTCGCATCGAAGCGGCCACCAAGTCCGACTTCGATCACCGCCACCTGAACCCGCGCGCGCCTGAAGATTTCGAACGCCATTGCCGTGGTCGCTTCGAAAAACGTCGGCGGCCGATCGATGCTGTCGAGCACGACGGCGGCGACCTCCTCGAGCGTGCCGTCGTCGACCGGCTCGTTGCCGACGACAAACCGCTCGTTGAGGTGAACAAGATGCGGTGAGGTGTAGCGCGCCGCGCGAATGCCGGCGGCGAGCAGGGCGGCGTGCACCATCGCCGTCACCGACCCTTTGCCGTTGGTGCCCGCGATGTGCAGGGAGGTGAACGAACGCTCCGGATGTCCGAGCGCTTCGCACAGTTCACGGATGTTCTCGAGACCGAGCTTGATGCCGAAGGTTTCGAGCGCGAAAAGCCTATTCAGCAGTGACGGCTACCTGCGGCTCGGGCCGTGCGACCTGCGTGCCCATGAAGCGCAGCGCGCGCGAGATCGTCGCTTTCATCTCGCGGCGGTCGACGATGAGGTCGAGCATCCCGTGATCGAGCAGGAACTCGCTGCGCTGGAAGCCTTCGGGCAGCTTCTGGCGGATGGTCTGCTCGATGACGCGCGGGCCGGCAAATCCGATGAGGGCCTTCGGCTCGGCGATGTTCAGGTCGCCGAGCATGGCGAAGCTCGCGGTCACGCCGCCGGTCGTCGGATCCGTGAGCACGGAGATGAACGGCAGGCGTGCGCGATCCAGCCGGGCGAGCGCGGCGGATACCTTGGCCATCTGCATCAGCGAGAGCGCGCCTTCCATCATCCGCGCGCCGCCGGAACACGAGATGACGATGACGGGAATACGGCGATCCAACGCGATTTCGATGGCACGCGTGATCTTCTCGCCGACGACGACGCCCATGCTGCCGCCGATGAAGGAGTACTCCATCGCGGCGACGACCACATCGAGGCCATCGAGTTCGCCGGTCGCCACGATGACCGCGTCGCTCATGCCCGTCTTGGCGATGGTTTCCTTGAGGCGATTGCGATACGGCTTGGTGTCGGTGAACTTCAGCACGTCATTCGAGGTGAGGTTCGGGAAGTGTTCGGTCCACTCGCCATCGTCGAAGAGCGTGCGGAGCCGATCGGCGGCGCTCAGGCGGAAGTGGTGCGCGCACTTGGGACAGACGTGCTGGTTCTTATCGAGATCCTTGTTGTAAATAATCTGGGCGCAGCCGGGGCACTTGACCCACAACCCCTCCGGCACTCGGCTTGGCTTCTCCCCCGACTGCTCGATGGGCTTGCGGGTCTTCTTGAACCAGGCCATGTATCGAGGATATTACGTCCGGGGCACGTAATAGCGGGTGCCCCTGTTCATCGTGCGGATCTGCTTGATCAGGTCGTCCACCGCCTCATCATTGGCGTCGGTTCCCAGCTGTGAAGTCTCCACGACGAGGAGCGGTGTCGCCGCGTAGTGGAAGAAGAAATGCTGATACGCCTCGTTCAGTTCCCGTATGTAGGCGGGGTCGAGATCGAAACCGTGTTCGTGCTGCGGGTCCTTCGCGCGTTCGCGCAGCCGCCGCACGAGGACCTCGGTGGGTGCCTGCAAATAGATCACGAGGTCGGGTGACGGAATGTCTTTCGCGAGCAAGTCGTAGAGTCGCTGATAGATGAACAGCTCGTTGTCGTCGAGATTGAGGTAGGCGAAGATCTTGTCCTTGTCGAAGAGGTAATCGCAGACGGTTGCCTGCGCAAACAAATTGCCTTGCTGAAGCCCGACGAGCTGGCGGTGACGATTGAGCAGATAGAAGAGTTGCGCCTGCAACGCAGCGCCGGTGCGGCCGGCGTAGAAGTCGGCGAGGAACGGGTTGTCGGCTTCTTCAAGCACGGCCGTGGCATCGAGACGCGCCGCAACGCGGCGCGCGAGCGGCGACTTGCCGACACCTATCGGGCCTTCGACAGCGATGTAGCGGAAGTGCACGGAACGAGCCGATGCTATCATCGGCCCATGCGTTGGGCATTGCGCCTGGAGCATTGGGCCCTGGGCCTTGCGCTCGTCGCCACTGCCTGCGCGAGCGCTCCGCCTGCTGCACCTGCCGCCACCGTCAAGGTTCCGGTCATCAGCTGGGAAGAAAAGCTTGGATGGATCCTGCGGCTCGAGGATCAGCGCATCCTCCGCGATCCGAATCCGCCGGCGCCCGTCGTCCTCGCCCCCGCGGTGCAAAACCGTCCGGCGATCGTCGCGCCGCCGCCGCCTTCCGATCTGCTCCGCCTGCTCACCGACGACGAAGCGCGCACGCGGCGGCGTGCGGCGCTGGCCATCGGCCGCGTCGGGCTGCCCGAAGCCGTTCCGGCGCTGCAGCAGGCGCTCAGCGATCCGGAATTCGAAGTGCGGCAGATGGCGGCGTTCGCTCTCGGCCTGATCGGCGATCCGTCCGCGCGCCCCGCCTTGCTCAATGCGTTGAAAGACAGCGACCCGACCGTGCAGGGCCGCGCCGCCGAGGCGCTCGGGACGATCGGCGACAAGAGCGATGCGCAGCCGATCACCGTCATGGTCTTCACGCTGGTGCAGGCCGGCGCGTTGAACAACATCGCACCCGACGAGCTGTCGTATCCGCTCTCGCCGCAAACGGAAGCGGTCCGCCTCGGCCTCTACGCGCTCGTGCGCCTCGCGTCGTTCGACGGGATCGCCTCCAGCGTGCTGATGGGCGGCAACGGCGTGCCGGTCTCGAACTGGTGGCCGGTAGCGTACGCGCTGGGCCGTGCCGGCGATCAGCGCGCCGTCCCGGCGTTGACCGCGTTGGTGGCGACGCCCGGCCGCTTCACCGCGGCCTTCGCGGTACGTGGCCTGGGGGCGCTGAAGGCCCAGGCCGCCGCTCCGGCCTTGCGCGACATCGTCGACAAACGGCAGCGCGACCGGGCGGTGGTCATCGAGGCGATGCGTGCGCTGGCGGCGATGGGCGACGCCGCGTCCCGCACGTTATTCGAAAAAATGCTCGCCGACGGGGCGCTCGATCCGACGCTGCGGCTCGAGGCCGCCACCGCGCTCGCGTCGCTGCACAGCGCCGAGTCGCTCGACCTGGTCATCGACCTGATGACGGATCCGGCGCCCGGCATCCGCGCCGGCGCGTTGCGCGCGCTGGCCGCCATCGACAGCGAAACCTTTCTCACGACCTTGTCGGGACTCGATCCCGATCGCGATTGGACGGTGAAGATCGCGCTGGCGGATGCGCTGGCGACGCTGCCCAGTGCGCAGGGGCAGGCACGCCTCGTCTCGATGCTGCAGGATCGCGATCAGCGCGTCGTTCCCGCGGTGCTGCGCGCCCTCGTCGCCTCCAAGGCGCCCGACGCGGAGAAGATTCTCGTTGACCATCTGAAAGCGGACGATTTCGTCGTTCGCGCAACCGCCGCGAACGGCCTCGCGGAGCTGAAGGCGACCGGTGCGGTGCGTGCCCTGTACGACGCGTATCAGGCGACGGCGGGCGACAGCGCCTACGGTGCGCGCGCGGCGATCCTGACCGCGGTCGATACCCTCGACCCGATGGCGGCGCGTCCGATGCTGCAGCAGGCCCTGCAGGACCGCGACTGGGCGGTGCGCGTCAAAGCCGCCATGCTGCTGCGCGACCAGGGGATCACCGATACGGCCGCGACGATGCGGCCGGCGCCGACGCGCCCGCTCGACGACGCCACCCGGCAGATGCTCGTCGCGCCGCAGTTCTCGCCGCACGCTTTCGTGCAGACCGACCGGGGCACCATCGAGCTCGAGCTGGCGATCAACGACGCACCGCTGACCGTCGCAAACTTCATCGACCTGGCGCGCAAAGGTTTCTTCAACGGAATCGCGATTCACCGCGTCGTGCCCGACTTCGTCGTCCAGGACGGCGATCCGCGCGGCGACGGCGAAGGCGGCCCGGGCTACACGATTCGCGACGAGCTGAACGAACTGCCGTATCTCCGCGGCACGGTGGGGATGGCACTCGACTGGAAGGACACCGGCGCCAGCCAGTGGTTCATCACGCACTCACCGCAGCCGCATCTCGATGCGCGCTACACGGTCTTCGGTCACGTCGTCAACGGAATCGAGGTCGTGGATCAGACGCAGCCGTGGGACGTGGTGCGTCGCGTGCAGATCTGGGATGGGACGACACTGCGCTAGGTCGGCCTGAGGGCGGGCCCGACGTACACAAAAAAGGGGACGCGGAAGCGCGTCCCCTTTTCGGCGAGCAGCGAACTATCTCTTCTTCGCCGCCTTCTTCTTTCCGCCTTTAGCCTTCTTCGCCATTGAGGATTCCTCCCTTCACTGGTGGATTGCGGGGTCAGGCTTTTCGCCGGCGCACTCTGCCGCCTGGCACGTCGGCCCGGCATTGAGCGACCTCGCCTCGTGGGCGCGCCCTGCAGGACGCAGGAGCGAGCAGCAACTGGTGTAAGAAATCGGGATAAAAAAATGGGGTGCTCGACGAGCACCCCGAAGGTTCAAAGCAGCGGAATTACCGCTTCTTCGCGGCCTTTTTCTTTCCGCCCTTGGCAGCCTTCTTCGCCATTGTTTTCTCCTCAGGTTGTTGTGACTCAGCCTCCGACGAACCGCTTGGTCGTCACTACGGGTGGGCTGAGCCATCCACCCTCATACCAGATGTAGATTATGGGTGAGATTTTTTATCTGTCAAGCATAAAAGCGCGCGCGTTGTCAAAAACTCGCATCGATCGCGCGCTGCGCGTCGGCGGATCAGCGCGCGCGCGCGGTGAGGCGCGCGAGATCGCGCTCCGCCTGCGCGAAGGAACCGAAGGGCGCGAGCGGTTTGGCGGCGATCACTGCACGCAGTTGCTCGATGGCCGCGCTGGTGTCCTGCATCCGCTCGTAGATCGAGGCCATGCCGAGGCGTGCGCGTGTCTCCGCGAGCTCCGGATAGGCCACGCGATGCGCGCGCGCCGCATCGAAGAGCGTCCGCCACGTGCGCAGGCTCGCGCCGAGGTCGTGCAGGTAGACGTCCTCTACCTGCGCGAGCAGTTGTGGGAAGAGCGGATTGCGTGGATGGCGATCGCGCAGCCCGTTCAGCAGCTCGAGCGCGTGCTGCGGCTGCTTCTCGTACCAGAGATCGATCACCTGCAGCTGATAGTCAGCCTCATCCCTGAGTAGCGTGCCGCGCTCGCGCGCGCGCAGCATCTCCTCCATCCCTTCGGCCCTGTCACCGCCAGGCAGGAGAAGGAGCCACCGCAAGATCTTGGCGGCGGTCGGCGCGACGTCGGCGTAATAGTGGTAGAGGCCGATGCCGAAGTAGGCCTCCTGCATGTTCGGATCGACCATCAGCGCGTGTTCCAGCGCGTCCTTGATGCGCTTGCCGTCGCGTGCGGCCGCCAGCCGCTCGCCACGCAGCACACGCCACTGTGCGCGCGCGCCGTACGCACCGCCGAGATAGAACCACGCCTCCGCGCGCTGCGGCTCGCGCTTGGTCCACGCCTCTGTGGCCATGATCGCGGCGTCCGCCTTCGACTGAAATTGCGGATCGCGTGCGACGCTGGCAGGGTCGAGCTGGATCTGCCACCACACACTCACTGCGTCGAGGAGCAGGCACGCTTCCATCGGCGCGGGCGGGCAGGTCCGCGCCAACTGCTGCGGCACGTCCTCGAAGCGCGCGTCGAAGATGGCGTCGTAGGCGCGAAGCAGCTGGGCTTCGCCGGTGAGGCCATGCCCCGTCGGCGGCTGGCGCGCCGTTAAGGCGCGACCCGCCGGCGCGACCGTCAGCAGCAGCACGAGGAACACGTGCCGCACGGTCGTCATCAGGTGATGCTGGTGCGCAGCTGCTGCTTTTCGGCGTGCCGTTCGAGGGCGAGCGTGATCAGGCGATCGATCAGCTCGGGATACGAGAGGCCCGACGCCTCCCACATCTTCGGATACATGCTGATGGTGGTGAACCCCGGAATCGTGTTCACCTCGTTGAGGTAGATCTTGCCGGTGTCGCGCGCGAGGAACGAATCGACGCGCGCCATGCCGGCGCAATCGACCGCGGCGAACGCCGCAATGGCGATGCGCTGCACGTCGCGCACCTGTTCCGCCGTCAGATCCGCCGGAATGATCACCTTCGAGGCATCGTCGAGGTATTTCGCCTCGTAGTCGTAGAACTCGCGCGAGGGAACCACTTCTCCGGGCACCGACGCCTGCGGGTCGTCGTTGCCGAGCACGGCGCACTCGATCTCGCGCGCGCCGGGAATGCCCTGCTCGACGACGACCTTGCGGTCGAACTGCAGGGCGAGCTCCATCGCCGTCCGCAAATCCGACTCGGACTTGGCCTTCGAGATGCCGACGCTCGACCCGAGGTTGGCGGGCTTGACGAACACCGGGTAGCCGAGCTCTTTGGTCACGCGCGCGGTGACGCTGGCGGCGCCGTTCTGCCACTGCGGACGCAGCACGACGAGATAGGGACCGACCGGAAGGCTGTGGGCGATGAAGAGCGTCTTCATCACCGCTTTGTCCATGCCGACCGCCGACCCGAGGACTCCCGCGCCGACGTACGGCACGTTGGCGAGCTCGAGGAGTCCCTGGACGGTCCCGTCCTCACCGTACGGCCCGTGCAGCACTGGGAAGACGACATCGAGACCAACGCCGGTGACCGTGGCAGCCGATGCCTCGAGATCGCTCGACGAGGCCCGCCGTTCGATGGCCAGGACCGTGTCTTCGGCCGGATGCGCGACGAGGTGCGCCTCACGCCCCGGTCGAATCGGCCGCGCCCCTTCCAGCCGCGCGTGTTCGATGACGTCCGCCGCGGAAATCGAGGTGGGCATCTTCTCCGCCAGCGTCCAGCGGCCGTCCTTCTCGATGCGGATGGGGATTGGCTCGTAGCGGCTGCGGTCGAGATGCTTGAAGATAGAGGCCGCCGATGCGACCGACACTTCATGCTCGCCCGAGCGCCCGCCGTAGATGACGCCTACTCGTAGCTTCTTCACAACCGGGTACTAATACTAACGTGACGGACTCGTTCAGCTTCTCGCTAAGGACGACCGACGGTCCGGCGCGCCTGGGGCAATTCCGGACGCCGCACGGCATCGTGGAGACGCCGGCCTTCATGCCGGTCGGCACGCAGGGCAGCGTCAAGGCGATGCGTCACGAGGATCTCGAAGCGGTCGGCGCGCAGATCATCCTCGGCAACACCTATCACCTCTATCTCCGTCCCGGCGACCAGTTGATCGCGCGGCGCGGCGGCCTGCACTCGTTCATCGGCTGGCCGCACCCGATCCTCACCGATAGCGGCGGCTACCAGGTCTTCAGCCTTGCCGAGCGCCGCAAGATCACCGAGCAGGGCGCCGAATTCCGATCGCATCTCGACGGATCGCTCCACCTGCTGACGCCGGAGAGCGCCACCGACATCCAGGGGCGCCTCGGGTCCGATATCGCCATGGTGCTCGACGAGTGCATCGCGTATCCCGCCACGCATGACGATGCGGCGCGCTCGATGGAGCGATCGGTCCGATGGGCGCAGCGCTGCCGCACCAGGCTGATGGAGATCCGCGACGGCAGCGCCGCGGAAATCGGCGCGACCAACAGCGGCCAGGCGCAGTTCGGCATCGTGCAGGGGGGCGTCCACCCGGACCTCCGCGGCCAGAGCGCCGCCGCGACGATGGACATCGGCTTCGAGGGCTACGCGATTGGCGGCCTCAGCGTCGGCGAGCCGATCGACCTCATGTACGAGGTCGTCGGCGATACGGCGCGGCAACTGCCCGAACATCAGCCGCGCTACCTGATGGGCACGGGCACGCCGCAGGACCTGGTCGAGTGCGTGGCCCGCGGTATCGACATGTTCGACTGCGTGCTGCCGACGCGCAACGCGCGCAACGGCCAGCTATTCACCAGCCAGGGCCGTCTCAACATCAAGAACGCGCGTTATGCGGAAGACGAGGGGCCGGTCGATCCCGAGTGCCGCTGTTATACCTGCCGCACGCACTCGCGCGCATATCTGCGGCATCTGTTCGCGGCAGGGGAGATGACCGCAGGCGCCCTTAACACCTTGCATAATCTCAGCTTCTACCTTGACACCATGCGGCGGATCAGGGACGCTATATCGCTTCGGACCTTCGAGAGATTCAGGCAGGAGTTCCTTCGCTCGGCTTCGCGCCTGTCGCTTGATTCATGACCACGATGTTTCTCGTAGCCATGGGTGCCCCTCCTCAGGGCGGCCAGGGGGGGCTGGCGACGCTGCTCCTGCCGGCCATCATCCTCGGCATCTTCTACCTGATCGTCATCATGCCGATGAAGAAGCGGCAGCAGAAGGTGGCGGATTTTCTCGCGGGGCTGAAGGAAGGCGACAAGGTCGTGACCTCGGGCGGCATCTACGGAACGATTACGCGCCTCGGCGAGCAGGCGCTCCAGCTGCAGATAGCGGAGCGCGTGCGCATCGACGTGTCACGCAACGCCATCGTTGGGTACCAGGGGCAGGAGCCGGTAGCGCCGGAAGGCGCAGGAAGCTCCTAGAGGCCGGAAGGCGCAGGTAGCTCGTCATGAACAAGAACATTCGCTGGAAAGTCATCACGATCATCGCCGTCCTGTTCGTCTTCACGCTGGTCGGGGTCTATCCGATCCTCGCGTCGATGTATCACCTGCCGATGCCCGGCTGGCTGCAGCAGAAGCAGCTGAAGCTCGGGCTCGACCTCAAAGGCGGCGTCCACCTCGTACTGCGCGTGCAGACCGACGATGCGATTCGCCTGGAGACGGATCAGGCGGCCGAGCGGCTGCGCGAGGCGCTGCGCATGCGCAACATCCCGGTGATGAGCGTGGCGACACCCTCCATCTCGCAGGTGCGCGTCGAGGGCGTGCCGCCGACGCAGGAAGCGGCGTTCCGCGACGCGTCCGCCGACCTGCTGACGAACTTCGACCGCAGCCCCGGCACGCAGGGCAGCTACACGTTCACGATGAAGCCGAACGTGCAGAACCAGCTGCGCGTCGATTCGGTCGATCAGGCCCGGCAGACGATCGAGCGCCGCGTCAACGAGCTTGGCGTGGCCGAGCCGCAGATTGCGCAGGAAGGCCAGAACGGCGACCAGATTCTGGTGCAGCTGCCCGGCGTCACCGACGTCGAGCACGCGAAAGAGATCATCCGGTCGACGGGTCTGCTCGAACTGAAGATCGTCGAAGGCGGTCCTGCCGCGAACCACGACGACCTGCTGCAGGCCGGCAAGATGCCCGAAGGCATGGACATCGTCCCCGGCAACGCTGATGCCTCCGGTGGCGGCACGGTCTACTACCTGGTGCGCAAGGCGGCCGCAGTCAGCGGCCACGACCTGACGAACGCGCGTCCCTCGGTCGACCAGAACAACCTGCCGGCGGTGAGCTTCACGTTGAGCAGTGAAGGCGCGCGCAAGTTCGGCGCGGTCACGGAGTCGAACATCGGCCGGCGGCTGGCGATCATCCTCGACAACCGCGTCACCTCGGCGCCGACGATCCAGAGCCGCATCACCGACCAGGGACAGATTACCGGCGTCACGCGCGACGAAATCAACGACCTGTCGCTCATCCTGAAGTCCGGCGCGTTGCCGGCGACGCTCACTTACCTCGAAGAGCAGACGATTGGCCCGAGCCTCGGCGCCGACTCGATCCGCTCCGGCGTGACGGCGTCGGTCGTCGGCCTGCTGCTGATCATCGCGTTCATGCTGATCTACTACAAGCTGTCAGGCGTGAACGCGATCATCGCGCTCATCTTCAACCTGATCATCCTGCTCGGCCTGATGGCCTACATCGGCGCGGTGATGACGCTGCCTGGCATCGCCGGCTTCGTGCTGACGATGGGCATCGGCGTGGATTCGAACGTCCTGATCTTCGAGCGCATCAAGGAGGAGCTCGAGGCGCAGCACGGCGTGCGCGCGGCGATTAACGCCGGCTTCAGCCGCGTGTTCCTCACGCTGCTCGACACGCACATCTCGGCGCTGATCGCCGCGCTCTTCCTCATTCAGTTCGGCACCGGTCCGATCCGCGGGTTTGCCTACACGCTCATCATCGGCCTGGCGTCGAACCTGTTCACGTCGACGTTTGTATCGAAGACGCTGTTCGAGTGGGAGTTGTCGCACCGCCTGCGCGGCCAGCAGCAGGTCGCCACGCTGTCGATTTAGAACGTCGATTCAGAGACGGAAACGCACATGCATATCTTCACGAACCCCAACTACAACTTCCTCCGCTGGCGGTGGCACGCCGTCGCGCTGTCCTGGATCGTGATCATCGCCGGCCTGGTGATGATCTATGACAAGGGGCTGCCCAAAGGGATCGAGTTCGCCGGCGGCACGTCGGTGATCATGCAGTTCGATCAGACCCCGTCGGTCGAGGCGGTGCGCGACGCGCTGAACAAGAACTACCCGGGCGGCGGCGAAGATGCCGTGGTCCAGGCCTACGGCGACCCGGCGCTGCGCCAGGTGATGGTGCGCGTCCCGCAGGTCGGCGCCGAATCGGGGGCTTCCCTCTCCGCCTCGGCGATGAACGTCGAGAACGCGCTGCGCAAGGCGAATCTCGGCAACTTCAAGGTGGCGGGTACCGAGATCGTCGGGCCGTCGGTCGGCGAAGAGCTGACGCAGAAAGGCCTCTGGGCGTTCGTCCTCTCGCTCATCGGCATCCTCGGCTACATCGCGTTCCGCTACGAGTTCTCCTTTGCCGTCGGCGCGGTGGTGGCGACGCTGCACGACGTGCTCGTCACCTTCGCGTTCCTCGCCTTCTTCCGCTACGACCTGACGCTGAACGTCGTCGCCGCGCTGCTGACGGTCACCGGCTATTCGACCAACGACACGATCGTCATCTTCGACCGCGTGCGCGAGAACATGCGCAAGATGCGCCGCGACTCGCTGATGGACATCATCAACATCTCCATCAACCAGACGCTGGGCCGCACGGTCATCACCGCGGGCACCGCGTTCCTGTCGGCGATTGCGCTGTTCCTCTTCGGCGGCGAGGTGCTGCACGGCTTCGCCTTCACGATGATCGTCGGCATCATCACCGGCACCTACTCGAGCGTGTTCGTGGCCGCGGCCATCGTCACCTTCTGGCGCCGCACGAAGCCGTCGAAGATGACGACCGCCACCGCGGCGGCGCCGATCGCCGCCGCGCCGGCCGCCTCCGCGACACGGAGCAACGCCTCCGCGACGAGGAGCAAGAAGCAGCGCAAGGCGCGCGCCTCCTGACGCTGGAATTTGCGAATTTACGGATTTACGAATTTACGAATTGCAAATCCCGACATAATTCGTCAATCCGTAACTTCGTAGATTCGTAAATCGACTCCGTTGCCGTACCTTCTCGCTGCACTCCTCGGCGTCGTCCAGGGCCTCACGGAATTCCTTCCGGTGTCTTTCCAGCACAGTGGGATCCGAAGCTTGGAATTCACGTGACTTGAAGTCGCG
>JADMIO011184590.1_pt1 | contig 82968 bp, 56 predicted proteins | sample 8958161 | NCBI WGS metagenome assembly JADMIO01 (sample SAMN16585339, study PRJNA669376) | soil metagenome | isolation source: Crop rotation soil | place: USA: Cullars Rotation, Alabama | collected 2011
CCGCGACAACTTGTCCACGTGGAATTCTAAGCTTAGGATCCCAATGTGCTGGAAAGTCTACTCCGAGGCGGTCCGCGTCGACAGTCTCTTCCTGCCGTTGTTCCTCTTCGCGTTCCTGCAGATCGCCCGGGTGCTGCAGGACGGCCGTCGCGCCCAATACGACGGCGCTGGAATTCTCACTGGCCTGACGGTCGGCGCCAACTACAATGGCGCGATTCTCGCGCCCTGGCTGGTCCTGGCGCACGTGCTGAACCGCGGGCGAGCTGCCGGCGAACGGCCGCCGGTCTCCGCGCTGCTGCGCGCGGTCGGGTTGGCGGCCGTCGCGCTCGTGGCGTCGAGCCCGTTCTTGCTCCTCGACGCGCGCCGTGCGGGCAAGTATCTCGCGTTCCTCGCCGGCCTCTCCATCGCCGATCATCCCGGGATGGAAGGTCGCGGGTTCTTCTTCTACGCCAGCGATCTGGTCGCGGCGAACCCGTATCTCGCGGCGGCGATCGCGCTGACGGCGGTGGCGATCGTGCTGATCGGTACCCGCACCGAACGCTTCGTCCTGTCGCTGCCGGTCGTGTACGTCGTGCTGTTCTCGCTGATGCGGACGAAGTTCGATCGATTCATCATTCCGGCCGTGGCCCTGCTGGTGATCGCGGCAAGCGGTTTGCCGGCCATCGTCGCCAGACGATGGCATGCCGCGCCGCGGTGGCGCGCCGTGGCGAGCGTGCTGACGGCGCTGCTGCTGGCGGTGAGCGTCGCCGCATGGGCGCCTCGAGCGATTCCCATCCCTCGCAACGAGATGCTGGCCCGATCGGACGGCCTGCTGCTCGAATGGATCGAGCAACACGTGCCGCCGCGATCCCGGATTCTGGTCGAGCCGGGCCTGCTCCCCCTCGTCGACGTCTTCAATTCGCCGGGGCGGCTGGCGGAGGAGCTGCGGCGATCGTTGGTGCGCATCCGGCCGAACCTCGACGATGAGTTCATCGTCGCGACCTACGTCGGCGAGCAGAGCAACTACGATTTCGCGACCATCGTGCAGCGCGCGGACTACGCAATCGTCTCGCCGCGCAACGTCGAGTACATCCGCAGCCGCTGCGACGCGTTCGCCGAGGTCTGCGCCTTCTATCGCGAGCTCGGCAAGCAGGGCCGCAAAGTGTACCGCGTGCCGGACGGCTTCGAGCTCGGATTGATCTACGACCTGCGGCCGCAGTGAGCGTCCCGTCGATTGTCGCGGCGAGCGGCCTCCGTGCCCGTCGCTACGGCTTGCGGGGCGAGACGATCGGATACACGCCGAGGTGAATCTCTGCGCGATGGGCGCCGTACTCTCTGATGTCGTTGTATGGCAGGTTCTCGAGGACGCGCTCTTCGAGGGCGGGCCGGCCGAGGATCTCCGGTCGACAGCCGTCGCTGTCGGTGAGATTGCAGTCCATCCCTCGGTAGAACAACACGCAGGCGGCGTTCGGCGCGAGCTCCGCCGCTACCTGTTCGACCGTCCTCTCGTCGTCGGGCAGCTCCCGGTAACTCGTCAGCGCGTGTCCGAACGCCCCCCAGCGGTACGTGACCTGTGCGCCGTCCGCTGCGGCATCGGTCCGGGTCGCTTTCGTTATGAAGACGCAACCCGGATAGCGGCTTATCAGATCGAGCAGGTAGCGAATCTCGGTCTGCTGGTTCCACGCCAGCAGCGGTACGCTGACGGCCGCGATCGGACGAGGCAGCGCCGTCATGCCGGGGAGCTGCTGGCCGCGGCCGAAAATTTCCTTCATCGCGCCGGGGGGCTTCCACACCGCGCACGTCAGCACGAGCACGAGCAGCGCCACGCGTCTCCACCACCAGGGCCACGCCCACTGCTGCGCCCACGCCCCCAGCTCGCGAAAGCCGAACAGCATCAGGACGAACACGATCGGCGTGAGATAGGTGAGATAGCGGAACATTTCGAAGAACGCGCCATGTCCGGCACTGGCGTACACCTTGAACAGGATGATCAGGGTGAACGGCAGCAGTGCGAAGGCGAACCACCGCCGCACGGCGTGAACCACGCCGAGCAGGAAGAGCGCGATGAGGCCCCACGGCAGAAAGACGCCGAGGGCGCGTGGCATGTTCAAGAACGACAGGTTCACGGGCTGCAGACCGGCCAGCAGCCAGCGTGCGTGCAGCGGCCACGGCAAGCGGTCGATCAGAAGAAGCCCGGCGACGACGGCTGCCAACACCCAGAGCGGTGCCGCGATCAGCGCGCGCAGCCCGGCAAGGACGGCGTGCGCCGCGCGCTGCGCATGCGCCTGCCATCCGAGCACGGCGGCTAGCTCGATGGCGACCGCCGGGGCCGCCACGACCAGCAGCTCGGTGCGCAACAGGGCGGTCAAGACCGCCAACAGCGCCACGCAGAGGAGCGCCATGCGACGGATCGACGCCGTGGTATGCGCCTCGTCGTGAATCACCGCGGCGGCGATGCACCCGAGCCAAAAATACGTCGCCCACAGCATCGCAGGTGTCTCGGACAACGCCGCGTGCACGCTGTTGGCATTGCACGCATAGGCGAGCGCCAGGAGCAGCGCGGCGCACCAGACGCCCAGGACGACGTCGGCGATGAGATAGAACAGGATCGCGTTGACGAGCCACAGCGCGACGTTCGCCTCGACGATGGCCGGCAGCGTTGCGGCGTCGTGGCCGCTCAGGGCATCGACCAGCACGAAGAACCCCGTCCCTGCGTGCGGCGCCATGCCGTACAGCTGCTGTACGTTGCGCATGGTGCGCCCCTCTTGCAGGATCGTGATCCAGCCGATCGGCACGTCCTGCCAATGGAAGAGCACCCCGGCGGCGGCGATCGCGATCACGACCGCGGCCGCGCCCGCCCGCGCCCGCCGCCGCACATCAGGTCGTGCCACCGCCCATTCGCGCAGTATCCAGGCGAGCAAGGCGAGCACGACGACGTGTGCCGTCCCCCAGAGCATCGCACCGCTCATCGCCCAATCCGCTCGATTGCGCCAGCTGTGCTGCGGCGCCGCCGAGGCATCACCGCTCGTCGACCGTGCGAACGCTGGCCAGCGCGCGCCGGGCGCGACCGCCCACCCACACCGACACGATCGCTGCGGTCGCACTGGCCGCGAGCAGCGCGCGGGCGAGGACCGGGTACGTGAATGCGGCGATCCCGCCCGCCGCCAATCCGAGCGCCGCGAGCGCCACCAAGCGCGACAGCGCTCCGGTGAGCTCGAGCGACTCGAGCGCTTCAAGGATCAGCCCGCGCCACCCCACGCGGGTGGTCTCGTCGTACCGCGCCGCCTTGTCGTACGGCACGCTTGCCAGCGTGCCGCCCATGGCGGCAGTGGCGACGGCGACCACCGCCGAGACGTTGGCCCGCTTGAGGGCTGCGCTCGCCACCCGGCGCGCGACGGCGCCGCGCATGAGACAGTAGCTGCCGGCACCCGGCGGCAGCACGACGCGGCTCAGGACGCGCTGCAGACCGTGGAACAGGAACTGCCCGACCATGAAGGCGGTGGGATCATCGCGGCTCGCCTTGACTGCGAACACGGCGAGGACCGACGCGTCGGCGGCCGTCAGGGCGGCGACCAGGCGTGGCACGAGCTCCGGCGGGTCCTGCAGATCGCCGTCGAGGACGACCACGACGCTGCCGCGCGCCGCGCGCAAGCCCGCCTGCGTCGCGCCGAACTGACCGGCATTGGCCGGCAGCCGGCAATGGCGGACCCGCGGATCACGGGTGAGCTCGGCGAGGACCGCCGGCGTCCCGTCGGTGCTGGCATCATCCGCGAGCACGATCTCGAAGGGCATTCCGCATTGCTCGCCGGCGTGGGTACAGCGCGCGACCAGCTCCGGCAGGATCTGCGCCTCGTTGTACACCGGCGCCACAATGCTCAGCAGATCCGCCGTCATATCGCGGTAGCGTCGCCCAGCAACCCGTCGTGGTCGTGGCCGTAATCGCATCCCGAGCAGTGAGCCGGCAGGCGGGATCCAATCTCGATGACGATTACGAGCACGAGCACGACTATGACATCATCGATCATCTGGGCCAGCGTCTCCCAGGTCCGGCAGGCGCAGGATTGCATTGCGCAGCATGGCGAGCGCACGGCGGCGGTGTACAGGAGCCGGTCCGCCACCGTTCCCCGGCGCGCGGCGAAGCGGAATCCGCCTGTCGACCGACGCGCTCAGGTGTGTCGGGCGACGCGGTCGCGGTGGCGATCGATCTGCCGGAGGGCGGTCTCGATCCGATGCAGCACCGCCGGCTCCATGCGGCTGTACAGGGGGAGACAGAGGATCGTCGCGCCGACATGATCGGTGACCGGGAGCGCAACGCCTCCGCGGTATGCCGGCAGCTGGTGCAGCGGCGGATGGAAGTACCGGCGCGTATCGATGCCCTGGGCATCGAGCGCGGCCTGCACGGCGGCCACATCGTGCCCGGTCTCCGGCCGGCAGAGCACGCCGAGGTTCTGGAAGTTGCTGCGGACTCCATCGGGGATGCGCTGCACGACGCAGGCGTCGATGCACTCCTCGACGAGCACCCGGCGGATGCGGTGCGCGTACTCGCGGCGCCGGGCGAGCGCGTCATCGAGGCCGGCGAGCGAGCGCAGGGCCACGGAGGCGTGCAGCTCGCTCATCTTTGCGTTGTAGCCGGACGACGATGCGAGCGGATCGCCGGCGATGCCATGGTTGCGCAGGCGCTTCATCTCGGCGCTCAGCCGGGCATCGGCCGCAATCACCGCCCCGCCTTCGCCGGCCGGCAGCACCTTGGTCGCATGGAAGCTGAAAGTCTGGACAGCCGCTTCGCGCGCCCAGCGCGCGCCGTCCTGCTCGGTGCCGACGCCGTGCGCGTTGTCGAGCAGCAGGGTGGCCGCGCTGCCCTCCACGGCCTGGCGAATCGCGGCGAGGTCCGGCGGGACACCGAAGACGTTGACGGCGACGACGAGGCGAATGCCCGGATCGGCCGCGAGCAGCTCACGCAGATGCGCCGGGTCGAGCGTCCACGTGTCGGGCTCGACCTCGCAGAACACCGGCGTGAGGCCGGCCTGCACGACGGCGTTCAACGTCGCGATGAACGTGAATCCCGGCAGGACGGCCTTGCTCCCGGCGGGTATGCCGAGTGCGTGGATGGCGAGCGTCAGGGCGGCGCTGCCCGAGGAGACGGCGACGCACTCCGGTGAGCCCAGGTAGCGGGCCAGACGGCGCTCGAGCTCGCGCACCTGCGGGCCGTCGTTGCTGGCCTGTCCGCTGGTCAGCGCGACACGGATGTCGGCCAGAGACCCCTCGATGCCTTCGAAGATCGGACGCACCCACGGCACCCGTTCCGGCGCGGCGGCGATCGGCGTCGGCGCGGTGCTCGCTCTGAGCGCGGCCCCGCCGACGGACACTGAACGGTCCCCCCGCATCACCGCCGAGTGTGCGGCACTCGCCGCCGGAAAGCCAGGCAAAAGCGGAGGCGATGGACCACCTCAGGCGGTTAAAGGCAGGCGGCGGTTAGCAGTTGGACGGTTACGCGGTTAGGGGAGACGGCTTCCGGGTCGGAACTGCAACCGCTGACCGCCTGAACGGTTGCCCGTGCGGACGCGACCGTCTACGGTGCTGGCAGATCGGCAATGCGGCGAGAGGGGCGGCCCGCACCGCTCGGCGCGGGCCGCGAGCGAACGAGAAGTGGAACGGAACCCGGTACCGCGCGGTCTGGACGCCATTGCCGGGGAGCTGTTGGCGCCATTGCTGGATGGCCGGCTGACGCCGCCTGGCTGGAAACCGGTCAGCTGGGACGCCGAGCAGGGCATCTGCATCACCTTCGAGAGCGCCGACGCGTGCATCCTCATTGAGCTCGAGCAACGCAACGACCGGCTCGACTGCTACGCGCGCACCGCCCGCTTCAACGTGTGCACCCGGCGCAAGTTCGACGACCGCCCGTTCTCCGATGCAGACCGCGACTTCGTCGACCGAATCATCGCCGTCGTCCGCGATCGCGAGGCGCGCCTCCCGCCGGGCGATCGCCCGGCGGCGGAGCGGCCGACGATCGTCCGCGAGGTGCTGGTCGACCGGGTGCTGATGCGCGAGGGGCGCGACCAGTACTACATCAACCCGTACGTCGGCTGCATGATCGCCTGTCCGTTCTGCTACGTCATCGACCGCGCCGATTTCTCCCGCCGCCTCGAAGGCCTGCCGGAGTTGCCGTGGGGGCGCTATCTCGACGTGAAGATCAACGCCGCCGAGGTGCTGCGCCGCGAGGTCGAGTCCGCCGGGTCGGGACTCGTCCGCATGAGCCCGATTCTCACCGATCCGTATCAGCCGGCGGAACGGCGCTACCGCATCACCCGGCAGATCCTCGAGGTGCTCGTCGACACCGATCTGGCGCCGGTCATCCTGACGCGCGCGCCGCGCATCCTCGACGATCTCGAGTTGCTTGCGCGCTTCCGGCGCCTGCTGATCGGCTTCAGCATCCCCACCGACGCCGACCAGTACCGGCGCATCTTCGAGCCTCACGCCGACCCGATCGAGGAGCGCATCGAGGCGCTGAAGTCGCTGCATGCGGCCGGGATCAGGACGTTCGCCGTGATCCAACCCGTGCTGCCGATGGACGCCGATCGACTCGTCGACGCCATCGCCCCGTACGTGTGCGCGGTGCGCATCGACCGCATGTACTTCGGCGAGCGCGTGAGGCATTTTTACGACGCGCACGGGCTCGGCCGGTTCGCGACGGACGCGTATGCCGACGAGGCGATCGGCCGGTTGAGTGCCGGATTTGCCGCGCGCGGCGTGCTCGTCGACTCGTTTGACGACCTGGGGCGGCTGCTCGACACGTGAGCCCGCTCTTCTTCGGCGCCTCGCCGCTCGACGGATCCACCCAACGCCCGTGACAAGCCGATGCTCGAAGGCGTGACCCCAGGCGTCGGCTGGCACGCGTGGGCGCCGCTGCTGGCAGCGTGCAATCTCGCCGCGGCCGCCCTCGTCGTGCCGGTCCTGATGAGCTGGGCGCGGCAGGGTGACCGGCGCCGGTTGGCGCGCTCCGCCGCCATCAGCGTGCTCGCGGTGACGACGGTCTACGCGGTCCTGGTACGCCCGAGCGACATTCCGCGCGAATGGGTGACCATCATCCACGAAGGGCTCGGCTACAAGAGCATCCTGCATCTCTACATGTCCGGCGTTCACGCCGGCATCAATTTCCCGTTCGTGATCGCGTCGATCGCCGAAGGGCCGGTCGCCAACCTTCACGATGCGGTCTGGTTCAACCTGCTACTGGCGGCGATCAATGCGCTGATCTTCCTGCACGTCGGTCTGTACGTCACCACGCCGGTGTGGGCGGTGGTGTGGACGGCCGTGTTCGCGCTCAACCCGGTCATGTTTCTCGCGGCGTTTTCCGAGCTGCCGACCCACCTGCTCGGCCTCTACTTCATGATCGGTGTGCTCGCCTGGGCGGTGCTCACCGAGCCGCTCGCGCACGGCCGGGGCGCACGCGCGGCGGCCTTGGCGCTTGGCGCGCTGGTCACGTTGCTGATCGGTCTGACCCGGCCGGAGGTCTCCGTGATTGGGGTCGTGGCGCTGGCCGTCTACGTGGCCGACGCGCTGCTGCCGCCGAGGTGGTGGTCGCGTCTGGCCGGCATGCTCGGCGATCGCGCCCGGTCGCTGCTGGCCTTTCTCGCCCGCCATCCGGCAGCGGTCGCGGCGCTGTGCCTCGTCAGCCTGTATCTGACCCAGAGCGGGCTGCCGTGGGGATTAGGGGGCCGCTCGGAATGGGCCGCGCTGTATCCCTTCAACCCGGCGCTCTACTCGCTGTTCTTCTATCTCCCCATGCTGTTGCTGCCGGTTGGGGTGAGCTTCGCGATTCTGTTCGGCTTCATCTATGCCGCGCGGCACTTTCGCCTGTTCGCCGGCTTGGCCCTGTCGCTCTTTCTCCTCGTGCGCATGTACTTCGCGGCGCAGAATCAGTTCTACGAGGCCGGCCGATATCTGAGCTACGTCCTGCCCGGCGTCTTCCTGCTCGGCCTGTTCGGCAAACGACAGTTCGACGCCTTGGCCGGGCGCCTGCGTCCGAACTGGTACCGGCTGGCGGCGGTACTCTACATCATGGCGTGGTTCACGCGGGCGCTGCCCGGCACGCCCGACCTGTTCCTGCGACCGGAGTACCACCGCGACGGCGGGTTCGCGCAGGTGCTGCTCGACCTCAACATGCAGCGCGAGGTGCGCCACCTGCTGGCCACGGTCGAGGAGAACCCGCAGTGTGTGTTCATCGGGCGAGTGATCGAGAACCACGCGCAGCCGGACGCGCCGCCTGCCTACGCCTATGCGGTGTTTGGGGTCCCCGTGCCGGCACCGATTTTCGTGTCGGAGGGCAAGGCGACGGTCGATCAGGTGGTGGCGCGCTACGCGCCCAATGCGGCCTGCGTGCGCCTCTATTTCGGCGGCGACTGCAACGTACGCAAAGGGGACGGCTGCACGCAGTTCATCGCCGGCAGGAAGCTGATCCACGAAGACCGGTACTGGTCGCGGCTGTACAACAACCCGCCCGATTTCAGCTATGCGGCGCCGGAGATCGTGCTGGCGACCTACGCATACCCGTGAAATCTGCCGACGGCTCCGTGCCGGTCGGCCCGGCGCCGCCGGGCGGTGGCGTTCTAGCGGTTGGCGCTCCGCGCTGCCCTACCGGCCCGAGCCGGGTGGCTGAGAAGACCGCCGTCCGTCGGAGACGGCGCCTCGCCACGCCAACACGCGCATGCGCTGGACTGCGGAGGCCGGCGCCATGTTAACAGTGACCCAGTGCCGTCCACCGAATCTTTCTTGCCGAACGCAGGGCACAGTGGTACCGCTTTCAGTATTCGTCAGCGGTGATGCGCGTTTCCGGGGGGGTCCGGTCTTGCGGCGCAAGGCGCCGAATTGGGGGGCTTTTTGAGGGGCGACGGCTCCAGTGTGCATTGTGACGGGCGTTGCCCCCTAGCCGGGCCGGTTGCCAGTCGAGTCGTTGTCCGGTCGCTCACGGGGATCAACGGTGGACGCTGAGACCCGAGACCGGCCGGTGGGCGCGGTCCGACCGTCGCGAACCGAGCGCGTTCAGGCCCCGACCGCGCGGTCGCTTCCCGACGTCGGCGCCATGCGGCGATGGTTGGTGAGCGATGCCATCAACGCCCCTGACGGCGCGATTCTTTCCTGGTCGAACCCGCACCGTCCCGGATATTCGTATCCGGAAGCCGCCGGGCTCTTCCTGAGCGCGGTGTGCACGACCGCGCATGTGGATCCGATCGGGCGGGCGCGGGCGGATCGGACGGCGCAGTGGCTGTGCAGCGCGATGATGAGCACCGGCGGCGTGGGCCGCGGCGGCATCGCCTACCTGTTCGACTCGGCGGTCGCTCTCGTCGGTCTGCTGCGCTACCAGGCCGCCGGCGGACGTCTCGTCGACGACGAGCCGCTGCATCGGCTGCGCCGCTTTATCGGCGAGCAGATCGCGGCGGGCAACGCCGTGTGGCCGCCGTCGGCCGCCGGCGATGGGCGCTGGTCGACGCAGTTCGGCGCGCATCTGGTCAAGTGTCTGCAGAGCCTACAGCTGTATGCGCGCACCTTCGGCGAAGACGTGCCGGACGATCTGGTCGCCGCGCTGATCAACCGCTCCGGTCATCAGCCGAGCCCGGTCTACGTCCATCCACTCTGTTACGAGCAGGAAGGACATCTGATGGCGGCGCACGACGGCTTCGCCAGTTTGTTCGAGCCGGTCGACGGCACGCTCGATTGGCTCGTCGAGCTGCAGCAGCCGGACGGCTCGATCCTCGCGTTCGCCAACGGCATGGAGGGTTTCGGCGAGCCGCGCTCCGACGCCACGGCCCAGGCGGCCCGCCTATGGTTGTTCCGCGATCGGTCGCGCTATGCGCAGCCGATCGCGCGAGCCTTCGCGTTTTTGGCGCGCTGCCAGGCTCCCGCGGGCGGCATCCGCTATGCGCCCGAGAGCGATGACATCTGCAGCTGGTCAACCATGTTCACGCTGCAGGCGGTGGAGTGGCTCGTCGACGGTCCCCGTCTGAACGAGTTGCTCTGACGGGGCGCCGGCATGCGCCTCGTGCAGCGGCCGGGCTTCCTGATGCGTCTCGCCGAGACGTGGGTGCGGCGGCCCTCGGCGCCGAACCGGGTGGTGATGGATCTCACCCGCCGCTGCAATCTGCGCTGCACCATGTGCCACACGTGGGCGATCGAGCCGGGGCATGAGCTGTCGGCCGAGGAGGTGCGGCGCATCCTGGCCCAGATGCCCCACCTCGGCTGGCTCGATCTCACCGGCGGCGAGCTCTTCCTGCGCCGCGACGCGCTCGAGCTGCTCGAAGCCGTCTGCGAAGTGCCCTCGCTGCGGGTGCTGCACTTCCCCACCAACGGCTGGTTCACCGCCCGGATTGTCGCCGCGGTCGAGCGCGTGCGCGAGCTGCGCCCCGATGTAGATCTCCTGATCACCGTCAGCATCGACGGCCCGCCGGCCTTGCACGATCGCATCCGCGGCCGCGAGGGGAGCTTCGAGCGCGCCATCGACACCTTTCAGCGCCTGCGGTCGATGACGGGCGTCCAGACATATGTCGGCACCACGATCATCGCCGACAACGCCGAGGCGATCGACGAGCTGGAGGCGGAGCTCGAGCGGCGCATCGCCGATTTCCGCTCCGCCGAATGGCACTGGAACTGGATGCAGACCTCGCAGCACTTCTTCCAAAATGGCGATCTGCCCGCCGGCCCGCGTCCTGCCGCTGGAGCGTTGGTGCGCCGGCACATCCGCCGACGCGGCATCCCGACGAACCCCGTCGCAGCGATGGAGCTCGCGTTCCTCGTCAACCTCGAGTTCTATCAGCGCGGCGAGCCGACAGGGATCGTCTGCCAGGCCCTACGCAGCACGGCCTTCATCTCGCCGGAGGGCAATCTGTATCCCTGCCACGTGTACGACCGCCCGCTCGGCAACCTGCGCGAGCGATCGCTCGGCGACATCTGGAATGCGCCGGAAACCCTCGCCGCGCGTGCCGACATCGAGCGTCTCGGCTGCGGCGGATGTTTCACGCCGTGCGAGGCATACCCGGCCTTGGCTGGCGCGCCGCTGGCGACCGTCACGCAGACGGGCCGGCGCGGCTTGCGTCTGCTCGCCGCGCGCGTCAGGGAGAGACTTCGTTCCACAGCCCAGCATGACCACCTTGCCGCCAAGGGGTGACCAGCCGCCACTGCGCGTCTCCGTCGTCCTGCCCGCCTACAACGAGCAGTCGACGATCGCCGCCGTGGTCGATAGCTGCCGCTCCGCCTTACCCACGAGCGAGATCCTCGTGGTCGACGACGGCTCGACCGACGCCACTGCGGCGCGGGCCGAGGCCGCCGGGGCACGCGTCGTCCGACTGCCGGTGAATCGCGGCAAGGGCGTGGCGCTGCGCCTCGGCATCGAGCGCGCCGCCGGCGACGTGCTGGTGTTCCTCGACGCGGACGGCCAGGACGATCCACGCGACATCCCGGCGCTCTTGCGGGAAATCGATTCGGGAGCCGACCTCGTGGTCGGCTCGCGCTTTCTCGGTCATTTCGACCGGGGCGCGATCACGCCTATCAACCGCTTCGGCAACCAGGCGCTGACGAGTGTCGTCAACATGCTCTTCGGGGTGCGCCTCACGGACACCCAGGCCGGATTTCGCGCGGTGCGGCGCAGCCTGCTGGAGCGGCTCACGCTGCGTGCCCACCATTACGACATCGAGACCGATCTCCTGCTGCAAGCAGTGAAGCTCGGCGGCCGCGCCGTCGAGGTGCCGGTGTGGCGCGGTGCACGGCAGCACGGGCGGAGCGGGCTGAACCCGATCATCGACGGGTGCCGCATCTTTGCCCGCATTCTTCGCGTGCGATTCCAGACCGCCAACGGCGGAGCGGCGTGAGACGACCGCCATGGCGCTCACCGTCGGACTGCTCCATCTGCCCTGTCTGTCGGCTCGCAAGAGCCTCAGCTACTTCGAAGGCGCGCCGCCGCTCGGCATGGCCTACGTCGCCGCCGCGGCGCGCGCTGCCGGTCACCGCCCCATCGTCGTCGACGCACTGGGCGAGGCCACGCAGCGCTACGCGCTGTTTCCCTCGTCCAAAGGGGATCTGGTGGTGCAGGGGTACGGGATAGACGAGATCGTCGACCGGCTCCCGAGCGACCTCGACATCCTGGCGATCGGCAACACGTTCCTGCACGAGTTCGGCTTCCTGCGCGCGCTGTTGCCGCGCGTCGCCGCGCGGTTCCCATCGCTGCCGATCTTCCTCGGCGGCGAGAACGCCACCGGAATGTGGGAGGACGCGCTGCGCTTGGCGCCGGAAGTCACCGGCTGCGTTCTCGGTGAAGGCGAAGAGGCGTTCCCGCGTTTGCTCGACGCGCTGGAGCACGGCGTGCCGCTCGAGCAGGTGCCGTCGCTCGGCTATCGCGTCGACGGTGCGCCGCGCCAGAACGCCCGCGCCAAGCGCATCCGCGGCATCGACGAGATCGCGTGGCCCGCCTGGGATCTGTTCCCGGTCGCAGCGTATCTGGAGTCCGGCATCATGAGCGGCGTGAACCGCGGTCCCTCCATGCCGCTCCTCACGAGCCGCGGCTGTCCGTTCAGCTGCGCCTTCTGTTCGGCGCCGGCGATGTGGGGGACGACGTACGTCAGCCGCTCGCCGGACAAGGTCGTCGACGAGATCGAGGCGCTGATGCGGCGCTACGGCGCCACCAACTTCGACTTTCGCGACCTCACGGCGGCGCTCACCAAGAAGTGGATACGCGCCTTCCACGGCGAGGTCACCGCTCGCCGACTCGAGTTCACCTGGCAGATCCCGCAGGGCACCCGTTCGGAGAATCTCGACGGGGAAGCCTTGCAGCTGATGTACGAGACCGGTTGCCGCAACTTCGGCTACGCGCTGGAAAGCGTCTCGCCCCACGTCATCACCCGCATGCGCAAGAAGGTCGTGCCGCAGCGACTGATGGCCTCGGTCGCGGAAGCGTTGCGCCTGCCGCTACGCCTCGAGGTGTTCTTCATCATCGGTTATCCGGGAGAAACGTACGGGGACCACCTGGCGTATTTGCGGGCGATCGTGCGCCTCGCCTGGATGGGCATGCACGCGATCAGCCTGATCCCGTTCAATCCGTATCCGGGCAGCGAGGAGTACATCCGCTTCCGCGCCGCCGGCGCGATCACGTTCGACGACGGGTACGTGTACAGCTCCTTGCTGCGGACGATGGGACAGAACCCCACGACGCGCTCGGCGTTCTCCGATCGCTACCTGGTGGCGTACGAATTCTTCTGTCTGATCGTGTTCTATACGCTGCAGTTCGCGTTCCGCCCCTGGCGACCGCTGCGGCTGGCGTGGAACATCCTGCGCTCGCGCCAGGAAACCATCCTCGAGCAGTTCGTCGCCGTGAAGGCCCGCCAGTGGCTGCGGGTCGGCCGGCGCTGGGCCTCCGCGATACTCGCCCCGCTGCCCCCGCAGTAAGCCGCGCGGCGCCCCGGCGGGGGCCGGGTCCCTGCTGCCGACCTGGACCGCGACTGTCGGTTTGCCTTGACGCCAGGGCGCGTTCTGCCGGATTGTGTGCCGGGAGCACCATCGGAGACAGCGCGGGCATTCATCACGCACCTAGCCCGGTTATCGGAGGCACCTTTCATGCCTACGGCCTCACGCTTTGTGAGCCGGTATGCGCGGACGGCGGCATTGATCGTCGGACTGACGGCGTTTTTCGTCGTCGTGCTGTTCATCGCGCGCTACATGGCACGGGGTCATTTGGCGTTGTGCATCGAGGAGGAATGCTCGGGGGGAGGGGTCGCCGTGGAGGTGCTCGCACACGGTGTCCGTTATCCCCTCTCGGTCTACGCCCAGAACACCTACGACAACGGCTCTTTCGTCAGTGGTCTCGTCACGGCGGCGTTGTTCTCCGTCTTCGGCCGGCGGGCGCTCACCTTCAAGCTCGAGCCGCTGATCGTCTCGGCGGCCGCTGCCGTCGCCATTCTCGCGCTCGTGGCGCTGTGTCTTCGCGAGCTGCAGATCACCGACCGCCGAGCGCGTCGCGCGGGGTTTGCGGCTGCGGTGATCGGCATCGTGATCGCGCCCCGCTACGCAACCATCTTCTCGATGATCGGCATCGGGCCCGGTTCACACATTGAGGGCGCCGCCGTCGAGACGATCGTGCTGGCGCTGTTTGCCTGGCGCGTACACCGCCGATCGGTGGCCGAAACCGCCGCGCTCTGGGTCGTGATCGGCGCGCTGTTCTGGCTGAACCGCGGCATGATCTTCATTCTCCCGGTCCTGGCCGCGATGCAGCTGGTCGTGTCGCGCCGTCGCCTCGCCGCCGCGATCGCGATGCTCGTCGGCTTTGCGGTCGGCGTCACCCCGGACTGGATCGCCATGGCCGCGGGCCATGACTCCGGTTGGCACGACTTGATCTGGAAGTTCCAGCAGCGCCTGCAAATGATGCCGCGTCCGTTTGTCGAGTCGATGGTGCTCTTCGGCGATGGTCGCATCGAGTTACTCGGCAGCTGGGCGCTCGCGCTCGCGGCGGCGACGGCCCTCTGTGTGCGCTACTGGCGCTCCTCGGCGGGCGCCGACGGCACCGGTGGCGCCACGTGCGAAGGTACGGGCTGCGCGGGACGCCCAGTGATTCTCACGCTGCTGGTCGGCGTGACCTGGTATTCCCTGGCGGTGCTCCTCGTCGTCGCGGTGGGAGGAGTCGATCCGTATGCGCTGCATCTCTTGGCGCCGATCACGGTGCTCGTGGCCTCGGTAGTCGGCTGGCTCTGTGCCTGGGTCACCGCCCGTTGGGGCGAACGCTCCGGCGTGGTCGCGGCGTTCGCCACCATGGCCGCGATGCTCTGTGCCTACCGGCCCGACGCGCTGAGCTGGGAGGTCCAGCCCGTGCAAGCGCTCTGGCATGATGAGACCGGCGCAGTGTGCTCGTACCGGTTCGGCGAAGGATTCATGCGGCGCCGAGACGAATACTGGCAGGGTCGATGGACTGCCGAGGGCGTGCAGGACGCGATCGCCGGCTGCCGGTCGCTGTCGGAGCGTGAACAAGTTTTGGATTGCATCGGCGGCACCACCTATCTCTGGCTGCGGGTGCGGGAGTTGGAAACCGTCGGCATGCTTCCCGCCGGTCTCGACGACGACGAAGCACGCGCCTTCGCGTACTACTTCGGCATCAGAAACAATACCGAGTGCGACGGGTTCGGTGATCGGACGCTTCAGGACGCGTGCAAGGCGGCGGCGCGATTGGCCTGCCTCGTCCAAGCTGACCGGGCCATGCGCATCGCCTCGGGACGCTACCTCGGACGGCCGCACTGCGACATCCAGGAGCCGCCGATGCAAGCGTTCTGGGCGGCACGGCGGGTGGAGCTCCTCAACCGACCGGCGGGGTCGCCGGCGGACGTCGCGATGTTCGCCGATGAGAAATCGGGGACCGAATCGACGTGTCTGGCGGCCTATCGAGACTGTTATTGACGGCCAGCGCGGCGCCACCCGTCTGAGCACCCGCGCCGCTAGTCCGGCCTGCGCGCGTAGGTCAGCAAGCGAAACATCCGGTGCAGCGGCTTACCCAGCTGCTCGACCAGCATCATCGCCGCCAGATTGAGCCGGGAGATGTCCTGCCCCGGGCGGGTCGGATCGTAGGCGAGCTGTTCCTGGCGCCGGATGGCGAAGCCCGCTCGCTCGAGCGCCAGCGGCAGGGAGCGATCGTCGAAGAAGCACACGTGATTGCGGCCGAAGATTTCGCGCGTCGGATAGCGCACTCCGACCGCGTTGAGCAGCTTGGCGAGCACGACCACCGTGCCGCGATGGTTCGGCGTGTACACAACCAGCTCGCCGCCCGGGACCAGCGCGCGGTGGGCGCGCCGCAAGACGCGCATCGGGTCGGTCACGTGCTCGATGAAGTCCATCATCGTGATCACGTCGAAGCTCGCGTCGCGATCGAGATCCTCGGCGCCGCCACGCGTCACTGTGAGACCACGCGCGCGGGCGCTGCGCACGTTGGATTCGGAATGATCGATGCCCTCGGCGTCGTAGCCCAGCCGCACGGCTTCCTCGAGCAGGGCGCCCTGGCCGGTGCCGATGTCGAGCAAGCGCGGCCGCCGGCCTTGCGATGGAGGCGAAACTCCCGCCAGCGCCTGCTGGAACAAGGCGCGTGCCCTGTCGCCGAGCAGGTACGTCGCCGCGACCGCGTCGTCGCCGTACTCACCGGGATACTCGGTCGGCAGCCGTACGCCCTCGCTCAGCACCTTGAACCACATCGGGCAGGCTCGACAGCGCACGACGACGCCGGGCACGTCCTCGTCGGATCGCGCGCCGCTGAGGTCGTACACGATCGTGCCGCCGCCGGCGCCGCACAGCGGACACGGTCCCGTCACCACCATCGCGTAATCCGAACGCCGGCGGTGTGCGTAGCGCCGGGCTGGAGCCGCCGATTCGACGCGATGCCATGGTCCTGTCGTGGCGGATCGCAATTCCGTCCCCCCTTGCGGGGGAAGGTCAGAATGGGGGGGGAACGAAAACGATGATGCCGATCACGCGTCCCGCCGTCCTGACCTTCGCCCGCAAGGGGGGACGGAACCGTCGCAGCGCCTTTCGGAATTGTCATCCACATCGGAATCGGATCACTGCCCATGCGGGCAAAGCCGCGGCGCTGCAAACGGATGCGACGCCGGTTCCTTGAAGGTGCCGGGCGCGTCGGCTAGTCGAGCCTCGGTGCATTCCCAGAGCTCCCTGGCGCGATCGCTGCCGACGGGCGGTCGAACCGAGCGGGCGGTGCTGATCGCGCTGGCGGTGCTGCTCGCCGTCCAGTGTGTGCTCGGCGCCGCCGCGGCGCTGTCGGAGCAATCGCCATTCTCCGAGTATCTAAGCCAGGCGCGCCGGTGCGTCGAGCTGAACGACTGCCCGTCGCGGGGCGGCCGCACCGGTGCCCTGCCGCTATTCCACGGCGCGTCCTGGATTCGGCTGCTCGCCTACTCGCTGCGCTCCGGCCACGATCTGACGTGGGTGCAATCGGTGATCTTCGTCACCTGGATGGCGTCGATTCCGCTCATGCTCTACCTCGTGGTCCGCTACGCCGGGTTGCGCGCCGCCGTGCTGGCGATGGGGCTCTACTTTCCGGTCGTGCTGGTCGGGACCGACATCACCGACCTCACCTACACGAACCTGCTGCCGCTGCCGTGGGCGCTGTACTACCTCGGCATCGCCCTGTTCATCGAGCGGGACAGCCTGGCGAGCGCGGCCGTGGCGTCGGTCGCGCTGGCCGCCGCGGTGAGCGCCGAGCTGGGATGCATCGTCATGGTGCCGTTCCATTTCCTGCTGCTGGTGCTGACGGCCCCGCAACGCAGGGTGGCGACGGTCGCGCTGTGCGCAGCGGCGTTCGCGCTCGCGTTCTGCGTCGATTCGTTCGACGCGGCGCGCGAGATCGCGCGCCAGGTGCCGACCCTGCGGTTCGCGGCGGGCCTGGCGATCAGCGGCGGTGTCGTCCTCCTCGCCGTGCGCTTCAGCCCGCGCGGACTGATGCCGGCGGCGCTGTCCGCCGCGGAACGCGTCGGTGCCGTCATGGCCGGCGCGCTGGTCTACGCGGTGTCGACGATCTGGTTGGCGAACGTGCTGCTGATGCAGGGGGTGCCGGCGCCGCGCTACCTCGTGCCGGCGATGTTTCCGTTCGTCTTTCTCGTCGCCGAGCGGGTGGCCGTGCTGGGGACGCGTACGACGATCGCCGTCGCGGTTCTGGAGAGCGTTGCAATGCTGGCGTTGCATTGGGCGCCGCGCGGCCTGGTGGTGCTGCAGGTCGGCGTCGCGGCGATCATCACGGTGTATGCCGGCGCGCTCATCATCCGGTTTCTCCGCAGCCGCGGGGCCCCCGGCGGCCTGTGGCCCGCGTTCGCGGTGCTGGCCTGTGCGGTCGCCGTGGTCGTCGGCGAGACGATCGTCACGGCGAAGCGAGGCGGCGACGAGCGGCTGACGTTGGGCGTGGTCGAGCCGCTCGTCGCGAAGCTGTACGGCGACGGGTACGCGTATCCCGAGCTGCTCGGGGCGCTGCAGGGGCCGGCGGCCGACGCGATGCTGGCACTGCTGACCGAACGCGATCCGCATCGTTTCGATCCGCCGCCGCGCGTGGTCGCGCCGCCGTACTCGTTGCTCGTGATCGAGGCGTCGGATGCGGCGATCGCGCGCACCGACGGCGTCGTCGCCGCGGCGCCGGTCGGCCGTGACCGTTCGGCGATCGTGGTTCGCGCGGGGCCGGCCTATCTCGACTGGCTGCAGGCGCGACGCTGCAGCTCGGCACCCGATCGGGATGGCGGCTCCGGGGATGTCTGCGAACAGCCGAGCATGGATGCGCCCGTGCCGCAGAACTTTCCCTATGTGCCGTACATCGAGAGCCCGCCGCCTTCCGGCGACGCGCACGCGAGCCCGTCCGCGCCCGGGACCATCCGCTTCGTGGTTCCGGTCCACACCCCGGGGCGAGGCGACGCGCACGTCATCCGCGTGACCGATCTGTGGCCGGCTACCTGGCGGATCACCGCCGTGCTTGGCGTGGACTACGAGGGCTCGCTTCCCGGTCCCCAAGTCCGGCTGCCGGACAGTCGTGAGGCTTCGGGGGTCATCGAGCTCGAATTCGCGTCGTTCGAGCCGCATCCGCCCTGGGTGTGGATCCCTCCCGTCGTCGAGGTGAACGAGCGGAACCGGCATCTGCTGGACGGATTGCGCAGCGGGCGATCTCCCGATGCGTGATGCGGGTACCGCGGTGCGTCCAGCCCGTCGTCGGCGCGTCTGGATCGTCGTCGTGCTCGTCCTGGCGGCGCTCGAGGCGCTCGCCGTCCTCGCCGACCGGCGATGGGCGTTTCGCGCGCGGCTGCTGAGCGCATTCGACACGGCGACCCGCAGCCGCTCGCTGGACGAGGCGCGCTGGGATCAACCGGAGCGGCTGTTCGACGCCGGCTCCGACGCCGCGCAACGCCAGCCGCTGCGCTTTCGCTTGCCCGGGTCTGCCAATCCGATCGGCCAAACGGTCGATCCGTCGGATCTGCCGGCGGGACGGCGCGTGGTCGTGCTCGGCGAGTCGGCCGCCTTCGGCGTCGGCTGTAAGACGGAAGACACGTTCGCAGCCTTGCTCGACGCCTCGCTGCAGGCACGCGGCACGCGGGTGCTCAATGCGGGCCAGGTCGGCGCCGATGCCTGGCAGATTCTCGACGCCGGCGCCCAGATCGTGACCACGTACGACCCGGCCGTCCTGGTCATCTTCACGGGCAACAACCTGTGGATCGACTGGACGCCGCCGCAGCAGCCGCGCTGGAGCCCGTTCGGCATCACCGTGTTGTCGACGCTGGCGACCAGCCGCGCGATCGCGGCAGTCGAGTTCCTGTCGCTGCGCTGGATTCTCCTCCACACCCCGCGTCAGTGGCGCGTCGAGCAGCTCGCCAAAGCCGACGCTCTGCTCAATCGCGGTGCGACGTTCCACGATCACTACGAGCTCACCGGCAGCCGCTACGCCGTCGAGCATCCGCTCGAGGAGAGCGCCGAGTTCGGCCCCGCGGACTGGCCAGCGATCAAACAGCGCTATCTGCAGCGCTTCGAGACGAGCCTGGAGACACTGATCCGGCAGGCCCAAGCGCGCGGCGTGCGCGTCGTCCTCGTCACCGTGCCGTTCCGCTATCGGCTGTCGCCGGCGTGGAAGCACCCGCAGTTCGAGGCCGTCGATCCCGCCCACCGCGACGAGGTGCGCACGCTCGTGCGCGAGGCGGGCCGTCTCGTCCAGGCGGGCGACTGCGGCGCAGCGCTGCCGCTCACCGAGCGTGCCGTGGCGCTCGATCCGCTGCCACCGCTGCCGCACTATCTGCGCGCGCAGTGCCTCGAGCAGCTCGGCCGCTTCGTCGAGGCGGAGGAGGAATACGCCCAGAGCCGCGAGCAGATGATCGGCAACCTCGGCGGTCGACTGAGCATCAACGAAGTCATCCGCCGCATCGGCGCGCGCTCCGACGTGCCGGTCGTCGATGCGGCCCAGCTGTTCGCCGACTACGCGCGCACCCACGGCCACCGCCTCGACGACGATCTCATCATCGACGATTGCCATCCATCGCCGCTCGGCCATCGCCTCATCGCCGACGCGCTCGCGCCGCTGCTGTGAGGTAGCCTCAGAATTTACCTAGCCACCGGCACGGAGGCCGGTAGCTACGAGCTGTGAATCGCCTCGGCTGCATTAGCCTTGACATCGGCGGCGCACCGCCGGGTAATGGAACGTCGCGATGATGTCGGGGGCTTCCAACTTCTGGGCGCGGCTGCTGGTCGCGTTTCGATCGGCCGATCCCGCGGCACGCGGCGGACCGACGGCGGTACCGGATGCGGCGATGCGCCGCGCCGTGGTCGCGTTGGCCGGCGCCTACGCGCGCGTCATGCGGCGGTGGTCATCCGCCGCCGTCTTTCTGCCCACCGAGCGCCTCGAGTGGGTGGACCGGCTCGAAGCGAGCTGGCGTGACATCCGCGACGAGGTGGCACGCCTGCGCGGCGCCTTCGACCTGCCGGCGCTGATCGACATGATCCCGGGCGAGCGGGCCGTCACCGACGCGCGCTGGAAGATGCTGATGCTGCACCACGCGGGGCGCCCGGTGGCGGCAAACCGCGCGCTCTGCCCGCGCACGGCGGCGCTGCTCGAGCAGGTGCCCGGGCTCGTGACGGCGAACGTCTCGGTGCTCGAGCCCGGCGCGCGCATCGCCGCCCATCACGGCATCTTCGCCGGCGTGCTGCGCTACCACCTCGGCCTCGCCGTCCCAGCGCAGGACGATCGCTGCGCGATTCGCGTCGGCGGCGAGACCCGTCACTGGCGTGAAGGCCACAGCCTGCTGTTCGACGACACCCACCGCCATGAAGCGTGGAACCTCACGGCCGGCGATCGCATCGTCTTGCTGCTCGACGTGCGACGTCCGCTGCCGGTTCCGCTGCGCTGGATCAACGCCGGCGTGCTCTGGGCGCTGTCGCGCTTCGCCATGGCGCCGCTGGCCCCGACCGAGCAGATGCGCGCGACCCCGGCCGCGGCGACGGCGGACGCGCGCGACCGCATGGCCGAGCAGCGGGCTCCGGCGGCGTGATCGGGCCCGCTCGCAACCTCCGCACGCTCAGCTCAGGGCTGGCGTTCTGGACGACCGTGCTGTTCGGCGGCGAGCCGATCGCGCAGGCCTGCATCGGCGATTGCGACGGCAACGGCGCCGTCACGGTCAACGAGCTGGTGCGGGGCGTGGCCGTCGCGCTCGCGATCCGGCCACTCGACGGCTGCGAAGCCCTGGACCGTGACGACGACGGCACCGTGGCCATCGCCGAGCTGATCGCCGCCGTCGGCGCCGCGCTGGCGGGATGTCCGCCGCAATCGACACCGACGCCGATGGCGACGCCGACGGATACTCCGGACTTCAGGATCTTGTGTACGCGCACGCCGATCGACGAGCCACGTCCATCCACTGCCTGCGTGCCGGCGCCGGGCCGCTTCGCCGATTGCTTTGCCAGCTCGGGGCTCGGGCTCGGCCAGTATCAGGAGCAGGAGAACGGCGCGGCGGTCGCCGACGTCGACGGCGATGGATTTCCGGACGTGTTCGTGTGGAATGCCTCGGGCGGCGCGCGCCTGTTCCGCAACCTCGGGCACGACATGCAGTTCGCGTCCATCAGCGAGCCGACACTCACGTGGACGGGCGAGACGACCGTCGTCGGCGCCGCATTCGGCGACCTCGACAACGACGGTCGGCCGGATCTGGTCGCGGTCACCGACCGCACCCAACTGGCCTACTTTTGCAGCGAGGTCCGCGGCGATCCGTTCGCGCCGTATCACGCCTACCGGAACCTCGGCGATGGACGGTTCGAAGACGTCAGCGCGCCGTGGGGGTTCACGGCCATTCTTGCCCAGCCCGGCGACAAGCCGGCGCGCGGCGGCCTCAGCCTCACCGACCTGAACCTCGATGGTCGCCTCGACGTGGTCGCGTACGGCTGGGATTTCGACGGCGGCCCGATCGCGTTCGTCAGCCAGGCGACCGGCATGACCTGGCAGGCGGCGGAACGGAACCTCTTCGTCGACGCGCACGGGCCGACGTGGAACGCGTTCTTCGCCGATCTCGATCACGATCAGCTCATCGATGCGTATATCCTGAACGACTTCTTCGACGGCGCGCCGTCGCGGTATCTGCGCCGGTCGGGCCCGGCGCTGATGTACGCGATCGGGGAGCTGCTGCCGATCTTTGGTCCGGCTGTCTACGGGTCGCCGATGGGTGCCACCGCCGCGGACCTCGATGGCGACGGCGAGCTCGACATGGTGGTCAGCGATACCGGCGATCAGCACGTATTCTCGCGCGGCGTCGACGTCGGCCGCGCCTGGGGGGTCGCCCAGAATCCGAGTCGTTATGGGCTTCCCCCAACGTGCTGGTCGATTGCCGTGCTGGATCTCGAGAACGACGGCAGACCGGATCTGTTCTTTGCGTGCGGCGGCTTCCGGATCGGCTTCCCGGACAAAGCGGTGAGCTTTGCGCTGCGCAACCTCGGCGGTGGCGCGTTCGAACTGGCGACCGGGCTGTTGCCGAACGAGGAGGTGCCGACCTGGGAGCAGGGGCTCGCTGCCGCCGACTTCGATCAAGACGGTCGGCTCGACCTGTTTACCGGCGGGTTCGAGCATCCGCCGCGCCTGCTGTGGAACCGACTCGACGGCGGCAACCATCTCGCTCTTCGCCTGAAGGGCCGGACGGTGAACGCCGAGGGGATCGGCGCTCGGGTGACGGTCGAGGCCGAGGGGCTGCCGATTCAGGTGCGGGAGATGTTCCCGGGAGGCTCGACGTGGGGCTACGGCGACGCCCAGCTGCTGTTCGGGCTCGGCGCCGCTATCGAGGCCCGTGTCACCGTCGATTGGCGCCTGGCGGGCGGCACCGCGGTGCAGACCGTACAGCTCGCGCCCGGCGTCTCCGTCATCGAAGAGCCCTGACCCGTCCGGCGGCGGCAGCCGCTTTGGAGTGCGGCGGCTCGCCGCCGCTTTGGGGTGGGTGGGGGGCGAGGGTGAAAAGGGGCTGGGAGAAACGATTTCACCCCATCTCCCCTCCCACCCCAGAGCGGTGGCAAGCCACCGCACTCCAAAGTTGACAGTGGACTTCGGGTGGGCGATCGGAGACAGTGAATAGCTGGCTTCGCGGGGGAAAGTGGCGCCTGTTGGGCCCGCTGCCTGCTCCCGCCGGGGCGCCGAGAATGCAGGTGCAACAGGTCGTTACCGACGAGAGGATCGTCGCCGGAGCGCGCTGACGGAGCGGTCGTGCGCATCTCTCTCCTTCGCCCGCCGACGCTGACCAGCGCCAGTGCCATCGGTCAGGACGCCGTGCCGCCGCTCGGCCTGGCGTACGTTGCCGCCGCCCTGCGCGCCGCCGGCCACGACGTCACCGGCGTCGACGCGCTCGCCGAGGGCGTCCACCAATACAGCCGGGTGCGTTGGCACCGGCGCGCGCTCCTGCACGGGCTCCGTATCGACGAGCTCGTCGCCCGCATCGATCCGCGCGCAGACGTCATCGGCGTCTCGTGCATGTTCTCGGTCGAGTGGCCGGTGACCGAGGAGCTGCTGGCCACAGTCCGGGCCGCGTTTCCGCGCGCCCTCATCGTCCTCGGCGGCGAGCACGTCACCGCGTGTCCCGAGTTCACGCTGGACACGTGTCGCGCCGCGGACGTCGGTGTGCTCGGGGAAGGCGAGGAGACGATCGTCGATCTTGTCGACGCCTACGGCAGCGGTCGCGATCTCGCCGACGTGGCGGGAATTGTCTATCGCCGCACCGACGGCACCGTTGTCCGCACCGCGCCGCGCGCCCGCATTCGCGACATCGACGAGATCGCCCCGCCCGACTGGAACGTCTTTCCAGTCGAGCCCTACGTCGAGAACGCGCTGACGCACGGCGCCAATCTCGGCCGCAGCATGCCGATCCTCGCCAGCCGCGGTTGCCCGTACCGCTGCACCTTCTGCTCCAGCCCGCTCATGTGGACGACGCGCTGGAGCGCGCGCTCGCCGTCGGCGGTCGTCGCCGAAATGAAGGGCTACATGCGCCGATACGGAGCGACGAACTTCGATTTCTACGATCTCACCGCGATCGTGAAGAAAAGCTGGATCGTCGAGTTTTGCCGGCTCCTCATCGCCGAGCAGCTCGACATCACCTGGCAGCTGCCGACCGGCACGCGCAGCGAAGCGATCGACGAAGAGGTCGCCGGTCTGCTCTACGCATCCGGCTGTCGGATCATCAGCTACGCGCCGGAGAGCGGCTCACCCGCCGAGCTCGCCCGCATCAAGAAGAAGGTCGACCCGGACCGTATGGCCGCATCGATGCGCGGCGCACGGCGCGCCGGGCTCGTCATCAAAACGAATTTCGTATTCGGGTTCCCCGGCTCATCATGGCGCGAGGTCGGCGAGACGTTCGGATTCCTGGCACGGTTGGCGTGGATCGGCGTGGACGACGTGAACACGTTTCCCTTCTCGCCGTACCCCGGCACCGAGCTGTTCGATGAGCTGCGCGCGGCGGGCAAACTGCACCTCGACCGCGAGTACTTCGAGAACCTGCTCGCCTACAACGATCCCGAGCACAGCGTGTCCTTCACGGAGCTGATCGGCTCGCGCGCGCTGTCGCTGCTGTGCGGGACCGCGATGGTCTTCTTCTACGGTCTGAGCCTCTCGATCCGACCGCAGCGCGCGCTGAAGCTCGCCTCCGCGCTGGTCGCGCGCGACACGTCGACCCGTTTCACGATGGCGCTCGCCCATCGCCGCCGCCGCCAACTCGCCATGAAGCTCGCCGAGCGGGATGGGCGCGACACCGTCGTCATCCCGGCGCTCGATGTGCCCAAGTCTTTCGCCCGCTGACGTCCGATGAAGCATCTCTCAACCGCCAAGACGCCCCGAAAGCCAAAGCGACCACCAAGGCTGTTTCTGACCTTGGCGCTGTTGGCGTCGTGGCGGTGAATCTTGGCCGCGCGAACCGACACGATGCGACAGCAGTCGTCGATAGGCGCATTTCGTCTGATGCGACGGGTGGACGAGTATCTCGGCCCACCGCTGTGCATCGCCTTGGGATGGCTGCGAACGCTCGCGGCGCGCATCCGCCGGCCGCGGCCCGACACGCCGCTGCCGATGAACGCGAGCTTTCTCGTCATCAAGTTCTGGGGCATGGGCAGCATCGTGCTGACCACGCCGGCGTTGCGCGCGCTGCGCAAGCGTTATCCCGAGTGCCGGATCACGTTCCTCACCTTCGCCCACAACGAGGCGGTGTGCGGCATGATCCCCGCGATCGACCGCGTCTACGGCTTCCGGGCGGGGAGCCTCATCGAGTTCATGACCAGCTGCGTCGAGTTGCTGCGCTTGCTGCGCCGCGAGCGTTTCGACGCCGTGGTTGATTTCGAGTTCTTCGCCAACTTCACGTCGATCGTCACGGCGTTGTCCGCAGCGCCCACGCGGGTCGGCTTTCGTTCTCCGAAAGTATGGCGGGAACGGTTCTATACCCGCAGCGTGCCGTTCGCGCATACGCACATCACCGAGAACTTCCTGGCCGCGGTGGCGGCGATCGATGCACCGGCCGACGGTTGCCAACTCGACCGGTTCGTCATGCCCGATGCCGCGACCCAGCGGCTCGAGGCGCTCGTCCCGCGCGCGGCGAGTCACGTGGTGTGCGTCAACGTCAACGCCAGCTCCCTCGACTACAAGCGCCGCTGGCCGCCGGCGTCCTACCGCGAGCTGATTCGCCGGCTGCTGACCGCGTACCCCGATTGGACGGTCGTGCTGATCGGTGCGAAGGAGGACGAGGCCTACGTCGCGGAGGTGTTGGAGCCGCTGCCTGCGGGGCCGGCTCTGCGGAACCTGTGCGGGCGGCTGACCGTCCCCGAGCTGGCGGCGCTGCTGCAGCGGTCGCACCTGTTCATCGGCAATGACAGCGGCCCGTTGCACCTGGCGGTCGCCGCGGGCATTCCGACCGTGTCGTTCTTCGGCCCGGAGACCCCCGATCTGTACGGCCCGCGCGGCGACGCCCATGCGATCCTCTACCAGGGCATCGCCTGCAGCCCGTGTCTCAACGTCTACAACTCGAAGAACAACAGCTTCTGCCGCGACAACGTGTGCCTGAAGTCCATCACCGTCGACGCCGCATGGTCGGCGGTGTGCGAGCGCATCGCCGCGGCCGAGCGCTGGCCGAGCCAACGCGTGGGACAGTCGGCATGAAATTGCTCGTCACCGGCGCGTCCGGGTTCATCGGCTCGCACGTCGCACGCGGAGCCAGCGCCCGCGGCGACGATGTGCGCTGCCTGGTGCGCGCCGGCAGCGACCGTGCGCTTCTGGACGGCGTGCGGGCGACAGTCGTGGTGGGCGACATCACCGACGCCGCGTCGTTGCCGGCGGCCGTGCGCGGTGTCGATGCCATCGTGCACTGTGCCGCGACGACCTCGGAGACGTCGCCGGACTACGACGCCAGCAGGCTGACCAACGTCGAAGGGACGCGCAATCTGCTCGAGGCGTGCACAGCCAATCTGCTGCGCCGCTTCGTGCTCGTCAGCACCCAGTCGGCCAACGAGCAGAACAGGAGCGCCTACGGACGTACCAAGCTCGAAGCGGAGCGCGTCGTGGCAGCGTCGGGCGTGCCGTTCACGATCGTGCGGCCGAGCACGGTGTACGGCCCGGGGGCGCGCGGATTGTTTGCGAAGATGGGACGATACGTGCAGACGCTGCCCGTGATTCCGATCATCGGCAACGGCCGCCAGACGTTTCGGCCGATCTACGTCGGGGATCTCGTCACGGCGATCCTGAGCTGCCTCGACGCCGACACCGCGGTCGGCAAGACCTACGACCTCGGTGGACCCGAAGGAGTCAGCTTCGAACGGTTCATCGACGGCATCGGCGAGGCGTTCGGCAAGAAGCCGATGAAGGTGCGCGTGCCGGTGCCGATCTGCTTCGGCCTGGCCCGCATGCTCGCGCTGGTGGCGAAGAACCCGCCGCTGACGGTCGACAACATCGTCGGCGTCACCCAGATGCGCGAGTGCGACATCTCGGGCGCGCAGCGCGATCTGGGGTTCGATCCGATCACGTTCCGGGAAGGCATCGACCGGCTGCGTGACGCGCGCGCGTGAGACGACCGGCAGCCGAGAGGATGCACACATCGTGACCACGCGAGTGGCCGTCGCCGGCCTCGGCAAGATGGGCATCATGCACTCGGCGGTGATCAGCGCCCTGCCCGAGGCACACATCGTTGCCGTTGCAGACCCACAGGCGCAGCTTGCGAGCTACGTGCGCAGCCTGGGCATCGAGGCGCCGTTCTACACGTCGGTCGAGCAGATGCTCGACGCCACCGCGGTCGATGCGGTGATGGTGTGCACGCCGGCGGCGGCGCACCTGCCGGCTGCGCGTGTCTGCGTCGAGCGCGGCGTGCACGTGTTCGTCGAGAAACCGCTTGCCGACACGCTCGAGAACGCCCGCCGCATGGTCGACCTCGTGAAGGACCCGTCGATCGTGCACGCCGTCGGCTACATGAAGGCGCACTATCCGCTCTACCAGAAGATGCGGGCGCTGGTGCAGCAGGGCACGCTCGGCCAGGTGTACCAGTGTCATTGTGCGCTGTACCTGAGCCAGGTGTTCCGGCCGCCGAAGGGGTGGATCTACGAGCGGCCGCTGTCGGGCGGCGGCATCGTGATCAACGCGACCTGCCATCTGCTGTTCCTCCTGGAGTGGTTCTTCGGCAAGGTCCGCGGCGTCTTCGCACGCGCGCGATCGATCCACTCGGGCGTCGAGGACGTGGCCACCATCGTGTTGGACTTCGAGAGCGGCGTGGTGGCCTCGATCGACACCTCGTGGGCCGTGCCCGGCTACACGGTCGAGCACACCGAGATGCGCATCGTCGCCGAGAAGGGGAGTCTCGAGCTCAGCGACGACCGGGCCCGCCTCTATCTGCGCGACGCCGCCGGCGAGCTGCCGCAGGGCTGGACCGCGTTTCACCGCTCGGAGGTCGACCGCGCGCCGGTCGACCTGAGCGTCGACTACGGCGGCGAGGGCTACTGCAACGAGGACGCCGACTTCATCGCCTGCTGCGCGAGCGGCGGGCGGCCGCTGGTTTCCTGGCGCGAGGGATTGCGCGTTCAGGAGATCATCGACGCGATCTATGCCTCGGCGCAGGCTGGGTATGTCACCCTCTAGCGGCGGGCACATCGCCGGCGGCACGCGGGCGCCACACGACAGCGCCTGGCCGGAGCTGATCGTCAGCGGCCGGCCCTTCCTTGGCCTCAGCTCGCTCGGCAAGGACGCGGCGATCGAGTACCTCGTCCGCTTCTCGCGTCCCGAGCACAGCGCGGCCGTGATCGCGTCCGCTGGCCGCCGTGGGGCCGGGGCGATCGCGCCGATGAACGACACCGCGCTGCTGCAGGCCCTCGACCTCGCCGGCGCGCCGGCGGCGATCGAGGTGTACCCGGTGATTCCCAACGCCCTCGGGTACGTCCGTGAGGCAACGGATCACGGCATGGTTGGCGCCGGCCTCCGGCTCGTGCGTCGCCTGGCGATCCGCGATCTGCTGGGCATCGGCTTGCGCGGCGCGCTCAGCGCGCGGCGGGTGCTGGCGCGCGAGTTCAGCACCATCCTGTCGCTGCTCATCGACGTCGAGATGGCGGCCTTCCGGCGCTTCCGGCCCCGCCTCGTCTTGCTGCACGGCCAGGTCACGGATCTTGTCCTCGCCTTGCGCAATGAACGGGCCTTTCGGGTCTTCGCCGACGTGATTCGCGACCGCTACGGCGCCGTTCCGGGAGTGGTGACGAACAACTTCAGCTTGCTGATGCGCTCGCTCAACGAATGGCGAATCGACATCCCGGTGATCGTGGCGCCGTTCAATCGGCGCGGCTTTCTCATGAAGCCGAGCAAGGCCGTGTGCGAACAGCTGCTGCGCGACACCGATCGCTATGTGATCGCGGACCGCCTCGGCGTCGCCGCGACGGAGTGGCTCCCCGACGATTTCGCCTATGTGCGCGAGCTCGGCATCCGCTCGGCGATGGTCGACGTCGCCGACGATGCCGGCATCGATGCGGTGCTCACGGCGTCGCGCCAGCCAACCGAGCCGCCGCGACGCCAAGAGCGCCACGAGGGCCAAGTCGCGTCATGAGCTCTTCCATGCCAGCACCCGCGGACGCGGCGTTCGTCCGCAAGCTCAACGAGATCTTCTACGACGTCGAGGCCGAGCAGTACGACGAGCGCCATCCTGAAGTGGTCGAAGGGGACGCCGGCTGGTGGAGCGCGCGCGGTGCCGAGCTGATTGGCGTCCTGCGGGCTGAACGCGCCGCCGGCGCCGCGATCCGGATCCTCGACGTGGGTTGCGGGACCGGATTCGTGCCTTCGCTGCTGTCGGCGCACCTTGCCGACGGCGACGTCCTCGTCGGTGTGGATCAGAGCGAGGGCATGCTGCGGCGGGCGCGAGCGAAGCTGAACGGAGTGGCTGTCGGGCGTTGCCGGTTGGTCAGAGGCGATGCCGGCAGCCTGCAGTTCCGCGGCGAAAGCTTCGACCTGGTGACGGTGAACTCGTTCCTCCATCACGTCTGCGACTATCGCTCGGTGCTACGCGAGATCGACCGCGTGCTGCGGCCGGGCGGGTACCTCGTCCTGGCGCACGAGCCGAATCGGCTGTTCTTCCAGTCGGCGCTGACCCGCACGGCGGCGGCCGCCTACAAGCTCGTCGGGCTCGGCATGACCGTGCCGCCCGACCTCTGCGACCAGATCAATGCCCGCATCCGCGCCGCCCGCCTCACCCCGTCCACGGTCGGAGCCGCCGAGATTCTTCGCGTCGTGGAGTATCACTCGCCGGTCGAGCAGGCCCCCATCGCCGTGGACAGGGAAAAGGGGTTCTCCGTGCAGGAGTTTCTCGACGGCGAGCTGCGGGGCTATGCGCTGCTCGAGCTCAACGAGTACTCGACGTTCTACCATCGCCCCCTGCTCGAGCGGCACCCCTGGCTCATGCGGCTGGTCAAATCGGGCGCCAACCTGCTTAAAGGCAAAGGCAACCTGTTCAGCGCCATCTTGCGAAAAGGGCGGTCTCTGTGACCCCTGTGCCCCTCTGTGGTGATCAGAAAAACGCCCGAGCTAAACGCCGCCAAACCGAGTATGCAATGAAGGTCGTATGCCGTTGAAAGTCGTCATGGCCGCCATGGGCGCGGAGAACATCTCGCTCGAGGCGATCTCGGCCGTGCTCAAGCGGCAGGGCCATGCGGTGCAGCTCGCGTTCGACCGCGCACTGTTCAACGACGGCCAGTACTTCTCGATCCCGTGGCTGGCGCGCCTGCTCGACGTGAAGACGGACATCGTCCGGCAGGTGATCGACGCCAAGCCCGATCTACTCTGCGTGTCGGTGTTCGCCGACAACTACCAGTGGGCGCTCGATCTGTGCCGCCGCGTGAAGCGGGAGATCGATGTCACGGTCGTGTTCGGCGGCATCCATCCCACCACCGTGCCCGAGCGCGTGATCGCCGAGGACTGCGTCGACGTGATCTGCGTGGGCGAGGGCGACTTCGCCATCGCCGAGCTGGCGGCGAGCCTCGAGCGCGGCGCGATCGACACCACCATTAGGAACCTGTGGTTCAAGCGGGACGGCGAGGTGATCCGCAATCCGCCGCGCCCGAACGCCAACCTCGACGAGCTGCCGATGATCGATAAGGCGCTTTTCGAGGACTACATCCCGTACCAGCACTACTACCTGACGGTCACCAACCGCGGCTGCGTGCGCCGCTGCGCGTTCTGCGCCGAGAATTTCAAGGAGCGCTGGGAGAGCGAGCATCAGCTCGGCTCGTTCATGCGTGACACCAGCGTCGAGAAGGTGATCGCCGAGCTGCGGGCGATGCAGGCCGCGTACGGCCTCGCCTACATCGACATCAAGAACAACGTGCTCTCGGGATCGCGGCGGTGGACGCTCGAGTTCCTGCGCCGCTATCGCGAGGAGATCGGCCTGCCGTTCCGCATCATGGGGTATCCGCGGCTGCTCACCAAGGAGGTGACGCGGGCCCTGCGCGACGCCGGCTGTCACCACGTCCAGATGGGCATCGAGTCGTTCAACGAACGCATTCGCAAGGAGGTCCTGCTCCGCCCCGAGACCAACGAGCAGGTGCGTGAGGCGATCCAGAACATGGAGGACGCCGGTCTCGGCTACTCGACCGATTTCATTCTCGGGCTGCCCGGCGAGAGCGAGCAGGACCTGGTCGACGCGATCCAACTGCTCAACGGCCGCAAGGGCCTGCGCCGCGCCAGCATCTTCTGGCTGGAGTACCTGCCCGGCGTCGCCATCACCGAGATGGCGCGCGAGATGGGGCTGATCGGAACGCGCGAGCTCGACAACATCGAGCAGGGCAAGCAGCAGAACTACCTCGCCCACGGCTCGATCGAGGACCAGGCCAAGGTCACCCACCTCAAGAACTATCACCTCATCTTCCGCCTCCTGCCGATCACGCCCGCGCGGGTGATCGATTTCATCCTCGCGCATCGACTGCAGCGCTGGTTTCGCTTCCTGCCGCAGACGCCGATCATCATCCTCGTCGATCTGCTCGTCTCGGTCGCGAAGCGCGACTACTACGCCGTGTGGGCGATCCGCACCTATGCCTTTGAGCTGCAGCGGCGATTGAAGGCCCGCCTCTTTGGGCACTCGGCGTACCGGTACAAGTCGTCAGGCGTCGCCGATCGCAGCCGCGGGTTGGCAACGGATGCCATTGAGCCGCTGCCCGTCGCGGACCCCGAGCTGTTCGAGGTCGGCAGCGATAGCGGCGTACGCGTCTCCGTATAGGCGCCGCGCCGGCGACCGATCGGACATCGAAAGCACGACATGACCATTCCCGCGCCCGGATCGGCCGATAGCGTCGCCAGCAGCGGCTCCGCCTCGTTCCTCAAGTCACTCGTGGACCGGTTCTACACGGAGGACGTCGAGGACCTCTGCACGAAAATCCTCTACTTCAACAATACCCTCGATACCTACTTCGTCATCGGCGCGGTGTTGAGCCTGGCCGTGATCGGCAGCGCCGGGCCGAACCTGTGGCTGTTCCTGCCCGCCCTCGCGGCGATCTACGTCTGCTGCAAGCTGTCCGACTTCTACCCGCTCTTCCTGCTCTGTACCCCGGTTCTCGCCGCCGCGCTGGTCAACGTCGCCGGATTCGATGCCGCGGTGGCGGCCAAGCTCTTCGGAGCCAACCTGCTCGTGTTCGTCGTGATCCAGTTCGTGTTCATGGGCATCCCGGACTCGATCGTCGCCCGCGATCCGACCATCGGAGCGCGCAAGCTCTACAACTCGATCTTCACCATCGCGCCGACCACGGTGAGCCTGCTGATGTCGGTGTACTTCTCCACGCTGTGCGCGCTGGTGCTGTACTTCAAGCCGAATCCGTTCACCGACGGCGCCGCGCTGCTGTTCTGGGCGGGCGCCTTCACCGCCGCGCTGGTGACGCGCCGGTTCCGTCCGCGCTCGTTCGCCTCGCCGACGCATCTGCCGGCGGTCGAGCGGCGAGTCGTCGACCGCGTCATCGTGCTCAATATCGACGGCTGCCGCCTCGATCGCTTCTACGAGGCCGATCTGCCGCTGTTGCGCCGCTTGCAGCCGCGCGCGACGTATCTGCCCAACGGCGCGACCACCGTCTACCGCGCGCTCACCAACCCGGCGTTCGTGAGCATCCTCACCGGGACGACACCTGACGTGCACGGCGTGCTCGACAACAATGTCGGCCGCAGCATCGCCGTCGAAGGGCTGCCGGACATCGTCGATACGGTGCTCTACGGATCGATGCACGTGAAGCACTTTTCCAAGCCGGAGTGGAACACGCGCATCGTGTCGTTGCCCGTGCACAGCATCTATCGCGGCGATGACGTGATGTTCGAGTGGCTGCAGGCGGATGTCGTGGGGCGACCCGACACGCGGCTGTTCGTAGCCGATCTGAGCGAGGTCGATTTCCTCGGCCACGCCTATGGCAGTGAATCGCCGCAGTACCTCGCCGCGATCCGCCGGGCCGGCGAGCGCATCGAGCGCTTCCTCGATTGGCTCGAGGCGCACGACACGATGAAGACGGCGGTGATCATCAGCTCGGACCACGGCATGGTCGTCATCGATCACTCGTACCTGCTGTTCGACGCCGAGAAGTACGTGCCGCTGTTCTTCTTCGGCCCCGGTATCACGCCGGGCAACGCGGTTGCGGCGCCGATGTCGATCATGGATATCACGCCGACCATCAGCTACCTGCTCGGCGTTCGCTACCCCGCCAGCTGCCGCAGTCGCGTGCTCATCGAGGCGATCGAGCCGAGCCGCAGCGAAGCCGCGAGCTGACACGGCGACACGCTCCACCCGCCCTCAGGCGAGCTGGAGCAGGTAGATCATGTAGCGGCCCTTGGACACCGGAGGCTGCGGCTGGCCGGAGAAGAGGACCTTCAGCTCGCTGCTATCGAGCTCGGCCAGGATGGTGCGGACCCGGGCCGCCACGCTGGCATCGTGCAGATCGAGGATCGACAGCAGCGCTTCCCGATACGGCACGAAGGTGCGCATCTGGTGCGCCCACCACTCGACCGTCGGGGCGACGTTGTCGGAGATGTCGACGGAGCGGAGGATCCGGAACAGGCGCTGCGACGCGATCCGCCGCATGTGATCCGCGTCCAGATCGTCGGCCATCAGGATGTACCCGCCCGGATTCAGGAAGTCGCGGCAGTGCTCGAAGAAGTCCTGCTCGAGCGAAAAGTGATTGAGCGACTCCGAGAACAACAGGAGATCGTACGGAGTGCTCGACGGGTCCATTTCCTGGAACCGGCCGCAGCGCACGTCGACGCCGGGCAGCCGCGCATCCTCGATCAGGGCGCAGTGATGGGCGATGGGGCTGACGGCGGTGACCCGTTTGCAGCGGGCGGCCAGCAGCCGCGTGTTGGCGCCCCGGCCGCAGCCGACGTCCATCACGTGTGTGACTCCGGACGGAATGTAGCCGAGAAGGTTCTCCGAGAACGCCTCGAACGGATTGTAATCGGGCGCGACCTGCTGCGTCGTTGCGCCCGTCGGCCAGAACCCCCAGTGCAGGGGCGACAGCTGTTCGGTGCCGTCGCCGATCAGCGGCGCACAGAGATCGAGAAAGACGACATTGAGCTTACCGGTCAGGGGCCGCTCCCAGCGGCTGGCGGACGACTCGCGTGCGGTACGCTGCTCACGGGACCGATAGTCCCAGCCGAACGCGTTGCTGGGAGCGTCCCCACCACCCGACACGGCGGTGCGGGCGCCGGGGTCGCTGGGCTCATCGCGGTCGTCTTCCGCGGGCTGTCCGGCGACTCGCTGCGCGGCCGCCGCGAAATCCGTGGTGACGTCGTCGAGCGGCGAGTCGTCGACCGTCTTGATGGCCGCGATCACCTGCTCGAAGGCGTCGTCGACGGGCTCGTCGGATCGGCCGCCGTACGAGATGGCGAAATTGGCCGAGCGATCGTAGCACGGGTGCTCGAGGGCCGCGCTGAGGCGGATCTCCAGATCGCCCGTCAACGGCGTACCGAACCAGAGTTCTTCGCCGTTGGTTCGCACGTCGCGAGCCGCAACCGCGGCGACGATGCGGGCGAGGCGCTCCGTGACGCCGGGCGCAGGGGCGCTCGCTTTCGCCGCGTCCGCCATTTCGCCGCGCACGCGGTGTCGCGACGGCGTCGGGTGCGCCGCCGTGCCGCCGGAAACCGCGGCGGCGACGGCTGCTACGCTCGCACGCGAGGTGTCGGCGCGCTCGGCCATGAAGTCGAGCAAATCGAAGTTGGTGGGCAACACGCCGCGCTGCTCGCAAAAGAGGAACTGGAAGACGTCGAACCAGAACGCCTGCTTATTGTGCGACAGATACCGGCCCCATGGATGGGTGGCCAGGTACGTGTCGGGGAGCACCTGCTTGCAGAGCTCGTGAAAACGGCGCTCGCTGGCGCGGCGCGAATCGGGGAAGCCGAATTTGGCGCGCAGCGCCGCGTCGACCAAGCCCGCGCCGCCGGCCATCGAACGCCAGCGGCGCAGATACACTCGGCGCAAGATGTACTTGAGCGACCCCAAGGAACGATTGACGCGATAGTGCGCGGGCAGCCGCTGTACGTACATCGCGACGTCGTAGTCGAGATAGGGCACCCGCACCTCGACGCTGGAGGCCATCCCGTACTTGTCGAGCGGGTGCAGGTGGCGATCGGTGAGCTGAGATCCCATGAAGTGGTCGAGCATCCACCGATCGCCGTCAACCGCCGCCGCTGCCAAGAGCCGGTCCCGTTCGGACGCGCCGCGCTCCGTCATCGGCAGCGCGGTAGGCGCATTGCGAATGCGATCGATGTAGCGGTCCGAGGACCAGTGTTCGGGATAGCCGCCGAACAGCTCGTCGGCGCCCTCGCCGTTGAACGCCACGCGAAACTCGCGTCCGATCTGCCGAAACACGAGATACTGCCCCACACCGTCGGTGTGTGTTTCGCAGGCCAGGACCGACGGAGCGACGCCGGCGATGTAGTCCTCGAACGTCATCAGGACCTGCCGGTGCTCCAGTCCCAGCATGCCGGCTGTCTGCTGCGCCTGCACGACGTCGGCATGGTTCGCGTCGTCGTTGACGATGTAGCTGATGATCGGGCCGTCGACCTGCTGGCGCATGAAGAGCGCCAGCAGGGCCGAGTCCAAACCGCCGGACAAGGTCAGGCAGATCGGCACGTCGGCCATCTGGTGCGACAGGACGGCGGCGTTCATCAGCGCGTCGAGCTGCTCCTCGGCGTCGTCGATCGACGGCGCGGGATCGAACGGCTCGGGTTCGGGCACGAACCGATGCGTCGCGACGATCAGTCCGTTCGCGCTGAGCTCGATCTCCAGGCAGGTGCCCGGCTCGAGGCAGGCGATCCCTTCGAAGAGCGTCGCGCGCGGATCGGCGACGTACTCCAACGCATGGAGATCACCGAGCGTCGCCCGGTCGATGCTTGCCGGCACGTCCGGGCAACGCAGCAGCGACTTGATCTCGGAGGCGAACGCGAGCGCCGCGCCGTTTCGCAGCGAGCAGTAGTGCAGCGGTTTGATGCCGAGCGGATCGCGCGCGAGCATGGCGCGGTCGCCGTCCACGATCGCGAAGGCGTACATGCCGCGCAGGTGCTCGACGCACCGCCAGCCATATTCCTCGTAGCCGCGCAGCACGACCTCCGAATCGGTGTTCGTCTCGAAGCGGTGGCCGCGCGCTTCGAGGCGGGCGCGCAGCGCGGGGTAGTTGTAGATCTCGCCGTTGAACACGAGGACCGCGCCCGTCCGGCTGCTGACGAGCGGTTGATCGCCGGCGTGTAAGTCGACGATGCGCAGCCGCGCCGCGCCGACGTGGGCACGGGGCAGGGCGATGCTCGCTTGTCGATCCGGGCCGCGGTGGCGAAGCGCCGCGGTCATTGCGCGGACGTCAACGCCCGCATGCGCGCCGAGGATGCCGGCGATGCCGCACATGGCAGCGACTCAGCCCACGCGGGCGGCGGCGGTGCGAAGCGGTGCGCTCTGCTTCACGATGCGGGTCACGCCACCCGTCTGGCGGAATCGTGGCCAGGCGCGGGGATCTCCTCGCCGGTGGCGCGAAACGCCGGGTTGAATTCGTCCGGGGCCGAGCGCACCGCAGCGCTGATGTAGTGGCAGATGAACGCGCGCCGCCAGCGATCGGTCGTCCGGTTCGGCAGCGACGCATGCAGGCTGCCACCGTGGAACAGCAATACGTCGCCCGCCTTCAGCTCGATCATCACCGCCTCGGTATCCGGCGGCTGGATGTGCTCCTCCGGAAAGATGAAGTCGTCGGTGGGAATCGAGCGAGTCCCGGTCGCGGCGATGCGGTGGCTGCCGCGCACGACGCTCAACGCCCCGTTCGCGGCATTGGCGTCGTCGACAGCGACCATGCAGCCGACGACCTCCGGGGGATCGACCGCCAGGTAGGTCGTGTCCGCATGGAGCGCCAGCCCGCGCCCGCCGGGCGGCTTCGGATAGAACGCCACGTGGACGCCCAGCGGCTCGCCGGGCCATAGGCTTCGGACCAGCGAGAACAGGCGTTCGTCCAGCAGCAGTTGCCTGGTCGATTCGTCGAATAGGTGCAACCGTAGCAGGCGAGTAGCTTGGCGCAGCTCGTTCGGCGTGAGGTCGCTGAGGCTGCGCTTTTGAAACAGATCCAGGGGCTCTGCGCCGTAGCGGGCGAGCGTTTCCGCCGACGGTTGTGGGAAGCGAAACACATGCTCGGCGAGATCGCGCAGCTCCGTCGGGTGGAACACGCCCGGGACATGGAAGAATCCGTCCCGATGGAACGCCTCGGCCATTCCGGCAGGATCAGCATCGATATGCATGGGTCGCTCTTGTTTCGCCGTTCCCCACTATGGCGAACCGGCCCGGTCCCGCCGTGCGTTTCGGCGGGCTGGATCATTCACTCTGCATCGTCCCCCGGAGGCGGTCAAGAACGACTTTTCGTGCAGGTTGACTCACGCCGAGGGCGCTGAGGTCACAGACGCGCGCTCCTCAGTGGCTGCTGCGTCCTCTGCGGTGCTGAGGGTCGGTTGAAGTTGCCACTGCCGAGAGGTCTTGCTACCGATTTCGAGGGAATCGGATCCATTGTTCGACCAGGGCCGCAGCGCGCGGACGTTGCCCGCTCGGCGCGCCGAGGTTCGCGGATTCGAATTGCGCCCCGTGCTCCTGCTGCTGGGCGAGTTCATCGCCTTCGCGGTCCTGTTGTTCGTGACGCGCTACCTGGCGCGTGGGCATCTGGTGGTGCAGCAGGATCAGGAGTGTCACATCGGCGGGATCGCGGTCGAGCTGCTGGGTCACGGCGTGCGATTCCCGCTCGTGGCGTACGCGCCGAACGAGTACGACAACCAGTCATTCTACAGCGGGCTGCTCGCGGCGCTGTCGTTCATGGTGATCGGCCGCAGGCTGCTGGCGCTCAAGCTCGTCACGCACCTCGCCTCCGCCGCCGGTGCAGTCGGGACGTTGTGGCTGTTGCGCAGCTGCCTGGAGGAGTTAGGGCTGACGCGGCGGGTGGTGCGCTGGACGGCCACGGCGGTGCTGGTGATCGCGATCGCGTCGGCGCCGCGCGTGGTGACGATGTTCTCCATGTATGCCGTCGGCAATCACGCCGAGGGCGCGGCCATCGGTGCGATGCTGCTCGCCTGGTTCTCGCGCCGCCCATCGACGCGGTCGCCGGCACGGGTCGCGCTGTTCTGGGCGGTGGCGGGATTCGCGCTGTACGTCAACAAGGGCACATTTGCCGTGATTCCCGTTCTCGTCGTGGCCCAGCTCGTGTTGGCGCGCCGATCACCCGCTCGGCTGGCGGCGGCACTGGGCGGGTTGGTGATCGGCCTCCTGCCCGAGCTGCGCGTGATCGCCCAGCAATATGCCGGCGGATGGGGTGTGCTCGGGTGGCAGACGATTCTCTCCAAGGAACATCGCAACTCGCAGGCATTTCCCAAGAATGTCATCGATACCCTGTCGTTCCTCGGCGAGTACCGCGTCGAGTTGCTCGGTGTTTGGGTGCTCGCGTCGCTCACGGCAACTGCTGCGTGGGTGCGATCGGTGCTCCGCGCCGTGTCCCCACGCCCTCAGCCCGAGGGTCCGCTGCAACGAGACGGAGGCGTATCGGTGACGCTCGGCCTCGTCATCGGCGTGAGCTGGTTTCATCTTGCGGCGTTGAGCGTCATGGCCAAGAACGGCCTCGATGCCTACGTGATCTACGGCTATCCGACGCTGGTCGTGCTGTTCGCACTGCTCGTTGCTCGGCTGTGCGCCTATGTGGCGGACCGCTCAGGTGAGGCCGCGGCAACCGTCGCTGGCGTCGTCGCGGTCGCCGCCAGCCTCGTGCTCTACCGGCCGTTTGCGGTGACCTGGGGGCCGGAAGCCGTGCAGAGGCTGTGGAACGACCGCGATGGCGCGGTGTGCTCGTGGCGCTTCGCGGAAGGGTTCGAGCGTGAGCAGGAGTTCGGGCTGGTGTCGTCCGGGCTGTCGCGAGAGCAGCATGCGATTCGCCGCTGCCGCTCGCTCTCCGAGCGCGACCAGGTGCTCGACTGCATCGGCGGCATTGCCCGGGAGCTCGAGTGGCGGCAGCCGGACGGGCGCGTCTCCGGGGACGCCCCGGCCGAGCTGGATGATGCGGAGCGACGTGCCTACGCCTATCAGTACGGCACGCACCGCAAGGGGAAAATCGGCGCCTGCGACGATTTCAACAGTCCCGAGCTCGCGGCAGCCTGTCGATCGGCGGTCGAGCTCGAATGCCTCCACTATGCCGATCTCTACACCCGCATCTTCACCGGTCTTCCGATCGGCGCTCCACGCTGCGAGATCCCGGAGCCGCCGATGCGGGGGTACTGGTCCGCGCGCCGTCAAGCCCTGATGGAACGCGGGGACGGGGTGCGGCCGAATCCCGTTCGCGCGTGGGGCGACGACAATCTCGAGGCGTGCACGCCGGTGTTCGCCAAGTGCTATTGAGCACGCGCTTTCCTGGGCGGCAGAGCGAGCAATTCCTGTGGGTTTCTGTTCCTTCTTTGTGGTAACCGTACCCTGACCGCGGCATGACTGGACGCAATTCCGAGCTGATCGACCAGCTCTTATCGGCGATCATAGATGCACTCGGCGCGCGCAATATCGGCGCCGACGATCGCGAAATTTGGTTTGAACCTGCCAACGCGCCCGGTCTTGAGATTCGCCTTGCCGTGGACGACGGCTCGCCGTGTTACGAGCGCTCGGCGAACTTGGCGATCTCGTATGGTGGTCAACCCACCCAGGGTCCGGTCTCGGCGGAATTCCGCGCCGCGCTGGACCGTATCAAGGCGCTCGACGAATCGGTGATCGAGGACGCGGCGGTCGCCTTCGCCGCGGCGGCGAAAGCGATCGCGGACCGCTGCGCCGCGGCGGCGGCGGAGGAGGCGGCGGCGCTCGAAGCCGCCCGCTTGGCGGAGCTCGAGCCGAAAGCGCCGCCGTTGCCGGGCTCGATTCGCACCGTCGTCGTCGTCGGCGGTGGCACCGCCGGCTATTTCGCGGCCATCGCGCTCAAGCACGAGTGGCCCGAGCTCGATGTGACGCTGATCGAATCGACCAAGATTCCCATCATCGGCGTCGGAGAGGCCACCACGACGCTGATGCCGCCGTTCCTGCATTTGCAGCTCGGCATCGACATCGTCGATCTGTACCGCGAGCTGCGGCCCACCTGGAAACTGGGCATCAAGTTCGAGTGGGGCCTGCCGGGCGACTATTATTTCAATTACCCGTTCGGCAACGGCAATCCGGTCGAAGCGTGCATGCACGACGGACACATCAATCACCAGTCACTCTGTAGCCTGATGATGATGGCCGATCGCGCACCGATCGTGATCGGCGACGACGGTGAGCCCGTATCGCTGCTCGAGTACATGCCGTACGCGTATCATCTGGAGAACAAGTCGTTCGTCGCCTACCTGGAGAAGTGCGCGCGCAAGGCGGGCATCCGCCACATCGATGCCGAGATCACGGACGTGAAGCTGAGGGAGGATGGCGAGAATGTCGCCCAGCTGACGCTCGCCGATGGCCGGGCGATCCGTGCCGATCTGTACGTCGATGCGAGCGGCTTCCGGGCGCTGCTCATCGAGAAAACATTGGGCTCGCGGTTCATCAGCTTCGCGTCGAGTCTCTTCTGCGACACGGCGGTCGTCGCCGAGGTGGCGCAGCGAGGACCGATCCAGCCCTATACGACCGCGGAAACGATGGACGCGGGATGGTGTTGGCGCATTCCCGTCGATGGGGAAGATCACCGCGGGTACGTCTTCTCGTCCGCGCATCTCACCCTGGAGCAGGCGCAGGCCGAGATGCGCGCCAAGAACCCCGGAATGCGCGATCCCTGGACCGTACGCTTTCGCAGCGGCCGCCATGCGGAGTTCTGGAAGGGCAATACGATCGCCGTCGGCAACGCGTACGGGTTCGTCGAACCGCTCGAGTCGACTGCGCTGCACATGGTCATCACGGAAATGCGTTGCCTCATCAGATGTCTGCGCACGGGCGTGGATGATCAGTGGGATCGGACCTTTGCCAACCAGAGCGTCGGCTTGCACTGGGACTATCTGCGCTGGTTTCTCGCCATGCACTACCGGTTCAACGGCAAGAGCGACTCCGACTTCTGGCGCACGTGCCGTGAGACGGTCGACGTATCCGGGATCGAGGACATGCTTGAGCGGTTCCGCAGCGAGGGCCCGGTGAAGGAAGGCGGCATCTCGCCGCACGCCATCCCGGATCCGGTGTTCAACTATCACGGCGTGGTGACGATGCTGCTCGGCCAGCAAGTACCGTGTCCGCGCGCGGTGGAGACATGGTTGTCGAAAGCGCAGTGGGATGCGCGTGTCGCCGAGAGCCGCAATCTGGTCAGCCGCGCACTCGATCAGAAGCAGGCACTCGACCTGCTGTGCGAGCGCCCTGAACTCTTGGAGAACCTCGTGGCGCCGACGAGCAGGTCATGGATCGTTGCGACGACACCCTACGCCGAATACGTCAAAGTGCCGGGATTCTGGGTCGACTCCCTCCTCGGCCCGGAAAAGACTGACGTGACTGAGCTTGACCGCGAGCCCAAGGAACAGATCGTGCCGTACAGTCATCTGCTGGGTAGCGTCGCGCCGCCTGCCGACTGAGCCGGCCACGGGCCGATGCTGCACGGCGATGCGGATTGCAGCGGAGGTCCGCCCGCTGCCGCGACGAAGCGGCCGCGGATCTCGCATCTGGCGCTGCTCACGGCGGCCAGCCTGCTGGCCACCGCGTTGCTGATCGAGCTCACGGTCCGCATCGTCACCGGGGCGCCGTTCGTGTTGGGCGGGCCCAACAGTGACCGCTACGTGATCCGCGATCCATTGCTGGGGCGCATGCCGCGGCCGGGTCTGCACTTCCGCCATCCGAAGGGCTTCACGATGACGATCGGTGAGCACAGCATCCGCCTCAACGGCGCCGCGCCGCCCGCCAGAGAACGCCCGCTGACGGTGGCCGTGGGCGATTCCTTCGCCTTCGGCGACCAGGTGAATGACGAGGACGCGTGGCCCGCCGTGCTCGAGCAGGTGACGGGGACGCGGGTGATCAACGCCGGCGTGCCCGGGTTCGGCCTCGATCAGGCGGTGCTGCGGGCTGAGGAGCTCGCGGATGTCTTCCACCCCGACGTTATCGTCGTCGGCTTCATCCCGCACGACGTGCAACGCTGCGCGATGTCCTTCTGGTCAGGGCGGGCGAAGCCGTACTTCACGCTCGACGGCGGAAACCTGCACTTCCACCCCGCCGCCGTCCCGCCGCCACCGCCGGATGCGGTGCTGAAACGCCTGCTCTCGTTCAGTGTGGCGCTGGACATGCTCTTTCCGCGCTACCTCCATTGGGAAGGGCCCGAGGAGCTCGTCGTCCACGATCAGGCGGTGGAGGTCGCCTGTGCACTCATGGCGCGGCTGGCGGCGTTCGGTCGGGACCGACACATTCGCATCGTCGTCGTCGCCCATCCGCAGGTGGAGGAGATCGACGCCGCGCAGCGTGAGACGGCCCGCCGCGTTCTCGATTGTGCGCGCGCCGATCAGCTGCAGGCGGTGGACCTCTTTCCCGCGTTCGAGCGCCTGACCCCGGAAGAACGCGCGCGGCTCTTCCATGGCCATCTGACCGCCGCCGGCAATCGCCTCGTCGCCACCGAGCTCGCGGCCGCGTTGAAACCGAAGGGTTGAGGCCGCGTACATTCGCTTTGAGGGCGCCGCCCCGTCGGCGCCCCAAGTGAATCGGCGACCAACGCCGTTGACGCGTCAGGCGGCGGATGATCGCTGCGAGCCGACGCAGGTGTCGGCTGCGACGCTGCGCCGTCGCCGCACGCGCTGCTCGGCGCGTGCGCCGGTTGCCATCGCGACGACGCCGAGCGCTGGCCCGGTGAGATCCCACACGGTCAGGTGGCCGCGCTCGAGGAGATGATAGGCGGACGACACCATGCCAAAGATGAGGAGCGGCATCACCGCCGCCAGTGTGGTGCGCAGCGGCGCGAAGCGGATGCCGAGCCGGAGCAGCTGGCGCGCGATGCGAACGGTGTCGCGGGCGGGGCGGACCTTGCTGCGGCCGATGCGGGGCATGTAGTCCACGGGCTCGAAGCGCACTGGCAGGCGTTCGACCAGCGAGCCGACCGTGATCGTCGTGGTGAAGCTGAAACCGTCCGGCAGAATGTCCATGAACCGCTCGGCGACGGGGCGGCGGAACACTCGCAGGCCGCTGTTCAGATCCGGGATCGGCGCTGCCGTAATCCATTGCGCGAACTGGCGGAAGATCCACTTCACCGCGCTGCGCGCCGGAGTCGGCTGGACGCGCGGTCCGAGGCGCGCGCCGACGACCATGTCGGCGGCCGCACAGCGCTCGACCAGCGACGGGATCGCCTCGACCGGGTAGGTCGCGTCGGCATCCATCACGACGATCAACGGATGGCGGGCCGCTCTGATTCCGGCCTTCAGCGCGGCACCGTAGCCGCGGTTCTTCTCGTGCCGGACGACGGTCACATCCGTGCGGGCGGCGAGCAGCGCAGGCGTCCCATCCGTCGAGCCGTCGTCGACGACGACGATCTCGTAGGCTCTGGCGTCGCCGTCGAGCACCCGATGGAGGGCCGCCAGCGTCGCGATGAGCCCCTGCTCCTCGTCGAAGGCCGGCAGAACGATGCTGACGGCGCCGCGCCCGGCGGCGCGCTGTGGCTCGCGTGTGACGATGATGGCCGTATCCTCGGGCGAGCGCGGGTCGTCCAACGGCGGCCCGTCGCATGCATGAACCGGAAGTATAGGGCACCGGCGCCGCGGATTCCCAGCAAAATGCGCACGCGAGCGGCCTCCGGCGGGGCCAGTCGCACGCGCCGGCTCGCCGATCGCCGCCGCGGCCGTTGTTCCTTGCTATCCTCGGCGCTTTCTCTCTAAGGTCCTTCCATTGTGCTCCGTGCGAGCACGCGCTTGCCGATGGCCCATTTGCAGCCGAGCTCCCCGCCACAGGCGCAACGCATCCGCCTCACGTCAGTCCGCGGCTTCATGGCGGACCCGCAGCGCCTGACGGGCCGACAGGTGAAGGCGATCTGGCAGGCCCGCTTCCGCGAGAAGGGTCCCGGCCATCGGTTCTGGCTCTACACGCACATTCCGTTCTGCCCGCAGATCTGCAGCTTCTGTCAGTGCAGCACCTCGCTGCGCAAGTCGGACCGGCAGATCGAGGCCTACCTGGACTGGCTCGAGGGTGAGATCGATTTCTTCGCCGATGCGAGCGCCTCCGGCGTCGTACAGTTTCAGTACGTCGGGGGCGGCACGCCGAACATCCTGAGCGAGTCGCAGCTGGAGCGCCTGCTCGGGCATCTCAATCGCCAGTTTCAATTCGCACCGGGGAGCCGCCGGACGTTCGAGTTTCTGCCGAGCTCGTTGCGGCCGGATACCCTGGCCGTCGTGCGGGCCCAGGGGTTCACGCGCCTCAGCTGTGGGGTGCAGTCGTGGAGCGCGGAGACGCTGAAGTCGGTCAACCGCTCACAAGGCGGATTGGACGCGCTCGGCCGGACGATTCAGACCGCCTACGAGCTCGGCTACGACGAGCTCAACGTCGACCTCGTCCACGGTATCGGGGCGGAGAGCTCGGAGCAGTTCCTCGACGGCTTGCTGGCCGTCCTGGCGCTGCGGCCGACGACGGTCACGATCCATCACGTGATTCCGACCGCCACCAACCCGGTATTCGCCAGCCTCGAGGAAGAGCTGACGGCACACGCAACGTTCATCGGTCTGCAGCGCAAGATCGGCGAGCAGGTGGCACGCCGGTTTCCCGATATCGATTGGGTGCTGCGGCCGAATTCGTGGATCCTGGTCGACCGCACCTTCCACCGCGGGCCGAGCTTCAGCTTGTGGTACTTCTCGGACAACGAGCGGATCCACATCGACATGCTGAGCTTCGGCCGCTTCGCGCACTCGAACCTGCTCGGCGCGCTCACCTACGAGAACCTGTCGAACGCGGCGCGCTACGATCCCGACGAGGCGAGCTACCACGCCTTTCGCAAGAGCCCGGCGATCGATGCCGCGCTGGATCTGATCACCGATCTCGTCGGCGACGCCCACAGCGATGTCGCGCCGATCCGCGCGCGCTACGGCGACGAGGGACTGCGCCCGCTGCTGCCCGCCCTCGAACGACTCTCCGACGACGGCATCGTGCGCGAGCGCGACGGCGCGTGGGAGCCGGTCGCCACCGACGGCGTGTTCATCGATCCGTTTCTGCCCGTCTTGGAAGCCGCGCTGCAGGGACGGCCGGCGCCGTGGACGCAGCCGACCGGCAAGCAAGCCGAGCAGGGTGTGCGCATCGGCAGCGGCGATCGCGTCCTGACGGTGTTCATCGAGAAGACCGCTCCGGGACGGCGCTACTTCGCCGAGGTCGGCCGCCTCGGCGTCTACTACCGCCGCGCGTCGGCGCAGGCCGATGCCGGCGATGCATGGGTCGATGAGCTGATGCGCGACGTCATCGGCGAAGTCCGCCAGCTGCTCGAGCAGGCGCCGATGCTGTCGGCCCGCCAGGTCACCGCCCAGCTGCAGCGCCGCTTGCAAGGCGCGTAGTTTCCCGCGATCGCAATCGGCGGGGGCAACGGCCTTTTCAACGCGGAGCCGCGGAGATTTACGGAGGCGTCGACGTTGCAATGCAACGTTCGCTCTCGACGACGCGCGAGTACTCGGGCAGCGCCGCTCTGCGCCTCCGCATCTCCGCGTTGAAGGGGCCGTTACCACCGACGCTGCGTTGAAATGGCAGTCGCCGCCGACAACCTTCAACGTGTCACGAACGTCGCAACAACAAGATCCACTCGTTCGTGTTCTCGCGCGACGCGGCGTGGTGGTCGACGACGTAGAGCCCGCGCCGGCGGGCGTACGGGATGACCTCCTCGCCGGCGACGTTGCGGAAGTGCTGATGGCCGGCGCGCGGGGCGCGGTCGGCGGCGGCAACCTGTTCCGCCCGCCGCAACATCGCGAATGGGGTCGTTTCGACGATCAACAGCGCGCCGCCGGGCGCGAGCAGCTCCGCCATCCGGGCGATGGCGAGATCGAGATCGAGCACGTGATTGAGCGAGCGCAGGCAGAGGATGTGATCGTAGCGCTCCGCGCCGCCGCGGTACTCTTCGATGCCGCCGAGCCAGAATCGTCCTTCCGGCAGCGCCGCCCGGGCGCTGGCGAGGCTCGGCTCATCCGGATCGAGACCGGTGTACTGCACGGCGCCGGAGCGGAGCAGGGGGGCGATGGCGTCGCGATACAGCTGCTCGCCGCAGCCGACGTCGAGCACCCGCCCGCGCAGACCCGCAACGTGAGCCGCGATCCATGCCTCCTCGCGCGCAAACGGCGGTCCCTCGATCACGACATACCGATGCCCGCATCGTTCGCGATTGGCGCACGCCGCGCAGACGACATCCGGTACGACCCGGCGCATGCCGTTGGTGAAGTCGTCCAGCACGCCCGCCGGCGCGCGATCGAGAAACAGATGGCTGAGCTCGTCCTTGATGCGGGCGACGTCGGCGGGCGCGAAGTCGCCCGTGTCGGTCGCGTACTCGGCCAACCGGTCGCCCTCGACGAGCCAGAGAGTGCGGCTCGCATCGCCGCGTCCACTCGCATACGCGGTGCACGCCTCGGCTGCGGCGGTCCACGGAACCGAGGCGGCGGTGCGGACGAAGTTGAAGGAGTTGGCGTGCGTTGCCTCCGCCGCGTCGCCGCTCCAGTCGGCGCCGGATCCGATCGCCCCGAGGCAGCTCGCGCGCGGCGTCGGCGCGGTGAACGCCGGCGCGAGCGGCGGGATGACCCACGTCCGGGGTGGCGCGTCGGTGAGGCCTTCCCAGGCGAGCAGGGGCCTGTCCGCGGCGTCGTTCCATCCGGCGAGCGCCGCGAGCGCTGCCCGCAAGCCGTCGCGATCCGCCTTCTGCAAGATAGGATCGATGGCGACCACGAGCTGGACGGCGGGCACGGCGACGAGGTTGGCCAGCGCCTCGACCTCAGCGGCGATGGCGGCCAGCGGGCGGGCGCGAATCGTCAGCACGACGTCGACGTCACAGCCGCCGCCCGGCTCGTCGGCCCATGCCCGCAGTCCGGCGATGGCCTGCTCGAAGCCGCCCGCGACTGCGGTCGCCTGATCGTGCGTGGCCGAGACGCCGAAGAGCTGCACGCGCAGGTAGCCGGTGCCGATGCGGCGGAGGCGCTCACGGATCTGCGGGTAGACGAGCGGCCGGCCGGTCGTCACCAGGCCCGGCACGTATCCGCGCGCGCGCAGCACGGCGGCGAGCCGGGCGAGATCCGCACGCAGCAGCGGCTCGCCGCCGACGAGCACGGCGAGGGTGGAATCGCAGGCCGGGGGCGGCAGCGCTGCCGGTTGCAGATCGGCCACGGTTACCCCACCCGGAGCGGTCGTGCGGTCGATCGGACATGCGCCGCAGCCGTTGATGCACTCGGCGCCGGTCCAGACGAGCAGCGTGTCAGCGCGCGGTCTCATCGCGGCGGCTGGGCGCGCATGGCGCCGTGGAGCGACAAACTTCCACGGCGCGGAGCTTGCCCCGGTCGCGGCCGTACCGAGCCTGTCGTGTCACTCCCCGCGGTCGAGGCGATCGGCGAGCGGTTCGGTGTCCTCGTAGATCGGCGCTGTCCACTGGAACGCCGCCTCGCTCGCGCGAATGCGCGACGCCAGCGCGGCGACGACGCTCTCGGGCGGTGAGCCCTGCTCGACCTCGATGGCGAACTGCTCCGTCTGCAGGGCGCGCTCCCCGGCGCGGTCGGGGTGGCGGAGCATCAGCACGACATCGCCCCAGGGACAGGCATACGTCGCCCGCACGCTCCGGGACTCGGCCAATCCCGCCGCCAACTTGCAACCCTCGGCCAGCGTTTCGCCCCGCGCCAGCATGGTGGCGAGCAGGTCGTCCTGGCCCGGTGCAATGACCGGATCATCGGCGGCGCCGGCCGGTCCGACCAGCAAGACGGACAGTACGAGCGCGTATCCGACCTGTCGAATGCCGAGCACGACTGCACCGTGCCATAGCCCGCCGCCAAGAGTCCAGACGACACGTGCGCACGAGCACCCAACTCGAATTCGCCGGACCACCCGGTTTGCCTTGAAAACGGCGCGCCGGCCGTTCTAGCGTGAGCCCCATCGCCCGTTCAGCGGGGCGGGGGGAAGGCTGCAATGCGACGATGAAGACGCCATCCGCGCGCCGGGGGAATGCACAGGTCGTCGCGACGGCGAATCGACGCAGGCGGGGGCTCAGCGCGTAACGACCGCAGCCCGGGAATCAGCGCGCGCGCTGGTCTCCACGCTGCGCGTGCGACGGTGGCCGAGACGAGTGATGAAGGTCTGCCTGATCAACCCTCCGCGCCTCATCAAACCGATGAGCGTGGTGCTGAAGCCGGCTCCGCCGCTGGGGCTGGCCTTCATTGCCGCGGCGCTGCGGCAGCGCGGTGACGAGGTTACAGTCATCGACACGCTCGCGGAGGGCTTCGACACCTACCACGACTTCAAGGGGATCCTGGCGGCGAATGGGCTCTCGCCCGAACAGATCGCCGAGCGGATCCCCGCCGAAACGAAGCTGATCGGCCTCAGCGTCATGTTCAGCGGCAACTGGCCGCTCAACCGCGCACTGATCGACTATCTCGGGGATCGCTTCCCCGAGGCCACGCTGATCGCGGGTGGGGAGCACATCACCGCCGTGCCCGAGCTCTCGATTCGCCAAACGCGGCGCTTGGCGGTGTGCGTGCTCGGCGAAGGAGAGGCGACGGTAGTCGACGTCGCGCAGGCAATCGAGGATGGCCGTCCGCTCTCCACGGTCGAGGGGATCGCGTACCGCGATGAGCGCAACCACCCGGCCCGCACGTGCCGGCGCAAGCGCATCATCGAGGTCGACGCCATCGCCCGTCCCGCCTGGGACCTCTTCCCGCTCAAGCTGTACCGCGAGAAGAGCATGATTTACGGCGTCGACCGCGGAGTGGCATCGCTGCCCGTGATGGCGACGCGCGGCTGCCCGTATCAGTGCACGTTCTGCAGCAGCCCGGAGATGTGGGGGACGCGGTACCTCATGCGCACGCCGCAGGCGGTCGCGGATGAGATCGAGTACTTCGCCTCGACGTACGGCATCGGCAACTTCGATTTCTACGATCTCACCGCGATCATCCGAAAGACGTGGATCATCGACTTCTGCAAGGAGCTGATCGGCCGCGATCTGCGCATCACCTGGCAGATTCCCGCCGGAACGCGCAGTGAAGCCATCGATCAGGAGGTGGCGAGCTACCTCTACCGATCCGGTTGCCGGAACATCACCTACGCGCCGGAAGCGGGCTCGCCGGAGACGCTGCGGGCCATCAAGAAGAAGGTCAACCTCGAGCGCATGCTGCGCTCGATCTCCTTCTCCGCGCGCGAGCGGATGAACATCAAGATCAACTTCATGCTCGGCTTCCCCGACGAGACGCATCGCAACATCTGGCAGTCGATCGCCTTTCTGGTGCGTGCGAGCTGGTACGGCGTCCACGACATGTCCCCCGCGATCTTCTCGCCGTATCCGGGCAGCGAGCTCTTCGACCGGATGTTGGCCGAGGGGCGCATCGACATGGACGACGACGAGTACTTCTATCGCATGGTCCACGTCGACACGCTGTTCAGTAATCACTTCTACAACGAGCACGTGAGTGCCCGCGCGCTGCGCTTCTACCTGATGCTGTACGTCGTGATATTTTACGGCAGTAACTACATCTTCCACCCCTCCCGCATCGTCGCGACGATCTACCATCTGGCGACGAACCGGTTCGAATCGCGCGCCGAGATGGAATTGAAGGACTTGATCACGCGGTCGCGGGTCGAGGTACTGCCGGCGACGGCCGGCATGGATGCGGCGTCGAGATGAGCGAGCGTCCTCCGTTCCCGTCACCACGACTGGAGACCGTCCGGCACATACCAGCGCCGAGCGTCGGCGAGTTTCATGGCCGGGTCGTCAAGCCGTACGTGCCGGTCGTCCTCGACGGGTTGGTATCGGAATGGCCTGCTCTGCGGCAGTGGAGCCTCGATCTGCTCATCCAGTCGTATGGCGACTGCCGGTGGAACGTCATCGCGCGCGCCGACGGCGCGTACGCCGGGGGCACGCTGTACAGCGACGATGATCGGGTTCGCGTCGCGGACCATCTGACCAAGGTGCTTCGGTTCGAAACCGAGAACTACCTGAACGTTCCGTTCGATGCCCTCCCGCCGGAGCTCGCGGCGATGGTGCCGCCGTTGCCATATGCGCAGGGGGCGTCCTTCGTGCAGCGCGGCGTGTTCGTCGGCTCGGAGATCAATGGGGTGCCGTTTCATTTTCATGCCTGCCAGACCATGCTGGCGCAGATTCATGGGCGAAAGCGGGTGCTGTTGTTCCACCCGATCCAGGGCCGTCGTCTCGGTTGGAAGGGGCCGTTCAGCAAGAATCCGAACTTCAGTCCGATGGATCCGTTCAAGCCCCACCCACGCTACTGGCGCCGCTATCGCCGCGCCGCCGGGTTCAGCGTCGATCTGGCGCCGGGCGACGCGCTCTACATCCCCTCCGGCTGGTGGCACGCGACCGAGACGCTCTCGCCCAGCATCTCGCTCTTCAATCGATGGTCCGGTGGGCGCCGTTCGCTGCCACTCCTCGTCAGCACGGCCTTTGACTGGGCGGTCGCGACTGTGCGCCGCCGGAGCCGCGCGCGACGAAACTGACGGCGTCGCGCAGCGGCGCCCACGGTAGCGATTCGGCGGTGTGGGGTAGTGGCGTGCGTCTCGTTCGTGCCGCGGCGTTAGCGCTGGGCATCTGGGCCTGGTCGACGGGTCATGGGCTCGCATCGACCCCCGCACCGACCGAGGCAACCGCCAGCAGCGATGGCTCAGCGCAACACGCCGAGCTCAGCTGGGCAACGCGCCTGCGCCTCTATTCCATCGGGGTCGGTGTCCACGACACACCGCACGGGGACGAGCACGGCGCCAATTCGTTCGCGGCCGATCCGCGTCTTCGACCGTACCTGGCATTGCAAGGGGGTGGCGGTCCTCCGTCTGGTGCGCCGGCGGGTTGGCCCATCGTCGAGATGCTCCGTGTCTGGGCAACCGGCTTGTACGCCGTGCTCACCAGCATCGGACCGCTGCTGCGCGTCGACCCGGTCGCGACCGCGTGGTCGCTGGCCGTCGCACTGGGTCGCATGGCCCTGGTGCTCGTGCCCGCACTGCTGCTCATCCGTTGTGTTCGCTGGTGGCACCGACTCTGGCTCGTTCCGGTCGTCGCCCTCGGCACCATCGTCATCACGCCGATCGCCTTGAGCTACGGGTCGACCGCCGGCGAATGGGTGCTGCTCGTGTTCGTCGCGGTGGCGTCCGCGCTGCTCAGACGCATCCCCGTTCTGCGCTGGACCGGCTTGCTGCCGTTCCTGATCGTCTCGTACCTCTTCCCCCGCCACACCTTGACGAGCCAATACGTCGACGATCCGGCCTTTCGCCGACAGCTCTTCGCCGCCTGCGCCGACACCGACGGCGTCCGACCCCGCAACCTCAGCCCCGATCTGGTGATGCCGTACCACGGCATCAACTCGGTGAACGACGATCTGCTCCTCCTCACCGGCGAGGGACGCTTCGACGGCAGCGTGATCGAGTCGTGGTGGCTGCGACGCAAGGACGGACGCTGGGAGTTCGAGTCCCCCGTCCGGGAGGTCGGATTCAACCTGTGGCGCGGTTGCAAGCTCGAGGGAACGATCTGGATGGGAATGAACGGGCGGCTGAAGGGCGTCAAGCGGCTTCCCGAGGGCAGCGCGAAGGTGGAGGAGGTGTACGACGCGCCCATTCCAGCCTCCGATTTCGATTTCGGGGAGGCGGCATGTGAACCGACGCGCGGGCGACTCTACGTCGGCGAGGCGTCGAAAGGTGGGCTCTGGGAGACGGACCGCGATGGGAGCAACCCGCGCCGACACCAGGTCGGCGGCATCGTGATGCTGTCCGAGCGGCGGTTCGATGGACGCATCATCGTCGACACCTCGGGCTCGTTTTTGGTGTTCGATCCCGACGAGCAGCGGGTCGTGGAACGCGTCCATGCGGGCCTGGCCGATTTCGGGTTCGACGTCTGCGACCAGAATGGCAGCGTGGCGGTTCCCGATGCCTTGGGACGCCTGCGCGTGTTCGAGCTCGACGCGTCGGGTCGCTACCGATTCGCATGGGGACTCAGCCTGTTCGCGCCACGTCGGGTGGCGTTTTCACGGGACTGCTCGCGGCTGGCGGTGACCTCCGCCGACGACCGGCATGTCTACATCGTCGACGCCGCCTCGCATGGGCTCGTCAACGTTTTCAACACGGGACCGGCGCTCCGCGAGGTGATGGCGACGGGGCCGCGGGAGTTCTCGATCACCGACGCCTGCTCGATGACCACCTACCAGTGGTGAAGTTTTCGCGCATACGGAGCGCCTGAATTCGGGCTATTTTCGCGGCCGCGGCAGCCCCGGAAACTCGTTGACAGTCCAGGTGGGCAATGTGACAAGTTGTGCGATGCCCGTGGGGTCCAATGGACGTAAAGAGCGGCATCGGGGGGCCGTCGGGGGGCCGACACACATCGCCTTGATTCGGCCACCGGTCGTGTCTTCGTTGCACGCCTATAGCGTTCCGGTCGTTCCGCCGCTCGGTCCCGCATACGTGGCCGCCGCCCTCGAAACCGCGGGACACCGCGTCAGCGTGGTCGATGCGCTCGGCGAGGCGCCCTTGGCGCGATATCCGAGCGCGCATCCGGCGCTGATCGCGCACGGGTTGACGATTCCCCAGATCGTGTCGCGCATCCCGGCGGACGTCCAAGGCATCGGCGTCTCGATCATGTTCTCGCAGCAGTGGCCGCACGCCGCCGCCGTGATTCGGGCGATCCGTGCCGCGTTTCCCGACGTCCCGATTTTCCTGGGCGGGGAGCACGTGACCGCGACGTGGCACCATCTGCTCGCGGCCCATCCCGAGGTGACGCTGTGCGTCTTGGGAGAAGGAGAGGAAACGGCCGTCGAGGTCGCCGAGTGGATCGCCGGCGGCAGGTCGCTCGAGGACCTCGCCGGCATCGCGTTTCGTCGCGACGGGGTGCCGCATCAGGCTCCACGCCGGGCTCGCGTCGTCGAGGTCGATGCGATCGCTCGGCCGGCATGGCATCTCTTTCCGTTGGAGAGTTATCTCGCCAATGGCTTCGGCCACGGCGTCAACATCGGGCGCTCGATGCCGATGCTCGCCACCCGCGGCTGCCCGTATCAGTGCACGTTCTGCTCGAGCCCCGCGATGTGGACCACGCGCTACAGCTTGCGCGATGTATCCGCCGTCGTCGACGAAATCAGCGAGTACGTCGACCGCTATCGCGTCTCCAACATCGATTTCGAGGATCTCACCGCCATCATCAAACGCGAGTGGATCCTCGAGTTCTGCGCGGAGCTGAAGCGGCGAGGTGTCCGCATCACCTATCAGCTGCCGAGCGGGACGCGATCGGAAGCACTGGATGCGACGGTGCTGGAAGCGCTCTTCGAGAGCGGCTGTCGCAACATCACCTACGCCCCCGAATCGGGGTCGCCGAAGACGCTGGCGCGCATCAAGAAGAAGCTGAAGCCGGAGCGCGTGCTGGAATCGATGCGCATCGCGAAACGGGTCGGCGTGAACGTCAAGGCGAATCTCATGATCGGATTTCCGGGCGAGACGCGCCGCGATCTCCTGCAAACGCTGCGCTTCGGGTTGCGCGCGTCGTGGCTCGGCGTCGACGACATTCCCCTCTTTCCGTTCTCGCCGTATCCGGGCAGTGCCCTCTACGACGAGCTGCGGGTCGACGGTACGCTGCCGCCGCCGGATGACGACTACTTCGCCCAAGTCGGGTACATGGATATGATGTCGAGCGCCTCCATGTCCCGCCATATCGGCACTCGCGAGCTCAATCTCTATCGGATTCTCGGCATGAGCGCGTTCTACCTGGTCGGCTACGTGCGGCACCCGCGCCGCATTGTCCGCACCCTTCGCAACGTCCGGACGCGACGCAGCGAGACGGTCCTCGAACAGCGTCTGGTGGAGTTGGCGTTGCGGCGAGCCCCCGTCGCCGGGTCTGCCCGTGAGCCATCCGGCGCGACGTATTGCTGAACCCCGCGGTCCGCTGAGCACCCGCCCAGGCGAGGAAAAGGCATGAGATCGTTCCCCGGCATGAAGCGGCTTCCGTTGCAGCAACGGGCGCTGTTCGACCTGATATTCGCGCTCGAGCATTACTTCCCGAAGAGCGCGTGGGTGAAGACGCAGAAGGCGGCGCTACGAGCGCGGGCCGCGGACCACGTGAGGCGCCTGGGGAAGGGCGTCGTGCGCACCGTCGAGCGTCTCGACGGCATCACGCCCGCCGAGTTCCGCCGCGAGTATTTGCCGAAGGGGATTCCGGTCATCATCACCAACGGCGCCGCACAGTGGCCGCTCGCATCGAAATGGTCGTTCGACAATTTTCGCAAGACGTACGGCCACGAGGTCATCAAGCTCGTCCAGCGCAAGGGCGTGGCGGACGACGAAGAGGTGATCGATCAGCGCGAGTACTCCGAGGAAATTCAGTTCGGCGCGTTTCTCGACCAGCTGCTCGACGGCGGGCGAAAGTACATGCGTTTTTCTCCGCTCCTCGAGAAGTTCCCCGAATTACTCGACGACTTCGACCACGGCTTCTTCAAGCAGATGTCGGGCAACAGCTGGGGAGTGACCTACCAGCTCTTCATGGGCGGGTCGGGCACGTATACGCCACTGCACAACGCGATGACCTCGTTTTTCTTCGTCAACGTGTGCGGTGTGAAGCGTTGGGCAATGATCCCCAACCATTATCTTGCCGTGCTGAACCCGGCGGCAGACGGCTTTGGATACAATCACTCCGGGGCGCAAATGGACTTCAGCAACGTGGAGGAGTTCCCGGGCTTCGAGTGCATCGATCGTATCGAGGCGGTCATGCAACCGGGCGACGTGCTCTACGTGCCGTCGTGGATGTGGCATTGCGTGCGCAACGAAGCGCCCACCATCGGCGTGCGCTGCGGCTTCGTGTACCCGCGCGGGATGGTAACCGAATCAGCGACGCTGAGTTTCATTCGTCTCTTTGCGGCGCGGAACCCATCCACGTTGGAGGCGCTCTATTACGTCATCTTCAAGACGAACCTTCCCGAACGGGACAAGTGGCTGCTGACTGCGAAATTGATTCGCCGCTGAGCACTTCACAGCAGACGCGCCGTGGCTCAGCCGTGGGAATTGCCACGCAGCGTCTTGCGCAGGGCGAGCACTTCGCCGAGGGCGGGACCGATGTCCCTGATGCCAACCTTGGATCTGCCCGATTGCCTGGCGCGGTGTGGCACCGGCACCTCATGAATCCGGAACCCCGCCCTGGCCGCACGCGCGATTATCTCGGCATTGATCGTGTACCGTTTCGACGTGAGCGGCATCTGCGCCAGTACCTCGCGCCGTAGCAGCTTGAAGGCGCAGTTCACGTCCCGCACGCGGATGCCGAGCAGCGTGCGCACGATCGCGTTGTAACCGAGCGACAGCCCTCCGCGCAGGGTGCCGTCCCTCCGCCCGATCCGATGGCCGATGACGACGTCGGCATCCGCGATGGCCGAGAGCAGTGCGCCGAGATCCATCACGTCGAACTGCCGGTCGCTGTCGGTGAAGAAGACCAACGGCCGAGTGGCTGCGGCGAAGCCCGTGCGCAGCGTCACACCGTAACCGCGATTGATGGGCGAGTGGATGACGCGGATCTGCTCGGCGGCCGCAAGCTCGTCGAGCAGGGCGCCGGTGCCGTCGGTGCTGCCGTCGTCGACGACGATGATCTCCGAGTCCTCGGTGAATCGGGCGAGCGCCGCGCGCACCTCGGAAACGGCGTGCACGATTCCCTCGACTTCGTTCAACGCCGGCAGCACGCAGGTGACGCTCGGGCGCATGACGGGGCTCGTACGCATTCGATCGAGGGTGGGGGTGCGTCGACCCGGATCGTCCCAGGCTTGCGGCCTTACCCGGCGAACGAGGCGTTGGCGGCGGCCGCACGGCCGGCGGCAGGGGCAAGCGGCACGCGGACGATACCCAGCGTCGACGTCGCCAGCAGCGAGCGACGATCACGCGAGATCTCGAGCTGGCGGAGGAACCGTCCGACGAACCACCGGTGCGCGACCGCCAGACTGTCCGCGTCCAGCGCGAGCACCTCTCCGCTCAAAAACGTGCCGACATAGATGAGGCGGCGTTGGCCGTCGAAGGCCACCGGGCGAATCCCCGGGCCCACGAAGCGCGAGCTGACGATGCGGCCGGTGTCGTAGTCGATCACCTGCAACATCCCGAGCGAGGCAACGGCCACGTACACGCGCCGTGCGGCGGGATCCCAATCACATCCCCAGGTCACCGCCAGCCACGACGAGGGATGCTGGGATGTCGGCGCGAGAAGCCGGTACGAGAACGGATCGCCGTGAAAGGCGGCGGCAGAAAACGCTCCGCCGGCACCGCGTCCGGCGCCACAGGCGACGCCTTCGCGCAACGCGTCGTCATAGCGCACGTAGGTCGAGGTGAAGGGCGCCGCGACCGCGCCGAGCTCGGTGAAGTCAGAGGCGCGGAAATGATGGATCTGCGTGCCTTCATCCTCGCAGAGCCCGACGACGTCGCTCTGGTCATCGAGGTAGAGAATCCCCGCCCGCAGCGGCACCTGCTTCTCGGCGAGCACGCGCATCGAGCCGGAGCGGGACAACGCGTACAGGGTCGTGTTCGCGGCATCGTGCGCCGTCGTGTAAAGCCGGTCGCGCGCCGCCGAGTCGACGAACGCATCGGCCTTGCCGCGGCCGAAACAGCGAGGCGCGTCGCCCGACGTTGTCACCTCGCAGATTGCGCCGTCGAGCCACGCGCCGACCTGGCGCCCGGCGGGAATGGGCGGACTGTAGACGTGATCGCCGCGCTGGGTGGAGATCAGGAAACGCCCGCCGTTCGGATCCTCCCACATCGAGCGCGGATAGCGGGTGACCGTCAGGGCGTCGCCGGCCGTGCAACTCGCGATGTCAGGCGTCGATGGAACGGCGACCTCCAGTCCCTCGGAGAGGACCCGCAGGTAATCGTCACAACGGATGACCCCGTCCTCGCGCATCCAGCCGTATGCCAGCGCGGCGATGAGGATGCCGAGCGGCAACGCGAGCGGGACGCGTATCCGCATGGTGAGCAGATGTGTCGCGACGAACAGGGCCAAAGAGACCGCTGCCAGCGTCCACACCCACGCCGACACACTCCACGCCAACACCGCGGCGAGCACCGTCAGGGTGGCGAGCCAGCACACGTGGACGCCGATCACGACGGCCAAGGCGAGCCGACGCACGATCGCCGATCGATCGGGGCCGTCGGCGAGGCGGGCGACGATCGTCAGCGCCGCAGTCGCTCCGGCGAGCCCGAAAGGACCGATCGAAGAGATCGCCCACGAAAACGCCAGCGCCGTGCCCACGATGAACAAGAGCCATGAGACGATCGGGCCCATCGCCGCAGCGGTCGCTACGCGCCAACCGGAAGCCGACCAGGTTCGAGCTGTTGCAGTTATCGACACGAGAGCGGGCGAGGTGCCGACGATGCGGCGGATCGCGAGCGGAATCAACGGCGGCCGCTATCGCAGCCCCACCGGTCGGCGCGGTGGCGCGCAGCCGTCATCGCCATCTCGACGACAGCTCCAGCCAGGCGCGAAATCCCCAGGTGAACGGCTGCGCGATCAGGTGCTGCAGCGAGCGGGGGACACGGCCTTCGAGGCGGAGTGTCTTCACCACCCACTGCATCGCCTGGATGCCGAGACTGCGCGCGCAAATTTCGTTTCGGCGTTGCCGGAACTCGGGCCGCACCACGTCGAACGCGAGGACGTGGCGCGTGCCATCGGTCCGATTCCAGACCTCGTGCTGGTAGGCGTCGTTGAACGCGATCACCTTGCCCTCTTCCCAGCACACGCTGTGGCCGTTCACCTTGAGGCCCAGATCGGGAAGCGTGCCGGGAATCTTGAGGCCGAGATGGCAGCGAATCAGTGCGTTGGTTTCGCCACAGTGGGAGAGGAGCTTGCCGCCGGGTGCCAGGCTGACGATCCCGGCCAAGGTGATGTCGTCGCGATCGGCGAACAGTTCGTACGTGCGCGGGAAGTGTTTCCTCCCCGCGCGGTAGGCGAGCATGTAATTCTTGAAATAGACGTTCTGCCACATCCGCGAACCGTTCATCGGCGGCGGATTCGGGTTCAGCGGCTTGATGGCGAACGTGTCATCCACGTAGCCGGAGACCTCTTCGCGGATGATGTCGTAACTGGCCAGGATCTCGCGCACCTCGGGGATTGCGTCCGCGTCGTAGAACACCGGATCCGAAGAATCGTAAATCTCCGATTCGCTGTAGAAAAAGCGCAAATTGGTCATGCGATCTGCGCTCTGACCCGGGGTGGGCACATGAGGTCGTGCATCACCGGAGCCGCGCGCCCAGGACGCGCCCCGACATCCCGCCCCGCGCGATGGGTGCTCATAGAAAATCCGAGCCTAGATCAGGCCCGGAGGGACGGTCAACGTCTAATTGGAACGGCGGGTTGGGCGTGGCGCCAGCAGAACCCGGACCGCGGCCGGCGCCATCGGCGCCTACGGCTCTTGGGGCGCTGGCCGTGGGGTCGATGCCGGCGTCGACTCACCCGCGGACTCCTTACCACTCGGCCCGCATCGCGCGACGGCCTGATCCACCAGCTCTGAGCATGCGTGCTGCTGACCGAGCGCGGCACGTGCGAGGATCTGCTGCTGTCCAGACCCGGAATCGGCGATCTTCTTGAGGCCGACCGCGAGCGGCCCACGCGTGTCGAGCTTCTCGTGGCAGTCTTTGGCGATAAACTCGGCGATGTTGGCCGCCGCCGGTCCCTTGTCGCCAGGATCGCGGTGCCACACCATGCTGTCCGCGGCCGCGACCTTGACGTCGCACTTCGTCTTGTCTCCCGAGATGGCAGCACGACACAACGGCTCTCCGATGCCGATGCCGGCACAACCCTTCTCGTTCCCCGCGCGCAGTGCTGCGCGCAGCTTGTCGCAGCTCTCTTTGAACTCGGGGGTGCTACGACACGCCTGCCAGTCGAAATCGGTGAACACATAGGTCGGTTTGCCTGGATACGTCTTGAGCTCGTGAAACATGGCGCGCAGCTGTAGACAGGCGTTGGAGGGCCCTTTCTCCGTGGGTAAGTACCGGTTGCAGGGCTCATCGGAATCGGTGAGCACCGCAGTGCACATCACCAGATCCGGATTCTGCATTCCCACGGCACGCGCCTCGGCGGACCCAAGGAGGGTGGCATCGCCCGAACGCTGGCCGAACGCCGCCGCGGCCTTTTGACACTTCGCGGCCGCGGCACTGTCGACCGGCTTCGCGGTCCCAGCTGCCGCCTGGTCAGCTTGACCGGGTGCCGCGCCATCCGCCGCCGGCGTCCCGGAGGTCGTATCGGCGCCACGTGCTTGGCAACAGATGGTGGCAATAGCGAACGCGAGTGCCAGCGTCGTCGCGACGCCGCGACCAGAGCTCTCGATCTTGCGACAGTCCATCCCGCCTTGTCGCGCGCTGGCTCTCTTTGGTCAAGAGATCACATCGAACGATCACCGGTGACCCGGCACACGGCAGCATGGAGACAGAGGACGGATCGGTCTTCTCTGTTCTCGGCGCCGTATGGAAACGACCTTTCCGTGGCTGACCGCCCCCGGCGACTCGAGCAACGCTCGTCAACGATCGTCAGGCACCGACGGGCCATAGTTTTCACGTCGTTTGCAAGTGGCCGCGGTGAATGATGACGATCCGGCCATGCGCGTGGCCGCCGCGGTGCTGCTGCTCGGCCTTGCGGCGCTCTTGTTGATCCCGGCCCCGCCGGCACCTGCGCCCCTCGGTTGGGACGAACTCATCGCGCCGCTCGCCGTCGGTCGGCCGATCACGCGCGGTTACGTGCTCGCCCCGCCGCGGCGCGGCGACGGTGACGTGGTGTACGTTGCCTACCGGCCGGCGAGTCCGGACGATGCGCCGGCCCGCGTGGAGCTGCACATCATGAACCGCGGCCGCTGGACCGGCATCGGCGAGACCCGCAGCTTCGGCATCGGCTGGGAGGTGCGACCGGCCGGCAGCCCCGATGCGGCTCCCGTCGATGATGCGCGCGCGGTCGCGGAGGCGGTGCGCGCCGCGGTGCAGCGCAACGATTCCGGCAACCTCTCGGTGGATGCGATCGCGCTGGCGGGCGAGCCACAGCCGCCGCTCGTCTCGCGAGTGCTGGCGCGGTTGTCCGGCGCCCGCGGACGAGCGGTCGGGCTCGCCGTGGCGGTCGCGCTGGTGTCGTTGTGTTCGGTTCGCGGCGGCGCCGTCGCCGTCGGCGTCATTCTCCTGGCAGTCGGACTGGCGCTGCGCGCACCGTCGCTCGACGTCCCGTTCCTTCGCGACCAGGACGTGCAACGCATGTTGACGGGCAACCTGTCCGTGCACGAGATCGCCACCGGAGCCGGTCTGAAGGATCGGCATCCGCCGTTGTACTTCTTCGTGCTGCACGCCGTGCAGCGGCTCGGCCAGTCGGAAGCGATCGGCCGCGCGCCGGCCGTGCTGGCCGGCGCCCTGCTCGGGCCGGCGATCCTGCTGGCGGCGCGATTGATGTGCGGGCGCATTGGGCTCACTGCGGTGATCGCCGCACTCGCCGTTACCGCGTCGCCCGATTTGATCGCCCGCTCGCGCGAGGTCAGCGAGATTCCGCTGTTCGCGCTGCTGGTGATGGTCGCTTCCGCCGCGCTGGTCGGCGCGGCGCGCCGGCCGCGACTCGGGCGGCTGGCGGTGCTGGCGAGCGCGCAGGCGCTCGCGCTCTGGACGTACTACCTGGCGCCGTTCGTCGTCGCGGCGCACGCCCTGATCCTCGTGTGGTGGCGGCCGCGGGCGCGAGTGTTCGTCGCGTTCATCCTCGGCGTGCTGGCCGGCATGCCCGCGATCCTGCTCGCGGTGCTCACCTTCCGCGGCGATGCGGCTGCCCGATCGACCGCGCACACGTTTCCGTTGCTGGCGTGGGGCGAGCACGCCCCCGACCAGATCCTGGCCCACATGGGTCGGATCGCCGTCGAAGCGTTCGGGCTGCCGTTCGTCCTGCTGGCAGGAGCGGCCGTCGTGATCGGCGCCAGACGCCGGAGCCGCCCGGTGATCACCGCTGCCGCAGCGGCAGCAGCCGTCGTCGCGGGCATCGTCGTCCTGTCACCCGTTGCCCGCGTGCAGGCCTACTACGTCTCGACGGTCCTGCCGATGCTCGCCCTCGTCGTTGCGGTCACACCCGAGCCGCGTCAGCGGGCGATGCGGACGGCATGGGGAATCGCCGCGCTCCTGGCGGTGGCGTGGTGGACCGTGCCGTCCCTCGTCACGATCCGAAGCCTCTTCGTGCCCGACGCCGACGCGTTCATGCCCCGCTTTGCCGCGGAGATCGCGCAGCGTCCGGAGCCGACCGTGGTCGTCGTGGCGCACTACGACAAGGCGGCGCTCGGGTACTACCTCGCCCGCCTGGACGGCCACGCGGTCAGCTGGGAGACGCTCGACGCGCCGGGCACGAAGCGCATCGAGCCGCTCATCATGGTGCACGCAGTCACCCCGGGCTTCGAGGCCGAGGCGCTGCGCCGGCTCGACGAGATCATCTCCGCCGGCCCCACGTTAGTCATCGATCGCGACGCCGCGACCGTCGCAGTGATCGAGGAGCGTCTGGCATCCTGCGACCGCCTGCTCGAGGCGCCGTCCGGCCGCCTGCTGCGCTGCACGGCGCGCGATTAGTTCCCACCCGGTTGCTCACTTCGTCGTCGTGAGTCGTGCTGGTGCTCGTAATCGTCGTCGTCGTCGTTGCCGCCCCCCGCGCTCTTCTTTCGATTGCCCGATTACGAGCACGGGCACGATACGGCAGGCGCACGAGAATCAGCCGTGCGTTTGACGTGCTGCGCGGCGGCGGTTAACTAGCGCCGCGTCGGACTCCTTATGAGACACGCGCTGCTGCCCGTTGCCGTCGTCGTCGCCGCCTTCGTTTCAGTGCGCGCCGGCGCACAGCTTCCACCGGCCGTCGTCACGCCCGGCGAGGGTCCGCCGGTCGCCGATGTCGAGCCGGCCGGGGGGCGCCAAGCGGTGATTCCGCCCGGTCAGGAAGAACTCTTGGTGAACATGCTCGGCAAGGGCATCGAGTTGCCCGGCCCGTGCAAGCTGTCCGGAGCCGAGGCCAAGCAGACGATGATCCGCGCCGACTATGCGTGTCCGAGCGGTGCCATCGCCGTCGAGCTTTATCATCCGGACAACGCTCCCAGCGGCGCGGCGAAGACTGCCCAATTCGCCGTCGTGATCCCGGCTGGGTCGCCGCCGGACGGATTTCGCGACGCGCTGGTCGAGCGCGTCAAAGCCCACGAGGCGCCATTTGAGTGGAAGTGGGTTGGCCGGTCGGCGGTCGGCCCCGAGCGCAGCTCGCCGATCCTCCTGTTCGCCGTGCTGGCGGTCGTGGCGGTGGTGGTGCTGGTCGTCGTCATGCGCCGGCGGCGCGGGTCGCCCTGAGGGTCCGATCGCGACCCGCGGCCTCACCCGGTACACCATACCTAGAGTTGCGGGCCGATGGCGGAGGCACAGCCAGCACCGACGGCGAGGCGGACCCTTCGGGCGCGCCAGCTACGCTTCGGCGTGCTGTGCGTGCTCGGGTATGTGGCGCTGTCGTGGACGGCGCGTTTCGATATGCGTCTGCACGAGCAGGACACGTCGCTGCTGTACCCGCTCGATACGTTCTCGATGTATGCGCGGCCCCCCGGCGAGGACCGCAGCCTGCTCTTGGTGCGCACCGCTGATGGCGTCGTCCACCCGGTCACCGACTTCCAGGCGTTCGCCTGTGCGGAGCCGATTCTCGGCAGCAGTGCGCGCTGCGCCGAGACGCGCGGCATCCTCTACCATTTCGAGGATCTCGCCCGGTACATCGAAACCCACCCCGGCGACGGCACACTCGAGGTGGAGGTCATCACCCGGACGTGGGACATCGAACCGGGCAAGCCGCCCGTCCACCGCGGCGACTGCGTCGTGACACGCTGCCGCGTGGCCCGATGAGCACCGGCGGCGAGCAGCGGCCGTTCCTCCGGGTGACGCTCGCGGTCTTGGTCGCGAGCGATCTGGTCTCGTTCTACTTCTTCGTCGGCGAAGCGCTCGAGGCGGCGCGTGCCCATGACCTTGCCGTCGATCGACTCACCGCCGTGTTCGCGTCGTCCGGCGTCCGCGCGGCCGTGGTTGGCGCCGGCGTGGCGGGTGCGCTCGCCTTCGCGCGCCGGCCCGGTCGGATCTGGGAGGGTGTGGCCGCGCTGGCGGCGTTGATCGTGCTCAGCACCGTGCACGCGCAGCTCTTCGGCGGCGCGTGGCGCCACCTCTACTACTCGGGCGCGTGCCTGACCGGCTGGCTGCTGGGGCTCGTCGCCGGCCGGCGTGCGGGTATGCCCGAGGACGAATCGTACGCTCGCGTCGGCGCGATCGCGCTCTTGAGCGCGGCATACTGCAACGCGGCCATCAGCAAGTTCGTGTACGGCGGCATCGAGTGGCTGTCCGGCGCACCCATCCAGGCGATCATCGTCTCTCAGGACGGACTGGTCGGCAGCGGCCTCATTGCCGACTATCGCCGCTGGACCGTCGACGTACCGGCGGTCGCCAGCCTCTTTTCGATCGCCACCATGCTCTTCGAGCTCGGCGCGCCGCTGATGCTGCTCGGCGGGTGGATACGGATCCTCTTCGCACTCGGCTTGTTCGCCATGCACGCGAACATCTACGTGCTGACGCCGATCCTCTACTGGGAATCCATGACGCTGCTGCTCGTGTTCGGCTTGTCGTCCGAGGGGTCAACGGATCGTGAGCCGAGCCGCGAGCCCGCACGTTCGCAGCTGTTCGCGGCGAGCGCGACGGTGCTGGCGGTGTGGTCGGTGCTGGCCATCGCGAACCAGATGCACCGCTACACGGCGCGCCAGGCGGCCAAGCGAGCGCAGCGTGAGGCCCCGCCGCCGCCACCCCCGACTGCGGTCACGGCATTGAGGCAGATCGGTCCGTTCGTGGTCGGCGCGCCGTTGGCGGATGGCTGGAGTGTGCAAACGCTCGAGATCAGCGAGGGGGGCTTCATCGCCAGGCTCAGCGGCGGCGCGGCGCCGCTCTCGTTCGAAGTGACGTGCGCGAGCTCCGAGCACCGCAGTCCGTTCGACCTCGAGGGTGCCCATATCTTCTACTCGAGCACGCTCGAGCTCGCGGCTTTGCGAGCCGCCGGCGACAGCGTGCGCGAGCGCGTGCGAGAGGCCGCCGCCGGTCGCGACGTCTGCGCGCAGATCGCGTCGTGGCGCGCGTCGGCGCGGTGAGAATCTCGCCCTGGCCGCACTCCAAAAGCACGCCAGGAGCGCCGTGAGAATTCACGAACCCGTCCGGCCCTCCTCGAGGGCCTCGGTCGTGCGGACGCCGAGCTCGCGCAGGAATCGCTCTTCTGACGGCGCCAGCTCCTGATCGCTGCGGCCGACGTAGGAGATGGCGTAGGGGCCGGCACGCAGGAAGCTGGGTTGGCTCGCGTCATCCGCGATCAGCACGCGCAGCGGCGGCGCTGGTTCCGGCAGCACGCGAAAATGCGCCTCGCCATCGCCGCCGACGCGGTCGATCATCGCTCCGGCGAAGTGCTCACCAGGACCGCCAAGCCCGATCAGGCGTGCCCACGCCAACAGCGCGTCGTCGGAACGACGCGGCGGCGCCGCGTTGCCATTCGCGCTCGGAGGGGCTCCGTTCGCCCAGAGGTGATCGCCGATGGCGACCAAATCACGCTGGACGCCGGGTGTGTCGCGCTGGGCGTCGAGCGCGACCGCGCGCCGACCGCGCTCGCCCGGCTCGCCGATCGTCGGCAGCAGCGCCTCGTAGAGGTCCGGGTGCGTGGCCGGCGAGGCGTCGGCGGCGCGGCGGTACCAGCGGCCGACGCGGCGCAGCGCGCCGCTGTCGACGCCGTCGTCCAGCACCGCGCCGAAGGAGGCGGCGACGTCGACGCCGCTGCAGCGCGTCAGCCCGCGCGTGTCGATCCAGCGCGACTCCGCCAGCGACTGCAGCAACGTGCTGCGACACTCGTCGACCGGGCTGACGCGCGTGCCAAAATACACCGGCTCAGTGCTCGCACCGATTCCGGCGACGGCGGTGGCTTCGCGATACCAGCTGTGGCCGTAGATGTGCGACATCGCACCTGGGCCGATGCCGAGAATGTGCGAATCGTTGTGCTCGAACTGGGCGTAGGCGCGCAGCTCCGCATCGGCGTGCATGACCCGCAGCGCTTCGTAACGCACGCGGTCGGACCACTGTCGCCACGTCCGTCCGGTGTTGCGAAGAAACGCCTTACCCGCGCGGTCGTCGTCCCCCCGCGTCGCCGGCAGATACCCGAGCCGCATGGCGCGCCGCAGCACCGGGCCGGTGAGCACGCGGCTGTACCGCATCTCCGGAGGGGGCGGATCCGGAAAGTGCGGCACGGGTTGATACCGGTAGACAGTCAGGCAGTCGGGTCGCGCCTCTTCCAGGACGGCGTGCAGGTCGGCGAGGAACGATTGCGGCGTCTGGCCGGGAAGGCCCAGCACCAGATCACTGTTCACCCAGATGGCGAGCTCGCGGGCCCGCCGCATCAACTCGGCGACGCGGGCGAGCGGCGGGTTGCTGCGGCCGATGCGCTTGAGCACGCCCGGATCGAACGATTGCAACCCCATGCTGAGCCGATTCACGCCGACCCGCTTCAGCAGAGCGAGCTTGGTCTCGTCGAGACTGCCGGGGTGCGCCTCGCAGGTGAACTCGTGACGGACCGCGAACGTCTGCAGAAACTCGTCGACGATGCGCTCCAGCTCGGTGCTCGGCAGCGCGCTCGGGGTGCCGCCGCCGAAGTACGCGTTCGAGACCTCGATGCGTCCGAGCGCACCGCGCAGGGTGCGAAGCTGCCCGAGCAAGTATTCGGTGTAGGGCGCGTACTGCTCGTGCGCGCGTGGCACCACGTGGAAGTACTGACAGAACGCGCAGCTCGCCTGGCAGAACGCGAAATGCGTGTACAGCTGCACCGTCGCCGGTGACCCGGGCCGGCCACGTGCGGCGAGCGCCGCGCGCCATCCGGCCAGAATGTCGTCGGTCGATATCCGCTCCGGCCACCAGCCGTACCAGGCCGATAGATCGCCGTGCAGCATCGGACCGCGTAGTGCCCGGCCGACACCGTGCTGTTGTTTTCGCCTCGCCATTCGGACGGACCGACCGGCGGTCCCTGCGCGCTGCCCGGCTCACGCAACCGGGGGCACCCGATCACCGTGCCACAGCCTGCCGAACTTAGTCTACTCGATCCTGACCGCCGGCCGGCGGTGAGCGCTCGGCACGCTGTCTTTGCGGCGTGACCGCCGGTATCGTCCGCCGGAACGATGATCGGAACCCTGAACGGGCCGTGGCTCGCGATCGCCGCACTGGCGTGTCTGGTCGCGGTGGTCGCCCGCGACCACCGCCCGTCGCGGGCCGAGCTGGCCCTGCTGAGCGTGCTGTTCACCGGCGCCGCCGTCGCCCGCCTCCTGGCTGGCATCTGGGGGCCGCTGCACGTCAATGGGCAGGGGCCGCTCTGGGTGCGCGGGGCGTTGTCGGCGCCCGTCCTGGCCGTGACCTATGGCCCGGGGTACTTCGAGCTGCTGAGCTGGGTTGCGCGCTTGGCGCCGGCGCCGGATCGCGCCGTGTTCGCCGCCAACGCGTTGCTTTCCGCGGTCAGCCCGGTGTTGCTGTACGCGACCGCGCGGGCGGCTGGCGTGGCGATGGCCGGTGCCCTCGGCGCGGCGCTGCTGCTCGCGGCCGATAGCGTGCTCATCCGTACCGCTGCGACCGAGGCGTACTTCTCGCCGATCGCAGCACTTCTCCTCGCCGTGCAGCTCGCGCTTGCGTTGGGCGTCCGCGCGGACGCGCGCCGCGATCGGACGGCAGCCGCGCTCGCCGCGCTGGCGGCGGCGCTGTTCGGCGCGGCCGCGGCGCGCATCCATCCGGTCGCGTACCTGCCGCTGGCCATCACGCCACTGGTCGCCTTTGGCGCCGCGCAGCGCGACGCGCGGCGGCGCATCGTCCGTGCGGCGATCGCGGCGTTGGCGGTCGGCGGTGGCGTGCTGGCCACCAGCGCGCAGAGCATTGTCAACGCGCTCCGCAGCTCGCCGATGACATCCCACGCGCTGACGGCGCTGACGGCCCGCGATTGGCAGCTGCTGCTCGCATTGCTGGCCGCCGTCGTGGTGCTGCATCGCTGGATGCGGCCGCCCTGGTTGCCGCTGGTCGGGGTTGCGGCACTGGGGTTGATGTTGGCGACGGCGAGTAGCTTCCTGCAGCACCCCGTCTGGCAGCTCGCATATCGTCGCCTGTTCTGGCCCGGCATGCTGCTCGGCGCGGCGCCGGTGTGGCCGCGGCGCCTCTCCGCGCCGGTCGCGATCGGCGCCGCCGCAGCCGCGGCGGCGGTGCTGGCGATCGGGGTCGCACCCGATCTGCGCGTGCTCACGACCGAGCAGCTCGAATACGCGTTCCTCCGCGGGTCTCTTCGCGATCGCCCTGCGGATTGCACGATCGCCGCGGTGACACGCGCGGGCGCCCGACTGTGGGAGATTCCGTCGTACCTGGCACCCGGCAACGGTACCCAACGTGGGGTCGAGCGGGAGGGCGATCTCGAAACCGCGCCCGGGGAGTGTCTGTTGTACGTGCGGTCTTCGCTGTGCAGCAGCGCCGAGGCACGCGAGGTGTGCGAGTCGATTGAACGGAACGCTCAGCTGGAGCCGCTCGCTACGCGCGTGCTGCCCGCCGCACCGAGTTACGCCGACCTGCCATACGATCGACCCCAGGTCGACGTCGCCGTGTTCCGAGTCACGGGCCATCGCCGCGGTGTCGCCGACGGCGCGGCGATCTCGCCCGCATTTGCGGAGGCCTTCTACGGGCGCCTCATCGCCTTGCACGAATCGGACGACTGCCGCCTCGAAGGCCTCACCACCAGCCGCTTCCGGATGACGGTGCGCCTCCGCACGCCGGAGGGCGAGGAGCACGCGGTAGAGGTCGCAGGTGGAAGCCAGCCCGGCACGGGGACAGGTTGGGCCGTAGCGCCATCGGACGGGGCGCAGCGCGCATGTCCCGCCACGGTCGGTGGTCTGGCCCGGGTGCTCGCGGAGCTCGGAGATCCGGCGGCGCGCGGCGGAACGGAGCCGACGCGGTGATCGAGGTTCTTCCCCGGCAACTCAGCTTTGTGCGCCGAGTGCATCCGCGCTTCCGCCCCGATCTGCGCGCCGCGCAATCGAGTATTCGCATCACCATTTGCGTAGTGCCGCACAGAACCCCCCGCCCTGCGATGGACAAGTCAGCCGGCGCGTGTGCCGTGCTCACCGTGTCCAGCGATACAGCGCGATCGGTGGCGGCACGTCACCGAACAGGCCGTTGGTCGAGCGCGGGGACACGGCCGAGCGCGCCAGCGGCTCCAAGTGGCCCACACGGTGCGGCTCGGCGCAGCGCTGGCGAAAGTACTCGCTGGCGCGCACCGCGAAATCGCGGCCGAGCGCGCCCGCGGGATCGGGCGTGATCGCGCAGGCAGCTCCCTCGTAATACGCGGTGCAGCCGCCCGCGTCGGGTACGTCCGCCGCTTCGCTGGGAAGATCGAAAAAGCGCAGCGCCGGGTACTCGAGCACGAGCGGCGAGCGGCGCACATCGAGACAGCAATCCACGTCGGCGGGCAACACGTCCGCGCGAATCGGAACCTGGTAGACGGCACATCCGGCCGGCAGCGCTGCGAGGGCGCGCCGGCCGAAGGCGTACTCGTCTTCGAATGTGTAGCGGTTCGCGTATGCCGTCCGCACCGATACGCCTGTCCAGAGCGCCAACCCGACGACGCCGGCGGCGGTTGCCGCGGCGCGGTGCGGGCGTGGGACGAACGTCACGATCCACGCGAACCCGAACCCCGAGGCGATCGAGAACAACGCGAGCGAAAGGAGAAAGTAGCGGGCACCGACCAGCTCGTCGTGCATGAACGTGCGGCCGAGCGCGACGAAGGCGATCACGATCGTTCCCGTGATGCGGAGCAGCAGCAGTGGCCGGTGCATCGCCATTGCCATCGCGCCGAGCCCGGCCAGGATGACCGCGGACGGGGCGATCCACGGCGGATCGTTGGTTGCCATGGCCCAGAACTGCGGAACCGCCTGGCGGAGCGCCAACAGGCGGCCGGAGGCATCGGTGAGTGGATGCCGAGACGGAACGACGATCAGGTGATACGCCGCTGCGGCGGTGAGGACCGCGACCAGGCCGACCAGCGCGATCCACTGCCAGCGCGCCGGGGGGACTCGCTGCCGGCGCTCGATGGTGTCCGCGCAGAATGGCCACGCCAGCAACATCGCGGCCTGTACGCTCATGTCGATGCGGGTCAAGCACACCGCCGGCACCAGCAGCGCCGAGAGCGCGAAGCAGAGCCGATTGCCGGTGCGCACCGCGCGCAGCCAGCACGCCAGCAGGGCGAGCGCCAGCGTCGAGGCGAGCACATGCTCGCTCGACGTCGCCGAGAGCCGCGCGTGAAACGGTGTGAACACGAGAACGGTCGACGCGGCGACGGCGGTTTCCCAATCGAGGTCGAGCTCGCGCACCACGGCGACGAGCAAGGGCAGTGCCGCCGCACCGATCGCGAGCTGGGAGAAGTGGAGCGCCCGCGGCCCCCACAGACCCGCGTCGCGCAACAGCGACTGCCACGCGAAGAAGCCCGGCCCGAAACGCATCCACGGAGGCGGCCCCGTGCTGGGCAGCACCTCCGAGTACCAGTTGCCGAGTGAGAAGGGCAGGAGCGCCCGCGCGGCGAGCGCGGCCACAAAGCTCAACGCAGCGAGCTGCGCGTACCGCCAATCGCGCGGGCCGGGTGCGCGCAGCCAGCGCACCAGCCATGCGACCGACAAGAGCGCGATGGCGACGAACACCGCGCGGGCGGCGCGGAAGAGCGGATCGTGCTCGTTCCCGACGGGGCCGGTCGGGCGTTCGGCCGCGATCGCCGGAATCAACGAGGCGATCGTTTTCGGCACCGCCGGACAGCGCTGCGTCAAGGCGTCGGGAATGGTGATTGCGAATGCGCCGGTCGGCGATGCGGACGGCGGCGCACATTCGCGCGGCATGATCCGGACCGGCGGAAGCCGCGCCCCGTGGGACGACCAATGCACCTGAAGCTCCGTGAGAACGATCTCGAGCCCCGCGAAGGTGCAGCCGTCGGCGGCGGCGCTCGCCGCCACGGTCTGGAAGATGCGCTCGATCGTCTCGCGGGAAAGGCCCACGCCACACTCCCGGTCGGGCGGAGGTTCGGCGAGTGCGACGGATCCGATCCACGCCGCGGCGATCACCCAGATCAGCCAGCGAAAACGCTGCGCCCGCACGCGCTCTTCATACCTTCACCGCGTTGGGAAATCTGCTGTTCGTCTGGCATTACCGCGAGCAGGTGCCGGGAGAACCATCGAGGTTCGCCCGCCGATTCTCGTTCGCATCACCATGAAGTATTGGTGCCGCCACCGACTGTCACCGTTCATCGCTGCGCTCCTCCTCGGCACCTCGACGATGTGGGTCCCGACCGCAGACGGCGGGGTCGCGATCACCCCTGATGACGCCCGGGCGTTGTACGAGCGGATCGTCGCCTTGCGGGAGCCGGACGGCTGCCGCTTGACGCGCTTCGATACGAAGGCCGATGCCATCACCATTTCGCTCCAGAGCGAAGGGGGCGCCGAATACGGTCTGGAGCTGGCGACCGAGGCGATGCGGGCGAACGCGGTGCGGGTGGGGCAGTGGTCCGTCGCCGCCAACGACGGGCTGGACAGTCATTGCGGCGCGACGTTCAGGGCCATTCGCGCCGTGTTGGAAGGCGCCGGTGCGCCGACCGGGGACACCTCGGCGCGCCGCGAGTCGGACCTGCTCCAGGTCACGTATGAGCTGCTGGCTGCCTCGTTCGTCGTCCTCGTGCTTGGCACGGCCTACATCCTGTACCGCGAGCTCCGCATCAATCGGCCGCCGCCCGCCGCGATCGTCACACTCGCGGCGATCTGGGCTGGCGCGTTGGTCATTCGGCTGGAAATCTCACCGCGCACGTTTCTGCACGAGTACTTCCACGTCGCGGAGGCGGTCGCGGAAGGCATGGGTGGGTATGCGGCGCCGGGTTACGGGCAGACCGGTCCATCGCTGTTTGCGCTCATGCGCGCCATCACCGGCCGGCGGGACGACGTGCAGCTGATTTTTTTGACCAACGCGGTCGTGGCCTCGCTGGCGATTCCGGCGGTCGCGGCGCTCGACCTCTCGCTGGTGGGCAGCTGGCCGCACGCGGTTGCCGCGGCGGTGCTGCTCTCCGTCCTGCCTCAGCACGTACGCTATTCCGCCGCCGAGGACATGTTCATCCAGGCGGTGACCTTCGCGTTGTGGGCGCTGGCGCTGTGGGCGCTGTATATGCGGCGGCGGGACCTCGAGGTCGGCATCGTCGCAGCCGTGGCGCTGTCGATCGCGGTGCAAACGCGACCGGAGATGCTGTTATTTCCGGCGGCCGTGCTCGCCATGATCGTGCTGGTCCAGCCGCGGCCGTGGCAGGTGCTCGCGGACTGGCGCACGATCATCTCGGCGCTGCTTGCGGGGGCCCTGTTGATCCCCCGGGCGATCGACATGGGGCAGGTCATGGGAACCGGCTCGACGCCGTCACTCGCGCTTCCCGAGTGGCGGCAATACGTCGACAACTTGATCCTGTTCAATCGTGACGTCACCCCGCCGGTCGTCTGGATTTTCCTGGCGGCGGGTGTGCTCTGGACGGCGTGGCGAAAGCCGGGCGTACTGGTGTGGGTGGCGCTGGTGTACACCGGATGGACGTTCTTCTCGCGTCTGACGGGCGGCAATCTGCTGTACGATATCCGCAGCCAGCTCCTGCCGACGAGCTTCGTCGTGTTGATCGCCGCCGGCGCCGCGTCGCTGTGGATCGAGGCCTGGCGTCCCCGCCGTCGTCGGGCCGCGGTGGCTCTGGGTGCCGTTGCTCTGCTGGCTGCCGCGCTCACCATGATTGTCCCGTATCGCGGCTTCGTGACGGAATTGCGCGACCAGCAGCTGGAGTGGGCCTTCCTGGAGCGCACCGTGCGCCAGCTGCCGGAGCGAGGCACGCTGCTGTCCGCGATCCGCATCGGCGGCCCCGAGCTCGACGCGTTTCCACAGTTCCTCTTGCAACGCGACGGCAAACACTACCGGCTCGTCGACTTGCGTGACGTAGCCGAGGGGGCAGTGAGCTGGCCGTCGCCCGGCAACGATCTGATCTACTACCAAGGCATGTTCTGTCACTATGCGTTTCCGGAGAGCGAGCCCATGCCCGACCCGATCGCGGCGCGCTGTCGAGCGGTCCACGATCGGTATGTCACCGAGCCGCTGTTCATCGAAGACCTCGACACGACGGGGTACTCCATGTTGCGCTACGCGAACGGCGGGCAGGGGCCGTTCCGCATCGGCTTCTACCGCTTGGCGGCGGCGCGGCCGGTGTCCGATGCTCGCCGCTGAGCGATCATGCGCGAGTGCCTGAGACCATCGGCATCCCTCATCGACAGCGTGGCGCGCGCCCGCGCCACTGCCGCAGTGCGCGGACTGGCGTCGGTGCCGCCGTCGCACCTCGGACCGTATGCAGCGGCGTGGACGTCCCTGCTCGCCGCGATGCCGGGCCTGTTGCAGGCCGACGCCGCGCGCGCGCTCGCCGTCGTTGCCCGCGTCGACGTGCTGCCCGTGCTGTCGGTGTTGACCGATACCGCGGTTGCTCCCGAGCGGCTCGAGCGTGCGTTGCTGACGCTGTGGCTCGGGCTCGCCGGGCACCCGGGGCTGGCATCGCCGCTGGCGCTGCCGGGCCCGTTTCGCGTGGCGATCGTCGATCCGCGCGCGCCGCGCTTGCTCGTGTTCGGCGCGGTCCGCGGCCTCGGCACCACTGCGCGCGGGCCGGTGGTGATGACCGAGCAGGGACGGCTGCCGGTCGATCGCTTCGTCAGCGGCGAACTGCCGGTGGTCGGCGGCGCAGTCGTCCTCGATGAAGCGTTCGACGCACCTGTCTTCGACACCGTGGCACGCGTGCGCGGAGCGATCGAGCGGGTCGGATCCGCGTGGCCGGTGGGGGCCGTAGAACGGATCACAATCGGGCGCGGCCCGGCCGTCCTCGGCGAGGCACGGGTCGGCGCCGACGGCGATGCGGGCGATCTCGTGGCCTCGGCACATGCCGCGTGCGTGCGTGCGGCGGCGGTCGCGGAGCCGATGGTGATCGGGCGCGGTTTCATCGTCGAGGACGGCCAGCGCGTCGATCCCGGCGCCGTGCTGGCGCGGGCCTGCGGCGCAGCCGTCGCTTTGCCCTGGCGGGCCGACCGCGCCGCGGCGGCGGGTGCCATCGCGGCCGACCTCGACGACGTTGCGGTCGCGGCGGTCTGCACGCCGGGCGGCGCCGAGCTGATGGCCGCTCTGCGCGCGTCGCTCGGTGAGACCGAGAGCAGTCGGCCGCGCGCACTGCTCGTCAACCCGGATGCCGGCGACTTCGTGTACAGCTTCTTGTTCGGCCGCTCGGTCGAACGGCGGTGTCGCGAGCGAGGCTGGTCGGTTGATCGCATCGCGATCAAACCCGGTCGCGGTCTCGATCTGGCTGCGGAGCTCGGCCAGCGCGTGCCGGAACCGATCGGCGACGGCGTCGAGCTCCTCGTCGAATCGGAGGACGATCCCGCGATCGGGGCGGTGCTCGGCGCGCTCGCGTCGCGTCGCTATCAGGCCGTCGTGGCCAACGTGCGTCCGAAGTTGCTCTACGACATGCTCGAGCACGGGATGCTGGCCGCGGGACAGGTGCTGCTGTGGGATCGGCATCTGCATGGTGGGCTGCGCGAGGAGGGCGAGCGGCGCGGGCTCGGGGTCGAGGTCTTCAAGGGGCCGCGCATTCGTGCATGGAGCCTGGCCGACCGGCTCGGCGAGGGGCTGCACCGCGATCTCGCTCGCGCCGGCCTCGAGCACGGCCGCGGTCGCGCCTGGCCGCTCGATCTCTCCTTCTTCCGTCCACACGTGCGGCCCACGCCTGGTCGGGTGTTCGCCGGCGGCAACAATGCGCGCGATTGGCCGCTCCTGCTGGAGGCTGTTCACGATTTGCGCTGGGACATACACGTCGTCACTGCCGATGCGCTGTCGCAACTCCCCCCGCACGTGCGAGTCGACCGCCGCCTGACGCTGGCCGGCTTTCGCGATGCGATGGCGGCGGCGCGGGTCATGGCCCTGCCGGTCCATCCCGGCGTTGCGACCGGGATGACGGTGTTGGCGATGGCCATGGCACTCGGTGTCCCGATCGTCGCCACGCGCACGCTGTGGACGGAGCAGTACGTCAGCGACGACGAGACTGGGCTTCTCGTGCCGCCGGGCGACGTAGTCGCGTTCCGCGCCGCGTTGTTGCGCCTGCACGACGACGCCACGCTGCGGGCGCGGCTGGTCGCCGCTGCACGCGAGCGCGTTGCGGTGCTCTGCGATCTCGACGCCTTCACCGCGGAGATGTTCGCAACCCTGAGCGACCGGTAGGCCGGCCCTACTGCCGGCTGCTACAGCTGCGCCGCATGACGATGGCGGAGGCCAATTCCCATCTGTTGGTGGCGTCGTTCGTCGTCCTGATTCTCGGCTCGCTGCACATTCTCTTGCGTGCCGTCACCAGCGAGCGACCCCCGGCAGGTCCCGCGTTGGGACTGGCGGCGATCTGGGCAGTCGGCCTCGCCTTACGCCTCTCGATCTCGCCGCGGACGTTCCTGCACGAGTACTACCACGTCGCGGAGACCATCGCCGGGTATCTGAGCGGCAACGCGGCACCGGCGTACGGGCAAACGGGACCCGCGTTGTTTCACTTCTTCGCCTCGGCGCTGGGCCGCGGCAGCGATGTGCAGGTGATCTTCCTGACCAATGCCGTGCTGGCGTCACTGGCCATCCCGGCCGTCGCGTTACTCGACCTCGCACTGCTCGGCCGGTGGGAGCACGCGATCTGTGCAGCCGCACTGCTCTGTGTGTTGCCGCACCATCTGCGCTTCTCCGCCGCGGAGGACATCTTCATCCAGTCGATCACCTTCGGAATGTGGGCGCTGGCGCTGTGGGCGTGGCATTTCCGGCGACCGCGGCTGGAGGTGGCGCTGATCGGCGCGGTGGCGCTGTCGCTGGCCGTGCAGACGCGCCCGGAGATGCTCTTTTTTCCTGCGGCCCTGCTCGCGATGGTCGTGCTGGTGCAGCGGCCGCCGGGGCGACTGCTCTACGACTGGCGTACCATCGTCGCGGCGGTGGTCGCCGCGGCGCTGTTGATCCCTCGTGCGCTCGAGATGCGGGAGGTGCTGGCGAGCGGAATGGCGCCGGCGCTATCGGCGCCGCGCCTCGTTCGATACCTGCGCGACCTGGTCGTCTTTCACCGCGACGTTACGCCCGTGATCGTGTGGGTGCTTCTGGCTGCCGGTGCGCTGTGGACGGCGCGGCGAAAGCCCGGACTGCTGCTGTGGGTGGGGGCGGTGTACGTCGGCTGGTCGCTGTTCTCGCAGTCGACGTTTTCGAACCTTCCGTTCCATCTCCGCACGCAGCTGCTGCCGACGAGCTACCTCGTCCTGATCGCCGCCGGAGCGGCGTCGCTCTGGATGGAGCTGTGGGGTGCAGGGCGCCGCCGCACTGCCACTGCCGTCGGCGCCACGGCACTGGCCGCGAGCGCGATCGCGATCGTCATCAGCTATCGGAGCTTTGTCGGCGAGCGGCGCGACCAACAGCGGGAATGGGAATTCCTCGAGCGCACCGTGCCGCTGTTGCCGGAGCAAGGAACGTTGCTGTCGACGATTCACGTCGCCGGTGACAGCCTCGATGCGTTTCCCAACTTTCTCTTGGAGCGAGACGGCAAGCAGTATCGCCTCGTCGACTTGCGCGCCGCCGCCGATGGCAGCATCGACTGGCCGTCGCCCGGCGAAGACGTCTACTTCTACCAGGGAATGTTCTGCTACTTCGCCTTTCCGGACAGCGAGCCGACACCGGACCCGATGACGCGTCGGTGCCTCGCCGTACACGACCGCTACGTCACCCAGCCGCTTTTCACCGAGGATCTCGACACGCCCGGATACTCGTGGCTGCGGTATGCACAGGGCCCGTACCGGATCGGCTTCTACCGCCTGGTCGCGGCGCGCGAACGTCGTTGACGTTCGCTGGCTGTCTAGCGCGCAGGACGGCCGCGCGAAGCGCGGCCCTTCTGTGGCGCCGGGGGATTCACGGCGTCGAGACGTCGATCTGCATGCCGGCGGGCGGGTGATCGCGCAGCTGGCGGACTTCGGTCGCGAGCGCAGGGAGCGCGGTGAGATCGAGCTTGGCGACGCGCAGCTCGACGCGGACGCGACGGAAGCCGAGCTCGCGCGCACAGGCGACGAGGTCGTGCACGCCCGCGCCGGGGACGCGTCGCGGCACGGCGAGGGCGACGAGGTCGATGCGCGGCGCGACGCGGCGCGTGATCTCGATGCCGCGCACCGTCTGCGCGAACGAGCCGGGTACCCGCGTGTGCGCTTCCCACGAAGCCGCGTCGCGTCCGAAGAGCTTGATCACCAGGCGCGTCACTCCGGCGTCACGCAGCGCCGCGACGTACTTCGGGTAGCCGAGCATCCGTCCATTCGTCTCGATCTCGACGCCGGTCGCTCCGGCGGCGATGAGGCCGCTCACCACCTCGCGGAGGTCGGCGCGCAAGGTTGGCTCGCGCCCCGCCAGTCGGATGCCACGGCCGCGCACGGTCTCCGGCGCGGAGACACCGACGCCGGGCAGAATGTCGAAGGCGCGGGTCCACAGACAGCCGCGGCAGCCGTTGTTGCAGCCCCGCTCGACGACGAAATGGAGCGCGGACATACTCAGGTGCCGCGTGCGGCGGCGCCCACATCCTCCCACGATTGCGCCACGTCGTCCCAGCTCATGGTCGTCGCATCGGGCGCCGCGAGCACCGCCGCGAGGACGCCGGCGAGCAACTCCGGCTGCTCGCCGAACGCGAACGGGCGCAGCCGCTCGAAGCCGGCGCACACCGCGGCGATGCGCGGGTCCGCGAAGCGGATGTCGCGCTCCGATGAGTAGCCGTTCGGATGCGCGGCGGCACGCACGGGCCCGTCGGCGACCAGCCCCGCATGACGCGCCTTCACGAAGGCCGGCGTGCCCGGTCCGATGCGCAGCCGCTCGATGTTCGCGTTCCACAGCTCGTGGCGAAAGATGAACTGCAGGTTGGCCTCGAGATCCTCGACGCGCGTCCACGGCGTGAAGAGGATGAACGACGGCGTGAAGCCGCGCACCACCAATCCTCTGGGCGGCTGCGCGAGCCAGCGGTTGACGATCGTCGCGGCCGCATCGAGGCTCTCCGGCGCGGCCCCGCGATTGAGCACGTCGATTTCGCGCGGCGAATAGTTCTCGAAACCGACGACGCCGATGCGGACCTTGGTACCGCACGCGTCGGCGTCGGCGGCGAGGGCTTCGATCTCCGTGTGCCGCTGCGCTATCACGTCGGGCCGGCATTGCATCGCCAGCGTGATGCCGCGCCACGCCGGATCGTCGCGCCCGTTGCGGAAGGCGATGGCGAGCGCGTCGTAGAACGTCTCGGCGAACCCCATCCAGAACGTCTCGAGCTTGGGAAACACCTGGCGGTCGCTGCGGATGCGCTCGACGATCCGGCGCGCGACCTCTTCCGGCACGTTCGGGGTCTCCGGTCGGGCGCTGAGGCAATGGGCGCAGCCGCGATGGCTCGCGACCTCCGATGCACCGAACACGTCCTGATAGAACGGATTGTCCTCGAGGGACCGCTTGTAGCCGCACGCCTGGTGGATGCGCAGATCGATGGCGGTCACCGGCCGCGGGTCACGCGGGCCGACGATCTCGATCAGATCCGTGAGCTCGTCGAGCGGCTCGCCGGTCGCGCACTCGCCGACGTACTTCAAAAGATCGGGTCGGTCGCAGAAGATCGCGTCGGCGAAGGTGTGGGTGCGCGTTTCGATGACGCCGATTCCCGCCGCGCGCAGCTTCTGTCCGAGCTCCGGCGTCCACAGCTCGGAGAACACCGTCCACTTCCAGCCCTCGGCGGCGAGCCGTTCGACGAGCGCACTCACCCGCGTCCAGTTCTCGGCGGTGTCGCTGGGATCGAGATGGACGTGAAAGAGCCGGCTCGGCACACCGGCGCCGCGCAGCATGCGGACGGTGTCGGCTGCGTGAACGTCCCCCCGCGAGGCGTGTGGCGACTCGGTGCTGAAGGCGACGCATGCCACGCCGCCGACCGCCGCCGGCGGTGAGCTATCTGCAGTTTCGGTCATTGCGTCGTGACGAACGTGAGTGGCCGTGCGGGATGAAGCGGGTGGAAACCGCGCAGTGGGATCGATGTCTGACGGCGCGGCATCGGCGAAAAGTGCAGTCTTTGTGGCCTATAGAGTTCGCTTCCCGCGCAAGTCAAGGCACTTCCGGCGCCGCAGGAGCTGCGAACCGAGTCGGCCTGCCGATGTCGTTGTCGGCGACTCATGGAACGAGCCCGTGGTCGACCAGATAGTCAGCGAGATGCTCGGCGACGATCCGATTACCTCGCTCGTTCATATGGCACCCATCGAGGGCGACGTCGGTCGAGTTGACACCGGCCAGCCAGGGCGTGACGTCGACGACGGGGAACCCCTCGTCGGCACCGAGCTGCTGCAGGCGCCCGAAGTCGGCGATCGTCTTTGGCGTCGGACCACTCAGATCGGCGGAGGCGGTGACGAGCAGCTTGCCGCCGGCGGCGGTGACCCGTCGGTGCATCTCTCTGAGCGGCTCCTCGACGAGCGACCAGTGGTAGGGTTCCAGCAGCCGCCGATAGGTCAGCACCGCATGGGTGAGGGCTTCATACGCATGCGAATGGACCAGCAGGAAGTCGCTGATGGTCGCCGGGATAGGCAGCGCTCGTGCGACAACCCGACCGTCCGCGGACATGTCGCCGAAGTCGACGACGTACCCGCCGACCATCCGGTATTGGCGGACGTCGTCTTGCCAGAAGTGGACGATCACCAGGTCGGGTCGGAGGCGACCGGCGACCTCTTTGTACAGTGCGTTCTCCTGCAGTGTGCTGAAGCCGGGAACAGCCATATTGAGCACCGCGATCGGGCGTTTCGAGCGTGGCCCCAGCAGGCGTTCGGTCTGGGCGAGAAACGTCTGGTCCTTCTCGAGCAACACGCCGTACGTGATCGAGTCGCCGAAGCCGACGATCTTGAAAATTTTCGGGTCGCTCACCGCGCGGTCGATGTCATCGTCCGTGTAGCGCGGGTTGTGGTCGTTCCAGAGCGCCACGCCGTCGCTCAGGCGTGTGGTCATGCCGCCGCGCGTGCCCAGGACCCGACCCCACTGCGGCGGGACGCCGACGATGCGTGCGATGCCCTCGGAGATCGCGAGCGCGATGGCGACCGACGCCAGCACCAGGAGGACGCGCGGGACGACGAGCGATCGAGCTACAGGGTGGCGAGGCACGCAGTGGCCTTACAGTACTGCCGTGGCGCGAACGTCGTCCGTGAGCGCGCGCAGCTCATCGGTGCCGTGCAGCAAGGCGTAGCGGCGGCGCAGCCCGTAGCATTTGTTCTGCGCGGCGCAGGCGCGACAGGTCTCGGTCTTGATGAACTCGCCGCCGTCGAACCCGGCGGGGATGTCGTCGCGGTCGATCGACTCGTCGACGGGCTTCGGCCACAGGCACAGCGGCAGCCCGCACATCGAGTCGAGCGGAGAAACCCACAGGCCGAGCTCGTCGGCCAGGCGGAGCGCCTCATGCAGATGCGGCAGCACGTCGCTGTAGCGCGGCACCAGATCGCGATCCATCGGCACCACGTCGCTCGACGGCGCGACGAACGAGATGCTCAGCATCGCGCGCGGCCAGCGCCGGTGCACGAAGCGGATATAGGCGGGCAGATCGCGGTAGTTGCGCTCACACATGACGAAGTTGAGGCCGAGCGCGACGTCCAGGGTGGCGAGCACGTCGAGGCCGGCGACGGTCTTGACGAAGGTGCCCGGCGCTTCGGTGACCGCATCGGAGATGTCCGCGGTGCTGCCGTGCAGCGACACGAAGACCTCGTCGACGCCGGCGGCGACGACCTCGCGGGCGAAGGCCGCATCGGCGAAGCGCATCGCGTTCGACTGCAGCTCGACGGGGCCGTGCGACTGCTCGCGGGCGAGGCGCAGATACTCGATGAGCTTCGGGTTGAGCGTCGGCTCACCGCCCGAGATGGTGATGCGCGCGCCGCGCCGGCCGGCGTCGATGATCGCCTCGCGGATGGCGCGGTCGCTGGCGCTCGGCAGGTGGGTCGACACGAAGCAGAACCGGCACGCCTGATTGCAGAGGAAGTTGACGCGCACGATGCGCTCTTCCTCGGGCGCCTCGCCGCGCTTCTGGCGGCGGTTGTCGGAGACGAGCTCGCGGGCGATCTGTTCGCGCACGGTCGAGATGACCGAGAGCCGCCGTCGGCTGCGCGCGTCCGCGATCGGGCGCATCACGGGTGCCGCGAAGCGGGCGAGGTACGTCTCGGAAATGCCCGGACAGCGATCGGCAACCAGACACGCGCCGCACGCCTCGAGGCGGCGGAAGCTCGGGCGCTGCGCCCCGCCGGGGCTGAGCGCGTGCAGCAGGTGCGCGGACGGCGCGCGTGACGGGAACACGCACGGCGGCGGGCCGGTGAGTGCATCGACGCGGACGGGGATGCGCAGCAGCTGCGCCGCCGAATCGACCGCCAGGATCACCGCCGCGGCGCGGTCGTAGGGCAGCAGCTCGCTCGCGTCGGGTGAGTGCGAGGGCACCGAGAGCACGATGCCCTCGAGGCCATCATCCGCGCCGAGCAGGTCGCGCAGCGTGCGCGGCAGGGTCGGCAGCAACGGCGCCGTGGAACGTACGACGGCGGCGGCGATCTCCACCGGGACGTCGGCGCCGCGCAGCGCGGCGATGCCGGCCAGCGCCCGCGCGAAGCCGCCCTCGTCGCGCGTGACCGCGTCGAGCCGGTCGTCGCCGCCGGCGAGGTTCACGCGGGCCCGCCCGAGACCTGCCTCGCGCCACGCCTGGGCGCGCGCCGGAGTCACCAGCGTCGCGTTCGTCTCGATTGTGACCTCGAGGCCGAGCCGGCGCGCCGCGGCGATGATCGCGGCGAGATCGCGGCGCAAGGTCGGCTCGCCGCCGGTGAGGACGATCTCCTTCGCGCCGGCGGCGGCGGCCTTGGCGATGCGCGCGCGGATCGCCGCGGGTCGGATCAGCTCCGGGTCATCGACCGGACTGCGGCTCGTGCAGTACGTGCAGTTCTGATTGCACGTGAGATTGGTCGCGATCGCCTCAGTCCGCATCGAAAGAACTCACCACAGAGGACACGGAGGGCACAGAGGAGATAGCCGTCCTCGGTGACCTTTGTGCTCTCTGTGGTGAATACTCCTCACAGCTCGTCGATTTCGTTTTCGTCGCAGATGCGCAGGACGACGTCTGAGAGCGGGCGGGCCTGGCACATCAGGACGTAGCCGGCGGCCATCTGCTCGTCGGTCAGAAAGATCTGCGTGCTCTGGTCGACCTGTCCCGCTTCCAGCTTCGCGCAGCACATCCCGCATGAGCCCATGCGGCAGCCGAAGTTGAGCATGACGCCGCGCTTCAGCCCGTCGTCGAGGACCGGCGCCCCGCCGTCGGCGGCGAAGCCGAACTGGCCCCCTCCTTCCTCGCGGATCACGACCCAGTGGCGCCCGTCACGCGGCCGCTCCTCGACCTGCTCGGGCATCGCGCGAGGCTCGTCCCGCCGCTTCATGCGGCCGTAGAAGTTCTTCACGCGGTTCGTCTCGGTCTCGACGTGCCCGCCGGAGAACAGGTTTTGACGCGAGAAGCCGTACGGCTTGACCACCGCCCCGAGCCCTTCGGTCTTGCGTAGCAGCTCGTTCAGGTGCGGCAGCATCTCGTCCTCGGAGATCTCGAGCTTACGCTGCAGCTCCGGGGCGAGGCCCGCCGTGCGCACCGGCTGCAGGATGAAGTGGCGCACGCCGCGGTCGTAGGTCGCGCGGAAGATCGGCTCGAGCTCCAAGACGTTCAACCGCGAGATCACGATTTTCTGGGTCACGCTGATGCGCACGCCGAGCGTGTCGGCGAGGCGGAACAGGTTGGCGAGGCCTTTGAGCGCCTCCCACAGCGATGCGCCGTCGTCGCCGATCGGGTTCACATCGAGCTGGCCCGTCTCGTCGGCGGCGTGCAGGGCGATGTCGAAGAACTCGAACCCCGCTTGCAGCGTCTTCAGCGCGAAGCGCGGGTCGGCGAAGGTGCGAAAGTGCGACGACATGCCGAAGGCGCTGAAGCCGATGCTCTTGGCCAGCTCGACGTACTCGAACAGTTTCGGATGAATCGTCGGCTCGCCGCTGGCGAAGAAGAGCATGTCGTACTGCCCGGCGGCCTCGGCGATCAGCTGGCGGGTGGCGTCGGCCTTCGGCATCGGCCGGTGCGTGGGGTTGAACTTCTCGATGCAGAACACGCACTCGCTGTTGCAGGCGCCGGTGCCGCGGATGTTGAGGACGCGCAGGTTCTCGTGGCCGGGGCCGCGCTCGGGCTCGAAGCCGATGCCCAGCGTCCGCGGATCGCCGGCCTCCAGCTCACGCAGCAGCTCCTCCATGTCCAGCTGGCGCCGCTCCAGGCGCGCCAACCCGGCGTGGGCGTCGGCACCGGCGCGGTCATTGCCGTGGGTGCCGCGCACGACGTGGTTGAGCGCGTTGGTGAGATCGCGCGTCAGCAGCTTGAGCGCGTCGGTCGCCGCGTCGCGCGGGCGCGCCTGTAGCACGAGCTGGCCGGCGCCGTTGCGGGTGAGGAAGAGATAGGCGCGGTCGGCGAAGCCGAGGATGGTGTCGTAGAGCGCGAGCCGGCTCACACCGGCTTCCTCGATCTCGAAGGAGATCGTACGGCTGTCGGCATCGAGGTGGGGGGCGATGCGCTTGGTCGGCCGCCCAGCCGCGTCGCGCGCCGACGCGTTCTGCGCCGCGCGGCCCTCGCTGTGTGGCTGCAGCGCCGCCACGATGGCGGCGTCGGCGTTGCCGGCGCTTTCCAGCACAGTGGGATCCGAAGCTTGGAATTCACGTGACTTGAAGTCGCGGC
>JADMIO011398587.1_pt1 | contig 82962 bp, 66 predicted proteins | sample 8958161 | NCBI WGS metagenome assembly JADMIO01 (sample SAMN16585339, study PRJNA669376) | soil metagenome | isolation source: Crop rotation soil | place: USA: Cullars Rotation, Alabama | collected 2011
CGCGACAACTTGTCCACGTGGAATTCTAAGCTTAGGATCCCAATGTGCTGGAAAGAACGTGAGCGGAGGCAACAACAAGGTGGTGAGCGCCGTGAAGGTGTTCGCCAGCGTCCCAATCGCATTCGCGACGCCGTCGGGTCCGAACGTTCCGCTGTTGGATCCTTGGGGAATTGCGATCCTTAGCCTTCTCCTGACGACGTGCGGCGTCCTTCTCTACCGGCGGTCACAGTTCCAATGGCGGTGAGCACTGTCTCGGGTGCGGGGCCGATGGGTCGCCCACCGCTCTTCGTCGGAAGGGCGTTCGCCATCGTGGCCGCTTGGGTCGTGGCGGGGGCGACCTGGGTCATCGCGGCCGTGGTGTGGTGGTTGGGGCCTCCGGCGGCTGCCGACCTCGCTCGAGGATTCGTGTGCGCGACGCTGCTGACGTACATGCTCCACTTGATGATGCCTCTGGGACGGAAATCGGGCCCGGCGACGGCTGGACCTGCCCGCGCTAAGGAGACGACCAATGGATAACGCGACCATCCGCATGGATCGTGCAGCCATCCTGGGAGACAAGCCACTCGATGGTGGCCGACGCATGATCAGGCTCGATCACCTCAGTATCGAGGTGCTGGACCAGCGAGCGAGCCTGAGCGCGCTGTCGTCCGGGGGAGGAGGCTGCTGCTGCAGCTGCACGAGCACCTGCACCAGCTGTTGCAGCACCTGTTGCTGCGCTTGACGTAGGCAGCGAGGCGAGGCCGCCCCGAGCCGGGCGGCCCTCGTCTCGATTCGGAGCGTGTGGAGGGGATGGGAGATCAGAGAAGCGTTCATGGAGGCTTTGGAGCGTGTCCGAACTTCGCGACGTAGAGCGTCCACTGGAAGCGATGGTTCAAGTCGTCGCCGACGGGCCACGGGCCACCCTGGAGATGAGGGAGGACATGTGTGTCCCCCAAACGGTCGGCGAATTCATCGACGACGGTGAGAAGCTGTCCGAGGTGTTCCATGCGAACACCAAGGTCGACGCGGTCTCGGAGCTCGAGACCGGAGCGATGTTCGCGAAGGTCGCCACGAATCCCATGCTGCATCGCACGATTGCGAGTGCCTACCGGCCGAATCGCGGGCTGGAGGTCGTCGCCCTGCCGTCTGGGGATGTCGTGCGAGCATCCTTTGGCGACGTGGCGCGGCGGCGCCGGACGGTGCGGGAGTTCACGGGCGCGAGCGTCGCGCTCGATGACGTCGCGCTGGTTCTCGAGCTGAGCTGCGGGATTACGGGGGAAGCGGCGCTCGAGGACGGGATACCTCTCAAGCTGAGGGCGGTGCCGTCCGGAGGCGGCCTCTACCCGCTGGAAACGTACGTCATCGCCACCCATGTGAACGGCTTGGCGCGGGACGGCATCTATCACTACCGCCCCTATGAGCACGCGTTGGAGAGGCTGACCGGCAGCACGACCTCTCGGGCGTTGTCCGCGCTCCTGATGGGAGCGCGGCCCGAGTGCGTGGTCCACAGCGCCGTGACGTTCGTGGTGAGCGGTGTGTTCGTCAGGATGACGTACAAGTACGGCGATCGAGGGTACCGCTACGTCCTCATGGAGGCCGGTGCCGTCTGTGCGCAAATGTGCTTCAGCGCGACGGCGTTGGGACTCGGCAGCTGTCAGGTGGCCGGGTTCTACGACGACGCCGTCGAGGGGCTCATCGGCGCCGATGGTGTGAACGAATCCGTCCTGAGCCTCGTTGTCGTGGGCGAAGGAGGGAAGCAGGGCGGGCCGGAGCCTTGAGGATCCGCGTCGATCGTCTGCACAAGCGCTTCGGCGAAGTCGTCGCCGTCGACGACGTGAGCCTCGAGATCGAGAGCGGCGTCGCCACGGCGCTGTTGGGAACGAACGGCGCTGGGAAGACGACGACGCTGGACTGCATGGTGGGTGTCACCCGGCCGACGCGAGGAGACGTGCTCGTGGACGGGGCTCGCGTCGACGGGCTCGGTCGGTGGACGGCGTCTGGAATCGGATTCCTCCCGGAGGGATTCGAGGCGTTCACGAATCTCACGGTGGCGGAGAACATCGCCTATTTTCGGGCGCTCCACGGACGCGGTGCGTCTGTCGGAGACGTGATTCGCCGCTTCGACCTCGATGGAATCGCCCATCGGATCTACGGCACGTGCTCGCGCGGCGAGCGTGTGAAGACCCATCTCGCGCTCACGCTCGTCCACGATCCCGCGATCGTTCTTCTCGACGAGCCGTCGGCGGGGCTCGACCCGGCCGGTCGCCGGATGATCTGGGGCGTGATCCGCTCGTGTCTCGAAGCGGGTAGCGTGATCCTCTTCGCGACGCACTACATGGACGAGGCAGAAGCGCTCGCGGACCGTGTCGTGATCGTCGACCACGGCCGAGTCGTCGGTGACGGTCGGGTGGCCGACATCATCGATCGCCACGGCAGTGGGGCCGAAGTCGCGATTCGGGGCCTCGATCGCGGCGCGGAGCAGCGATTGGCGGAGCGCTTTCCCTCGTACCCGATGACCCGTCGTGAGGACGCAGTCGTCGTGCGTCTTCCCAGCCAAGAGGAGATGGCCGAGGTGGTTCGCGTCGTCCACGGCGACGAGTTCGCGTGCAGTGACGTCGCGTGCCGTCGCCAGACGCTCGAGTCCGCGTTCCTGCGACTGACGGGGGCGCATCATGCTTCATAGGATCGCCGCCAGTTACCTCTACGGGATCGCAGGCGTGCTTCGTTCACCGGGCGCGGTGTTCTGGAATCTGATGTTTCCCGTCGTGATGATGGTCCTGTACGGATCGTTGTTCGGAGGACGCGAACGGTCGCCGGAACTCCTGGTCTTGGACCTGGATCGCTCGGCCGCGTCCGCGAGGCTGGCCGCTCTCACGCAGGAGTACACGGGCAGCCGCCTCGTGAGGCTGGACATCCTGGGCCGGGACCTGGACGCCTACGTGGCGCAGCACTCGGTGCCTCGTGTGCTCGTCATCCCGTCGGGCTTCGCGAACGCCTTGCGCGACTCGGCCGAGTCGTTGGCCCTGGAATACCGCGCCAACGACCAGCCGTCGTCCTACGCGATCATGGGAGGGATCTACGCGGCGAGCAACGTCATCAACTTCGAGCTGATTGGAGCGCGACCCAAGATCGCTCTGCGTCGAACGCAGCTGAGCACCACGTCGCGCGGAGCATCGGAGTTCTACGCGTCCAGCGTGCTCGGGATGTCCCTGATGTACACGGGGATGTTCGGCATGGGACTGGTGACCAGCACACTGCGTCGAGCGCGGATATTCAAGAAGTTCGCCTCCACGCCGCTTCGGCGATGGGAGTGGATCGTCGCACGGGCCGGGGTACTGTTCACGCTGACCTGCGTGAGCGGTCTCCTGGTGTTGATCGCCGGCGGGGCTCTCTACGGGACGGCGTTTCGGATCTCGCCGCTGCTGGTGCCGATCCTCCTCTGTGGGTTGGTGTGTTTCGGGAGCATCGGGGTCGTCATCGGCGGCGTGGGGCAGTCGCCCGAGGCCACGGCCGGCGCGCTCAACGCGATCGCGTTGCCGATGCTGTTCCTGTCCGGAACCTTCATCGACATTGAAGCGCTGCCTCGACTGCTGAGCGTCGTAGTCCACGCCTTGCCCTTGACGTACGTGAACGCCGGGATCCGGGACGTCATGGTCTACGAAAACGTCCATGGTGGCCTCGTCAATCTGGCCTGGACCGCCGCGTACGGAATCGTCCTCCTGGTGTTGAGCGCACAGACGCTGAAATGGAGACAGTCATGATCGAGACGCGCGCCGTGCGGTTTCAGAGGCGTGGAGACATCTACTACACAGAGATGAACGGCGACCTGCTCGTCTACGGTGGGACGCCCGAGGTGACGAGAATCAGCGGCGAGAACACCACGGTGTGCCACCGGCTGCTGGAATTCCTGGAAGAAGCCCGCACGCGCGAGGAGATCGACGATCGGCTGGACGGGAGCGACCAGGGCGCGAAGGAGCGCATCGGTGAGATCCTCGACGCTCTGTGCCATGTGGGCGTCGTGCAGCCTTTGGATCACCGCGCGGGGATCAGCATGGAAGAGCGCGCCCGGAATCACCTGGCTCTCAACTATCTGACCGGCGTTCTGGGCGGCGATACGGGCCACCACGTGCTTCGAGCCCTGCTGGGCTATCGGGTCATGATTCTCGGCAGTGAGCTGCTCGGTTCACGCGCATTCGCGTCACTGCTGACGACCGGTTTGAGCAACGTGACGATCGCCGTGTCCGCGGGCGCGGTCACCGCGACAGACGTGAACAACAGCCCGGTGTTCGGGCGCCCGATGCTTGGTCGCGCCAAGAGGGAGTTCTACGAGGAGTACGTGCGGTCACACCATCCCCATTTCCGCGGATCCGTGATCGCTGGGGAACGGGGTGAGATCGAGGCCCGGCTGGGAGGCGTCGACCTCGTGGTCTGCGCTCGGGATGTGCCCGACGCTGCCTTCGAGGGATGGCTCAACCGGGCCTGCATCGATCATGACGTTCCGTGGATCATGTGTCGCTACTTCCAGGACGAGGGCCAGGTCGGTCCGACCTTCTATCCCGGAGCCACGGCCTGCTACCAGTGCTTCGCGCAGCGAGTGGGTGCCGGAATGCCCTACTACCCCGAGTTCCTCGCCATGCAAGACGCCCTGGCGGCGGCGGAGGAGATCCGCAGCGGGTTGGCGCCGTTCTTCGACCTGATCGCGGCATACCTAGCCGGTGAGGTGGTCCGGCTCGCCCAGCTCACCAAACGCGAGCATCGAGAGTTGCTCGAGCGCCGGATGGAGGCGCGGACCTTCGCCGAATACTCGACGGCGGCCCATCGCCACTACGCGGTGCCCGAGACCTGGGGCCATGCAGTGACTCTGGAGATGCACCCCTTCAGGATCACGAAGCGCCGGGTGCTGCGCGTCCCTCGCTGTGAAGTCTGCGGGGTGCACACCAGCCATGAGCCGCAGCTGACACCGTGGGTCATGCCACTATGAGGCGCGGCACGGTCGCATTCGACGGCGATGCAGACGTTCTCGACCGACAGCTGGAGCGGATCGGCGGGCTCGTCGACGATCGCCTGGGGATCATCGCCAACGTCCTCGAGATCTTTCGCGAGCCCGACGACCCGTACATCTTCAACTTCACGACGGTGTTGTCGAACGTCGAGCGCTACACGGGGTGCGGAAAGCCCCCGGGGTTGAACGGCGGCGCAGGGCTCACGCGGACGCGCGCGCTGCTGGGAGCGATCGGCGAGACCATCGAACGATACGCGTGTTCGAGCTTCGATACGGCCGGGATGCTCTACGGCTCGCATCGCGAGCTCACGGCGCAGGGGCATCGTTGCTTCGACCCCGAGCGCATCGGGTTGTTCTCGGAGCGCCAATACCGGAGCGAGGGCTTCCGCTTCCGTCCGTTCTCCAGGACCACGCCCGCCCTCTGGGAGCGTTGCGAGTGCTTGTCGGATAGGCCACCGCGACCGATCTACTTCCCCGCGGGACTGATCTACATGCCGCCGAGCGCACTCGACCAGGCCCGCGGCGACGTGGAGGTGTGTCCAGTGATCTCGACGGGACAGGCCAGCGGCACCACCATCGAGATGGCGAGCTTGTCCGGCCTGATGGAGGTGATCGAGCGGGATGCCTACACGATCGCGTGGCACAATCGGCTGCGGTCTCCGAAGCTGGAACACACCAGCTCACCGATCGTTTCGCGGCTCCTGAGGGAGCGGTTCGCACCGTGCCCGGTCGAGATCCTGCTGAACTACGTGACGCTGGACCTCGATGTCCCCGTGGTGGTGGCGACCGGCGTCGATCGCATGAACCCTTCGATCAGCTGCATCCTGGGCGTCGCGGCGCACCTGGATCCGGAGATCGCCGCCGTCAAAGCGTTGATCGAGTTGGCTCAGGACCGGTTCTACGTGAAGTACCTCGCGCGTTCGTTCAAGCTCGTCGACCCGTCGGAGACATTCTCGGAGATCGACGACTTCGAGAAGCGCGTGGTGCTGTACCTTAACCCGAAGATGATCCCGGCTCTCGACTTCTGGCGCGAGGAGCCCTCGCGGACACTGCGGTTCGACGAGATCCCCAACGCCTCCGGTGTCGACGACCGGGAGAGTCTGGGCATCGCCGTCGATCGGGTTCGTGCGGTGGGTGGGACCGTGATCCGCAAAGACTGCACCACGGCGGACCTGAGAGAATTGGGCCTGCACGTCGTCAAGATCCAAGTCCCGGAGCTCGAGGCGCTCGAAGGCAATCACAATTGGCGGTTCTTCGGGTGTGAGCGCTTGTACCGCGTGCCGGTGGAGATGGGATACCGCAGCACGCCGCTCGACGAGTCGGAGATGAATCCGCATCCCCATCCGCTGCCGTGAACGTAGGGGGAATAGCGGTTCGGCCGGTCGCGCGCGATGGCATGTCCATCCGCAGAGCCACGGACGCGCAGGACGCACCGTGCATCGTCGAGTACGGTGGCCGATTCTTCGGAATGTCATCGGACGAGCTGTACGTCTTGCGAGCGCTGGACGGAACGCGGACGCCGGAAGAAGTGAGGAGGCACTTGGCATCGCGTCAAGGGCTGCTCGTGAGCACTCGCGAGATCGAGCGATTCGTGGCGCGGCTGGGAGAGTTGGGCCTCCTCGAGGGGGGCGAGGCGCCCGCCAAGCGGGACACGGGGTTGCGCTGGTCGGTCGGCCTTTCGGAGGCGCAGACATACCGGTTGTGCACGTCGGCCCTCTGGCTCGTGCGGCCCGCGACCACGTGGGCCATGGCGGTCCTGGTCGTGGCCGCGGTGGCGGCCGTGTGCACCCAACGATCGACCGTATGGAATGCGCTTGCCACCGGATTCGGCTTCGAGGTGTTGGTCGGGATCGTGATCCTCGGAATCCCCACCGCGGCCCTGCACGAGATCCTGCATGGCGCCGCGCTCATCGTCCAGGGTGAGCGACCGGGAAGGCTGGGAATCGGATTGGTGGGTCCCGTGACCCCGGTCATGTTCATCGACGTGGGGCGCGCTTGGGCGCTCGACCAGGTTTGGAAGCGAGTCTGGGTCTGGGGCGCCGGACTGATGTGTGACCTGACCCTGGCGGCGATCGGCGTGCTGTGGTGCGCTGCTTGGGGGACGTGGGGACACGGTCTCGCCTGGATGATCGTTCTGACGACCGTGTGGAGGGTGGTCACAAACGTGAATCCGCTGTGGGGAGGAGACGGCGCCGATCTGCTCTCCGAGGCCTGCAAGACGCCGGCCGTCATGGGCAAGGTCGCTGCCTGGCTGCGTACGCTCTCGGGACGCTGGCTGGTCGGGCGCATCGCGTCTCCCACAGTCACCCCGAGGGCCGTCCGCGTCGCGTTTCTGGCGACCATGCTCTACCAACCAATCCATTTCGGATGGGTGTCCCTCCTCGTCTGGGGAGTCACCAATACGATCCGAAGCGGCCGGTTCCTCTCATGATGCTCCCGCGCAGCGGCGGTCCGTTTCGTATTCCCGTGATCTTGGGTGTCCTGGGGAGCCTGCTGTGTGTCGCCGCGCTGGTGCGCGAGGAGAAGCGGCGAGTCGTCGTCGATGACTTCGAAAGCCACTCGGGGCGCTCCGTCTACGGGACGGCGTGGCGGCTGGTGAAGGACTCGACGATGGCCGGCGACTCGCAAGTCCTCATGCGGGTTCTCCCCGGTGGGCCGATCGGCTCTCGGCGCGCGCTCCTCCTGGATGGGATTTCAGGAAAGAAGTTCCCGTATCCCTTTGCCGGCGTCGCCCTTCCGTTGAGCGTTGCGCTTCCGGACAGCGTGAGGGAGGCGCTGGGCGCGGGCTACCACGGACAACGTGGGCTCCGTCCGGTCGAAACCGTCTTGAGCCCGCGAGACCTGAGCCAGTACCGCGGCGTCGAGTTCTATGTCCGGGGCGACGGAGCCGCGTATGCCGTGGATGTCTCCACGGCGAAGATCATCGACCACGACTACTTCCAGTACCGCTTCGTCGCGAAGCCGCGATGGAAGAAAGTGCGGGCTCCGTTCCGATTGTTCTGGCAGCTGGGCTATGCAGGGGGGGCGTCCCTCGACCTGGCGCAGAGCTTCGAGATCCTGTTCATCTACTACGCCCAGCCCTGGGCGGCCCGAAAGCGATTCCATCTAGAGATCGATCGCGTGGCGCTGTACTGAGGCGGCGGTTCCCGCCTCGTCGCGGTTGACCGTGAGGCGACCCCTCCCCATATTGTGAACGACCGTTCACATCGGAGGGCGGAGTGCGGACACGCAGGATGGAGGGCGACGCGCGGCGCGACCAGATCGCGCAGGCGGTGCTGGCGCTGATGGCGGAGCGGGGCGCGGGCGCGGTGAGCATCAGCGCCGTCGCGCACCGCATCGGCGTCGCGCCCTCGGCGCTCTACCGCCACTATCCCAGCAAGGACGCGATGCTCGACGGCACGCTGGCGCGGGTCGCGCTCCACATGTCGGACAACGTCGAGCGCGCGCGCGCCGCGGCGAAGGATCCGCTGGAGGCGCTCGAGCGGCTGCTGCGGCTCCAGATCGAGCTGGTCCGCGAGCACCGCGGCCTGCCGTTCCTGGTGTTCTCCGAGGTGGGGGCGCGCGCCGGGACGCATCGCGAGCGCTTCCTGGCGTTCAGCGAGCGGTTCCGCACCCAGCTCGCCGCGCTGTTCCGCGAGGGCCAAGAGGCGGGCGCGATCCGCGACGACGTGCCGGCGCAGAACCTCGCCGTCGCCTTCATCGGCCTCTACGTGCCTCCCGCGATCCTGTGGAACCTGACCGGGGGGCGCTTCGACATCACCGCCCAGGCGCGTCGCGCCTGGAAGGTCTTCCACGACGGCATCCGCGTGTCGCGCGCTCCTCGACCACGCGCGCGCCGCACCCGTGCGTCCCGAGCCCCAGAGAGGAAACCATGACCCCGAATCGGCGGCCGCTCATCCTCATTCCCCTGCTGCTCGTGATCGGTGTCGCGGTCGCGGTGGCGATCCAGCGGCGCGGTGGGAGCAGCGGCGCGCTCGAGGCCTCGGGCACGGTCGAGGCGGTGGAGGCCGAGCTGGGCTTCACCGTGGCCGGGCGCATCGCGTCGGTGAACGTGCAGGAAGGCGACACGGTCGCGGCGGGGGCGGAGCTGGCGCGGCTCGATCAGGCGGAGACGCGCGGTCGGCGCGAGCAGGCGGCCGCGCAGGTCGCGGCGGCCGGGGCGGCGCTGCGCGAGCTCGAGCGCGGCTCGCGCCCCGAGGAGATCGCGCAGGCGCGCGCCGGCGTCGAGGCCGCCGCGGGCCGGCTCGCCGACGCGCAGCGCGACCTCGACCGCGCCAAGGCGCTGCTGGCCGACGGAGCGGTGAGCCGGCAGGTGTTCGACAAGGCGCAGATGACGCTCGATCTGGCGCGCGCGGAGGACCGGCAGGCGCGCGAGGCGCTGCGGCTGGTGCAGGCCGGGCCGCGGCGCGAGCGCATCGAGGGCGCGCGCGCGTCGCTGCTCGCCGCCGAGGCGCAGGGGCACGCGCTCGACGCGACGCTCGCCAACATGGTCGTGCTCGCGCCGTTCGCGGGCGTGGTCACGGTGCGCCATCACGAGCCGGGCGAGATCGTGCAGAGCGGTGCGCCGGCGGTGACGCTGCTCAACCGCTCGGACACGTGGGTCAAGATCTACGTGCCCGAGACCCGCATCGGCGCGGTGCGCGTCGGCCAGGCCGCGCGCATCACCACCGACAGCATGAAGGGGCGCACGTTCCCGGGGCGGGTCTCCTACGTCGCCTCCGAGGCCGAGTTCACGCCCAAGACGGTGCAGACCCGCGAGGAGCGCGTGAAGCTGGTGTACGCGGTCAAGGTGCGCATCGCCTCCGATCCCACCTACGCGCTCAAGCCCGGCATGCCCGCCGACGTGACGCTCGAGAGCGCTCCGTGAACGAGCCTCCCGATCGCGGCGCCGCGGGAGAGGAGCCCGCGGTCGCGGCCCAGGGACTGACGCGCCGCTTCGCGGCGCTCACCGCGGTCGACCGGCTCTCGTTCACGGTGCGGCGCGGCGAGCTGTTCGGGCTGGTCGGCCCCGACGGCGCCGGCAAGACCACCACGCTCCGCATGCTGGCGGGCGTGCTCCGGCCCAGCGACGGCGACGCCGTGATCTTCGGCGTCTCGGTGGCGAAGCGCCCGGAGGCGGTCAAGACCGGGCTCGCCTACATGTCGCAGCGCTTCGGCCTCTACGCCGACCTCACGGTGGCCGAGAACCTGGCGTTCTACGCCGACCTCTACGAGGTGCCGGCGGCGGAGCGGGCGGCGCGGATCGAGCGCCTCCACCGCTTCTCCAACCTGGGCCCGTTCCAGGATCGTCTCGCCGGGCAGCTCTCGGGCGGGATGAAGCAGAAGCTCGGGCTCTCGTGCGCGCTCGTGCACGAGCCCAGGCTGCTGCTGCTCGACGAGCCCACCTTCGGCGTCGACCCGGTCTCGCGCCGCGACCTGTGGGTGATCGTCCACGAGATGGTGGCGCGCGGCGTCACCGCGATCGTGAGCACCGCGTACATGGACGAGGCCGAGCGCTTCGACCGTGTCGCGCTCCTCCATCAGGGGCGCGTGGTGGCGCTCGACACGCCGAGCGCGCTGCAGGCGTCGATGGCGGGGCGGCTGCTGGGCGTCGCGGTCGACCGGCCGCGCGAGGCGCGCGCGGTGGCCGCGGCGCTCCCCGGCGTGACGCTGGCGGCGGTGTTCGGCGAGCGCCTCCACCTGGCCGTCGACGACGCCGCGCGCCGCGCCGGCGAGATCACGCGCGGGCTCGCCGCCGCCGGATTCGCGACCGCCGAGGCGGAGGCGCTCGATCCGTCTCTCGAGGACGTGTTCATCGCGCGCATCGCCGCGCAGGACGCCGCGGCCGCCGTCCCCGCGAGCGTGGGGGAGGGCGCGTGAGCGCGCCGGCCGGCCCCGCGGTCGAGGTGCGCGGCCTGACGCGGCGCTTCGGCGCGTTCGTCGCGGTCGACCACGTCTCCTTCGCGGTCGAGCGCGGCGAGGTGTTCGGGTTCCTCGGGCCCAACGGCGCGGGGAAGACCACCACGATCCGAATGCTGTGCGGGCTGCTCCAGCCCAGCGAGGGCGCGGGCACCGTGGTGGGGTTCGACATCATGCGCGAGACCGAATCGATCAAGCGCCACATCGGCTACATGTCGCAGGCGTTCTCGCTCTACGGCGACCTCAGCGTCGAGGAGAACATCGAGTTCTTCGCCAACCTGAACGGCGTCCCCAAGGCGACGCGCGGCGCGCGCCGCGACTGGGTGCTGGAGATGGCGGGCCTGCGCGAGCACCGCGCGCGGCTGACGCGCGATCTGCCGCTGGGCTGGAAGCAGCGCCTCGCGCTCGGGACCGCCGTGCTCCACGAGCCGTCGCTGCTGTTCCTCGACGAGCCGACCTCGGGCGTCGACCCGGTGTCGCGCCGCACCTTCTGGGACCTGATCTACGCGCTCGCCGACGGCGGCACCACGGTGTTCGTGAGCACGCACTACATGGAGGAGGCGGAGTACTGCCACCGGCTGTCGCTGATGAACCGCGGCCGGCTGATCGCGCTCGACACGCCGGCGGCACTGCGCGCCGGCCTCGAGGACCCGGTGTACGAGATCCGCACGCCGGACGGGCTCCACGCCGTCGAGGCGCTCCAGGGCGCGCCGTTCGTGCACGCCGCCGGCCTGTTCGGGCGCGCGGTCCACGTCACGGTCCGGCCCGGAGCCGAGGTCGAGGCGGCACTGGCCACGCGTCTCGACGCGGAGCGTGTCGCGCACGCCTCGATCCGCCGCATCGAGCCGACGCTCGAGCACGTCTTCATCGCCCGCGTGCAAGAGGCGGGCGGCGCCGTGGTCGACTGACGATGTTCGTGAACCGCGCCCGTCTCTTCGCCATCGCCCGCAAAGAGCTGATCCAGCTCCGCCGCGACCCGCGCAGCCTGATCCTGGCGTTCGCGCTGCCCGTGTTCCTGCTGATCATGTTCGGCTACGCGATCACCTGGGACGTGCGCGACATCAAGACCGCGGTGGTCGACCAGGACCGCACCGGCAAGAGCCGCGACTTCGTCGGCGCGTTCGCGTCCTCCGGCTACTTCCACATCGTGCGCTCGCTCGGCACGGTGGCCGAGGCGCCGCCGCTCTTCGACCGGGGCGCCGTGAAGCTGGTGCTGGTGATCCCGCCCGGGTTCGAGCGCGACCTCGAGGACGGGCGCGGCGCCCCGGTGCAGGCGCTGGTCGACGGCGCGGACGCCAACACCGCGACGATCACCCTGGGCTACGTGCGCGCCACCGTGCAGACCTGGTCGCAGCGCGTGGTGCTCCAGGGACGCAGGCTCCAGCTCCCGATCACCTCGGAGAGCCGGGTCTGGTACAACGAGGAGCTGGTGAGCCGCAACATGATCGTGCCCGGGCTGGTGGCGACGATCATGATGATCATCGCAGCGATGCTGACCTCGCTCACGATCGCGCGCGAGTGGGAGCGCGGCACGATGGAGCAATTGGCGGCGACGCCGGTGTCGCGGCTCGAGGTCGTGCTCGGCAAGCTGCTCCCGTACCTGGCCATCGGCCTCGCCGACGTCACGCTCACCTCGGTGCTGGGGATCGCGATCTTCGGCGTGCCCTTCCGGGGCAGCGCCCTGCTCTTGCTCGCGCTCTCGTTCCTGTTCCTGACCGGCGCGCTCGGGCTCGGCATCTGGATCTCGGCCGCGGCGAAGACGCAGCTGGTCGCCACCCAGCTCGCGATGCTCGCCACCTACCTGCCCGCGTTCCTGCTCTCGGGCTTCATGTACTCGCTCGACGTGATGCCGCGCGGCCTCCAGCTCGTGTCGTACGTGGTGCCGGCGCGCTACTTCCTGGTCGTGACCCGCGGGATCTTCCTCAAGGGGGTGGGCATCGAGGTGCTCCACACCCAGGCGCTGCTCATGGTGGTGTTCGCGTGCGTGGGCCTGCTGCTCGCCGTGAACGCGTTCCATAAGGAGATCGGATGACGCGGGAACGCATCGAGCGGATCGCCGGACTGGTGAAGAAGGAGTTCCGGCAGCTGTTCCGCGACCCGCGCATGCGCCGCATGATCTTCGTGTCGCCGGTGATCCAGCTCCTGATCTTCGGCTACGCGGTCTCCACCGACGTCCGCCACACGCGGATGTACGTGGTGGACGGCGATCGCACGCAGGCCTCGCGCGCGCTGGTGGACGCGCTCACGGCGGGCGGCTACTTCAAGATCGTCGGCGCCTCGGATCGGCCCGGCGACGCGGCGAAGGCGCTCGACCACAGTCAGGCGATCCTGGCGCTCCAGATCCCCGCGGGCTACGCCCGCGACCTGCGCGAGCCCGGCGGCGCCCACGTCCAGATCCTGGTCGACGGCACCAACTCCAACGTCGCCACGGTGGCGCTCGGCTACGCGGAGCAGATCGTGCGCAGCCACGGCCTCGCCGCGGTCGACAGCCGCTTCCAGCCGCCGGTCGACCTCCGGGAGCGCGCCTGGTTCAACCCCGCGCTGGTGTCGCGAAACTACAACGTGCCCGCGGTCATCGGCACCATCATGCTGATGATGAGCCTGATGCTGACCGCGCTCTCGGTGGTGCGCGAGCGCGAGCTGGGCACGCTCGAGCAGCTCATGGTGAGCCCGCTCACGCCGGCCGAGCTGATCGCCGGCAAGACCATTCCGTTCGGCATGGTGGCGATGGTGCAGATGGCGATCATCACCGCGGTGGCGCTGCTGTGGTTCCGGATCCCGTTCCTGGGCCAGGGCTTCCTGCTGCTGCTCGGGGCGCTCGTGTTCCTGCTCTCGACGCTCGGCATCGGGCTCCTGATCTCCACGGTCTCGAACACACAGCAGGAGGCGTTCCTCACCACCTTCCTCGCGATCATGCCGCTGATGATGCTCTCGGGGTTCATGTTCCCCGTCACCAGCATGCCGGTGCCGTTCCAGTGGTTCACGCTGCTCAACCCGCTGCGCCACTACCTCGAGATCGTGCGCGCGATCTTCCTCAAGGGCGCCGGCTTCCGCGCGCTCTGGCCGCAGTACGCGGCCCTCGCGGTGATGGGGGTGGGGCTGCTGTCCTTCGCCGCATCGCGCTTCCACAAGACCGTGCGGTAAGACGCCGGATCTCGCCTGCGGGATCCCGGCGAAGGTTCCTCTCCGTCGGGAGCACGTCGCACGCGTCGGAAATCTCTGGTGCCCGGCGGCGTCCGGTGTAAGATGGGCGCCGGCTTCCCCCTTCGTTGGACCGGGTCTCATCTCCCGATACCCGCTGGAGGCCCCTTGGCCGACCCTCGACCGTTGTCGAAGCGCCCCGGCGCCGCCGCGGCCCGCCTCACCATCTCCCTCACGCTCGCGCTTCTCGCCTGCGTTCCCCACGCCGTGTCCGCGGCTCGGCTGAGCACCGGACTCGAGCGCCGTCTCCAGGCGCTCGGCGCGGGCGACAGCGTCTCGGTGCTGCTCGAGCTCGCCGACCAGGCCGACCTCTCGGGCTTCACCGGCGAGCGCTCCCGCGCCGGCACGATGATCCAGCGGCTCCGGGAGCAGGCGGAGACGAGCCAGGCGGACGTGCTCGCCTTCCTCGCGGCGCGCGGCTACGGCGGGCGCGCGACGCCGTTCTGGATCGACAACAGCATCGCGGTGCGGATCGCGCGCAGCCTGCTGCCCGAGCTGGCCCAGCGCGCCGACGTCGCGAGCATCGAGTTCGACGAGCCGGTGTACTTCGAGGGCGCGCAGAGCCCGCAGAACGGCAGCGTCGACTGGAGCCTCGCGATGGTGCGGGCGCCCGACGTGTGGAAGGCCTACGGGCTCGACGGCACCGGCGTCGTGGTGGGCTCGATGGACACCGGGTTCGATCCCAATCATCCGGCGCTGCTCGGCAAGTGGCGTGGCGGGAGCAACTCGTGGCGCGACCTCGTCAACGGCCAGACCACGCCCTACGACGATCACGGCCATGGCACCCACACCATCGGCACGATGGTGGGCGGCGACGGCCCGGGGCCGTTCACTCCCGACATCGGGCTCGCCTACAACGCGAAGTTCATCGCGGTGAAGGTGCTCAACAACACCAACGGATTCAGCAGCGCCTCGATCGTGATCTCGGGCGCGCAGTGGATCCTCGACCCCGACAGCAACCCCGCCACCGACGACTTCCCCGACGTCGTCAACAACAGCTGGCTCTTCTTCGACCAGAACTTCCAGGGCTTCCACGCCGCGGTCACGGCGTGGCGCGCGGCCGGGATCGTGCCGGTGTTCTGTCTCGGCAACAACGGCCCGGGGACCAACACCAGCGCGCCGCCCGGCAACTACGACAACACGATCGGCGTCGGCGCCACCGATCCCGGCGACAACATCGCGTCGTTCTCGTCACGGGGTCCGGCGCCGAACGGCGCCGGCTTCCCGGCCGACCACCGCAAGCCCGACATCAGCGCGCCCGGCTGGGCGGTGCTCTCGTCGGTCCCCGGCGGCGGCTACGGGCAGTGGTTCGGCACCTCGATGGCGTCGCCGCACGTCGCCGGCACCATCGCGTTGATGCTGCAGGCGCACCCCGGCCCGATGAGCCTCGACGAGGTGCGCACCGCGCTGATCGGCACCGCGGTCGATCGCGGCGCTCCCGGCTACGACGACGACTTCGGCTACGGGCGCCTCGACGCGATGAACGCGGTCACCGAGGCGCAGATCCCCAGCGTCCATCTCGCCGCGGCGGCCGCTGGGCACGACGTGAGCCTGAGCTGGAACGCGAGCGTGCGGCCGGGGCTGATCCGCTACGACCTCTACCGGAGTCCGGTGGTCGACGACCTCGCGCCGCTCCTGATCGCCTCGACCACCGCCACGTCGTACACCGATCCCCATCGCTTCGGACGCGGCTACTACCACGTGCGCGCCGTTCATACGGCGGCGCCGTCGCCGTTGAGCAACGAGGTGGCCGTCACCGGTTGCGCGACCGCGCCGCCCCTGAGCTACAACGTGGGCGCCAGCGCCGCCTCGCCGGTGGCGGCCGACTTCGACGGCGACGGGCTGCTCGACATCGCGATCGCCAACACCACCGCGGGCGGCAGCGTCACGGTGGCGCTCGGCGACGGGGCCGGCGCCTTCGGCGGCATCGCGAGCTTCCCCTCGGGCGCGCGGCCCATGGGCATGACGAGCGGCGACTTCGACGGCGACGGCATCCGCGACCTGGTCGTGGCCAACAACCTCACCGCGGGCACCGTCTCGGTGCTGCTCGGCAACGGCTCGGGCGGCGTCGGGGACGGCACCTTCGCGGCGCCGGTGGCGTATGTCGTGCACCAGAAGCCGGTGGCGATCGCCACCGGCGACTTCGACCAGGACGGCGTCCTCGACCTGGCGGTCGCCAACAACGGCTTCAACAACGTCTCGATCCTGCGCGGTGGCGGATCCTTCGGCGTGGGAGACGGCACCTTCGCGGCGCCGGAGCACTACGCGGTGGGCTCGCGGCCCAACGCGATCGTGGCCGGGGACTGGGACGGCGACGGCGCGCTCGACCTGGCGGTGGTCAACAACGGCAACGGCCGGGTCTCGGTCCTCATCGGCAACCAGAGCGGCGGCCACGCCGACGGGACCTTCGGCGGCGGCCTCCAGTACACGTGCGGAGCGAGCGCGTGGGCGATCGCCAGCGGCGACTTCGACGACGACGGCATCCTCGATCTGGCCGTCACGCTCGCGGCTCCGGCGGGATCGGTCGCGATCCTGCGCGGCCTCGGCGACGGCAGCTTCGCCGCCGCTGTGCTCCATCCCGCGGGCGCGCTGCCCGAGGGCATCGTCACCGCCGACATGAACGGCGACGGCATCACCGACCTGTGCGTGGCGAACGGCTCCACCGACGGCGTCGCCTCGGTGCTGCTCGGCACCGGCGCCGCGGGCGTGGGCGACGGGGGCTTCGAGGCGCCGATCCCGTGCGCCGCCGGCACCACGCCCGCCGACCTCACCGTGGCCGACTTCGACGCCAGCGGCACGCCGGATCTGGCGGTCGCCAACATCTCGAGCCTCATGAACCTGGTCGTGCTCGACGCCACCTGCGGCCCCGACGCGGCGATCGGCGTCCACGTGGTGACGCCCAACGGCGGAGAGTCGTGGCCGGCGTCCACCGAGCACACCATCGCCTGGACCCGCGACCCCGGGGTGGTCTCGGTCGACGTCGACGTCTCGCGCGACGGCGGCGCGACCTGGGAGACCGTGGCCGCGCAACAGACCGGCACGAGCGTCTCGTGGTTCGTGGACAACCCGTCGTCGGCGCCGGGCGCGGCGCGGGTGCGAGTGCGCGACGACCGCGTCGGCGCGGTGGACGCGAGCGACCTCGGCTTCACGATCGCTCCCGACATCCGCCTCGGAGCGCCGGAGCCCGGCGCGCGGCTGGCGCTCGCGGTGGCGAACCCGACGCTCGAGCGGCTGATCGTGCGCTTCGCGCTCCGCGACCGCTCGGCGGCGACGCTCGAGGTGCTCGACGTCTCGGGCCGGCGCGCGGTCGCCCAGGACGTCGGCGCGCTCGGACCCGGCGAGCACGCGCGCGACCTCGGCCGGGGCCTGCCGGCGGGTCTCTACTGGGTGCGGCTCACGCAGGGCGGCGAGCGCGTGGTGCGCCAGGCGGTGCTGGTGCGGTGACGGGGGCGCCGGCCTCGGCGGCTAGCGTGCCTTGAGGTCGCGCACCACGCGCAGGACGCCGTCCTCGTCGCGCACCACCGGCCGCACCTGGCCGAAGCGGCCCTCGCGGCGCGAGGTCTGCACGTCGGCGCGCGACACCAGCGGGTCGTCCTCGAAGCGCAGCTCCTGGCTGCCGTCGTACCCATGCGCGGTCTCGATCACGAAGTGGATGTGCTCGGGAATGTTGCGCTGCGGGTAGGCGCCGGGCCGGATGGTGCGGATCTCGAAGCGCCCGTGCGGATCGGTGACGAGCCAGCCGTTGAGACGCGCCCACTGTGGCACGCGCGGATCGCGCCCGTAGTTTCCGGACGCGTCGGTGTGGTAGACGCCGATGTGCTTGCCGGCGAGCGGCGTGACCCCGTCGGTGGCGAACAGGCGCCCCGACACGACCATGCGCTTGCCGGGCTCGCGCGCGGGCGCGAGCCTGAGAACGGGGCCGAGTCGCACGCCCGCGGGCGGCCCGAACTCGGGAGCGGCCGAAGCGGACGCGGCGGCGGTCGCGAGGAGAAGGGCGAGCGCAAGGGGGAGGAGAGCGCGGTTCACGGCCGGGATGCTAGCGCGGGCGCCGCTCGCGCGCGTCACGGAACTGTGGATCGTGACGGGCGCGGAGTCGCCGGGGTGGACGGGGCCGTGCGGGCGCGGAGCCCGCCCGTCACTCTCTCGAGGGCACGACGCCGGCGACCGCCCAGGCACGCGCGGGAAGCGCGCGCGGTTCGTCGAGCCGATCGTCCCAGAGGTCGGCGCCCAGCCTCCGCTCGAGCGTCGCGAGGCTCTCGGGCGGAAGCGATGCCGCGTGACGGCCCGCGGGACCGACCCCGGCGAGGAAGGGCTCCCAGTAGTCGCGGAAGGAGGTGAAGGCCATCTCGATCGCGACCAGACCCTCGCGCACGTCCTCGAGTCCGCTCGCACGCCACAATGCGGCCAGCTCTCCCGCACGACCCAGCGGCATGTGGCGCTCGTCCTTGGGGTCGACCGACGGGTCGATCGCCACGGCGGCGTCCCAGAAGCGACGCAGCATCGTCATGCCTTCCGAGTAGTCCCAGACGCAGGCGACCACCAGGCCGCCGGCGCGCGTGACGCGACGCATCTCGGCCACGGCGCGTTCGCGCTCGGGGACGAAGTTGAGCACCAGCATGGCCACCGAGGCGTCGAAGGATCCGTCGTGGAACCCGAGGCTCTGCACGTCGCCGTTCTGGAAGCGCACGCGCGGGTCCGCGAACCGCGCGCGCGCGATCTCGACCGACGTGAGGTTGGGGTCCACGCCGACGATCTCGCTCGGACGCGCGGTCTCCAGCAGGGCGTCGGCCAGCGCGCCGGTCCCGCAGCCGACGTCGAGCACGCGCGCGCCGGCGGGGATCCCGGCGAATCGCACCAGCGCGTGGCCGAGCCGCCGGCTCCAGCGCCCCATGAAGGCGTCGTAGCCGCGGGTGTCGACGAAGTGACTCACGCCGGCCCCACCGGTCCGAGCCAGCGATCCAGCCACGCCAGCGACTCGGAGATCAGGTCGGGCTTGGGGACGGTGTGGCCGCGCGGATAGGTGAGGCGCTTCTTCTGGTCCTCGGGGGCGCCGAGCAGCTCGAACATCGGCTTCTGCGAGGTCTCCGCGGGGAAGAAGAAGTCGAGCTCGCCGTTGAGCATCAGCGTGGGCTGCGTCACCCGGGTGACGTAGTTCATCTGGTCCACCTCGGGCAGCGCGCGCTGGAAGCAGAAGCCCGCGACGTAGAGCACGTTGGCACGGATGCGCGGCTCGATCGCCGGCAGGATCGCGCCGAGCGCCCCGCCCCAGCTCGTGCCGAAGTAGGCGATGCGGCTCGCGTCGAGGTCCGCGCGGCTCTCGACGTAGTCGATCGTGCGTCCGAGGTCCTTGCCCCACATGATCACGTGCTCCTTGTAGAACGCGGTCGGCTCGGGGTAGTCGGAGTCGAGGCCGTCGCCGCGCTCGAAGGTGCCCTTGTAGATGGGGAGGATCAACGCGCGGCCGCTCTTGACGATGAAGTCGACGCGGCGGATCTCGGCCATGCCGTAGGTGCGGGTGTGAATCGCCAGCGAGCCGGGGAAGAGCACGACGGTCTGGAAGGGCGGCGTCCCGCGCGACGGCAGGAAGAGGTGCGCTTGCATCCGCTCGCCCCCGTAGGCCGCGGCGAGCTCGATGGTCTGCCAGCGGCCCGAAGGGCTGGGCTGTTCGGCGACGACGGCCGCCTGGAGCGGCGTGCGGTCGTAGCGGAACTGTCCGAGGAAGAAGCGGAACACGTCGTCCGAGACCGGTTGCTCGGCGCGGAAATCGCGGAACGGGATCTCGATCGCGCGACCGAGACGCTCGGCGTTGGGCTCGGGCCCGAGCGCCTGGATGCAGCGGAACCCGTTCGACGGCGAGCGGTCGAAGGCCGGCTGGGCGTAGGCGTCGACGAAGGCGTAGCCCGGATCGTTCCAGCCGCCGCCGAGGATGAAGCGCTGCGCGGTGCCCTCGACGGGATTCACCACCCACTCGCGGACGTTGCCGGCGAGGTCGTGGACGCCGAACCGGTTCACGCTCCGGGTCGTGCCCACCGGCACCGTGCCGCGGCTCGACAGGTTCGCGAGGGGCGACACCTGAGGACTCGCGAACGGGAACGCGACGCGGTTCCAGTGGAAGATCGTCGGCAGCGTCTTGCCGGCCCACGTCGCGTAGGCGGCGGCTTCGTACCAGCTCACGCCGGCGACCGGATGCTCCTCCTCGCCCGCGGGGCAGTCGCCCATCTCCCAGTGCGCGGGACCCGGCTGGCCGACCGAGTCGACGCAGCGCGCCATCGCCTCTTCCCACGACAGCTCGCCCTCGCCGTCGCGAAAGGGCTCGCGCCACAACTCCCGGCGCCGGTAGCCGCCGTCGTCGAGGAAGCGCTTGAAGTCGCGGTTGGTCACCGGGTGCCGGTCGACCAGGAACGCGGCCGTGTCCTCCAGCTCGAGATGGTCGAGGCCGGGCATGTAGAGCTCGTAGGCGCCCGCCGGCACTTCCTCCATCGCGTCGGGAATCTCGCCCGGCTTTCTCAGCCGGTAGCTCCAGGTGAGCGTGTCGCGATCGGTGGCGTTGCCGAGCGCCTTGCCGAGGTTCCACACCAGGTCGTGGGTGGTGCGATGGCCGGGCAGCTCGAGACGGAGCCGCGTCAGCCCGCGCGGATAGGGGACCGCGTCGAGCGGCGTGGCGCCGAGCGCGAGCGACTCGCCGTCCGGGTCGCCGTAGAACGTCGCGTGGACCGAGGCGCCCGGAGGGTCGGAGTGGATCGAGATGCTCTGCGAGAAGTCGGGTCGCAGGCGCTCCAGCATCGGATCGCCGGGCGCCAGCTTCTCGATCTCGCGCGCCAGCTGGAACGCCATCCACGAGTCCGGCCCTTCCTCGAGCACGAGGATGCGGTCGCAGATGCGCGACAGCTCCGGCAACCCTTCGTCGGTCACCCAGCGCCGCAAACGGGCCAGCGCGTCGCGCAGCGCTTCGGCGGTCGCGTAGCGATCGGCCGGGTCGTGCTGGAGGCAGCGCTCGAGGATGCGCTCGAGCCCGCGCGGCAGCGCCGGGTTCAGCGCGGTGGCCGGCTCGGGCTTCTCGCGCAGCATCGAGCCCAGCATCGCCACGCTGTCGTGTCCCCGGAACGGCCGCCGTCCGGTCGCCATCTCGTAGAGCACCGCGCCGAGCGCGAACACGTCCGTGCGCGCGTCGGCCTCCTGACCCGCGAGCTGCTCCGGCGCCATGTACTGGAAGGTGCCCACCAGCGCTCCCGCGGAGGTGAGCGGCTGGTGCGCCGTCGGCGCCTGGCTCTGCGACCCGGTGGCCACCGCCGACGCGGAGGGACGCGCCAGGCCGAAGTCGAGCAGCTTCACGCCCGATTGGGTCAGCATCAGGTTCGCCGGCTTGAGGTCGCGGTGGACGAGCCCCGCGCGATGCGCCTCGACCAGCGCCCCGGCGATCTGCTCGGCGAGCGGGAGCAGCCGATCGATCGGCAGCGGGCCCTGGACGAGCCGCGCCGCCAGCGTCTCGCCCTCGATCAGCTCCATCACCAGGTAGTCGACGCCCGAGTCGTGCCCCACGTCGTGGAGGGTGCAGATGTGCGGATGGTTGAGCCGGGAGAGCGTCTGCGCCTCGCGCTCGAAGCGGGCGCGCAGGTCGGGCGAGGAGAGGTGCTGGGGAAGGACCTTGACCGCCACCTCGCGGCCGAGCCGCGAGTCGCGGGCGCGGTAGACCTCACCCATGCCGCCGGCGCCGAGCGGCGCGATGATCTCGTAGGGGCCGAGCGTCTTGCCCGGCGCGAGCTGGCTCATGGGCGAACGAGTCTAGGGGAGGGGTGAGGAGTGGGCCAAGCGGGCGGGCGTGCCCAACCCTCGTCCAGCACCGCGGGCCATGCACGGGTGCCCCGGCGCGAGGGCGGCTGAGCGAAGCCCGGCGAGCGGGGCGTGCCGCCTAGGAGCCCTTCGCCGCGGTCGCGTCGGTCGGCTGGATCAAGAGCACGGAAGGGGTGTGCTCGATCTCGGTGATTCCGGCCTCGACGAGCGTGGGCAGGAGTGGGTCCTCGGGCACGAGCTCCGGGCGAATCACCACGACGCGGTCGCCGGCGAGCACGATGTCCGCACGCCACGTGACCCCCTTCCAATCCGCCGGACACGGCTCGAGATCGGTCACGGTGACCGATCGTCCCACGCTCTTCCACGCGCCGCAGATGTCGGCGACGAACGAGAGCAGGGCGTCCGTGGCGCCCTCGCCGAAGGCGCCTTCGTAGTCGGCGATGGGTTCGGATTGGGCGAGCCCACGCGCGATCGGTCCATGCGAGCGCATGAACAGCAGCTCCCCCAGCTGGGAGTGCACACCTGGGGCGCCGGTCAGGCAGGCCGCGGGCATGAGCACGCCCTGGAACCCGCGGGATCGAAACGCCGCCGTCGCCTTGACGATCATCAGGCGTTCGACGCCGAACATGCGGTCGACCGCCTCGCGCTCCTCGGGAGCGTGCCATCCGTAGCCGGTGCGGAACCCCTCGAGGATCCGCGATCCCTCGATCGGGAGCAGCGCGAGCAGGCGGCGGCCCTCGTGCTCGATCCAGCCGACCTTCGGGAAGAGGGCGCCCAGCCGCTCGAGAGTCTCACGGCCGACCTCGCGGGCGGCGAGCGGGCCGGCATCCGTCTCGATGTGCCGAACGGGGTCGCTCATGGGTCCTCCGGGGTGGCGATCGTGGATCGGCGTTCACCGGTGCGCGGGACTCTACGCCTCGGCGGAGGCGTCGTCACCGTCGTCGTTCCAGGGGCCGTGAGAGCCATCGCCGGGCATGCGCTTCGCGGGGCCCGCGCGTGTCCCGATCGTCCGGGAGGGGAACCGGCTGTTAGAATGGGCGCTCTTCCGGGAACATGGTCATCAGCAGTTCCCAGGATTCCACGGGGAGCGCAGGGCAACACCGCAGGTCCCCGTTCGCCACCTGGCCGGACGTTTCGAGGCCGACTGGAGTGCCCATGCGCCGCATCGCCGCAGTCCTCGTGATCACGTGTCTCGCTTCGATCCCCTTGGGGGCCGCACCCCTCCTCGCCCAGGAGCAGCCCGAGTGCACCACCGGGCTCTGCTCCGGGCGGCGCCCCGCGTACAACGACACCGCATGGGTGTCCTGGATCGGGCACCGCATCGCCGTCGGCACCAAGGAAGGGCAGTCGCCGAACGACTACGTGCTCACGATCTTCGACCTCGACACCGGCATCCCGCCGCTCAACACCAACTGGGATCCGAGCGCGGGGCTCATGCGCCGCTACCACGGCCCCATGGACGGCTCGGGCTTCGAGGACTGGCGGCTCGACACGCTGGGCTCGGTCTTCGGGCTCACGCTCGACAACCGCGGCAACATCTACGTCACGGCGACCTCGTGCTACTTCGGCGACGTCGTCAGCCTGCTGCCGGGCGCGACCAGCGGCAGCGTGTTCAAGGTCGACCGCACCACCGGCTTCGTGAGCGTGCTCGCGAACCTGCCGCAGCAGTCCGATCCGAACTACACGCCCGGCGCCGACCGGCCCGGGCTCGGCAACATCACGTACGACCCGATCCACGATTGCCTGTTCGTCACCGACGAGGAGGACGGGAAGATCTACCGCCTCGGCATGAACGGCGCGATCACGGCGACGTTCGACCCGATGGTGGCCGACAACGGCCAGGCCGGCTGGGCGCCGCTGGGCGAGCGCCTGTGGGGCATCCAGTGGCACGCGGACAACCACCTCTACTACAGCGTGTGGAAGACCGACATGCGCTTCAACGGCAGCGGGAACTTCAACTCCATCCGCCGGGTCGCCCTCGACGGCTCGGGGTTCTTCCTGCCGGCCTCGGACGCGCAGGTCCTCCAGGTGCCGCATCTCAGCGGCGCGAGCGCCTACTCGGACCCCGTCTCCGACATCTCCTTCAAGCCGAACGGGAACATGCTGCTGGCCGAGCACGGCATGCAGAACGAGACCTATCCGTTCGCGCACGACTCGCGGCTGCTCGAGTACCGCTGCACCCCGCCGCCCGGCGGCTGGGTGCCGAGTGGGAACACCTTCCTGGTCGGCACGTACAACATCCAGGCGAACTCGGCGGGTGGTGTGGATGCGAGCTACTACCCGTACACCGGCGGCGTCCCGGGCCGCGTTTGGGTGACCGGTGACGCGCTCCATCTGGTCACCGGCGACTACATCTACGGCGCGCAGGGCTTCCCACCCAACGGCGGTGGTCCGCCGCAGAGCTACCTCTTCGACTACGACGGCGACGTCATCAACGTCGACAAGTACCAGATCGGCGACATCGAGGTGACGTGTCCGACCGACTCGGGCTCGATCCACGGCATCAAGTTCAAGGACGAGGACTGCGACGGCGAGCGCGACAGCAACGAGGTCCCACTCGCGGGCTGGACGATCGTGCTGACCGGGCCCGGCGGCACCTACACCGCGGTCACCGACGGCGCGGGCAACTACCACTTCTGGAACCTGCCCAACGGCACCTACACGCTGTGCGAGCTGGGCCAGGTGGGCTGGACCCAAACCCAGCCCGGCGGTGGTTGCTACCCGGTCACCGTGTCGAACAACGTGACCACCGGCCTCAACTTCGGCAACTGCCAGAGCTGCCCGAATCCGACCGCCTGCGTGAAGGCGCCGCCCAACATGATGGCGTGGTGGCCCCTCGACGAGCCGAGCCCCGCGATCGCGCACGACATCTCGGGCTTCAACCCCGGCGCATGGATGGGCGGTCCGACGCCCGGTCCCGGCAAGCGCGGCGGTGCGCTCTGCTTCGGCGGCCCGACCCAGCACGTGCGCGTGAACGACAGCGGCCAGATCAACTTCGGCTCGACCGCCGACTTCTCGATCGACGCGTGGATCAAGCCGAACACGAACGGAGGCGCGCGCGTGATCCTCGACAAGCGCGTCGCCGTGGGCGCCAACTTCCGCGGTTACGCGCTCGGCCTCCAGGGCGCATCGATCGTGTTCTTCATCCAGGACGGCACGAGCAACGTCGTCACCTACACGTCGCCCGCGGTGATCGTGGGCAACCAGTGGCAGCACGTCGCGATCACGGTGAAGCGCGCCGTGAACGGGGGCACCGCGTACCTGAACGGCTCGCCGATCGGCATCTTCAACCCGATGGCCACCGGCGCGGGCAGCATCACCAACAGCTCGCCCCTCTACATCGGCCGCAATCTCGCCGGCACGGTCGGCTTCGAGGGCTGCCTCGACGACATCGAGATCTTCTGCCGCGAGCTGACCGCCACCGAGGTGATGAACCTGTGGACGCCCGGCAAGTGCCGCGAGTGGTGCTCGACTCCGCCGGTGATCGCGTTCGGTCCGTACCAGACCAGCGCGACCGCGACCTTCACGATCTGCAACAGCAACTGGTCGACGCCTTCGATGACCTACCAGTGGTCGCTCGCCGGCCTGCCCGCGGGCTCGTGCAGCGTCAACGGCCCGACGGTGTACTCGCCGTCGAGCGGCACCCTGGTGGTTCCGGCGGGCGGCTGCCAGACCGTGTCGGTGACGATCACGCGGCCGCCGTGGCTCACGCCCGGCAACACCGGCTGCTACACGTTCAACGTGACCAACCAGATCACGCACGAGTGCTTCAACTGCACCGGTGTCGTGAAGGCGAACTCGAAGATCTGGGGCGACGTGCTGAGCGACCCGGTGGTGATCTCCACCAACGCCACCGGTACCGCGCAGTTCACGCTGCACAACGACGATCCGCCCGGGACGATCAGCGAGGTGACCTTCCGCGTCGAGGGCACGTACGGCGACGACTACCCCGGCGCGAACCCGGAGCTGCGCCTGAACGGTCTGCCTCCGGGCGAGCCGTGGATCGCCACCCGCATCATCCCCGGCGGCGGCGGCGTCGTGATCGGCGTGCCGATCGAGTGGGGTGGGCCGTGCACGCGCACCTACATCCCCGACGCGTTCGTGAAGATCTCGATCGAAGGCGGCGTCGGCATGCCGCCCGAGGACGTGGCTTCCGCGCGGATCCAGATCGTCGACGAGCACTCGGCCGACGTCGAGCCGCTGACGCCGATCATCGAGGCCGTGAACGCCTGGCCCAACCCGACGCTGCGCGACCTGCACGTCCAGCTGACGGTGGCGCGCAAGAGCCAGGTCGAGGCCGGGGTCTACGACCTCGCCGGACGCCGCGTGCGTGCGCTGGTCCACGGCACGCTGGCCGCGGGCACGCACGACCTCACCTGGGACGGTCGTGACGAGGGCGGCATTCCCACGCGCGCGGGGCTGTACTTCGTCCGGATGCGCGCGGACGATCGTACGTACGGAACCAAGGTGGTGAAGCTGCATTGACCGCGGGCCGCACCCGCGAGAAGGATGGTGCCCGGCCCGCAAGGGCTGGGCACTTTCCGTTGGGAGGAGTCGCGATGGCCACTCAGGAACACGTCCCGCCGATCGATCTGACGACATTGTGCAGCCAGGCGGGTGGTCTCGTGGCCACCCGGGTCGCGGTGGCCGAAGCGGACGGCGACGCCTCGGACGCATGGGGAGGGCTCACCGACCGGGTGCTCGCGGGCGACGAGCTGTGGCGGCTGCGCAGCCCGGAAGAGCGTTGGCGCAACCTCTGCGGCACGGAGTTCCTCGCGCTGGTGCGTCAGGGCCTGGTGGTTCGGACGCGGCTCACGAGGATGAACTGATGAGACGCCGGCGCGCGCCCGACATCGTCTGGCACCGAGGCCCGCGGACGCCGTGCGTCGTCGTCCTGCTGGTGTGGGTGGTTGCGGGAGGGTGCGCGGCGAATGCCCAGCGCCTCGAGACGGGTGGCGATCGCCGCGCCGCGCCGACATCGGCGGTCCCCGCCTATCCCGCGCATTGGTGGGCGCCGGTGTCCAAGGAGGGCGCCCCCGCGTGGGAGATCCTGCCGCAGGAGGCCGGGCGCGGCGAGGTGATCCTCTCCAAGCGCCACGAGCTGGGGTTGCTCTCCAACTTCGCGCCCACGCCGTTCACGTTTCGGGGCCGCCGCTACGCGAGCCTCGAGGGGTTCTGGCAGATGATGCTCTACCCGGAGAGCGCGAACGATCCGCGCGCGACCCGTGCCGGTCTGGAGTGGAAGTACACGCGCGACCAGGTGGCGCAGATGGCGAGCTTCGAAGCCAAGAGCGCGGGCCAGCTCGCGGAGAACAACATGAAGGCGATGGGGATCGACTGGGTGAGCTTCGAGGGCCGGCGCTTCCCCTATCGATCCAAGAAGCCGGGCGAGCACTACCGGCTGATCGTCGCGGCCACGCGCGAGAAGGTGCGACAGAACCCGGAGGTCCGGCGCGTGCTGCTCGCCACGGGTGACCTGGTGCTCCGGCCCGACCATCATCAGGAGCCGGACGCGCCGCCCGAGTGGCGCTACTTCGAGATCCTCACCCGGATCCGTGAGGAGGCGAGGGGCAAGAAGCCCTAGCCCTTCGCCGCGGGCGAGGCACTAGGCCGGCGGGTTCTCCTCCGGCTCCGGCTCCGAGTCCACACCGCCCTCGGCCTCGGGATCCTGGTTCGGATCGCCCGGCATGTCTTCGAGGATGTCATCGGGCTTGGATTCGTTCCCGCGGTTCTCCCGGCGCGCCTGCCTGGCCTGGCGCTTCGCCATCGCTCGGGCCGCCCGGGCCTGCTCCTTCTGACGCTTCAGATACGTCGGTGCTCCACGACCAGCCATTGTCGCCCCCTGCTGTTCGGGTCCTTCCACTCGCACCCGACCCAAACAGGGTGCCGCTCAGTTCCGCTCGCCTGAGCTCGCCTCGGGCCGGATGGCGAGCGCGGAAGCGCGATCGTGCCGGCGAGGTCCTGTCGCGACCATACATGACCCGCGCGATGAACGCGAAGCGTGACGCGAGTCTTTCGACGTTGCCAGCGTCCTCGAGCGAGAATCCGCTAACCTGCGGCGTCCGATCGAGGACTCCCTCGAGCGCTTCGATCGACTCCCGACCCCGAGACGACGCCATGAACCGAGCGCCCATTCCGCCCGAGTGGTTGTGGGGCTGGGATCCCACTCCCGGCATCGTCTCGGTGTGGGCCGACGCCTCGGGGCTCGCGACCGTGTGGCGCCGCCGGCCGGGCGCGGACGCCGTGATGCGCGAGCCGTGTCGCTTCCGGCCCTGGCTCGTGCTCGATCGGCTCGACGATCTCGCCCACCTCGGGCGCGGCCTGGCGCCCGAGGGCGATGCCGCGGCGGCGGTGACGTACCGGGAGCTGGAAGGCCCGGGACGGCTGCGCTTCCTGGTCAGCGCCGCGGACGGCCGCGCGCTGGCGCACGCCGTGTTGAAGGGAGCGTCGCGCCGCTTGCGCGCGTCCCTCGGGCACCTGCGCGATCTCGGCAAGGCGTCGGTGCTGTCGCTCCCGCCGGAGGAGCAGTACCTGGTCGCGACCGGCAGGACCTACTTCCGCGACCTGGCGTTCGACCAGCTGCGGCGGCTGCAGTTCGATCTCGAGACCACGGGGCTCGATCCCGAGCGCAGCCGGATCTTCCTGATCGCGGTGCGCCATCCCTCGGGGCGCGAGGAGGTGCTCGAGACGAAGGCGGCGGGAGACGCGGGAGAGGCGGACCTGATCCGGCAGCTGGTGGCGACGGTGAGCGCCTCCGATCCCGACGTCATCGAGAACCACAACCTGCACGGCTTCGACCTTCCGTTCCTCGAGCGGCGCGCGCGGATGCTGGGCGTTCCGCTCGGGCTGGGGCGCATTCCCGCCCTCGGCGTGCGCACGCGGCAGGCGCGCCGGGATCAGATGCGCGTCGTCTTGCCGGGGCGCGAGTGCATCGACACGCTCGACGCGGTGCGTCGCTACGATTTCGCGATCCGCGAGCTGCCCGGCCACGGCCTCAAGGCGGTGGCGCAGCACTTCGGCATCGCCCCGCCGCAGCGCGAGATGATTCGCGGCGACCGGATCTGGGAGACGTACCGGACCGATCCGGAGCGCGTGCGCCGCTACGCCACCGCGGACGTGGTCGAGGTGGCGGCGCTGGCGCGCATGCTCGGCGGCGCCGCCTACGCGCTCGCCCAGCTGGCGCCGCGACGCTACGAGCGGCTGGCCGACGCCGGCGCCGCCACCGGCGTCATCGACCCGCTGCTGGTGCGCACCTACCTGCGCGCCGGCCACGCGCTCCCCGCGCACGAGCCCGGCGACGGGACCACGCACCTGGGCGCCGCCCTGCACCTGTTCGCGACCGGCGTCGCCGAGCGCGTCGTGAAGGCGGACGTCGCGAGCCTCTATCCGTCGCTGATGCGCGCGTACCGGATCGGGCCCGCCCGCGATCGGCTCGGCGCGCTGCTCGCGATGGTCGACGGCCTGGTCGAGCGCCGCCTGGCGGCCAAGGCGGCGGCACGGACCGCGCCGCCGGGCTCGGCCGAGCGGTTCACGCACGAGGCCACCTCGGCGGCGATGAAGCTGGTGGTCAACACCGCCTACGGATATCTCGCCGCCGGCGGCGATCTCACCCGGTTCGCCGACGTCCACGCGGCCAACGAGGTGACCCGGCGCGGTCGCGAGACGCTCGATCTCCTGTGCCGCGAGTTCGAGGCGCGCGGGGTGACGCGGCTGCAGGCGGACACCGACGGCATCTACTTCGCGGTCCCCGCGGGGTGGACCGAGGCCGACGAGCGCCGCGTCGTTGCGGAGGTCGGAGCGCTCCTGCCTCCGCTCGTGCAGCTCGAGTTCGAGGGGCGCTACGCGGCGATGCTCTCGCACGAGCCCAAGAACTACGCGCTGCTCGGCTACGACGGGCGGCTGCTCCTGCGCGGCGTGGCGTTTCGCTCGAGCCGGGCCGCGCCGTTCGCGATGCGGTTCCTGCGGCGGGCGGTCGAGCGGCTGCTGCCGGGGGATGTCGTGGGCGTGCGGATGGCGTACGTCGAGACGGTGGACGCGCTGAGGCGGCGCGCGTACGCGACGCACGAGGTCGCGTCCCGCGTGCGCCTCACCAAGACGCCGGAGCAGTACCGCGCCTCGCGAGACACCCGCCGCGAGCTGGCCTACGAGGCGATGCTGTCGGCGGGGAGGCAGGAGTGGCGGCGCGGGGACCGGGTCCGCGTGTACCGGGCCCGGAACGGGCGAGCCGGCTGGGTGAGCGACGCGTCCGCGCGAGGCGACGACGTCGCGGATCCGCGGGACTACGACGTCGAGCACTACGTCCGCGTGCTCAAGGACCACTACGCCGTGCGGCTCACGCGCGCCTTCGCCGCCGCCGATTTCGCCGCGCTGTTCGCCGACCCGGATCAGTCGTCGCTGTTCCCGACCGCGTTCGAGGAGATCCGACCGGTGCTCGAGACCGTCGGCGCACGACCGGCGGTCTCCCAGGGATGATGGAGGGCTAGGAGCATGTCGACTGGAACCGCCCAGGGCCGTCGCCTCATCGGAGTCATGATTCTCGTGCTGGCGCCCGCGTGTCAGCCGTCGGGGAGACCGCCAGACGAATCGCCCACCACGACTCCGCCTCCCGCCGTCTCCGATTCCGCGGCCATCCAGTCGGACGTCTCGAGCGCGATGGACGTCGTCCGCGCCTACTATCGGGCCATCGATGAACGCCGATATGCGGACGCCTATCGGCTCTGGGGCTCCAACGGAGCCGCGAGTCGCCAGACCTTCGACGCGTTCCGAGCGGGGTTCTCGGAGACGGAGGCCGTGGAGGTGACGTTCGGAACCCCTGGCCCGATCGAGGGTGCGGCCGGGTCACGCTATGTCGATCTCCCAGTTCAGATCTCCGCGAGGCTGCGAAGCGGAGCCACGCAGGAGTTCACCGGGACGTACACGCTGCGCAGGGCGGTCGTGGACGGCGCGACACCGGAACAGCGCGCATGGCACTTCGACTCGGCGAGGCTGCGACAGACCAAGTGACCGGGGACCAAGGACAGGGGCGCGACTAACGCCCGATGCCGAGCTCCCGCGCGTCGATCTGGTAGATGTCGCCGAGCCCGTTGCCGGGCTGGCGGAGACGCCGGAGCAGGGCGGCTTCGTCCATGCGCACGGACGGTGGCGCCAGGCTCCTCGTGCTCGTCCAGTAGAAGGTGCGCCCGTCGAACGAGACGTGCGGCGAGAGCTCGTTGCCGCTCGAGTTGATCCGGTCTCCGAGATTCACGGGCCGGCTCCACGCGCCGTCCCGCTGGGACGACAGCCACAGGTCGAACCCGCCGCGGCTCTCGGGCCGGCCGCCACCCATGAACACGAGGTAGCTCTGATCGGGCGCGATCCAGGGCTCGAACTCGTTGAACGGGGTGTTGAGGCTGTCGCCGAGGTTCTCGGCGGCGGCGTACGCGCCGTCCGAGGCGCGGCGGCACCGCCACAGATCCGTCCGCCCCTTGCCGCCCTCGCGATCCGAGCCGAAGTACAGCGTGCCGTCCGATGCGAGCGTGGGGAACCACTCGTTGCCGGGACCGTTCACCGGCTCCGGCAGGTGGCGTGGCGTGCCCCAGGCCTCGCGGGGTCCCGCACGCTCGACCATCCAGATGTCGAGATCGTTCCGCGGAGGCGCGTCGGGCTTCGGCTCCACGGGGCGGTTCGAGATGAAGTACAGCTGCCGTCCATCGGGCGTGATGAACGGGTCCGCGTCGCTGTAGCGGCCGGAGAACGCCGCCACGCGCGGTGACCCCCAACCGCGCGGGCCGCGACTCGAGACGACGATGGTCCAGAAATCGAAGCTCGGCGTGCTCTTCAGGAAGTAGAGCTCGGAGCCGTCGGGAGTGAACGCGGGGTGGGAATCGTAGTCGCCGGTCGAGACGACTCCGGGCGCGAGCAGCGCGGGCTCCACGGTGGACGCCGGCGCGCCGCTGGAGCGATCGGCGAGGCACATCAGGAGCAGCAGGAGGGGCGCGGCGGCCGATCGAAACGCATCCATGTCCGCAGCCTCGATCAGGACGGGACGCCACATCCACGGGCAGGCGCCCACCGCCGGAAAACATCGGACGGCCGTGTGCGCCGCGTGCCGGGCTCCAGGGTCGGAGCGCGCTCCTGGTTCGAGTGGTAGCTTGGGCGTCATGAACTTTCCCGAACTCGGCCTGAGTGCCGCACTGGTCGCTGCGCTGGGCAAGCAGCAGATCACCGAGCCGACGCCCATCCAGGTCGTGGCGCTGCCGGTGCTGCTGGCCGGCAAGGACGCGTACCTCAACGCCGAGACCGGGACCGGCAAGACGCTCGCGTTCCTGCTTCCCATCTTCTGTCGGATCGACGCCGCGCAGCCGGGGCCGCAGTTCGTGATCGTCGCGCCCACCCACGAGCTGGCGATCCAGATCCAGCGCCAGTGCACCGACCTCGCTCAGAACGCGGGCTCGCCGATTCGCACGCTGCTGCTGATCGGCGGCACCGCGATGGATCGTCAGATCGAGAAGCTCAAGAAGAAGCCGCACATCGTGGTCGGCTCGCCGGGCCGTGTCCTCGAGCTGATCGACCACGGCAAGCTGAAGGTGAAGGGCGTCCGGGGAGTGGTGGTCGACGAGGCGGACCGCCTCCTGCTGGAGGAGAGCCTGGGCGCCGTCCAGGGGATCATCGATGCGGCGCCTGCGGGGCGGCAGCTGGTCTTCGCGTCGGCCACGGAAACACCGGAGAGCGCCAAGGTGCTCACGACGCTCGCGCCCGACCTGGTCCGGTTGCGAGCCGGGGCCGCGGCGGTCAACGAGAACATCGAGCATCTCTACGTGGTCTGCGAGGAGCGCGACAAGCCCGCGGTGCTGAGGAAGCTCCTGGCGGCACTCGAGCCGGAGCGCGCGCTGGTCTTCGTGCACCGCAACGAAATGGCCAGCACCCTCACCGCGAAGCTGGCCCATCACCACGTCCCGGTCGCCGAGCTCCATGCCGCCGGCGAGAAGCGCGAGCGGAAGCAGGCGATGGACGACTTTCGCAGCGCCCGGGTGCGCGTGCTCGTCGCCTCCGACGTGGCCGCGCGCGGGCTGGACATCGCGGGCGTGACGCACATCTTCAACCTCGACGTCCCGTCGCAGGCCCAGGCCTATCTGCATCGGGTCGGCCGCACCGCCCGGGCGGGCGCGAAGGGGCAGGCCGTCACGTTGATGACCGCGGGCGAGGTGCGGCTGGTGCGCCGCTACGAGGCCGAGCTGGGCATCGTCCTCCACCCCGTGCGCCTGCGGGAGGGGCGGCTGCTGGCTGCGGACGCGCGCGAGCCGAGCGCGCGGATCGATCAGCCTCGGGGCGGGGCCACGAAGCGCAGGTAGACCTCCTCGACCTTCTGTCGCGCCCGCGGGGCCTTGCGCAGGTACTTGAGCGCCGAGGTCATGCTGGGGTCGACGAGGAAGCATCGGATCGGCACGTCGCGCGCCAGGCCCTCCCAGCCGAAGCGATCGACCATCTGCTGGAGCATCATCTCGAGCGTGACGCCGTGCAGCGGGTTGTTGCGCTGGGGCGGGGTCATCGCGTCACCCGACGACTCACGTCGGCGACCCACGCCGCCGCGCAGGCTCGCACGATGTCCCCGGCCGGCTCGATCGACCGGATCGCGGCGACGCTCTTGCCCGCCTGCCAGTAGTCCGGCCGCCCGGCGGGGGCGAGCGAGTCGCGCTTGAGCCGCACCCCCGAGCGCACCGCGTACCAGGACCGCATCCAGTGCTTCCGCCTGCGGCCGCGGAGCATCCAGCGCTCGAACCGGCCCGCCCGGGTTCCCACCCGGCGGACGTGGGGCGTGTTGAGCACCGCCACCGGCAGGCCGGTGAGGCGCTCGGTCAGCACGACGTCGCTCTCGCTCGAGTCGACCAGGGCCTGCTTGTAGGCGTCGCTGGCGTGACACTCGCGCGTCGCGATGAAGCGCGTCCCCATCTGCACACCGGCGTAGCCGAGCCGCAGCATCGCGACGAAGCCCGCCGGGTCGCCGACGCCGCCCGCGGCCACGACGGGGAGGCCGAACGGGCGCAGCTCCTCGAGCAGAGCCGCGGGATCGCGCGGCCCCGCGTGTCCGCCCGCGCGGGCGTTGACGGCGATCAGCCCGTCGACGCCGCCGTCCGCGCCGCGCGCCGCCCACTTCGCCTCGGTGACGTCGTGGTAGACGACGCCGCCCGCCGCGTGCGCGAGGTCCGCGACCCAGCGCGGATTGCCGAGCGAGGTGACGAAGAACCGCACGCCTTCCTCGATCGCCTCGTGCACCCAGCGCCGCATCTTGTCCATGTAGGCGCGCGACGACTTCTCGATCAGAGCGTTCATGCCGATGGGACGCGACGTGAGGCCGCGGATCAGGCGCAACCCCGCACGGAACTCGTGCCCATGAACGAACGTGAGCGAGAGCGGCTGCACGATGCCGATGCCGCCGGCCTCCGAGACCGCGGCCACCAGCTCGGGGTTGCTGCACGGATACATCGCCCCGCAGATCAGCGGCACCGGGATGCCGGCGTGGCGGGTGAGCGGCGTCTCGAGCGGGTCGCCGCTCATGCCGGCGGAGGGACCGGGCCGAGTCGCCAGCGCACGGTGACGCGCGACACCGGCTCGTTGCCGGCGTCGCGGATCTCCGCGTGCACGTCGAAGTCCGTGTTCTCCCGCACCTCGGGAACCGTCACCGCGCAGTCGACCGAGAGCGTGCCGCGCGCCTTCTTGAGGTACTGGGCATCGATGCCGAGCACGATCCCGCGCACGCCCGCCGGCAGCCCGGTGGTCATGGCGAGCCCGCTCGCCAGCTCGCCGAGGTTCACCATCGCCACCGCGTGGATCGAGTCGAGGTGATTGCGCACGGCGCGCCGGTCCGCGAGCTCGAGTTGCACGCGCCCCGGCTCGAGCCTGCGCACCCGCGCGCCGAGCGCGCCGCTGTACGGCACCATGCGGCCGAACACGAACATGAAGAGCGACGGGCCGAAGGGGAGCCGCGACAGCGAGCGCCACAGCGAGAGCACGCGTGCGCCGGGTGAGGTCGGTGAGGGCATGAGCCGCACACTGCACGCGGGAGAGGCGGCTCGCAAGCCGGCGCGGGCATGGCGACGGGCAGCCCGAATGCTGTGGACGGATCCGCGTGACCTTGAGACTCTCGCCCTCGTGATGCGAACTCGACGAATCGGAATCTTCGTGGCCCTCGTCTCGAGCGTCGCGGCCGTTCCCTCGGGGATCGCCGGCAACTCCCGCCCGGCTCCTTGGGACAGTGATGGCGCCATCGCCATGTTCGATGCCTCGACGCCCGCCCACTCGGCCGGCCTCACACCCGTCTGGGTGATTGCGCTGAGAGATAGCGGCCATCGCATCGAGGTTGTTCGGAATCGCTTCAGCGAGCCGGGCTTCGGAGAGTTCCCCGTCGATAGTGTTTGGCTGAGACGCTTCGAGACCCATGTCGAGCCGGTGGGTTGGATGGCCAAAGAGGCATTTGTTCTCGTCGGCAGCAACGGGGAGCCCGACTCCGGCACGCTCCAGTGGGTGACCCCGGGGCCAGATGAGGCGGAACCCCTGCACGTCGGCACGCATCCTCCGATCCCGCTCGATGGGTGTCGGTACTGTCTCTCCGGCAATGGAAAATGCCTCCTCGTCCTGCGGGCGATGCCGCACAGCGTGAACATTCGCGGCGAGACCGGAACCTTCGGGTTGCTCGATTACTTCGACGTCTCGCAGCCCAAGCGGCCGCGTCGCCTTGGGCCGCCCCTGGAGGCGGAGGGCTCGCTCGACAACGGAGTCGTCTCGGACGACGGGTCGACGGTAGCGGTCACGATCCTTCCGTCCTTCCCCAGCAATCACACGAAAGTCGTCGTCCTCGAACGCGTGGGGAAAGGATTGTCGGCAGCCCGAGTGGTCAGTCCCGCCACGACGGCAAGTGGTCTGCAGTTCGAGGGGCGATTCCTGTTCGTGGGAATGCAACGGTCGCCCTTGCCGTTGTCCTACGCGTTTGCGACCACGGATACGATCGCCCTCTACGATCTCCGGAAGTGACCGGCGCCGAGGTTGGCTGGCGGTAGGAGGCGGCGTCGCGTGAGTGTCCAGCCGCTCTAGGACCGTCCCCGGTCGGCCTGCGCGCTGGCCTCGTCCTCGGCCGCCGGGCCGCGGGTCGCTCGGTCGATCTGTCGGATGGCGCCCATGTGGTAGGCGAGATGGGCGACGCTGCCCGCCATCCAGCCGGCCTCGACCTCGCTCACCTCTCGTGGCGAGCGGAGGGTCTCCGCCCACCCAGCGGCTTCGCGACGAAGCTCGTCGCGTCGCTGTTGCCACTCCGCGTCCGACACGACGTTCTTCCGCCAACTGGCCGTCCAGTCCATGTCCGGCCACGGAGGTGGTGACCCGTGTGCCCACCGGTTGAGCAAGGAGAGTCCGTAGCGGAGGTGTTCGACGTGCGCCGCGATCGAGGGGCCGCCGTGCGTCGCCGAGGCCGCGGCCGCGGAGATCCGATCGAGCGACGCGAGCAGGCCGAGGTCTCCCTGATTCAGCACGTAGGTACGCTCGCTGGGATCGGGGGAGCCGTCGACGAGCTCGCCGAAGAGGGTTCGCAGAAGCGTGGCGAAGGGCGCTGTATTCATGGCTCGCGGTTCCGTGGTGGCGAGTGTCGAGAGGACGACCGAGCGACGCCGTCCAGGACGACGTGCGCAACACGCGGTTCACGCTACCCCTGACGGCCCCTGCTTTCCACGTGCCGTCGGACCGTTCTCCTGGGGCCCGATGCGCTCCAGGATGGTTGGCCTTGCCACCGGACGACCCGCCGCGTCGCCGCGCGTGAGTCGAAGCCACATCCAGGGCAGCAGGTGGCGCCGGGCCCATGCGCCTTGCTCCTGGAGTCGCTGCCAGGAATGCAGCGCCGGCAGGGCCGGCAGCGGCTCGCGCCACGCGCCATTCGAACCCGGCAGCCCGAGCGCCTCGGCGAGGGCGGCGGCGATGCGAGCGTGTCCGGCGGCGTTGGCGTGGAGGCGATCGTCGCTCCAGAGCCGGGCATCGGTCGCGATCGGGTGCGCCGCGAAATCCACCCAACGCGCGCCGGTCTCGGCACACACCTGGCGCACGCCTGCGTTCAACGCCCGGATGCGTGGCGCGATCAGTCGCGCGAGCGGCAACAGGGGAGTCAGGTCGGGGAGCGTGAACGTCAGGACGACCGCGCCATTCGAGGCGCACGCCTGCTGCACGTGACGCAGGTCGGCCAGCACACTCCGAAGATCGAACCGGGGGCGAATGACGTCGTTGGTCCCGGAGAAGCACGTCACCAGGTCGGGCGCGAGCGCCAGTGCGGGGGCGAGCTGCTGCTCTCGGATCTCTCGCGTGGTGAGGCCACGCACGCCGAAGTTCGCGTACTCGAGGGTCCCCTGCTCCGCGATGCGCTCCGCGAGGCGCCGCGACCAGCCGCGCCAGCCACCGTTCGGAGCCGGATCCTCGATGCCTTCGGTCGAGCTGTCGCCGATCGCGACGTACCGGAGGAACGTGGGGGGACGCGAGGGGAGCGGCTCGGGAACCATCGATGGGTCGATCGGCATCGGCCCATCTTGCGTCCTGAGTCCTCCGAGCCAAAGCGCGGAGCCGCACGAAGAAGGGTCGGAGGGTGCGGCCGGCCGGTGCTCTCCCGCCAGGGCGGCGGCTCCCCGGACGCAGGATCCCGACCTCCCGGCGTCAAGCTCTCGGGCGCAACGGTCGATAGTCACCGAGGCCGCGGGCGCCCACCCCGGTTTCCGAGTCGACGCAGGACCCGGTGGGCCCGCTCAACCAGGGAGGGCTGGATGCGAACGTTCCTCGTGCTGCTCGGCGTTCTCGCCGTCTCGCTGTCGGGGTGTGCTGCGAAGCAAGGGAAATGGGATGCCGAATCCGCGCAGTACGCGGCTTACGCAACCCAGATTCCGCTCTATCCCGGGACCAAGATCACCGAGTCGATGGGCTCCGAGAGCTGGGGAGACGAGCCCGACTCCTATGCGTACGGCATGACGTGGTGGTGCGAGACCAAGGCGACCCGGGAGCAGCTGGTGGCGTGGTACGAGGCGAGGCTTCCAAACGCCAAGCGGGCGACCCCTCTCGGCGATGGATCGATCGAGCTCACGGTCGTTCCGACCGGCGCCAAGCCGGGCGAGGACATGGGCGTGCTCATCGGCGAGGACGGCAAGTATCGAGTGTTCGAATCGCGGAAGCAGAAGGAGATCCACCGCGCGTCGTAGCGCCCCCGCGCCCGCCGGGCTCCGTCGCGGTACACTGCCGGCGCGTGACGAGAATCGATGCGTCGCGCGGACCGCGGACGGGGAGGCTGCCATGAGATCGAGCGTGAAGGCGAAGGACGGCGCGCGCACCACCAGCATCGTGCGCATGCGGTGAGGGGAGACGCGTTCAGGCGCGCGTCGCGAGTCCTCCTCGGCGCGATCGTGCTGGCTTCGAGTCCCACGATCGCGCCGGCATCCATCACGGAAGACGATCCGTCCTGGCGCCTCGAATCCTCGTCCGACGGGATCGCCCTCTACCGGGGCGCGATGCCCGGCACCACGGTGATTCCGATCAAGGCCATCATGACCATTCCCGGCACGATCGAGGACGTCTCGCTGGTGCTCGAGGACATCCCGCGGCGTTCGGAGTGGGTCGGCAACCGCACCCGGAGCACGCTGCTCGAGCGCACCAGCGACTACGACCAGGCGGAGTACCTGCGCGTGAACCTGCCGTGGCCCGTCATGGACCGAAGCGCGCTGTTCCGCGCCCGCATCACCGTGAGCGACGATCGTGCGCGCGTGGCGATCACCGCGCAATCCATCGATTCCCATCCGGCGGACACGTTGGCGAGGCTGGTGCGCGCACGGTTCCACGCGAGCACGTTCCAGATGACGCAGAGGCTCCACGACGTCGAGGTGACGACGATCGTCTGCGTCGATCCCGGCGGCTCGATTCCGAAGTGGCTGGTGAATCACTTCACCAAGCGGGTCGCGCGCTCGACCTTGGTGGGGCTCCGGCGTCAGGTGAGCCGGAAGCTCTACGCGCATTCCGAATGGGAGGCGATGCATCGGCGCCTCGTCGGATACGCGGCCTACCGCAGGCGGCAAGCGCTCGCGCCCGCGGGAGGAGCGCCATGAGGAGGCTCGTGCGAGTCGGGCACGCGGGCGCCGCGGGCGGCCCGATGCGGCGTGTGAGGGAAGGACACTCCCGGCCATGAGTCGCCTGCCCTTCACGCTCGAAGCCACGGCGCCGGACTCGCGCGCGCGCGCCGGGCGCTTTCGCACCCGGCACAACGAGGTGCTGACGCCCACGTTCATGCCGGTCGGGACCCACGCGTCGGTCCGGACCCAGCGCCGCGAGGATCTGCTCGAGTGCGACGCCCAGGTGTTGCTCGCCAACACCTATCACCTGCTGCTGCGGCCCGGCGTCGAGATCTTCGAGAAGTTCGGAGGCATCCACGGGTTCATGAACTGGCCCCGTTCGGTGCTGACCGACTCGGGCGGCTTCCAGATCTTCTCGCTGCCCGGGAGTCGGACGATGAGCGAGGACGGCGCCGAGTTCCGCAGCTACGTGGACCAGACCACGATCGTCCTGAGCCCCGAGCGCAGCATCGCCACGCAGAAGGTCATCGGCTCCGACATCATGATGGCGCTCGATCAGTGCGTGCCCTCCACCGTCGAGCACGGCGTCGCCCGCGCGGCCATGGAGCTGACCCATCGCTGGGCCCGGCGCAGCCTGGAGGCCCGCGGCGACTCGGAGCAGGCGTTGTTCGGCATCGTGCAGGGCGCTTGCTACGACGATCTGCGCATCGAGAGTGCGCGCGCGATCACCCAGATGCCGTTCGAGGGGTTTGCCATCGGCGGGCTCGCCGTGGGGGAGAGCATCGGCCAGCGCGACGACTGCACCGCGGTGGTCACCGAGCATCTACCGCACGATCGCCCCCGATACCTGATGGGCGTGGGCACGCCTCGCGACCTCCTCGAGGCCGTGCACCGCGGCGTCGACATGTTCGATTGCATCCTGCCCACGTCGCTGGCCAAGCAGGGCGTCGTGTTCACCAGCATCGGCCGGCGATCCCTGAAGCGCGCGGCCTACTGGGACCGAGAGGGTCCCCTGGACCCGTCGTGCACCTGCTACACCTGCCGGACGTATGCGATCGCCTACCTCGTGCACCTCCGGCGCACGTGGGACACGCAGGGCTGGCAGTTGCTCGCGCTGCACAACCTGCACTTCTACATGCATCTCATGCGCAGCATGCGCGCCCACGTCGTGGCGGGCACCTGGACGGAGTTCTACCGGACGCAGCGCGAAGTGCTCGATGCGCGGGACAGCTATGGCCACAAGGTGGTGCGCGTCACCAAGGCCGAGCGGCTGGCGAACGCCATGCGTCGCGGGCGCTACGAGATCGTGCTGAACGACGGCGTCGCGCGCATGCGGGACACGGTCTCGGGTGAAACGATGCACTCGGTGAACGACCCGGCCGAGGAGGCCCGCTCGCTCTACGTGGAGCAGTCGCGATTGGTCGAGCGCCTCGAGGAGTCCGACGCGCCCCCGCTGGTCGTGTGGGACGTCGGGCTCGGCGCGGCCACCAACGCGATGGCGACCATCCACGCCGTCGAGGCCATGGATCCGGAGCGGCGCAAGCGCCGGCTCGTGCTGGTGAGCTTCGAGAACGACCTGGACTCGCTGCGGCTGGCGCTGCGTCACCCGCTGTGGTTTCGGCACCTCCACCATGCGGCGCCGCACGCGCTGCTGGCGAAGAACCAATGGCTGAGCGCCTCGGGTGCGGTCGATTGGTTGTTGATGTCGGGCGACTTCGCCGCGCGGAAGTTCGACGCGCCGGCGCCGGACATCATCTTCTTCGACCCCTTCTCGTTCAAGACCGACAGCGACCTATGGACGCTGGCGGCGTTCCGCGAGCTGGCGGACCTCTGCCGGCACAAGCACACCGAGCTCTTCACCTACACGTATTCCACCCAGGTGCGGGCCGCCATGCTGGCGGCCGGCTTCCACGTGGCGAAGGGCCGCGCGACCGGACCGAAAGTGGAGACCACGATCGGTCTCTCGCCGCTGGCCGCGGAGCGTCACGGGCACGAGCTGCTCGGCGCCGAGTGGCTGAGCCGATGGCAGCGCAGCGACGCGCAGGTGCCGCTGGGCGCCTCGGGCGACGACGCGTGGCGAACGGCGGTCGAGGAGCACCCGCAGTTCCGCTCGGACGTCAGCGCTGCGAAGGAGTCACGCGCAGGTTCGCGAAGTAGCCATCCGTGAAGGTGTGGGACCAGAGCGCGATCGCGCCGGGGGCGTCGCCGAGCTTGAGGTCGTTCACGATCAGCGTGGGCTGGGTCGCGCCGTTCACGAAGAGGCGCGCCCTGGATCCGGCCACCTCGACGACGAGGTGGATCCACACGCCGGCTTCCATGTCGGCGTAGGTCTCGTAGCTGCCCGGCGATTCCTCACGCAGTCGCTGCCAGGGGAACGCGGGGCTCGAGGTGTACTGGACCGAATGATTGCGCCGCAGCTGATCGTCGGCGCGCGCATTGGTGGGGCGGACGTAGAAGCACTCGAAGGAATCCGGCCGAGCCCGCACCCGGAAGGCCACGCCGATGAACCCTCGCGCGTTGGGCACCTGCGGGATGGGCGACCCGGCGACGTCGAGCTCGATCGTGCCGTCCTGGAAATCGCTGTTCGGGACGATCGCCAGCATCGAGTCGTCGTCGGCCTCGTGGCCGATGCGCGACTGCAGGTGAAGGGCGCGTTGGCCCCGATAGACGACGGACTCGGCGCGGGCGCCCACCAGCGTGAGGTCCCGGATGCGGCCGAGCTCGAGTGCGCGACCCTCTCCGAGGGCCGGCGGCGGTGTTGCGGCGATCACCCACAGGAAGGCAGCGAGAAGCGCTCTCATGGTCCGATCGTGGACCGTCGGAGGCTTCGAGGACACGGGATCGGGACCAGCGCACACGTGGGCACGCCCGCCGCGGAGGTTCGGGTTCCCGAGCGCCGCCCCGCACCTTCGTTGCGGGGCAAGCCCTCGATCGCTTTGAGCTGCGTCGTGAGCGGTTCGACGGCTCCGTGTACCGGCGCACGAGCCTGTTCGGCGCTGTCGAGGTGGTGCCGCGCTAACGACTCTTGGACTTCCCTTTCGGTCCGATCTGCGGCACATCGATCCCGAGCGCGGTCGCCAGGTCGATCTGGTGCTCCTGCTCCTGCACCAGAATCTCCCGGATGTCCTCCGCCAGCGCGAATTCTTCGAGGGCTTCGGCCTGACGCACGCGCTCGCGATAGTTCCGCACCGTCTCGGTCTCGTTCTCGAGATCGAAGCGAAGCATGGCCTTGGCGTCCTTGGCGGTCTTCACGATCTTGGGAGTGACCGTCGGCGTTCCGCCGAGATAGTCGATCTGCTTGGCGATCGTGATCGCGTGCTGCAGCTCCTCGCCCGCGTGCTTCTCGAGCTCGGCGGCAATCGACATGTACGCGGCGCCCTTGATCACCTGCGAGTAGACGACGTAGGCGATGATCGCCTGGTACTCGCGCGCCAGGTCCTCGTTGAGCCCGTCGATGAGGGCGCGACGCGGATCGGTTGGCTTGGACGACGAGTTCGGTGCCATGGAAGCTCCATGCGGAAGGGTGAGGGTGTGGCTTCGGCGGTCGTGAGGCACGAGCCGTGCTGTCGCCGAGGAGGGGAGCACTTCCGCATGGAAAAAGCTAGCATCCGGCCAGGACCACGCCGGCCCCGTGCGGATGGGGCCGGGTGCGAGTGAACGAGTCGATGAGGGATGGAGCACATCATGGCGACCAAGCTGGAAAAGGCGCTCAAGCGAGAGATCGAGATCGAAGGCAAGCCGTTCATGCTGACCATCACACCCGAGGGGCTCAAGCTCGTGGAGAAGGGCCATCGGAAAGGGCAGGAGCTGGCTTGGAAGGACGTCGTGAGTGGTGAAGCCGGACTGGCGGCCGCCCTCACCGCTTCCCTGAAGCAGTCGCAGGAATGAGTCGCGGGCGCCGCGGGCATGGCGACTCTCGCCAGCCGACATCGCGCCGATCGAGAGCGTCGGGCTAGCGCAGCACCAGCACTCTCCTCAGCGCGTGGTGTGCGCCGGCCTCGAGGCGCATGAAGTAGACGCCTGCCGGTAGCGGCCGGTCGGCGTCGTCCGTCGTGTTCCAGACGCGGTCGTGAGGACCCGCCGCGAGACGGCCGAGCGCCATCGTGCGGACGGCGCGCCCCGACAGGTCATGGACACGGAGTCGCACTTCGGCCGAGGTGGGGAGATCGAACGAAAGCCGTGACTGCGAACGGGCCGGGTTCGGGACGGGCGCGCGGAACTGGAAGGAGAGGGGCCTGGCGCCGCTCGGCGGCACGTCCACGGTCGAGGTTGTTCCGCCGCGCCAGAAGCCGCCGCGGAGCGTGAAGCCTCCGCCGCTGAGGGTGCCGGCGTCGGGCTGGCCGATCGTCCCCGAGAGTCGGTACGTGCCGCCGCTGGATCCCATGGAGCCCCCGTCCATCGAGTACCAGATCGGGTCGTAGGCGTCGGCCGGTGTGGCCAGTGGGGTCACCAAGACCGAGCTCCACGTGGCGAAGGCCGCCAACCGCTGCAGGGCTCTGCGCAGACGCTTTCCTGCCGAGAGGGTGGCTTCGGCGCGAGGCGGGGGCGCGCTCATCGCCGGCCGATCGCGATGAGGTCGAAGTAGCAGTCCACCGGCGTTCCCGACCCGCTGACGACTCGAATGGTGCACGAGCCCGCGAGGTGCGAGCTGATGATGGCGATGCGGTCCAGGCTGGGGTGCTGGCAGGTCGCCGTGATGGAGGGCTGGTCGACGAAGTCCGTCGTGAAGTCGATCTGGTACACCCCGACTCCGGTGCGCGTCGAGGTGAATCCCGTTCCAAAGACCTTCGTTCCCCCATTGGACACGACGCCTCGGACAATCAGCAGGTTGAACGCCTCGGCGCCGGGCACGAAGTACTCGCCCGAGGTTCCCACCTTGATCGTGCCGCGCACGTCGAGCCTCGCCGTGGGCGCCGACGTTCCGATGCCGACACTCCCCGTCGAGAGCACCCGAAGCCTCTCTCCTCCGGTCCAGAGGACGATGTCGCCGCCGGGACGGGCGTTCGCCAGCGTGAAGTCCGGGCTGCCGGCAGACCCGTACCCCATCCATCCCGTCTCGGACGTGGCGTTCCAGAATCCGATGTACCCCGCCTGGTTCGAGGCACTCGCGTCGTCCTCCAGGATCAGCGCGGGCGCGGTGCTCTTGATGTGGAGGGGGTGGGCCGGCGCCCCCGTGCCGATCCCGACGTTACCGCCGTTGTAGCTGAGGCTCGTCCCGTCGAGCTGCCACGGCCCGAGCGCGTAGGGCGCGGCCGTCATCGCCTGCCGCGGGTCGAGCACGGTGCTCGACGCACACGCAGCGTCGGTGCACACCTCGACCTGGAGCCAGCGCGCCTGGCCGTTGAACGCCTGGGCCCCGAATTCGTCGCCCGCGTTGACCTGGACGTTGAAGAGCCCGTGATCGATCGGAACGTCCGCGGCGATCTGGTTCGCTCCGATCTGGGTCCCCCCGGTGGCGGCGTCCCACAGGCTGAAGCGCAGGTGAACCGTGCCGTCGACCGGAGCTCCGGATTGACTCAGCTGGCCCTGGTAGGTGAAGGAGCGCCCGAGCGGCGCGGCGCTCGCGAGCGCCGGAATCAACAGCATGGACGAGAGCACAGCGAACAGGCTTCTTGCCGGCATGGAAACCTCCGTCGGGTCTGGGCGGGTCGCCGAATCGACCCGTTGGTTTCCTTCCCTACGGCCGAGGAGGCGCGAGCGAACGGATCGGCTCGGGCGGGTGACGGGTGAGGGGCGTGGGTGCTGGGGATCCCCATGGACGCGTCGCCAGGGCACTGCCCATGAGTCCGTCGGACGGGGGTTCCGGGAGTGGTATCCTGCGCGGGACGCACTCCCCGCGAAGCACGAAATGCGTCGTATCAGGCCGCCGAGGAGTCGGACCATGACTTACGGCACCGGATCGAGGATCCTTGTCATTCTCTCCGTCCTCTGCTCGCTCGTTCTCGTTTCCGCTCGATCGCATGCCTCACCGTGCCCCACGGCATGCGTCGCGCTCGGCACGAACGGTCCCACGGAGTGTGGATCGGCGACGACGGCCGATTCCCTCGTCTGGACCCTCCCGGAGCTGTATCGCGCCGCGTACACGATCGCCTCGGGTTGGATGGTTCTCTACACGAAGGCCAACGGGGATCCTCATCAGGATGCCTCGAGCTCGCTCGAGCTGAGCGACGAGTTCTCGATCTCGGGCTCGCCTCCCGGCGCGCCCGTGACCTTCACGGCGCGCCTGAGCGTCTCGGGAGTCGGATTGAACGCCCAGCTCGGGCCGAAGCAGTACGCCGTGGGCAGCACGGAGATCGGAATTCGGGATGGTTCCTCGGGGGAGGTGCGGCACACTTTCGATACGGCTTCCGAGACGGTCGTCCTCGACCTTCCGGTCACGGTGCTTCCCGGCGAGCCGTTCACGCTCACCATGTTCGCGCGCGGGGCAGTTTCGAGCCAGTACTTCGAGGGCGCGACATGGGCCGAAGGGGTGTTGTCGTTCCAGGGGCTGCCCCCCGACGTGATGGTCCAGTCGTGCGGAGGCTACGTCGGCAACGGGTTTGCCGTACCGGTGCGCCACTCGTCATGGGGAAACCTCAAGCTGCGGTATCGCTGACCCGCGAGCGAGCCCACCGCACGGATCCGCTGGCACGGGGTCGGTCGTCCCGACGATGACGAGACGGAGGACCATGCGAGCAGCGGTCAACACGCGCTACGGATCGCCGGACGTCATCGAGGTCCAGGAAGTCGCGAAGCCTCTGGCGAAGGCCGGCGAGATCCTGGTCCAGGTCCATGCAACGACCGTCAACCGCACCGACTGCGGCTTCCTCCGCGCTCGACCCATGTTGACGAGGATCTTCACGGGGCTCCTGCGGCCTCGGCGGACGATCCTGGGCATGGACTTCGCGGGTGTGGTCGAAACGGTCGGCCCCGAGGTCCGATCGTTCCTGCCAGGGGATCGTGTGTTCGGCCTGTTGCGATGGCGCGAGCTCGGCGCTCACGCCGAGTACGTCTGCGTGCCCGAGGCCTCGTACGTTGCCAAGATGCCCGTGGGCCTGACCTTCGAGGAAGCCGTGGTCGGAGAGGGGGCCTTCTACGCGTACGCTTCGCTCGAGACGCTCGGCCTCGAGCGCGGGCAACGCATTCTGATCTACGGCGCATCGGGCGCCATCGGCACCGCCGCGGTGCAGCTCGCTCGATCCATGGGCGCCGACGTCACGGCGGTGGTCGCCACGCGGCACGTCGACCTTGCCAGATCCCTCGGCGCGGCGCGGGTGATCGATTACACGGCCGAGGATTTCACGCGGATCGGCGAGACGTTCGACTGCGTGCTGGATGCTGTGGGCAAGGCCAGCTATTTCCGGTGCCGGCGATTACTGAAGCCCGGGCGGCGCGTTCGCCGCAACGGACGCGGGGCCCGGCGGCCAGACCTTGTGGCTCGTGATCTGGTCGGCCATGACGGGCAGCAAGCGGGTTCGTGGCGTGATTCCGAAGCCCGTCGAGGGCTTCGCCGGCTACCTCAAGGAACGCATGGAGGCCGGTGAATTCCGTGCGGTCATCGACAGGCGCTACCCGCTCGAAGCCATCGCGGACGCCTATCGCTATGTCGAGCTGGGCCAGAAGACGGGGATCGTCGTCGTCCAGGTGACGCGGGAGTCGATGGACGCGTCGGACCCGATGCCGTAGCCCTGCGCGCGCCTCGGTTGTGGCTGGATCGAACCCCGGGCCGGAGTCCCTGAGATCAGGTCGAGGTCCTCTTGGTCCCGCTGCCGAGGAACGAGTTCCAGATCGTGTCCTCGAGGGTGGTCATCGCGGCCTCGAGGTCCGCGCGGTCTTGGATCGTTTCGGAAGTCGTGCCGCCTTCGGCAGAGAGCGTCTCCGCGCAGCGCTCCTTGATGGGCAGGTTCTCGTCGCGATTCCCCAGACGGCCCAGCAGGTCTCTCACTTGCTGGATCTGATCACGGGCTTCCGCGATCTGTTCCAGCGCTCCCTCGACCGTGACGACTCCGTTCTGCGCGTTCTGGAGCAGGTGGCACTGGAACACGCGACAGCACTTCGGACGATGGGCGTAGATGCCGCATCGTGTTCCACGCAGAGCCGCGCAGGGCTGCGACAACAGGCCGGTGTTCCGGTCCTCGATCTCGACGTCGACCCCCATGATCTCCAGCCGAGCGACCTCGGCCTGACCGCCCAGCTCGACGTCGGCGAACAGCGTGCCGTCGCAGCACAGCCCGCAATGGGTGCACAGGGTGTCCGTGAGCGGCGGTTTCATGCGTAGACAATGCTCCATCGCATCGCGCCGCGAAAGGAGGGAGGTGCCTTAGGGCGTGGCATCACGCTCCGAGCCTGGCGTATCCTCGGGTCACTTCACAGGAGTGATCCGGCCGATCGAAGGCTTCCATCTCGGGAGGATGTCATGCGAATCCGGGTCTTACGGGTCGTTTTCGCCCTGATGTGTGCGATCGGGGCTCTCGCGGCGCCCGCCGCAGCCGACTGGCCCGACGACGGTGTCCTGCTCTCGACCGGCACGGGGCCCTCGAGCGACTTCTACCCTCCGCTCGCCCCGGTATCCGTGGCTCCGGATGGCGCGGGTGGGGCGATCGTGGTCTGGTCCAACCGGTATCACGTCTACGCACAGCACGTCACCGCGGACGGAGAGATCGCGGTGGGTTGGCCCGCGAATGGTGTCGACATCGCTCCCCAGGAGCCCAACGAGGAGCACCAGTACCCGAGCATCGTGTCCGATGGCGCGGGCGGAGCGATCATCGCCTGGTACGAGAGTCACTTCGGCGGCAGCGCGTTCACTCGCGTCCAGCGCCTCACGGGCGCGGGGGCCAAGGTCTGGGACGACGAGGGTGTCGCGGTGCTGCCGGGATCGGGTCCCACGGCACTGGCCGCGGACGGCTCCGGTGGAGCGTTCGTCGTCACCGGGCTCGCGACGCACGTGGATGCGCAGGGTTCCGTCGTGGCGGGATGGCAGCCGGGAGGAACGGTCCTCTGCCCCCAGTCGGCCGGCCCCGGGGCCTCGTCGGTGATCTCGGACGGCGCCGGCGGGGCGATCTTCTCGTGGGTGGAGCGCCGGGATCCGCCTGCCTGGCAGATCTACACGATTCGGTACGGCTACGACGGCACGCTCGCGTCGGGCTGGCCGGCCGAGGGCCTGCTCGCTTGCAGCTCTTCGCAACAGTTCGACTCTCCAACGATGGCTTCGGACGGGGCCGGTGGAGCGTTCCTCGTGTGGACCGATCGGCGCCGTGTCTTCGAGGTGGACGTGTACGCGCAGCACGTGGTCTCCGGCGGAACGCTCGCGCAGGGATGGACCACGCAAGGGGTCGCCGTGGCGCAATCGAACGGAAATCATTTCAACCCGGTGATCACGACGGACGAAGCGGGCGGCGCTCTGTTCGCGTGGCAGGATTCACGAAGCGGCGGCTACGATGCCTACGCCAACCGCCTGCGTGGGAACGGCAACGTCGCCGGAGGGTGGGCTCCCGATGGAATCGGGATCTGCACGCGGATGTATCCACAAGAGGCTCCCGTCATCGCGTCGGACGGCAGCGGTGGCGCGTTCATCGGCTGGTTCGACCGCCGGAACGGGACCGACCACGACGTGTACGTGACGCGGTACACGTCCCACGGCGTTCCGTACGGCTCGTGGCCCGCCGACGGCCTGCCGATCTGCACCGCCCCGAACCAGCAGATGCACGGCGGGATGTGCGAGACCGGATCGGGCGGCGCGATCTTCGCGTGGCGAGACTTCAGACGCGGCGCCCAGGAGAGCGACCTCTATGCGGCGCTCGTCACGGGGACCGGGCTCTCCGCGGGAGTGGGGAATGGGTTCCGCGAGCGCGGGGTCGCGATCCGCGATCTTTGGCCCAACCCGACCCGCGGTGATCTCCGACTGGGCTTCCGGCTCGCGGGCGACGATGCCGCGACGGTCGAGATCCTGGACGTGAACGGGCGCCGGGTGCTCGCACGCACGATCGAGGGATTCGGTCCGGGAGATCACGAGATCCGGATCGACGCCGGGCACTTTCCTGTGGCGATCTACTTCGTTCGACTCGCGCAAGGTGGCCGCTCGGTCGCCAAGAGGCTCGTGGTGGCGCATTAGCCGACGCGACGACCGGCCGGCTCGTCATTCCGTCCGCGCCGATGACTGCGGTGAGCCGGCGGCCACGGCCGGGCCATCTTCGACCGATCCGGGCCACGGATCCGCCACGGCCAGAGGATCACCCAGGAAGCAGCCTCGATCGCGATCGAATGGGCGTGTCGTGAGTGCATGGTTGGGTGGTGGAAGGGAGTTCGGGATCGATCGACATCCCTTGGAGAGGCCGTCGGCGACGGACCGGAGCAAGAGCACGAAGACGACGACCGACACGACCACGGTCAACAGGATGACCCCGACGACGTTCACACCGGGTCGCGATGGCAGCTCGGCGGAGACCGATGCGATGTCCTCCACCGCCACCAGGTGGGCGTCCGCCCACCAGTCCGCCTCGATCACGCCGGGTCCCGGCCTGGCGATGGCGAGCGCCTCGGCCGATGGCAGCGAGCCCGAGCGGAAGGCACGAGCCAGGTCCTTCGGTGGGATCCGATCGCGGTTCGCGCGGCGGATCTCGCGCGCGGACTCGAAGGGGACTCGGACAGGCGCCGCGCCGTCCGGGCCTCGCAGGAGCAGGCTCAGTTCTCCGTATCCCACGAACGGCGCGGCCCACGCGCGGCCGTCGCGCAAGGCGACGCGCAACGTCTCACCCCATGCGAATGGAGTGTGGGACGACGAGGACACGCGAGCCGCGAAGCGTTGCGCGTAGCCCACCGAATCGAGCAGCGTTCGCCCGAGGAAGCGCCCGTGAAGTGTGGTTCCGTCGCGCAGGTGGAGCTCGAGTTGGGTTCCCGGAGTCATCGACACGGCCTGGCCCGCTGGGATCAGCGGTGAGTCCGCCGCCAAGGGCCGGGGAGCACCCGCCCACTTGAGGAGTCGCCACGAGTCGGTCTGGACGAAGCCGACGGGACCGACCCACATCAGCAGCAAGAGCATCGCTGCCACGCGTGGCTGTCGAGTCCACCTCCAGGCGCGACGCCACGACGGGCGCGATCGCCGCGAACGAAGACACATCTCTCGGGCGTAGGGCATGGCCGACTCCAATCACCTCGATCGACACCGCATCGAGCGACTCGTGGGATCGTGAAGCGAGAGCGTCCGCGTGGTCCGGCGGCCTGGGCCGGCTCACGAGGATGTTTGGACGATCCGCACGACCCGTTCCATCGGCCGCGCCGGCTGGAGACGCGCAAGACGCGGCGCGCCAAGGGCTGCCCGGTGCCCCTCGGGGTGAGGACTGTCGAAACGAAGAGGGGGGACTGTTCGATCGTGCACCCCGCCGGTCGCGATCGGCGCGCCTCTTCGCGGCGACTGCCAGCAGCGCCGCGGGCGACCATCGGCGCCGCGGCCGGGTTCGGCGAGCCGTCGCTGTGCGTGCGCCCAGGGGGGACGCGTTCGAGAGAGCAACGACGGGTCCGAGGGCCGCTAGCCCCTGGTGCGTGGGGCTTTTCGGCAGGTGGGTGTGGCGAAGCATCGCATCAAAGAAACAGTGGGACGTATTGCCGTCACGCCGTTTCGACGATCGTAGAACGCGACCACCACCACCACGCGTGATGATACTGGCCGAGGCGTGTGATGACATCCAATTGCGAGTCGATCACCATGTAATAACGTGATGCGAATGGTTGGGCTTGCCCGGCGCGGCGGTCGATACGATAATGCGAATGAATCGTGGCCTCGTGGCGCCGGCGACACTTGTATTGCGGGCCGCGCCAGATAACGAATGCTCCTGCTGCGAGGGTAGTAGATTGGCCCACGGCTCATCGGTCCCCGAGGCGGTGGTAGCGCACTGCCCCATGTATCGACGTGCTGCGCACCTCGCGATCCCAAGGAGAACGACGATGAAGAGACCCCCGATTCGCGTCCTCGTCCCGTCGTGCACCGCGCTCTGCATCCTGTGTTTCCAGCCCACGGTCCGCCCTGCCGGCGCGGTTCCGTCGGGGTACCAGCAGGTCTGGTCCGACGAGTTCAACGGCGATTCCCTGGATACCAGCAAGTGGGGCCATAGCATCCCCGGGAAACGGCGCGGGGGCCGCGACGCGAACAACGTCAAGGAAGCCGTCGCGGTCTCCGGCGGGTATCTCATCATGACGACGTACACGGCCGACTCGCTCAATGGAACGCCGCACTACGTGGGCATGATCGAGACGGGGGCAGGGCCGACGAATACCGACAGCCTCGTCCCCCCCGGAAACAAGTACATGCCGCGCTACGGCTACATCGAGGCCAGGATCGATTTCGATGGTGCGGGGGGCCAGTGGGGGGCGTTCTGGGTACAGACGCCCAACAACACGCTGTCCGCTCCCCTCGACGAGCACGCCCGCGGAATGGAGATGGACATCGTCGAGCACGCCGTGCTGAACGACAGCGTCGACATCTCGGCCAAGGCGCCATCCGCCCTGCACTGGAGGACCTACGATTCACCCGAGTGGCCGAACTGGGACTTCTGGCACGCCGGCAGCGACAACGACTGGGGAGGCACTTCCCTGGCGGATAGCTTCCATACCTACGGACTGGAATGGAGGCCCGATTCCCTCAAGTTCTATTACGACAATGCCCTCGTGTGGACGGTGAGGAACACGACCGATCCCACGCCGTTGTGCGAGACCGATGACCCAGAAGACGATCCCAAGGTGTACTGCTACGCCCCGGCGTGCCCCGGTCTGACGACGGCGTCGTGCGTGGTCGCCCCTGTCTCGCACGCCAACGAGTACATCGTTCTGTCCTCGGAGGTGATCCACAGCCCGGCCGGGTGGCCCGGAGGTATCCCCACCGGCGGCTACGGGTCCCTGGCCAATAGCACCACGAAGATGAAGGTCGACTACGTGAAGCACTACAAGTTCTTCGCCACACCGACCAGCCTGACGGCGACCGCGATCTCCTACAGCGAGATCGATCTGTCCTGGGCAGACAGCATGTACGACGAGGACGGCTTCATCATCGAACGCTCGACGGACAACGCGAACTTCAACACGGTCGCCACGGTCGGCGCCGATGTCCACTCGTACCAGAACACCGGGCTCGAGCGGAACACGCGGTACTACTACCGCGTCCGCGCCTACATCGGCACGAACTACTCGAGCTACTCGAGCACCGCGAACGCCTACACCGACGTCACGCCGCCGCCGGCCGTCGCCAACCTCTCGGTGTCGATGGTCGGCAAGCTGACGCTGGCGGTGTCGTGGACCGCGCCGGGTGACGATGGAACCGTGGACACGCCGGTCGCGTACGACCTGCGCCGGTCGACCTCGGCCATCACCGCCGGAAACTTCGGCTCGGCCACCCAGATCACCCTGGGCACACCCAAGTGGGGCGGGTATCCGGAGTGCAAGAAGGTGACGGGCCTGTCTTCCTGCACGACCTACTACTTCGCCATCAAGACGCAGGACGAGGCGGGCAATTGGTCCTCGATCAGCAACGTTCCGAACGCCACGACGCTGTGCGTTCAGAACATCCTCGCCGAGTGCGATCTGCCGGACGTCGACTATCCCGCCAACGTCACCGGCCTCGCCGTGTACAGCATCAAAGGCAAGCTGAACATGGCGGTCACCTGGACGGCACCGGGTGACGTCGGTATCACGGGAACGGCGAGCGCGTACGACCTGCGTTATTCCACGTCAGCGATCACGGCCGCGAACTTCAACTCGGCCACTCAGGTCACCACGAGCTCCCCTCATGCGGCCGGGTCCTACGAGTGCAAGGTGGTCTCGAGTCTGTCGGCGTGCACGAACTACTACTTCGCCATCAAGACCAAGAGCTCGGCGAATACCTGGTCCGGGATCAGCAACGTCCTGAACGTCACGACGGAATGCACGCAGAACATCGTGGCCGAGTGCGATGGCGGCGGCGGTGGGGTGGTGCTCGACGTTCCGAAGGACGAAGGAGCGCTGTCGTTCTCGTTGCCCAGCCCGAACCCGGCACGGGGAGCGACGAGCTTCCGGATGACGGTTCCAAGGGACGCACGGGGTCAGGTGTTCCGCGTCGGCGTATTCGACATCGCGGGCCGGAAGGTGCGCTCGCTGGTCGATCGGTTGGCCAGTCCGGGGCCCGAGCACATCGAGTGGAATCTTCTCGATGACTCCGGACAGCGCGTTGCCCCGGCTCTGTACATGGTGCGGATCGACGTCGGGCAGAGGCGCAAGACGATGCCGCTGGTCGTTCTCCGCTAGTCGCTGAGGGGTCACGGCGGCCGGCCACTGCACGTGGCCGGCCGCTCGGCGTTCACGTCGCTCATCGCGAGCGCGAAGAGCCATCTCCGCCATGGGCTCCCGAACGAAGGGCCTCGCCGTCGATCGTGCGGGCGAAGGCCGCTCTCGTTGAGAAGGGCATTTGCCGCGATGGTCTGCATTCGCGCCAGAAGGCGGTTGGTCGCTGATAGCGTCGGACGTCATGTTCCGCACCCGCCACCGACCGTTCTCGAGACTCCGAGCCGAGCGAGTCCTGCTGTGGGGCGCCCTGACCGCGGCCGGCATGCTGTCGACAGTGCCGGGAAACGTGTCGGCCCATCCCTGGAACGCGTGGCCGGTCGAGCGACAGGACGATCCGCCCGGCCATCCTGCGAACCCCCGCGCGGCAACGACGATCGCATCGACGATCACCTTCGGGCGATTCAACAGCCTTCAGGTGAACGTGACCGCGGCAGGCGCAGACATCCTGGGGGACGCCGCGAACGAGCCATCGATCGCGGTCGATCCCACGAATCACGACCGTATGGTGATCGGCTGGCGACAGTTCGACACGATCGCGTCCAACTTCCGGCAGGCGGGGGTCGGCGTTACGAGCGACGGGGGCGCCACGTGGGTCGCGGGGACGATGGAGCCGGGTGTGTTCCGCAGTGATCCGGTCCTGGGCGCGAATGCCGTCGGCGAGTTCTTCTACAACAGTCTTCGAGGCAACCTCACGAGCCAGGTCTTCCCGTCCTCGGACGGTGGGGCGACTTGGGGAGCTTCGGTCTTCGCCTGGGGCGGCGACAAGCAGTGGATGACCATCGATCGCACGGGCGGCGAGAGCGACGGCTTCATCCATCAGGCCTGGAGCCCATTCGCAACCCCGACGCCCGAGACCTACAACCGTTCGATCGACGGCGGCGAGAGCTTCGAGACTCCGTCGTCACACGGCGGCACGCTGTTCGGGGGGACGCTCGAGGTGGCGTCGGACGGCACGCTCTACGCGGTCGGCACCGACGGTGGAAGCAACTTCGTCGCTCGCTCGTTGGACGCAAAGAACGGAGGCACGACGCCGACCTTCACCCTCTCGGTCGTCGATCTCGGCGGCGTTCTGCTTCCCCCCAATCCGAACACTCCCAATCCGGTGGGACTCACGGGGCAGCTCTGGATCGGCGTGGATCGATCGAATGGCCCGCGTGCGGGATGGGTGTACGTGCTCGCCTCGGTGCCGACTCAGGACGATCCCATGGACGTGATGTTCGCGCGCAGCACGGATGGTGGCCAAACGTGGAGCGAGCCGAAGCGCGTCAACGACGACCCGACCGGCAGCGGCGCCTGGCAGTGGTTCGCCACCATGAGCGTTGCGCCCGATGGACGGATCGAGGCGGTGTGGAACGACTCACGCACCACCGGGGACTCCACGAGGACCGCGCTCTGGTACTCGTACTCTACGGATGGCGGTGCGAGCTGGTCGACGAACGAGCAGGCGAGTCCGGTGTGGAATAGCCTTCTCGGGTGGCCCAACCAGAGCAAGATCGGTGACTACTATCACATGGTCTCCGACCTCCAGGGCGCCGACCTCGCGTGGTCCGCAACGTTCAACGGCGGGCAGGACGTCTACTACCTGCGTATCCCGCGTCAAGATCTGGTCGCGGTGACGGAGCGGGCTCGCGGGCTCGAGCTCCATCCGGGGATGCCCAACCCGTTCCGCTCCTCCACGACGCTCCGGTTCGACGTCCCCCCGTCGGGAAGCCACGTGACACTGGAGATCTTCGATCTCGGCGGCCGCCGCGTCACGACGCTCGAAAATCGCTGGCTGGCCGGCGGCGCGCACGTCGCTCACTGGAACGGAACCGCCGCCGCAGGCACCGTGGCGCCGGGTGTCTACTTGTGCCGACTCGAGGTTGCCGGCTCGATTCGGACGCGCAGGCTGCTGCGACTCCAGTAGGGCGGCGATCCCCGGAGCGATCGGCCGCGAGGGTCTGAGCGCCGGCCCTTCGTGGCCTCGTGGTCACATGGAGAGATGCGGCGCGCCCTCGAGCACGTGCTGCTCCAGACGCGGGGGCTCGCCTCGTTTCCAGAGCCGGGCGCGGTGCAACACGCGATACCGGAGTGGGCCGCCGTCGGGTGTCGTGCTGCGCGCGATCGGCCGCTCGATGCACACGAATTCCGACTCGAGCACGTCGGGCGTCACGCGGACGGTGGCGTAGCCCTGTGCACCGTGATCCACGAACGACACGTGCGGTGAGCAATCGGGATTGGAGAGCGCCCGGGCCTTCACGAGGTCGCCCGAGCTCGCGTACTCGAGTGCAGATCGAACGCCGTGCCGAATGAGCATGTTGATCGTGGGTTCGGGTTTCGCCGACCCGGGCTTGTCGAGGAGATACATGCCGCGCAGCGGCGCGTCCTTCGGCAACCGATGCTCGGCGGACTCGATCAGGCCCGGCGACGAGATCGAGCCCACGACGAACTCGACGCCCACCGGTGCGAACGGCTTCGGCGGCAACGACCTCGAGGGCCGTCCGGCCCAGAACGCGTGACGATCGCCCGCGACGATCGTGAAACCCGTGATCCCCGAGTCTCGCACCGCGTCGAAGATCTCGTTGCGTTCGGCGATCTGCGTGCTCCAGTCGCCGCCACCGAAGGAGGCGTAACCCGTGCCACCCCAGGACGGCGATCCGGGCGGGAGATTCTGTGGGTCCGTTCGCGACGAGAGTGTCGCCAGCGAGCTGCCCCAGATCTTCCAGGGGGCGCGCGAGGCCTTCAGCTGCGAGAGGAACCACTCCTTCTGTTTCGCGCCGAGCATCGAGGGGGGCGGTTGGTCGCGGCGCGAGTTGTTGATGTCCTTTCCCCCGAACCGGATCGTGGCCGGCGGGTGGCCGCCGTCGTAGGTCCGGCCAGCATCGAGGATCTCGAAGACCTCTTCGGAGACGAAGTAGGGAAACTTCGGGTCGGAGAACTGATCGCCCTCGGGAACATCCGTCGCGTCGGGCGACCGATAGCTGCGCTGATCGGTGATGAACAGATCGAGATTGGCGCCCCACTTCGCGGCCCGGTACGCCTGCAAGCTGGCGATCGCCGCCAGGTTGTTCTTCTCCTGCCCGAGTCCCTGGGCATCGAACTCCGTGATCGGCGTATCGGTGACGACAGGCGGATCGAAGGTTTCGAGCGAAGGCCCGCTCGGTTTCTTGACGCGGGCCGGCTGGAATTCCCACCACGCCTGGTTCGCGGCCACTTTCCGCGTCTGCGCCGGATGAGCCTTCCCGCCGAACACCTGGACTCCCTGATAGCCCTGCCAGGAGTATTCGTGGTTGTCCCAGATACAGATGAACGGCCAGCGCGCCCGGGCGTCCTGGATGTCCGGATCGTGCAGGTACCCGCGATACACTGCGCGGTAGTCGCCCACCGTCACCGGGATGTGGAAATCGCTGATCTTCTGGCCGTCGGCATACCGCACGACGTCGTAGATCGTGCGATCGTAGTAGCCCTGCGGTCGATCCTCCGGATACCAGACCATCTCGTAGATGAAGTCCCCGAGATGCAGAACGAAGCCGAGGCGATCGCTCTCCGGCGCGCGCTGATCCTCGAAGATCATTCGTCGGTAGGCGTTCTGCGCGCCCGTGTTTGCGTCCTGGCAGCTGACGAACGCGAAGCGCACCGGGCGCGCGTCGTGGTCGGCGGGCGCCGTGATCGTCCGGCCGACGCGGCTGCCGTTGCCCTGCTCGTCGGTGAACCGGTACCAGTAGACGCGCGCCGGTTTCAGTCCCGCGGCGAGTACGCGGCACGTCCAGTCGGACGCCTCCGTGAGGTTCGCCTGCGCGGTCGCGATGACGCGAGTGAACTGCTCGTTCTCGGAGACCTCGACCGTGAGGCGCTTCGACGTGTCGCCGTTCACCGGCGGGCGCCGTGTCCACAACAGCACGCTGTCCGGATGCGGGTCACCCGAGGCGACGCCTTCCGGAAAGAGGTCGCGCCGCTCGCGCCACTCACGCGCAGAGGACCTCGCCTCGCCCAAAGGGAACGCGAGGGCGGCTCCAAGGAGGGAGGCATTCTTGAGAAAGGCTCTACGCTTCATGTCTGCTTCTCCTCCATGGAGAGTTGCGGCCCGAGCGAGGAAGCGACTACCGGGAGTTCAAGACGACATGAGTCATTGGCCTGATGCCATCGAATGCATCGAGCATGCGCTGTCGCTGGGTCCCGAGATATCCGATCGAGACGAACGCGCCACGGAGTCGGCCCGCTGCGGAAAATCGGGCCCCAGCCGCCTCAGCGTGCCGAGCGCCGGGGATACGCCTTGGCGTCGTTCTGCCTCGACGGACCCGCATGGTCGACATCCACACAGGTGAGATCGTGTTCCAGGCCGCCGATAACAGCGCTATGCGTCCTGGCCTCCGCGACCTGGTGCTTCCTTGGATCGCGTGGATGATCGTGTGCGAGGCGTTCATCCTGGCGCCTGCCGTCCGTGGCGCCACACCCGTCCAACAACCCAGGCCGCTGCGCGTCTACTTCATGGGCAACAGCTACACCTTTGTGAATGACCTGCCCCGCACGTTCGCCACTCTCGCGGCCTCGGGCGGACACCAGGTGGAAACACGAACGGACGCCGCCGGCGGCGAGCTACTCCAGGGGCACGCGAGCGACGCGAGCGCCCTGGCCGCGCTGCGCGCAACCCGCTGGAGCTTCGTCGTCCTCCAAGAGCAGAGTGAAGTCCCGGCGTTCGAGGAATCGAAATTGCGTGTGATGTACCCCGCCGCGCGTCGGCTCGTCCTCGCCGCGCGGGCGGCCGGCGTGACGCCAGCATTTCTGATGACATGGGGGCATGCCCATGGCTTGCCGGAGGCGGCGCTCGACTACTCGGGAATGCAAGCGAGGATCGGGCATGCCTACGTGGAGATCGCGCGCGAGGTGCGCGCCCCCGTTGCGCCCGTGGGTCTGGCATGGCAGCAAGTGCATCGGCAGTACCCAGAGCTGGCGTTGTGGCAGTCCGACGGGAGTCATCCCAGTGTTGCCGGCACGTATCTCGCCGCATGCGTGCTGTATGCGACGCTCCTCGGCGCGAGCCCCGAGGGACTGTCTTACACTGCCGGGCTGTCCCGTGGGACGGCGCGGTTACTGCAAGCCACGGCCGGACAAGCGGTCCTGGCCACCCCGGGGCACTGGGACTTTCGCTAGTCGCTGCGCCGAGCGTGAAGCGCCATTCGAGAGGCCGAACGCGTCGGGTTCATCGCGCGGCGCTGACAGCCGCATCGCGGGGAATCGATGAACAGAAAGGCCATCTGGATGGGCGTGATCGTCGGCTCGACGGTCGGTGGTTGTATTCCGTCGCTCTGGCACGCGAGCGTGTTCTCCTTCTGGGGCGTGGTCTTCAGCACCATCGGAGGTCTCGCGGGGATCTGGGCGGCACACCGCTGGATGGGCTGAAGATCGTGCGGAGACCGGAGGCGTGGACCCATCGGAGCTTCGGTCGATGGGGGCGGCGGGGTTGTGCCACGCCGCCCTCGCCACTCAATCGAGGATGGCGACCCGACGAACGCTCGTGAACGGACCGGCCGTCAGGCGCACCCAATAGATTCCCGCGGGTGGCCGCGTCGCGGAGACTCTCCATGGCCACTCGTGGAAGCCGGCCTCGAGGGATGCGTCGAGAATCGTCGTCACGTTCCGTCCCTGCAGGTCGTGAAGGGTCAGCCGAACACGGGCCTCGTGCGGCAGGGCGAATCCGATGCGTGCGATGTCCGACGCTGGATTGGGCGTGACCCCGCGCAGCTCGAACGAGGCGGGCAGGGCATCCACCACACCGGCGACGGCATCGTCGTTGAGGATGGTGCCGGCCCCCGATGCGTCCGCGATCGGAGCGCCCACGGCGTTCAGAATCGTGAACGTGAACTCCTCGTCGGGCTCCGTGGTCGAGTCGTCGTTGATGATCACTGCGACGGTGTGGACCGTGTCGCCCGGAATGAACGTCAGCGAACCGGTCGCCGGTTCGTAGTCGTCGTTGGCTCCGGTGGCCGTGCCGTCGCCGGTCAGATAGTCGACACTCACGGTGTCCAGGGCGATCTGCGAAAGGCGCACCGGGAACGGCATGGGTCCGGCGGCTTCGAGCTGAGCGACGTTGCCAATGGACAGCACGGGGGTGGCAGGTTCGCCGACCGCCCAGTTGTAGCTGACGAAGGGCGGCGAGAGAGGGGGATTGCCGAGCGACTGTGTGCTGGTGGCGCTTCGCGTACCCGTTGCGGTCGCGTTCCAGCGGGGTGTGGGATCCCACCTTCGCACGACGAACGTGGCGGGGTCGGCCCCGGGGTCGATGTCTCCCGAGGCAAAGTTCAACGTGAGGTCGAAGTCCGTGAACATTCCGGTGGGATCGGTGAAGAACGTCGTCGCGTAGAATCGATTCACCGATTGGTCGAGATCGAGCTGAGCGGCATTGCCGGTTGGATGCTCGCCGGCGATGGGACGAGCGGAGAAGACGAAACTTCCGGTCACGCCGTGGAAGGCCGCCGTCACCGGGGTGTAGGTGCCCGTGCCCACGGGATAGGTGCGCGAGGGCTGTCCGGGGGAAATGGTCAGCTGCAGGCGTCCGCTCGGGGTGCAGTCCACCCATCCGGTGCTCGCCGAGGCGCCGATGACGTTCCCCGGCGGATCGATGCGGAAACTCTGACTGACCCGGAGCGAGCCGTTGACGAACGAGACCGTGGCGGGCGTCGTCATCGCCTGGGTGACTTCGACGCCCGCGGGGTTGTCGATCTCGAGCGTGACGTTGCTCGTGATCGAAAAAGTCGCCGGACCCGAGAACACGAAACTGATCGTCTGCGGGCTCGTCCCGCTCATCCGATACACGGGCGTCCCCGAGGCCGGGTTGAAGTTCAGGAAGCCGGTTGCCGTGATGTTGCCGCGAATGTTCACCGGGCCGGTCATCCCGACGTTGAAGGTGCCCTGCGACACGGTCAGGTTGTCCACCTGGAAGAGGCTCGATCCGCTGATCGAGGCAGTTCCGGAATTGTTGTACTCGAAGTCCGCATAGGTGCGCCCGGATGCCGGCGGCGACACGGACGAGTCCAGACGGAACCTGCTCCCGGCGGCGAACGTGACGACCGAGTTGGGCTGTGTTGCTCCGAACGGGTTGCCGCCTCCCGATTGAACGTAGAGGGAGCCGTTCTCGAACAGCACCGAGTTGAAGGCGGTCGTGCCGAACGGGCTGGTTCCGAAATCCGGCGTGGTCTGCAGAAGGCTTCCGTTCTGGAAGACGAGCGAGTTCACGGCCGATCCGCGCAGCCGCGGGGCGCCCAAGCCGATCGAGACCCTTCCCCCGATGGCTCCCGTGGCCGACGGGCCCAGATTCACCGTGACCTGGCCGAAGAGGTCGAGCCGCGTACCCGCCGGGACGTCGAGGTCGGTCCCGGCGAGTCCGCCGATGGTGAAGGAGGTCCCGGAGTTGCCGCTGAGCAACACGCGTGTGCTGTCGGAGATCAGGAATTGGCCGATCGTCTGGCCGACAACGTCCACCGTCACCGAGTGGTCGCCCCCGTCGTCGAAGATCAGGATGTCGTCCGTGGCCGGCGACGTGCGGTTCGGCGTCCAGTTGAGCGCCTGCGACCACAGGTTCCCGGAAACGGGGTGCCAGGTGTAAGACGTCGCCGCTCGCGCCGGCGCCACCGACACGAATCCGGCCAGGACGGTGAACGCGAGCGTGCTGAAGCGGGTCCGAGTGAGAGACCGACCGAAGTGGAGCATGGACGACATGCAAGACTCCTTGGCGGGCGGATCGGCTGCGTCCTGAATTCTTGCGACTCGTGCGCACGTGAGAGTAGACCGAGCCGTTGGGATTTGTCTCTGAGAAATCCGGGAGCCGGCACCGGCACGTGGTCCGAGGTCTTCTCGGAGCCCGGACCGCACGCCGTCCGCGCATTCTGGTCCGCTTCTCCGTCGATGCACGCTGCGGCGGCTCGGGATTCCGCTTCCCTGTTGAGCTACTTCAACCCCAGGAACGCCCGAACCTCGGGGATACGCTCGATCTCGTCGGCGATCCTTCTCGCAGATGCCGGCCCCACGTCGAGAGTGCCCGACACCTGTGTGAGCTCGCCGCCCTTCGCCGGGATCAAGAAGATGCGTCCCTGCGAGAGTTCATAGGTGCGGTCGCCAAAGACGGCTTGCTTGGGGGTCGCGTGCCAGGTGCGGCGGCCGTCCGCGTGGTCCACCTGAACATCCACCGTGGCCAAGTTTCCGAACAGTGTCTGGGTCGAGCTGCCGCCACGGAGCGCCGCCTTTGAGAACAGGACGAACAGGGGTTCGCCGCTCATCACACAGGTCAGCGCGTGCAGTCCGTGATACGACCACTCGGTGACCTCGAGCGTGTGGCGCGGATAGGTGGCCGCCTGAACCGCACCGCGCATCACCGTGTCGGTGAGGGCTCCGTTCTGGCGGAGCCACTCATCGACTGAAGGCGCCGCCGCCGCCTGATCCAGCAGGAGCCGGCCGCGCATGGCATTGAATTCAAGCTGACGCGCCGGCGTGGAGTCTCTCGTTGACACCAGGAACACCGCGCCGAACGGAAGCTCGAACTTGGTTCCGTCGATCCAAATCGAGCGTCCACTCCAATGGAGCGGGATCCGCCGACCCTCGGCGGTCACCAGATCTCGCCCGGTGTTCACGCGCGGGCGACCGTCGAGGATGAGCGCGTAGTGGAAACTTCCGCGATGGAATCGCAACGTCGTTTCGCCGTCGTCGTGGCCGCGGGTGAAAGCTTTGGAAGAGTCTTGGGCTGTGGCGCCGGTCGCAAGAAGCACCGAGGCTGCAGTGGCCCCGATTTTCGAGAGAAGCTTCGGCAACAGAGATTGGGCGATCTTCAGGCCCGATCTCCCGCCTGAGCGCAGGTCTCCGACATGGAGAAGGGGCGTCCACAGCCGCCAGACCGTGGCGTGGGCCCGCGCCTTCGCCACCCCGAGCGACAGCATTCGCCTTCCGCTTGCGTTCTCACTCCACGTCAACATCCTTGGCCTCCGTGCCGGTTGCAGCTCCATCGCGACGCAGTTCCGTGCGTGGCCCGCCTGGATTCGTAGGTCACGATGAGCCCCTCGTCAACACGGGTCGGCGACCGTGGCGCGTTGTACGAGAATCCGCCACGGAGTTGGGGCCGGGAAGCGACTCGTCTACACTGCCGATATCGGCCAGTCGTGCCCTCACGTGGGTTCGCGCCCGAATGACCATCCGACGTCCGACCTCGACGCTCCTCAGTCCTCGAGAAAGCCTCGCCACGTGAACCGGTCACGCATGCCCGGGTGGCTGTACCGCCACGTCACGCTCTCGGTCATGCTGCTGTCGTCGATCGCGGTCGGCGCGCCGGCCCACGCAGCGCCGAGCCTGCCCTACACGGTACGCGCGTGGACGGTCGAGGACGGGCTCCCCACCTCCACCGTCCAGGACATCGCCCAGACTCCGGACGGCTATCTCTGGCTCTCCACCACCGGCGGTCTCGCGCGCTTCGACGGCTTGCGCTTCGAGACGTTCGGGCTCGCGCAGGGACTCCCATCGAACCGCTTCCAGGGGCTCTGCGTCGATCGCGACGGCACGCTGTGGATCTCCTCGGAAGACGGGAGCCTGATTCGCCGGGACGGTCGCGGGTTCACGTATCAGCCCACTGGCACGCTCTTCGCGGCCCAGGGCCTGCTGTCGTTGGCGGATGGCGGCATCCTCGGTGCAGCTCGCGACGAGTACTGGCTCCGCGGCGGCACGCGCATCTCTCACTTCAAGTCGTTCTCGCAGGACTCGGTCACGGCCGCAGTCGTCGATGGGCACGGCGACGTGTGGCTCACCATCCGTGGCGGGGCTCCGGCGCGGTTCGCGGGCGGACGCATCGTGGCGATGGGACCGGCCGGTCACTGGAGCGATCACTGGATCCTCGATCGGCGGAGCGGAGCGGCGCGGTTCGTGAGACGGAGCGGCGCCGATGCCGAGCTGCTGGACACGCGGCTTCAGCGTGTCGTCGTGCTCGAGGGTGCGGCCTTCGAGGTCGTTCAGTGGATCGACCGCCAGGGTCAGCTCTGGAGTCTCGCGGGGGATGGAGTCACCGCGCGCCACGCCGACACCGGTCGGCTCATCGGCGCGCTTTCGCTCGGACTCACGGCCCCGAAGAACGTGCTGTTCCTCGATCGGCAGGACAACGTCTGGGTCGGTTCGTGGTCCCAAGGTCTCTACCGACTCTCGCGCAGCCCGCTCACCCTGCTGCGTCCGCCCGGCGAAGAGGCGCCGGTGTCGATCCTCAGTGCGCTCGAGGATCGAGCGGGCCGGGTCATCGTCTTCGACAACCTCAATCGGTTGTGGCGCGTCGACGGGGACGCGCTTCGATACATCCACGCGAGCCACGAGACCCCGAACAACGAGGAGAGCCGGCTCCACTTCGGATCCGCGCGCACCACGTTCGGCGTCAACGGTCACTGGCTCGTGGTGACGGACTCCGCGGGCCATGGCGGCATCATGCCCTACGTCCGTGAGTACCAGCCCCACGTCATCGAAGATCCGTTCCACCCCTTGAGCGTGGCCGTCACCAACGAAGGCAACGGCGTGACTTACATTACGGTCGCGTCGGGCACGCCCACGGTGCGTCAGGTCACTCCCCCATTGCCGATGACTCGCGACGGCATCTTCGATCATGCGGGCCGGCTGTGGGTCGCGACGATGGGCGGTCTCTGGCGGTTCGCACCGGGAGACTCGCAGCACTTCACTCGACGCGACGGCTTACCCGCGGACCATCTGCGTCAGCTGCACGAGGACCGGGACGGGACGATGTGGATCGGGACGTACGGTGGTGGCTTGGCGCGGTTCAAGGACGGCAAGTTCGCGACGCTCGATCGTGGTCGGGGACTGGTGGAGGACGTCGTCTCCACGGTGCTCGAGGACGATGGCGGAAACCTCTGGCTCGCGGGGAACGTGGGCATCCAGCGAATCTCGCGCGCTCAGGCGAACGAAGTTCTCGACGGGCGCCGCGAGCGCGTGGACGCCGTCCTCTACGCGCGCGATGCCGGGCTGCGCAATCCGGAGACGACCGGTTTCCCCGGCCACCGCTCGAGCGACGGCCGGCTGTGGTTTGGAACCCTCGACGGCCTCGCGGTCGTGGATCCACGGGTCGTGGCCGCGACGAAGATCGCGCCGCCCTTTCCGATCCTCGAGGAGCTGCGCGCCAACGACCGGATCGTGCCGTGGACCGCGAGGGGGTTCCGGCTCGCGCCGGGCCAGCGTCGATTCAACGTGCGCTACACCGCCACCGACCTGCGCGCACCCGAGCAGCTGCGCTTCCGCCATCGGCTCGATGGCGTCGATCGCGACTGGATCGATGCCGGCCACGCGCGTGTGGCCACGTACACCAACGCGCCCCCGGGACGTCACCGATTCCGCGTCGAGGCGATCAACGCTGACGGCGTCGCGAGCACGTCGCCCGCCGAGGTGACGCTCGAATTCCAGCCGTGGCTGTGGGAGCGGTGGCCGGTGCAGGCGTTCGCCCTGCTCGCCGTCGTCGGGCTGATCGTCCAGCTCTGGCGCTGGCGCTCGACGCGGCTCCTCGCGAACGCGGCCGCGCTCCAGCGCGCGGTCGACGAGCGCACGGTCGAGCTGGTCGAGGAGAAGTCACGCACGGAGACCGCGCTCACCACGGTCGAGGCACAGGCGCGCCGACTCGAGGTCCTCGATCGCGCACGCTCTCGTTTCTTCGCGAGCGTCTCCCACGAGTTCCGCACGCCGCTCACGCTGATCCAAGGTCCGCTCTCGGACGTGACGCGCGGCGAGCACGGCGATCTGGAAGGTGGGGCGCGCGAACAGGTGCAGATCGCGCTCGACAGCGCGACGCGCCTGCAGCGCCTGGTCGATCAGCTGCTCGACGCGGCGCGGGCCGAAGCTGGCGAGCTGAGGCTCGAGCTCTCACCCGGCGATCTGTGCCCTTTCCTCACCGAGCTCGCTCAGGCCTTCGCGCCGCTCGCCGAGCGCAAACGCATCGCGTTCGAGCGCCGATTTCCCGAGAGTTCCCTGATCGCCTCGTTCGACCACCAGGCGCTCGAGAAGGTGTTCGCCAACCTGCTCGGCAACGCGTTCAAGTTCACGCCCGAGGGCGGACACGTCGTGTGGAGCGCGGAGTGCGTGGGCGACAGAACCACCGCGGGCGTCGTGGAGATCTCGGTCATGGACGACGGCCCGGGGATCGCGGCCGAAGATCTGCCGCACATCTTCAAGCACTTCTATCGCTCGGAGCGCTCGGTCACGCGCGTACAGCCGGGCACCGGGCTGGGGTTGGCGCTGGCCCACGACATGGTCGAGCAACACGGCGGAACGCTCGCGGTCCAGTCGCGCGAAGGCCATGGCGCCACGTTCACCGTGCGGTTGCCGCTGCTCGCAGGGGACGCGCCGGGACAGGAATGGGACGGCGTCGCGCTCGATCCGAAACTCGCGGCGTCGCTCGCCGACGAGATCCGCATGACGCCGCACGAGACGCTTCCGGCCACCGCGCAACCCGATCACGGCGATGCGCCGCTCGTCCTGGTCGTCGACGACCATCCCGACGTGCGGGCCTACGTCGCGCGCCACATCCGACGGCACTACCGCGTCGTCGAGGCCGGCGACGGCGGGGAGGCGCTCGCGCGCATGCGCGAGGCCGTGCCCGATCTGGTCGTCAGCGACGTCGCCATGCCGGTGATGGACGGATTCGCGCTCTGTCGCGAAGTGCGCGCCGATCCCGAGCTGGAGTTCGTGCCGATCATCCTGCTCTCGGCGGCCGCGGAGACGCGGAGCCGCGTCGGCGGTCTCGAGGTCGGGGCCGACGACTACGTCACCAAGCCGTTCGAGGTGAGCGAGCTGCTCGCCCGCATCGCCCGCATGTTGGGATCGCGCCGCCGGCTTCGTGAGCACCTGGCCCGAACCGCGGCGGCTGCGGCGGTCTACGGATCGGCGGCGCTGGCGGGGGAGAGCACGGACGCCGCGCCAACCCCACCCGCGGCGAGCGTGTCTCCGGCATCCGCCGCGAACGCCACCGTGGACACCGCCTTCATGCGCCGCATTCGCGAGGTGATCGAGTCGCGGATGGGCGAGGAGGACTTCGGGGTCGAGCCGCTCGCCGAGAGCATGGGCATGGGGAGGACGTTGCTCTTCCAGCGGACTCGCGAACTGCTCGGCCAGACGCCCATGGAGCTGCTCATGTCCCGGAGGCTGGAAAGGTCCGCGGAGCTGCTCGCAGCAGGCGAGGGCAACGTCGGCGAGGTCGCCTACGCCGTCGGCTTCCGCAGCGTGTCCCACTTCACCAACCGCTTCCGCGACCGATTCCAGGTGACGCCTTCGGCCTGGCGGCGGGGCGAACGCCGCGCGTCACGGCTCGATTCCACAACGACTTAGTCCTCCCCGGACGCTCACGCAAGTCGTCGCGGACGCTCACGCTCACACGAACCCGCAACGGTCTCCGATTCTTCCGCCCGTCGCGCACAGGACGCGGCCGCGCCGGCGGATTCCAGGCAGACGGCCTGGGCCAACGCAGGCGGTCATCCCAGAAGGAGTCTTGATCATGACGGGTCTCTCGCGGAGTCCCCGGAAGCTCGGCACACTCCTGGTGGTCGCCGGGCTGTCCCTCATGGTGTCTTCGCCGTTCGCGCAGTCCGGAAGCACCGTCCCTCCACCGATCCGAATCACCGACGACTCGGCACGCCCGGCGGCCGCACGAACCGAGCAGGCGAAGCTCGAGCTCCGGATCGAGCCGTTGCGCGTGCAGGGGCAAGAGATCGACCGTCAGAGTGTCACCATCCGTGCAGAGTCGATGGTCACCCGCCCACTTCCTCCGCTGACTCGCGCCGAGCGCGCGCAGCAGCGTGAGGCGGCGGCGCGCGAACGCCTTCAGCGCGAAGAGCTGAGCCGTAGGATCCAGGGGGCCGTCGAGCGATCGCAGAGCGTGATCGTGGGCCTCAGCGCCCAAGCCGCTACCCTTCGGGACCCTGACGCCCGCCTCGAGCTGAACCGGCGCCTCGAACAGGCGAAGCAAGAACTCGAGGTCGAGCTGGTGCGCGTTCAGGCGGACTTCGCACGCGAGAGCGGGCGTCTCGCGCAAGCGCAGGAGCTCGACCGACAGATCGCGGCGGCGCAGCGGGCGAATGGAGCGGCGAATGCCGACGCGATGCCAACCCTCAGCAGTTCGGGGAACGAAGCCGTCCTCGCGCTGCCGGATCTCGCTCCGATCGCGCCCGCAGGATGGTACAAGTCGGTTGTGCCGCGGCATATCGGCGACGCGACGCAGAGCTCGGTCCCGGCACCCACCAATCTCCTTGGAGAGGTCACAACCTACATCAATATGTGCATCGCCAATCTGGGGGATGCGAACACGGGGTACGAGGAGTGGAATGTGATCTTCGACGGAGTGGTCAGTTTCCTAGGGAACATCGAATTCATGCCGGCGGGGGCCTCGATGACTCTTCTCAACGGGTCGACCTCTCTTCCCGGTGGGCGGCACGTCCTGGGCCAAATAGGCGATGCGAACAACAGCACTCCCGAATTGCACGAGGACAACAATGCGGACGCCCACCAGTGGGTTTGGCAGCCTGGCGTACTCGCACAGGGCGTGATGATTCCGCGCGGCGCACCCCCGAATCCCACGGGCGGATCGCAGTACATGCCCATGGGCGAGTCGTTCTACACCAATCAGGACGGGGTGCGCGTCGCCGCGCCGGCTCCCGGGACCACGGGATTCTGGTTGGTCACCCTCCGCCCAACGGACACCGGTGACGCCGACCTCCGCCTCTATCGTCCTTCCACCGGCCCAACGAATGGTTTCGTTCCAACCTCGTCGATCGCATTTTCAGGATACGGAGCGCAGTCGACCGAGTTTGCCTGGTGGAAGCTCGGCAGCCCCTCGACGCCAACCAGCATGGACGTCGGCATCGTGCGCGGCACTCCCGGCGCCACGGGCGTTCGCGTGGAGAACCAGGCGAGTAACAACGTCGTCCCCTACAACGGGGGGGCGGGCACCGTCTTCAATGCGCAGATGGGTCAGGACCAGGCGACCGCGGCCCTCTTGCTGACCATTGGCGCGGGGGGCGCGGGGCCAATTTCGATCGAGATGAACACGAACGTCACCGGTGGTCTCGGCGCCGGGCTCCACGTCGCGCTGATCTCGCTCGCGGACACGGCAGGCACGCGCAGCAACGCGCTGGCAAACACGCAGACCATGGGCGGCGCCGAGCGGCTCGAGCGCACGCTCGCAGCCGGCAACTACGGCCTCGTCATCTATCGGGACTCGAACTGGGAGGGCATGGGGCCCGCGGACTTCAGCTTGAGGATCCGGCGCACGCCGCCCGAACTGGGGGCGGGAGGCGTGGCCGGCTGGTACGCGCCCAGCCTGCCGTACAAGCAGGGCGTGGGGAACACGAGCTCGGCGCCGACGGTGCTGGACGGCAACGTCAACAACACGATCTTCGCCTACAGCTACCAGAACTACGGTCCGACCGCGGCGAGCGGATTCAATGCGAGCGAGTACATCGACGGAGATCTGATCCTGACCTGGACGCCGGGCGCCCTCGCCGCGGGCTCGAACACGTACTGGCTGAGCACGCCACGCAACGTGCACGGCGGGCTCCACACGATGGGTTTCAAGAACGACGTCACGGACGTGATCGACGAGTTCGACGAGAGCAACAACGACCATGCGAGCCAGTGGGTGTGGTCGCCGCTCCCGATGACTCTGGGCGTTCCGGTGACGCGGCCCCCGCTGCCCAATCCGTTTGGCGGCTGGGAGGATCTTTCCATCTTCGTGCCTCACTACCAGAACGTCGACGGGTTGCGCTCACCGCAGTTCGCAGAGTCGGGGACCTACGACGGCATGTGGGGTGCGGTGGCACTCACGCCAACCGACGCCGCGACCAACCCGGAATTGCGGATCTATTCAGGTCTCTCGAGCGGCCCATCGAACGGCTTTCGTTCGTTCGACGAGACCTCCGCGCGAGCTGGAGATGCGACCGACGTGGTGGTGGTCGACGCCGACAACCAGCCGAAGACGGTGGACGTGGGGCTCTACGGGAGCGCGGGCAACTCCCCGGTCAAAGTGCACGCCGTCTCGTCGGTCGCCCTGCTCGGGATCAACATCGTGAATACGTACGGACCCTACTCGCTCGGACCCGACAGTCTCATCGCGCTGTTCAATTTCCCCTTCTCCTCCACGATCAGCGACATGACCATCTATCTCCAGAACGAATCCGGCAATGCGAATCTCGACTTCATGCTGTTCGATCGCACGGACCCGACGCGCCTCTACAACCCCGGTCAGGCGGTGGCGACGGCCGCCAGCTTCGGCAATGGGGGACCCGAGCACTACTTTGGTCCGATTCCGGCGTATGCCGGGCTGGCCGTGCTGAAGGCGGGGTCGTCGGACGTCGCGAAGAAGGCCATGTTCAGGCTCATCGTCGGGAACGGGAATGTGGGCGTCGACGACGACGTTCCGACCCGCATCGCGTTCGCACCGATCACGCCGAACCCGGCCCACGGCGATGCCGTGATGCGGTTCGAGTTGCCGCGCGAGATGTCGATCGATCTCGCCGCTTACGACGTCGGAGGCCGGCGCGTGTCGACACTCGCGACCGGCGCGTGGAACGCGGGACACCATGCGGTCCATTGGACGACGATCGGGGATGAAGGCCGACCGGTCCCGAACGGGGTGTACTTCGTGCGGTTCAGCGCCGGCGGTTATCAGGAGACGCAGCGCGTGCTCGTCGTGAGGTAGTAGACGCGAGGTGCCCGCTCCGAGTCGGGAGCGGGCATCTCTGGTTCGTGGCGAGGACGTCGTGGGATCGGCGTGACGATCACGGTGCGCGCACGGCGTGCGCTTCGGAAAATCCGAGGGTCAGTCGACGCAGACGACCGGTTCGTCGGCATGAACCAGGAAAGGTCGGAGGATGTCCGTCGACGTTCGCATCTACGCCGGTTTCGCCGGTCAAGCGGGGCGACTTTCCGCGGTGCGGCACGAATTGCAGGCGTTGCTAAGAAACGTGGCCGGACTGCGACGATTCGTCTTGCTGGAGACGGCCGAAGGGATGGCCATCGTCACCGAGTCCGAAGACCGCGCGGCGTGCGAGGAGTGTGCACGCCGTGCCGAGCGATGGATGAGAGAACGCTTGCCCGCGATGGAGGGCTATCGACCGCTGGCGGTGGCGGGGGAGGTGATGGTCGAGGCGACGGTCGTGCCTTCCACCGGAAGGAAGACGCATTCCTCGGGCTAGGGTGCTGGGCGTGGCCTCGTCGGGTGCTTGCGGCCCGGCCCAGCCACGATCCGGCGCTCGACATCGAGAGGCGTTGGCCTCCGGCGATCACCCGTTCCCGGATCCAAACAGGTGGGGACTTTGAGCGCTGCGTGCTGAGGTGGACGAGCCGATAACCCTACCGGCCCTCTCCGGGCTGGGAATCGAACCGGGAATCGTCTGCCGCGCGGCGGCGGCAACAGGTGCGTTCGAACGATACTCCTTGGCGCACCGGCGAGAAACGGGCCGAGGGACCGGCCGCGAGTTGACGCGGTCTTGCTCTGCGAGGACGTGATGACCACGAAGACGAAATGGCTGATCGGGGTGGCCGCGGTCGCAGCGGCCGGCGTGGCCGTGGCCGTAATCGGCTGGTTCGCGTTGGAAGCGGTGCCGGCGGGGCACCTGCACCTGCCCAAGTACTCGCTGGAGCAGACCGACTCCGCACATCGGTGGTACCGGCGCACGACCGTTCACTTCAACTCGGCGGCATACGTCAACGACTTCGAGGACTACCCCATCTGGCTCGCGAACCCCGTGCCGACCCACGCGATTGGACGCGCGCCCTTCGGCAATTCGCTCGTGTGTTCGATCCCGGGGCAAGAGCCGACGGACTACATCGCGGTGGACTGTGGCTCGGAGATGGAGGCGTACGAGGTCTTCCGCAATGCGAATCACCCGCCCTTCGACTGGCGGCACGCGAGGTTCCAGACGATGGATTCGCCGGCACGATGATCCACGCGGACCACAAACGCACCGCGGACTCGACCTTGGTCGCCGACGTCGTGCGCACGTTGCGCGAGGGCGCACCCGTGTCGGTGTCATTGCCGGCCTCCGTCAATTCGACGAACCTGGCGAGGCTCAACTTGTACAGCGACGCGCTGCCGGGATTGATGTTCTGTCCGGCGGTGTACCGCGACACCGCGGGCCCGGTATACCTGGCCGAGAGCTTCGGGGTCGAATACGGCAACCGCACCGAGACGATCCACGCCCAGTGGATCCCGGCCACCGAGTCGTTCAGGCAATGGCTGAAGACGCCGTGAGGGACCGGTCGTTGAATCGCGCCGCCGGCCTGGGAGCGGATTCCGCGCGAACGCGGACACGCGGGGACACTGGAAAACACGCAGCGCCTTCGCGTATCAGCGAAGGGCTGGCGTCCCCAACGGGATTCGAACCCGTGCTACCGCCGTGAAAGGGCGGTGTCCTAGGCCTCTAGACGATGGGGACGCAGAGCGGAAGGCTCGACAAGTTAGACGGGCCGTCGGCATCGAGCAAGCGCGCCTGCACCACGAAGCGAAACGGCGCGGGAGGAAGCCCGCGCCGCTCGGTGTGTCGGCGAAACGACGGCCGAGGCCGCCTCAACGGTAGCGCGACTTCACTCCGCCCCAGGATTCCAACCGCACGGGCGTGGCGTTCGTGATGCCATTGCCGAGGTAGATCCAATCGCCCTTGTAGCCGTAGACGTCGCCGTTGGCGAGCACGGCGACCAACATGCAGGCATCGATCCACACCACCGGTGAGGTTCCGGGAATGGGTGGCAGTGGAGCGTCGAGCGGTTGAAGATCCGTGGCGCTGCTTCGGTAGAGCACCCGGTTGGTGACGATGGCGACCGCGCCGCAATTGTACCCCGACGACGCGACGATCTCATCGGGGCCGGCGACCGCGCGGCTGCTGCCGAGGTGGTAGGCGAGCGCGAGACACAGCAGACCAGCGCACGAGAAGAAGAACTTGCGAGTCATGGAACGGCCTCCTCTCCTGATGGAAGGGGCCAGCTCCGACGCGGCGACGAACTCCCTATCCCTCGCGCTCCGCCGGGAGCAGCTCCCCGATCGAGAACAGCGACGTGAACGTGTACTTCCGCTGCAGGAACGCGGCCCCCGCGCCCTGCTCGCGGTCGACCACGGCGAGGATGCGGACCACCTCGGCCTTGTAGGACTCGGCGGCCTCGGCGGCGATCAGCGCGCTCTCGCCGCTGGTGATCACGTCGTCGAGGATCGCGACGCGCTTGTGGCCGGCGAGGTTGCCCTCGACCTGGCCGCGCAGGCCGTGGTCCTTCTGCGTGCGCCGGACGAGGAAGCCCTCGAGCGGCTTGCCGACCGAGGCGCCGTGCAGCATCAGGCCGGCGACCAGGGGATCGGCGCCGAGCGTGAGCCCGCCGATCGCGGTGATGTTCTCGGAGTCGAGCAGCTCCCAGAACAGGCGCGAGATCAGCGCGAGCCCCTCGGGGTGGAGGCTCGTCTTGCGCACATCGATGTAGTAGTTCGAGGTGGCGCCCGAGCTCAAGACGAACTCACCGAAGCGCATCGAGCGCTCGAGCAGCATGCGGCGCAGCCGTTCGCGGTCGTTCGCGTCCATCGTGTCTCCAGGTACGGCGGCCCAGGTCGTGGCGGTGCAGCCAGGAGGCGAGGCCGAATCTTGGGGTCGGGACGCGCGAGCGTCAAGCGGTGGGCACTGGGCGAGGCGCCATGCGTCCCGACGGGTGATGCGCGCCGAGCTGTCGCACGCCGCGCTGTCGTACACCACGCGGTCGCCCGCCGGGCTGTCGCTCGCCGGGCTGGCGATTTCGGAATCGTCCGCGCTAGACTCGGCGCATTGCTCAGCCCGTCGATCCGCTTCTCCCGTCGTCGCCCTAGGCACTCGCTCGGAGCCTGTGTGCGCGCGTCCGGACTCGCCGTCGTCCGTCGCGCGCCGATGGCTGCGTGCGCTCTCCTGCTCGCGGCCACCGTCCAGGCCGCCGAGCTGCGGCTGCCGATCCTCACCGCGGACGCACCGGCCGCCGCGGGCTACCTGCCCGACCAGCTCGAAATCCGTCTCGCACCCGGCGCCGCGGCGCGCGTGCCGGCGGCGCGCCGCGCCGCGATGGAGTCGGCGGAGGGCGCGACCGAGCTGGGCGTTCCGGCGCTCGATCGGGTCACCCGCGACCTGGGTGCGTGGATCGAGCCCGAGTTCCGTGGCGAGGCGCCGCCGGCCGAGGGCTCGGGCGACATCGACTTCACCGCGTTCTACGTCGTGCACCTGCCGGCGACGATGGGGCTCGCGAACGCGCTCGATCGCTTCGCATCGCTTCCCGAGGTCGTCTCCGCCGAGCCGATCGCGGTGCTGCCGGTCTCGGCGACGCCGAACGACTCGCTGTTCTCCACCTCTTATTGGTTCCGGCAGACGAGCCGCCAGGACATCCACGCGCCCGAGGCCTGGGACCTCACCACCGGCGATCCGCGGGTGGTGATCGCGATCCTCGACACGGGCATCCTTCCGGATCATCCGGACCTGGGCGGAACCGTGGCCGGCGGTTGGGGCCAGCTATGGACCAACGCGGAGGAGCTGGCGGGCGGGCCGGGCGTCGACGACGACGGCAACGGCTTCGTCGACGACACCTGGGGATGGGACTTCGTCGATCTCGGGAGCAACAACCGGATCCCGGCCGGCGAGGACTGGGACCTCGAAGACAACGATCCGCGCGACTTCGCCGGGCACGGCACCGCGGTCGCCGGTGTGGCGGGCGCGCTCTCCAACAACGGCATCGGCATCACCGGCACGGCGTGGAACGTGCGGCTGATGGCGCTCCGGGTCGGCTACTCCCGCGACAACGCGCCGCTCGGCACGGTCGACATGCGCTACGCGGCGCAGGCGATCCGCTACGCGACCCGCATGGGCGCCCACGTCATCAACTGCTCCTTCGCCACCGACAACATCAATGGGCTCTACTACGCGGCCAGCGCCGCGATCCGCGCGGGTGTCGTCGTGGTGAGCGCGGCGGGCAACGACGGCCAGATCCACGAGCTCGCCGATCGCGAGGACGTGATCGCGGTCGCCGCCACCGATGCCGGGGACTTCCTCGCCAACTTCTCGAACCGCGGGCCCTTCGTCGATCTCGCGGCGCCCGGCGACGAGATCGTCTCGACCTTCGTCCAGGTGCCGCGCCCCACGTCGGGGCTGTGCCAGCCCGCCTACGGCGTCGGCCTCGACGGCACGTCGTTCTCGGCGCCGATGGTGTCGGGCGTGGCGGCTTTGGTGCAGTCGCTCCACCTCCAGCGCTCCGAGCCGCTCCTCGATCCCATGGGCATGCTGCTGCGCCTGCGCGAGACCACCGACGACATCGCGGCGCTGAACGGAGGCCTGGGTGCGGGCTACGGCACCGGCCGCTTGAACGCGTCCCGCGCGCTCTCGCAGCCGTCGACGTCGACCGCTCTCCGCGCCGGCGCGCGCACGGTCGGCCCGGGGGTGTCGTTCGCGCGCGTGAGCAACGGCGAGACATTCGAGGCGTGGGCGACCGAGGACCGGAACCTGATCGTCGCGCGGCTCGACGGCGACACCGTGACGGTCGTTCCGCTCGGCGGCGTCCCGGCGTCGGGCGTCGCGGCGGCCGATCTCGCGCCGGGGCGTCCTCCCGGCTTCTTCGTGAGCCTGACGGGGAACCAGGTGGCCGGTTTCGACGCCGATGCGCACGCGCTGTCGGGGTGGCCGGTGACCGCGCCCGGGACCGTGGCGACGCTGTCGATGCCCGCGCTCGGCGACCTCGACGGCGACGGCGCGATCGAGGTGATCTGCGCGAGCAGCAACGGCCGCGTCTTCGCGTGGCGCGCGAGCGGCGCCCTGGTCACGGGGTTCCCGCGCACGATCGCCGGCGGCATCGTCGGCGCGGTGGCGCTGGTCGAGCTCGACGGCTCGCCCGGGCTCGAGATCGTCGCCGCGGACGAGCTCGGCAACGTCCACGCGCTCGACGGCAACGGCGCGCCGCTCGACGACTGGCCGGTGTCGCTGGGCATTCCGATCACGGCGCCGATCGTGACCCGCGCCGCGAACGATTCGATCGCGATCGTGGTGGCGGCGGGCGATCGGGTGTACGCGATCGGGCGCGGCACGAACGTCTGGTTCACGGCGCCGCTCGGCGCCACGGGCGCCTTCGCCACCGATCTCGCCGCCGGCGACCTCGATGGCGACGGCCGCGACGAGATCGTGGCGCTGACCGGCAATCCGACCGCGATCGCCGCCTTCGACGACGCGGGCGCTCCGCTCGCCGGCTTCGCGCCGCGCGTGGTCGACGCGACGCCGACCGGCCCGCCGGTGATCGGGCGACTGTCCGGGGGCTCCGGGCGCCATCAGAACGTGTCGTTCATGACCACGCTCGGCCTCGTGTCCTTCGACGAGAACGGCGACAGCCTGCTCGCGTTCCCGCGCCCGGGCGGCGCGGGGCGTTTCCCGAGCATCGTGAACGCGGGTGCGAAGGACCGCGTGCTGGCGGGCGCCGCCGGCGATTCGCTGATCCATCTCTTCGTCTACGACGGCGAGGACGGCTCGGGCGCCGACAGCGTGCGGCCGTGGTTCACGCCGCGCGGCAACTTCGCGCGCACCGGCTCACGCCTCGTCGCGCCGCCGCTCTCGGCGGTCGACGACCTGGCGCCGCTCGCGGTCGTCGATCTCTCCGCGGATTCGATCGAGGCGCACGCGATCACGCTCGCCTGGCACGCGCCGGGCGACGACGGGGCGTCCGGCCGAGCCGCCTCCTACGAGCTGCGGGTCGCGACCTCGCCGCTCGACGCCGCGAACTTCGCCACGGGCTCGCTGGTGCCGGGGGTTCCCGCGCCCCGAGCTTCCGGCGGGCTCGAGCGCATGCGGGTCGCGGGGCTCCAGGACAGCGTCCGCTACTGGTTCGCCTTGAAGACCCACGACGACGCCGGCAACGCCAGCGCGCTCTCGAACGTCGTGGAGGCGATCACGTCGGTGCTGCCGCCGCCCGGACCGCGCGCGGTGTCGCTGCTGCTGCGCCGCCAGCCGTCACGCGTGCCGGTCGATCTGCAGTGGACGGGCATGGGCGGCGCGAACCAGCGCATCCAGATCCTCGACCTGTTCGGCCGCAAGGTGCGCACGCTGGGACTCGATCCCGTGACCGAAGGCACCCAGCAATGGAACGGCCGGGACGATCGTGGTCGATCGGTCCCGGCCGGGGTGTACCTCGCGCGTCTGACGAGCGGTTCCTTCCGCGCTCACACGCGCATCGTGCTCCTTCCTTGAAGCACGAGGGGATCGAACTACGGCTCCATCGTCGGGAACGGAGGGTTCTCCGGGTCGCCGCCGACCGGGACCACCGGTCCCATGCTCGCCATGATCGGATCCGACAGCGCGCTGGCGTTGCCATGCGTGTCGGTGGCGCGCAGACGGAAGTAGCGCGACGTCGAGGCCTGCGTCGGGTCGAGGTTGTACGTCGTGGTCACGCCGTCGGTGTCGTAGAGCAGCGTGTACGAGCTCTCGCGCTCCGGGCTGGGGTCGTAGACGTAGATCTGATAGCCGGCGACGTCGGCCGCGCTGCTGGCGTCCCACATCAGCTGTGCCCTGCCGGACAGATCCGCCGCCACGTTGACCCCGGTCGGAACCGGCGGTGGGGTATTGTCCAGCGTCGGCGTACCGCTGTCATCGGGCAACGCGCTGGTGGGATCGCTGCTCTTGCCGCATCCAGCGAGAAGCGCGACCGCAGCGATCGCGCAGAGAGTGAGACGGGGGAACTTCACGACCTGGCCTCCTTGGACTTTTGTGGGTTCCACTCGCACGGGGACGTGGGCGGGGAGTGTCCCGGGTTCGGCTACCGGGGCTCTGTATCGAGCAATCGAGGTGCCATGCAGTCGACAGGGTTTGGACAACGTCACGAAGGGCATTTAGCCGCCTCTGCGCGAAATCACCCGCTTGCATCTCGCCGCGACGACCCCATGGGCGCGTGCGCCGTGCAACGGGTCGCGCTCGGATTGGTGTTCGCGGCGCTGTTCGTCGTGCCGGCGAGCGTCCCTGCAACGGTGCGTGCGCAGGCCGACCCTCTCGAGGCGCCGCGCGCGCCGCGCTTCGCGGCGATGCCGCTCGACACGCCGATGGTGCTCACCGGGACGTTCGGGGAGGCGCGGAACACGCATTTCCACGCCGGCCTCGATCTGGCGACCGGCGAGGCCGTCGGCGCTCCGGTGCTGGCGCCGGCGGCGGGTAGGATCGTGCGGGTGCGCAGCTCCGGCGTGGGCTATGGGCGCTCCTTGTATCTCCAGGCCGACGACGGCCGCCTGCTGGTGTTCGGGCACCTCGACGCCTTCGATCAGCCGATCGCCGGCTACGTCGCCGCGGTGCAGGACTCGAGCGGCGACTACGAGCAGGACCTGTGGCCCGACTCGGCCGCCTTCCCGGTGCGCGCCGGACAGCGGCTGGGCTGGAGCGGCCGCAGCGGCACCGGGCCCCCGCACCTCCACTTCGAGGTGCGGCGCGGCGACATCGCGCTGAACCCGCTCTTCGCCGGAGCGGAGGCCGGGGACGCGGGGCCGCCCGTGGTGCGTGCCATCACGCTCGAGCCGCTCGACGGCGCGTCGTCGGTCGAGGGGCGCGTGGCGCCGCGGACGTTCGAGCTCGCCGGGGACTCCGGCGTCGCCGTGGCGGCGCCGCGGCGCGTGCACGCGCACGGGCGGCTGCGCGTGATCGTCGAGGCGCTCGATCGCCGCGGCAACGGCCGGCTGTCGATGGCGCCCTACGCGATCGCGCTGGTCTGGCGCGACCACCGCTTCGAGTGCCGCTTCGACAGCGTCTCGTGGGCCGACGGCATGGCCGAGGTCGATCTGGTGTACGACCGCGGTCGCGCCACGGCGCGTGGGTCCAGCTCGGTCGTGATGTGGGCGCCGGCCGGATTCCGCTCGCGCGTCGTCCACACCACCGAGCCGCTGTCGCAGGAGGCGGGCGTGGTGACCGTCGACGGAGGCGCCGAGACGATCACCGTGACCGCGCACGACGCGGGTGGGCGCGAGGCCACCGCCAGCCTGACGATCGAGGACGAGCGCGCGCCGCAGCGGCGGGACGCGCAGGGGTTGTTCGGGCCCGTGTCGCACGAATTCGTGGCGGCGCAACCGCAGTTCCACGAGCCCGACAGCGTCGACGACATGGATCTGCTCCAGACCGCCTGGATGCTCAAGCCGGGCGAGCTGCGGCTGGAGTCGCTGCCGGGCGGCTGGGTGCGGGTCGAGATCCAGGGCAAGCGCTGGCGCGAGAAGTCGCCGCGCGGGCTCGACTTCCTCGGGCTCCACGCGCTCGATCCCGCGGCCGATCGGCTCGCCGTCCTGGTGCGTCCCGACAGCCTGCCGCGCACCGCGTCGCTGCGGGTCGGCGGCGACGCGCCGCGCTGGACCGCGAACTCGCGCCCGCTCCGGCTGATCGAGGCGAAGCCCGGCGGCGGCGGCGAGCTGCTCGGCCTCCATCTCCGCATCCCGGCGGGTTCCCTGTTCGCGTCCGCGGTGTGGGCGCTCACGACCACGCCGCTGGGGGTGCGCGCGCCGGAGCTCGCGCCGGTCGGGACGGTCTACTGGATCGAGCCCGAGGACCACCCGCTGCGCGAGAGCGTCGAGATCGGCCTCGAGATGCCGGCGCGGCAGGCCAACGATCGCGTCGGTCTCTATCGCGAGAGCGGCGGTGGCTGGGAGTTCGTGCGCTCGCGCTGGGACTCGACCGCGCGCCGGCTGGTGGGCGACACGCGCCGGCTCGGCCGCTTCGCGCTCTTCCGCGACACCAAGCCGCCGCGCATCGACCGGCTCGATCCTCCGCGCGCCGCTGACGCGACGCCCTATTCGAAGTGGGCGCTCGAGGCGCGGCTCTCGGACGCGGGGAGCGGCATCGAGGCGCGCGCGTGCCGCTTCACCGTCGACGGCCGCAGGGCGCCGAGCGAATGGGACGCCGAGGAGAACGTGCTGCGCTGGCGCCCGCTGCGTGGGCCCGCGCCGGGCAAGCACACCTACGAGATCGTCGCCGCCGACCGTGCCGGCAATGTCCGCCGCCTCGCCGGCAGCTTCGTGGCGCCGGCCGCTCGTTGAACGGAGCCGCCGCGGCCCCGGAAGCCGATCGCGGCCGGGGCTTTTCCGCGGAGGAGGCGGACGGGTAAGGTGCAGCATCCCCTGATTCCCACTCCTCACGCCGAGGGCCGCATGCGGGCAGGCAATCCGTCGTCGAAGCCGAAGGATCCGGTCGCCACGGCCGCGCCGCGTTCGCGGCGGCGCGATGCGTGGAGGGCCACGCGGGCGCTGGCGCTCGCGCTCCTGCTCGGCTCCCAGGCGAGGCCCGCCGCGGCCGCGGGGCGCGACTTCCTCGACGAGGTCCTGGTGGCCCCCGGCATGGAGGGCAAGGAGGTCGGGTTCGAGATCAAAGTGGATTCGCGCCTCGATCGCGACTACCGGCTGCAGGGTTGGTTCACGCCCGAGCTCGAGGTCGGAGTCACGCGGGACTGGATGCTGGAGGCGGTGGCGGGCGTGGTGAACCGGGGCCGCGGCTTCGAGCTCGGCGCCTGGCGCGGCGAGACCCGCTACACGCTGCTGCATCCATCGCGGTGGCCGTTCGCGGTGGCGATCGCCGGCGAATACGAGGTCGAGACCCGCGCCTCGAAGCGCGTGTCGCTCGAGCGGCTGGTGGCGGGACGGCTGGTCGTCACGCGCGTGTTCGCGGGGTCGTTGCTCGCGACCGTGAACGTGGGCGTCGACCGGCGGCTGTCGCCGTTCCCGAACTCGAAACCGATGGTCGCGTTCGGCGTGCGGTATCCGGACCAGGCTCCCGTGACCTATGGGTTCGAGTACCGCGATCAACCGCTCGAGAACCAGACGCGCTTCGGCCCGTCTCTGAGGATCCGGCTTCCCGAGCGCATGAAGCTCCGGATCGGTGCGAGCTTCGGACAGAAGCCGACCCAGTATCGCTTCATCGGGCGCGTGATCCTCGAGACCGAGCTGTGAGGCACGGCCACCACCGGCGGATGCTCGCCGCCGCGCTCGCGATCGCGGCCCTGGCGCCGCGAATCGGCGGCGCCGCGGATTCCGCGCCGGCGCCGGAGCTGCTCGCGGCCAAGAGCGCGGCCGAGCGTGAGCGCGAAGAGGAGGAGCGGCGCGTGCTCGGCGCCGACAAGACGGTGCGAGCGACGACGGATCCGCCGCGACTGCCGTTCGCGCGCTGGGCCATCGATCGTCCGAGGCTGCGCGTCGCTTCCACGGTGTCGCTGGCTCGGATCGTCGAGGCGCTCCCCGGCGTGCGGGCCGCGACGGGCAACGACCCGCTCGGCGACGTGGTCGTTCGCGGGTCGGGAGGGAGTCGCGTGCGTCTGCTCGATCACGGGGTCCCGGTCGCCAGCTTCGAGCTTCCCGGCCTGGACGGGCCCGGCATCGACCTCTCCGGCGCGGACCGGGTGACGGTGACGCCCGGCGCCGACGCGTCGTTCGGCGGCGAGGGTGCGATCGGCGCGACCCTCGACATCGAGTCCGCGGCGCCGATCGCGGTGGACCGGCCACGCGTGTCGAACGACGGCGCGTTCTACGGATCGAGCGCCGACCGTGGCGCCGGCGCCGTGGTGCGGGCCGCCGGAGCGCGCGACGTCTGGGACGCGGAGGTGTCGCTGGTGGCGCGCCGCGCGCGCGGCGTGACCACGCCGGCGGGGCGAATCGATCCGATCGAGGGGGACGTCTTCCAGGGAGCGGCCGGCGTCCGCGTCACGACGCCCAAGACCCACGCCGGCCTCCGCCTGGTGCGCTTCGGCGGACCGTTCGATCGCCCGGTCGTGGGAGCGCCGGCGCTCTCACGCGAGCTGGAGGATCGCCGCGTGCAATGGTCGGGGGGCATGGCGACCGGCGGCGTCGACTTCGAGATGCGCGGACAGATCCAGCAACGCACGCTCGACGTCCGCGCTCGCAACGGCGCCGGCGCGCCGCTCGAGATGCGTCTCGAGGGCACGCATCTCGAGTTCTCCGGGCGGCACGATGGGCCGCGCGGGTCGGGGATGCTCGGAGTCGCCGGGCTCGCGCAGAACACCGAGACCCGCGGCGGCCGCCGCATCGTGCCGGATGCGCGCGTGATCGCCGGCGCGGTGTACGGCGCGGGGCGCCTCGTGCGCGGAGCGTGGACCGCGGTCGGGAACGCGCGGCTCGACACGCGCAACCTGGAGGCCGAGCACGACCCGACGATCGCGATCCCGACGTTGCAGAGGAGCTTCGATGCGATCACCGGCGGGGTCGGCGTCGACTGCCGGGCGCGCGAGCCCCTGGTGCTGTCGCTGGCGCTCGGGAGCGGCTGGCGCATGCCGTCGCTGCTCGAGCTCTACGCCAACGGCCGCTCGCCGGTGGACGATCACTACCGGCTCGGAGATCGGCGTCTGGACCTGGAGCGCGGCGTGACGCTGGACGCCGGGGCGCGCTGGACCGGCCGGCGCGTGAACGGCGAGCTGCGGCTCTTCCGGCAGTGGATCGACCGCTGGGTCGGTCTCGAGGCGACCGGTGAAGTGATCGACGGGCTGTCGGTGCGGCGGACGGTGGCGCACGACGCCAACCTGCTGGGCGCGGAGGCGGCGCTCGCGTGCGAGGTCACGGACCGACTCCGGCTGCTCGCGGGCCTCGACGTCGCGAGCGGTGAGGACGCGACCGCGGATCGCCCGTTGTCGGGAGTGCCGCCGGCGCGCTTTCGGCTCGCGGCCGAGACGCACGGCGCCCCGATCGCGGGGCTCGGGGATGCGCGCCTCCGGCTCGGCGTCGAAGGGCACGGTCGCGGCACCCGTCCCGGCGTGGACGAGGTGGTCATCGATCCCTTCGTGCTCGTGGATCTCGAGGCGGAGCAGGAATGGAACGGGATGCGGCTCGGCGTCCGGGTCGACAACCTCACGGACGTCCGCGCTCGCGAGTTCCTCGCCCGCGACGCCGCGCTCGCCACGCGCCGCGGGCGCGGGGTCGTGGTGTCGATCGGATGGGAGCGATGAGCACTGGTCGCAGGGGCCGCCGCGTGCGGGGCGCTGCGCTCGCCGTGGTGCTCGCGGCCACGGGACTCGGCTGCAGCGAGAAGCCGCTCCCCGGGACGCTGGTGTGGGAATCGGTCCCCAACCTGCCGCTGCGCCTGGCGTACCTCAACGCGGTGGTCGCGCTCTCGAAGGATCGTGTCCTGGCGATCGGCAACGCCCCGCCGGAGGGGGCTCCCTTGAACCGGCCACTGGCGATGGTCAAGAACGGCGGCGCGTTCGATCTCGCCTATCTGCCGTCTCCGGCCAACGGCTGGAGCGCGTCCCTGCTCGAGGCCACCAAGGCCTCCGATGGATCGGTGTGGGTGTGCGGGCGGACGTTCGACTACGAGCCCGATCCGAGTCGCATCCAGCCCTTGATCTATCGGTACGTCGCGGGTGTGTGGTCCGAGAGCCCGATCGACGACGCCGGCGATCTCGAGGGCACCATCCTGACCGGCATCGGCTCGGCGCGTGGTGGGGAAGATCCCGAGATGCGCGCGGTGGGAGATCAGCGCGGCGGGCGCGGGATCGCGATCCGTCGGCTCGGCGGGCACTGGACCCTGGACTCGCTGCCGGCGCCTGACGCGCCCGGCGCGGGCTGGAGGCTCGGCGAGGTGGGGCAGGGGCGCGACGGAACGTGGTACGCCGGAGGCTCCACCGCCGACGGAGACGGGCTCCTCTATGTGGACGACGGCAGTGGCTGGCGACTGGCGAGCCGCTGGAGCGGGTATCCGGCGCTGTCTTTCCAGCACAGTGGGATCCGAAGCTTGGAATTCACGTGACTTGAAGTCGCGG
>JADMIO010603898.1_pt1 | contig 82947 bp, 51 predicted proteins | sample 8958161 | NCBI WGS metagenome assembly JADMIO01 (sample SAMN16585339, study PRJNA669376) | soil metagenome | isolation source: Crop rotation soil | place: USA: Cullars Rotation, Alabama | collected 2011
GCCGCGACTTCAAGTCACGTGAATTCCAAGCTTCGGATCCCACTGTGCTGGAAAGCGTCCGTCTCGGTTGTCCCGATAATGGTCTGTTGAGCGTTTAGCAGCGTGACGGTTGCGATTGCTACGACCGCTCCCGATTTGTCGCGCACTGTCCCCGAAATGTTGGCCTCTTCTTCGGCGGCGAGACCTATGGGAGAGAAGGAGAAAAGCAGGAGTAATGTTCTTAGGGTGCGGTAAGCTGGTTTTTTGAAAACAGTCTTATACCTTATCGACATTCGGTCCTCCTTGTTTTTGTTTCAGAAGAAACAGTCTGTTTTTTGTGTGATTCCACTCTGAGGTGGATTATCTTGTCATCGCGGTACGGTCTCTATGTTCAGCACAGGGTGAACCTCGTGCCAGCGATGGTTCTCCTGGTCGTCATAGCGACTGACCCCGTACACGCGAACGCGGCTTCCCACGGAAGGCGCTTCCAGGCGTATAGGCTCGATGATTTCGCAAACTATGAACGGCTCTCTTTGTTGAAGGTCTTCGACCAGGCGGAACGTAAGGTCGCCGTCTTTATCTATTCGGACTTCGGAGACATAACCCTCTGCGACGACGTGCGGCTTGGTGTTGCTGCTTATGTTGGCGATGCTCACCTCGTGATACTCTTTTTCGTCGAAGCTCTCGCCGAGTTCAGGCCAGGCCATTACGCCCGACTCTCTGTGGTCCAACACGAAAACCAGACCCGCTGTCAGCAAAGCAATAATCGCAAGCCCGGCCACCTGCTTCCTGTAAAAAGACAGGTTTTGATTGAAAGAGATGTTGCGCCAGAAAGCCAGGCGCGTAAATCCTTTGGCTACGGGCGAGGGCATCTTGCCCGAATCAATCGCCGCTTCAATCGCCACCCACGGGTCGCGCTCAGGTTTCAGACGGGGGAGGTGCTGCACGAACATGTGTCCGGCACGAATGCGCGCCAGACGCGCGCGGCACTGAAGGCAATCGAGCAAGTGATTCTCGATTCGCTCGACCGTGCGCTTATCAAGCTCGCCGTTCAGGTAACGCGAAAAATTGCGCCGTATACCGATTTGCCAACAAATCATAATTAATGCTCCATTGCGGCGTATTACAAAAGCCGTCCACTATAAAAGCCGTCTGAGCGGCCTGAGCCGGGCCTCCATCTGTGCGAGCGCGCGGTTCAGCCGCGAGGCTACGGTTCCGGGCGAGCACTCAAGCACTTGAGCCATCTCGTCATACGAAAGCCCTTCCAGATATTTCAAAGAGATGACCGAGCGCAGCTTCGGCGAAAGCTCCATAACGGCCCGCCGTATGATCTCGCGCCGCTCATTATGTGCTTGCTTGTCGTCGGGCAATGAGCTGACGTCGATCTCTTCCCCGCTTCCGAGGAGCGATTCCAGAGGCACGTGCTGCGCGCCGCGCCGCCGGTTCTCGTTCAGGCACTGGTTGAGCGCGATACGGTATATCCAGGTCGAGAGCTGCGACTCGAACCGAAAGTCGGGCAGCCCCCGGTGTATTTTCATAAATACTATCTGCAAGACATCTTCGGCAGCCAGCGACTCGCCGAGCGAGTAATAGGCCAGATTGTACACGCGGTCACGAAAACGGTCGTAAATCTCTTTGAACGCAGCACGATCGCCTTTTTGCGCCGCGATGATAAGCTCCCGCTCTTCGATGTCCGAGTATGTTTCTTGGGGTTTCATTGCTGCCGTAAAGTTCACGTATCCCCCGTGCTTATACACGACGGGCTAAAGGTAGTTCCATAATATTTAGACCTAGCCCGCGACAGATTTCTTCCATTGGTGGCCAATAAATAAAAAAATCATATAACCCAAAATCTCAAATCAGATTATACATCGTCTGAGAGCATTCTGCCTTTCTCCCTCTTCGAAGACGTAAATCATTAATAATAAATCGAATTTCGCCGCACACGGTCAAGCGGCCTGCGCGTCTTTATGGGGAGAGACGTTGCCGGCTTTTCTTATGTCGTAAGCGACCGCGACAAAAGTCTGTACATAGCCGAGCGTGGCTAAGGCCAGCGCAGCATAAGCAACTAGCGGCAGCGTGATCGGGCCTTTAAAAATAATCGCCGCCGCAACGACTGCCAGCATCACCGCGACAATTGCTTGATAGTAAATGATCTTGTACCTCAAGCTAAAGAAAAGGATGAAGGCGAGCGAGGCTACCAGGACTGCTAGCGGGTGCGGCCAGAGCAACTGTAGGGCGAGCGAAAAATAATAAACCACAACAAGGCCGCGCACGAACTTTTGCAGCGTATAATAGTCCTCATAAAAAAACGGAAAGAAAGCCGCCAGCACCGCCGCCACCAGCAACAGATTCAGCTCGCCCGCGGGCAACCCCACAGCTTTCGTCAACGGATAATGCCACGCGAGTATCAGCCAGATGGGCATCGAGTTGCGAACCCATTTCGCTGTGCGGCTCTGCTTGATTAAAGTCAGATCCGAGATCAGGTAAAGATAATATACGGCGACCGGGAGCCATATCTTCGGCCAGCCTTCGGCCAGCGTGTGGCCGAGCCAGACAACCAGCGTCGCTATGATCGCGGCGGCAAGCGGCGCCCACTCGTAACTGCGTATGTGCGCGGGCGGCTGGCGATACCATTTCTCAAAGCTTTCTGCGCTGTGGAGCGCGGGGCCGAGCGAGCGGTTAATATTTGCCGCCACCGATTGCATGATCTCTTTTTGAGCCTTGCGATCATCGCCGCCACAGGCTGCGCGAAACCGGTCGGGGTAGACGGGCTTGTGATAGCGGACAACGATCTTTGCGGGCTTGGGCAGCAAGCGATACTTAGGCCAGGCGCGAGACGCGCCGCCTATAGTTATCGGCACTATAGGCGCGTTGGTCTCAAGCGCGAGCCGCGCAGTTCCCATTCTGAGCTCTCCCATCGGGCCGCGTTCTGATCGCTTGCCTTCGGGAAATATGCCGAGGGCTTCGCCGCCCTTGAGCACGCGAAGCGCCTCGCGGTATGCGGACTCTCCTTTTCCGCGCGTGATGTCGACGGGGAACGCGCCCATCATCTTTATGATCGGCCCAAGCAGAGGGATTTTAAAGAGCGCGTCCCACGCCATGAATCTAATCACTCGATTGACGGGCAGGGCGACTAAAACGGGATCGAGATAAGAAGGATGATTGCCTGCCAGTATGACCGCGCCGGTCGCGGGCACGTTTTCCAACCCCGCATACTCGACTAAAAAGAGTATGCGGAACAAAGGCCGCCCGATCATTTTTATAAGCCTTAGCATATCAAATATCGGCTTTATCGAATCGCTTCTCAAAGCAAACGCTCAACGGATTATCGACGTACTGCCCGTAGCAGCCGATTCGCTTGTAGCCTGCGGATTCATACAACGCGATGGCTTCCGGTTGCAGCAACCCGGTTTCAAGCCACACGGCCGCGTAGCCCGCGCTCTCTGCTATCGCCTCAAGCTCGCGGAGGATTATTCGAGCGACCCCGCGCCCGCGCGCGCGAGGCTCAACAAACATTCTCTTTATCTCGCCGACGCCTTCTTTGAGCGGTCGCAGCGCGCCGCATCCGACAGGCTCCGCGTTCAGTCTTGCGATGACGAACGCTCCGCCCGGAACCAGTATGTCGTCAGGGCTGAATGCCCCTGAGCCATCATCGCCATAACGAGCGCCCAACTCCGCCGACAACCGCTTGATCAGAAGTCGCGCATCATTGCTATGCGGGTTTTCAATACTCACAATTACATCTTTTGTATCGTCCGGTTTTGACATCAATGCCTGGTCGCCCATTCGACGGCAGGGTCTATCCACTCGTTCATATCCTTATAAAGATAACCGTGCCCCAGTCCCGTCCGCAGCTCTACCTCTTTATGTTTGTTAAGACCTTTTGCCTTATCGAAAAATTTTTGACACGTCCCGCCTATGTCATCACTCCTATCGAATACGGATAAGACATTGCCCCATAAATCTACCTGACGTTGCTCCAGCGTCCCGTCGTTGCAGTTTCCCATCAGAACGAAATTAACATCCCTGTTCTTCAGGCGCATGGAGACCATCATCGCGATCACTGATCCCTTTGATGCGCCGACTACGGTGATGTTTTGAGGAGCAACTCCCGCCTTGAGCAATTTCTGAATTTGATTGACGACTTTTGCCGCGTACTGATCTACGTCTGTGCCTTTGGGCCGAGGCTCGCTGATAACGACCAGCCCCCGGCTCTTTAATGCGTCTAATATTTTTTCGTACTCATAAACCCCGTACCGCTCGCTTGTGGGGCGTATGCCCTGTTCTTCGATGATTCTTCCGTGAAGATAAAATAGATAGTTTGCGCGCTTATCAATATTTTGAGGCACGTCATTTACTATCAAGCCCTGAGACGCAGCGACCGGGCTTGCAGGTTTTGAATCGGTTTGAGAGCCGGTTGCCTGCCGGGCGCAGCTAATCGATAACAACAGAAAGAACACGGCGATAAGAGATGGAAACGACCGAATATTATTAATCATCAACCGTTATTGTCTATGTATCCGTGAGGCTAATCAAGTATGGAAAAAGGGGCGATCAATCTATGCAACGTAACCGGGCGCATAGTAGAATGAAATGTTCGTCTGACGAGCTATGAGCGATGAAAAAAGATTTGATGTCGTCGTAATCGGCGCGGGGCACGCCGGTTGTGAAGCGGCTTATATTGCTGCGCGCCTCGGCGCGCGAACTGCGCTCGTCACTATCGATGCGAACTCGATAGGGCAGATGAGCTGTAACCCGGCCATCGGCGGCATAGCTAAAGGGCATCTCGTCCGCGAAGTCGACGCGCTCGGCGGCATAATGGGCCAGGTCATCGATGCGACCGGGATCCAGTTTCGCTTGCTTAATCGCAGTCGCGGCCCGGCCGTTCAATCTCCGCGCGCGCAGGCTGATCGCAATCTCTACCGCACGGAGATGAGGCGCAGGCTCACGCTTACCGAAAACCTCACTATCATCGAAGGCGAGGTCGCAGAGGTAAAGGTCGCGGCCGGGCGCGTGACCGGAGTAGAGCTTGCCGACGGGACGACAGTACAAGCGCGCTCGGTCGTGCTTACGACGGGGACTTTTCTCAACGGGTTGATTCACGTAGGCCGTAAGACTTTTCAAGCCGGCCGCAGCGGCGAGCCTGCCTCGATAAGGCTTGCCGCCTCGATTCGCGCAATAGGTTTTCGCACGGGGAGGCTAAAGACCGGCACGCCGCCGCGTCTCGACGGGCGCACGATAGACTACACTAAATTCGAGCGCCAGCCCGGCGATGAGCGGCCCGTGCCTTTCTCGTTTAAGACCGATCGGATCGATCGCCCGCAGATAGAATGCTTCATCGGCTACACCAATGAGTCGGTCCACGAAGTGATCCGGCGGAACCTGGATAAATCACCGCTCTACAGCGGCGACATACAGGGGATAGGCCCGCGCTACTGCCCGTCAATCGAAGACAAGGTAGTTAAGTTCAGCGAGAAGCCGCGCCATCAAATCTTCCTTGAGCCGGAAGGGTACAAGACTTACGAGATTTATCCGAACGGCATCTCTACGAGCATGGCCGAAGAGGTGCAGCTTGAATTCGTGCGGGCGATACCGGGGCTTGAGCGCGTGAAAATGCTCAGGCCCGGTTACGCGGTCGAATACGATTTTGTCGATCCGCGTGAGCTTCACTCGACGCTAGAGACAAAGCAAGTCGCAGGGCTTTTCCACGCCGGTCAGATCAACGGAACATCGGGCTACGAAGAAGCGGCGGGGCAAGGCATCATTGCGGGAATCAATGCCGCGCTCGGCGCGCTCGCGCGCGAGCAAGTGACTCTGGACCGCCGCATGAGCTATATCGCCGTGATGGTGGACGATCTGGTTACTAAGGGCGCCGACGAGCCGTATCGCATGTTCACGTCCCGCGCCGAGATGAGACTCTCTTTGCGTTACGATAACGCCGACCAGCGTCTTACGCCGGTGGCCCGCGAGATAGGCTCGATTGATGAAGCAGATTACGAGGCGTTTGTTTCCCGGCAGCGTGACGTAGAGCGTGTGAAAGAATTTCTCGCCGCTACGAAAGTGAGCGAAATGGCCGTCGAGCTTTTCGAAGGGCTTGAAGGCTCGGCCGAAAGCCTTCAAGGCAAGCGGCTCGATTATCTTGCGCGGCGACCCGACTTCGACTCGGAAAAACTGATAGAGATAGCTCGCGCCGCCACCCGTGGGGTGAATGAAAAAGCGATAACCGTCGCGCTCAACGACATTCGTTATGCGGGCTATTTGAAAGACCAGGAATCGCTGGCAAGAAAGCGCGGCCGCTACGACGATCTGGAGATCCCTGCCGGTATCGATTTTTCAAACGTGTCGGGCCTGTCTAATGAAGTGGTGCAAAAGCTGAGCGCGGTTCGTCCGCGCACGATAGGCCAGGCCGCGCGCATACCGGGCATAACGCCTGCCGCCGTGTCGATTCTTCTTGTCGAAACGCTCAGAGGCTAACTGACCAAAGCAATCTCATCGAAGGAGCCGCAGATGAATAAGCAATCAATCTTCATGCTTTCAATGACTACGGTGTTGATGACAGCCATTACGTTCGGTATGACGGGGCATTCAGCCGCGCAGAAACGGGACCGATTTAAGCTCGTCATTCACGGAGGCGCGGGCACTATACTGAAATCGAATATGACTCCTGAACGCGAAGCCGCTTATCGCGCCGCGTTGACCCAGGCGTTGCAGACCGGCCACGCTGTTCTAAAAAACGGCGGCAGCAGCCTCGATGCAATCGAAGCCACTATAAAAGTGCTTGAAGATTCGCCGCTGTTTAACGCGGGGAAGGGAGCCGTGTTTACGAGCGAAGGCACGAATGAATTGGACGCCGCGATTATGGATGGGGCGACACTCAAGGCGGGCGCGATTGCAGGAGTCAAACGCATAAAAAATCCTATCAGCCTCGCACGACTTGTGATGGGAAAATCTCCGCACGTGATGATGGTGGGCGAAGGCGCGGAAATCTTCGCGCGTCAAAACGGCATCGAATGGGTTGATCCGAAATATTTTTACACCGAAGAGAGATGGAAACAGTTAGAAGAAGCCAAGAGAAAAGAGAAACAGCAAAATGACCCGGCGGCGAAGCCTGACGCTGCTAAGCCCGACCGCAAGACCAGTTCTCTGATCTCCGACGATAAAAAATTCGGGACCGTAGGCGCTGTCGCCCTGGATAAAAACGGGAACCTTGCGGCGGGGACTTCGACGGGCGGGATGACGAATAAGAAATTTGGCCGCATTGGAGACGCCCCTATCATCGGCGCGGGGACTTACGCCAACAACCGTACGTGCGCCGTCTCTGCGACCGGCCACGGCGAGTTCTTCATTCGTTCCGTGGTCGCTCACGACATCTCCGCGCTGATGGAATATCGCGGGCTGTCGTTAAAAGAAGCGGCGGACCTTGTGGTGATGAACAAGCTCGTAAAGATGGGCGGCGAAGGCGGCATTATCGCCATAGACAAGGATGGAAACATCGCCATGCCGTTTAACAGCGCGGGCATGTATCGCGGCTACGTAGACGCGGACGGCAAAGTGGTCGTAGAGATTTATAAAGAATAATTTGAAATTTGACATTTCAAATTTCAAATTCATAAGGTGGTGCGCGGGGGTGAGAATTTGTTAAAATTATAGTGGCAGCAAAGCACTGCCAAACCTTCTCCAAGTGAGCGGAATGGTAGGGGGCGAGCACGTCTAAAACGGCTAGCCCTCATTTTTTGCCCGACGTTTGCGACAGGCCAATTTGCAATGCTTTTTACAGATTTTAATTTGAGGTAGAAATATGAGATTTAGGAATATCATGAGCGCGATTCTCATCGCGCTGTTTGCAACCCCGATTGCGAGTACGGTGCGCGCCGACGAGGGTATGTGGACTATTAATAATGTCCCTCGCGCCGAGATCAAACGCAAGTACGGGTTTGAAGTGACCGACGCATGGCTCAAAAAAGTTCAGCTTGCGTCCGTCCGCTTCAACAACGGCGGATCAGGCTCATTCGTCTCGCCTGACGGACTGGTGCTTACTAACCACCACATCGCTTCCGACACGTTGTATAAACTTAGCTCCGCCGAAAAAGACTTCATGAAGGAAGGCTTTTACGCGCGCACGCGCGAGCAAGAGTTGAAAGCTCCCGACCTTGAGCTAAACGTGCTCGTCAGCCTCGAAGACGTGACCGAGAGAGTCACCCACGCGATCAAGCCCGATATGTCTCCTGAGGACGCCAGCAACGCGCGCCGCGCCGAGATAGCCGCGATTGAGAAAGAGTCTCTCACGGCTACGGGGCTGCGCAGCGACGTGGTCACGCTCTATCAGGGCGGCCAGTACAATCTTTACCGCTACAAAAAATATACTGACGTGCGCCTCGTTTTTGCGCCCGAAGGGCAGATAGCTTTTTTCGGCGGCGACCCTGACAACTTCGTGTACCCGCGTTACAACCTCGATATGTCGCTGTTTCGCGTCTACGAAAACGATAAGCCCATCAAGGTCGAGAATTATTTCAAGTGGTCCAGCATGGGCGCAAAAGACGGCGAGCTGGTATTCGTCTCCGGCCATCCGGGCTCGACTGCGCGGTTGAACACGGTGGCGCATCTTGAATACTTGCGCGATACGGGGATGCCGTTTGCCCTGAAGCTTTATGAGAGAAGGCTTGCGGCTTTGAAAAAATACGGCGAGCTGGGCGAAGAGCAGGCCCGCCGCGCGCAAGAAGACGTGTTCGGCATCGAGAACGCGCTTAAAGCCTGGCGCGGCGAGCTGGCGGGCTTGCGCGATAAATCCTTGATGTCGAGAAAATCCAAGGCCGAAGAAGCGCTGCGCAAAAGCGTGATGGCCGACCCCAAGAAACAGAGAGAGTACGGCGAGGCCTGGGACACGATTGCAAGAGGGCGCAAGGCGCTTCCGAGCTATCTGCTTGAGTACCAGTTCCTCGAAGGCGCAGCCGGTTTCAACACCGAGCTTTTCGAGTATGCCCGCGATCTTGTGCGGATTGCCGCCGAAGACGCAAAGCCCGATACCGAGCGGTTGTCCGAATACACGACCGCGCGCCGCGCTTCGCTTGAGCAGGGTCTCTATTCTCCCGCGCCGATCTACGACGATCTTGAGAAGATGAAGCTGGCCGACTCGCTCGCCTTCATGCGCGACGAGCTGGGCGCGAATCATCCTATGGTTAAGAAGGCGCTCGGCGACAAGACGCCCGAAGCGCGTGCCGCCGAGTTGATCGATAAATCGAAGCTGAAAGATGTGGCCTATCGCAAGCAACTGGCGCAGGGCGGCGCTAAAGCCATAGCCGAGTCCAACGACCCGCTTATTCAGCTTGCGCGCGATATAGACGAGCAGGCGCGCGCCGCGCGCAAGCGTTACGAGACGGAAGTGACGAGCCACGAGCGGGCCAACTACGCGAAGATCGCTCGCGCCCTGTTCGACATCGAAGGCACGAAGCTTTACCCCGATGCGACATTCACGCTGCGACTCTCATACGGCGCGGTGCGAGGTTACGAAGAGAACGGAAGACAGATTCCTCCCTTCACCAACTTTGCGGGGTTATACGAGCGCGCGGCGAAGTTCAACAGCAAGCCGCCTTATGATCTGCCCCAGCGATGGGTGGAGAAGAAATCGGCGCTCAATCTCAACACGCCGTTCAACTTCGTTTCGACCAACGACATCATAGGCGGCAACAGCGGCTCGCCCGTGATAAATCGGAACGCCGAGCTTGTCGGCCTGATATTCGACGGGAACATCCAATCGCTCGTAGGCAATTTTATCTTCGACGAAACGCAGAATCGCGCAGTCTCCGTCGACGTGCGCGGCATGGTCGAGGCGTTGCGCAAGGTTTACGGCGCAAACGAGATTGCCGACGAATTGACGAAATAAGTCGATCTTTAAAATCATCTCACCGCAGAGACACAGAGAACACAGAGCGGGCGCAGAGAATATGCTCCTCTCTGCGCCCGCTCTGTGTTCTCTGTGTCTCTGCGGTGAATCTTCTTGAGTTACCTTACACTCAAGCTCTGAATCTAAGCTCGCCTAACTCAACTCCAAAATGTTCTCTGAGCGCCTGAGCGTACTCGCTTTCATCTTTAAGCAGCCGTTCCTCTTGCTTGCCGCCGCCGGTGACGATAAGCCGGGAGTCGCTCAGTGTGATTCGGCCTTCATCGGTTGCGAGCGTGCAGACGCGCCGCTGGGTGAAAGGCGATTCGGGTGAAGTCTGATGATAGCGGCACATCTCTTCGTAGTCCGGGTACTCGTAAGGCTTGAGCGTGAAAAGATATTGATCCGCCCACTCGCCGCTCGCGCCACGCCGTTGGAGCGTTAGATTTTCGCCGTCTTCCGCGATGCGATAAGCGTGCCCGCCGCTCAGTTGTTCGCCCCTTTCGTCAAGCAGCAGAGGCTCGCGGAAGGATTCGCCAAAGCCTACGTCGGCAAGCCAGCGTTCGTCTAAATGAACGAGCAGAGTCATGTGATCGAAGGGCGGGCCGAAGCCGCCGCTTTCGCGGGTTACGCCTGCCGCAAGCTTGTCGACGCGAAAGCCTAGCTTGCTGAGAAGCGCCGCGAAAAGCCCGTTCATCTCGTAGCAGAAGCCGCCCCGCCGCCGCTCGACTATCTTTGAAAAAAGCGCCGCGTCGTCAAGCCTTATCGGGCGGTCGAGGTGTATGTCGAGATTTTCAAACGGGACCGCGAACATGTGCGCCCTGTGCAATTCGCGCAGCACACGGGCAGTCGGCTCAAGCGAGCCGTGATAATCGATTCGTTCTAAATATGCTTTAACGTCCAAAATATTACCTCAATCAGAATTACATTTTGCAATCTGCGCTTTGCACAAAATAGAGCGCCGTAGGCGCGATAGGTCTATAGCAAATGTTTCAATAAATCAAACAAGCTCCGGTAGGAGCGAAATAACAAACATATCGCCCCTCGTGGGGCTTGATCTGTGAATCAATCTTATTGCTATAAACATATCGTCCCTGACGGGACTTCTTCACACGGCTTTTTGTGCAAAGCCATTTTGCAATCTGCATCTTGCTGTGTCAAAGCAGGCTTTAACATAGCAACTTTTGCCGAGGCCGTGCGACTTTACCGCCGGGTATATGGCAGAATATGAGTGTGGCGGATAAACAAAACCTGTCTCTTGAAAGGAACCTCGGCAATGGCAAGCTCGGAGGCTCGCGAAGCGAATGATGTAGAGATTAAAGAATGGCTTGAATCCCTGGATTACGTGATAAAACAGGGCGGACCTGAGCGGGTGCAGACACTACTCGAACGACTTCAAATCCACGCCCGACAGGCCGGAGTAGAAATACCCTTTACAGCGAACACGCCTTACATAAATACGATCCCCCCTGATCGTCAGCCCGTCTATCCCGGAAGCCGCGACCTGGAACGGCGCATAAAAAGCCTTGTGCGCTGGAACGCGCTGGCTATGGTCGTGCGGGCCAATCGCGAAGAGAGCGGCATCGGCGGTCACATATCGACTTATGCTTCGGCGGCGACGTTGTACGAAGTGGGATACAACCATTTCTTTCGAGGCAAGGGAGACGACCACGACGGCGACATAATCTACTTTCAAGGCCATGCCTCGCCCGGCGTCTACTCGCGCGCGTTTCTGGAGGGCCGCCTGACGAAAGAACATCTCTCGTGTTTTCGCCGCGAGATAAGATCCGAAAACGGACTCTCTTCATACCCGCACCCCTGGCTGATGTCTGACTTCTGGGAATACCCGACCGTCTCGATGGGGCTCGGCCCGTTGATGGCGATCTACCAGGCGCGATTCAATCGCTACCTCGAAGACCGCGGGCTGAAGAAACATTCCGACTCGAAGGTGTGGGCTTTTCTGGGGGACGGAGAGACTGACGAGCCTGAGACGCTCGGAGCCATCACGCTTGCTTCGCGCGAAAAGATAGACAATCTGATCTTCGTCATCAACTGCAACCTGCAACGCCTGGACGGCCCCGTGCGCGGCAACGGCAATATCGTTCAAGAGCTTGAAGCGATCTTTCGCGGCGCGGGATGGAACGTCATCAAAGTGATCTGGGGCAGCGACTGGGACCCTGTTCTCGCCCAGGACCACGAAGGACTGCTGGTCAAGCGAATGGGCGAGATAGTCGACGGGCAGTGGCAGAAGTTCTCAGCCGAATCGGGCGCTTATTTTCGCGAGCACTTTTTCGGCGTCGATCCCCGATTGCTCGATATGGCGAAGCACCTTTCCGACGACCAGCTGAGAAGGATGAGGCTCGGCGGGCACGACCCGCAAAAGGTCTACTCCGCGTATAAAGCGGCGGTCGATAATGTTGGCTCGCCAACGGTCATACTGGCGAGGACGATAAAAGGGTACGGTCTTGGCGAAAGCGGCGAAGGCAAGAACATCACTCACCAGCAGAAAAAGATGAATGAAGACGAGCTGCGCCAGTTCCGCGCCCGCTTCGGCATACCGATCTCGGACGAAGACATAGCCGAAGCGCCTTTCTACCGCCCGCCCGACGACAGCCCGGAGATTCAGTACGTCCGCAACCAGCGCCAGAAGCTTCGAGGCTACGTCCCGACGCGCGTCGTCGCGGTCGAATCGATAAAGGCTCCGGGCGACGAGATGTTCGAAGAGTTTTTGGCCGGGACGGACGGGCGCGAGGCGTCGACCACGATGGTCTTTGTGCGCATACTTGCAAAGCTTCTGCGCGACGAGCAGATAGGCGATCTGATAGTGCCGATAGTGCCCGACGAGGCGAGGACTTTCGGCATGGAGCCGCTGTTCCGGCAGGTCGGCATATACTCACACGTGGGCCAACTCTACGAGCCTGTAGACGCGGCGACCTTGCTTTATTACAAAGAGGCGAAGGACGGGCAGATACTTGAAGAAGGTATCACCGAAGCCGGATCGATGTCGGATTTTATCGCCGCAGGCTCGGCCTATGCCACGCACGGCGTGAACACGATCCCTTTCTTTATCTTTTATTCGATGTTCGGGTTCCAGCGCATAGGCGATCTGATATGGGCTGCGGGCGATACTCGCACAAAAGGGTTTATGCTCGGCGGCACCGCCGGCCGGACTACGCTCGCGGGCGAAGGGCTACAACATCAGGATGGGAACTCTCACATTCTGGCTTATCCCGTTCCAAATCTGCTGGCATACGATCCCGCTTACGCTTACGAGATTGCCGTGATCATACAAGACGGCATACGGCGTATGTACGAAAAGCAGGAAGACGTTTTTTATTACCTCACGCTTATGAACGAAAATTACGCGCACCCGCATATGCCGGACGGCGACGGCGTGAGAGAAGGCATACTGCGCGGGATGTACAAGCTCAAGGCTACAGAGAATCAGAACGCCAAGTTGCGCGCGCAGCTATTCGGCAGCGGGGCGATACTCAACGAAGTGCTTGAGGCCGAGCGGCTGCTCCGAGAGCAGTACAACGTTGCGGCCGATGTGTGGAGCGTGACCAGTTACAAAGAGCTTTATCGAGACGGGCACGAAGCCGAGCGGTGGAACATGCTTCACCCGTCGGAAAAGCCGAGGACGCCTTACATCACCCAGCTTGTGGCCGAGCAACCGGGCGTTTTCGTAGCGGCTTCCGATTATGTCAAGGCATTACCCGATTCGGTGTCTCAGTGGCTGCCCCGGCCCTTAGTCTCTCTAGGGACCGATGGATTTGGCCGCTCTGATGGCCGCGCGGCGCTCCGCGAGTTTTTTGAAATCGACCGCCGTTTTATCACGCTCGCCACTCTCGTCGCGCTCGCGCGCGAGAAGAAGATAAAGATGGATGTCGTTCAAAAGGCGATAAAAGATTTGGAGATCGACCCGGAGAAGGCAGACCCGTTCACTTCGTAAAGGAAGGATAGAAAATGGCAATCGAACTAAAGCTGCCCCAGCTTGGAGAGAACATAGAATCGGGCGTCTTGTCGAAGCTGCTGGTTTCCGTAGGCGACAAGGTAGTTAAAGACCAGCCGGTGATCGAGCTTGAGACCGACAAAGCGACGGTCGAAGTGCCTGCTTTCGAAAGCGGCGTCGTAAAAGAGATACTCGTAAAAGAGGGCGACAAAATCAAAGTCGACCAGACGATCTTAATCCTGGAAGGCGAGGCCGCGGCTAAAGAAGAAAAAGGCAAAGCCGAAGAGCGCATCGAAGAGAAAGCCCAGGAGCAAGAGGCTACAGAGAAAGGGGCTACAGAGAAAGAGGATGCGCAGAAAAGCGGAGGAGCAGAGGAGCAGGGGAGCAAGGGAGAACAGACCGCGGCTCCGCCTGTTGAGCAACAGAAACCTGCCGAGCAACAGAAACAGGTTGAAATGGTCGAAGCCGCCCGCACGGCGAAAGCTGATGCCGAACCGCAACGGAAGCGAGAGCCGGTTCCGGCATCGCCATCGGTGCGAAGGCGCGCGCGCGAGCTTGGCGTAGACATCTATGAAGTAGCGGGGTCGGGGCCGGGCGGGCGGATTTCCGATGAAGATGTCACGAAACACGCGCGGTCGTTGATTACCGAAATCAAGGGCGGTACGGCTGCCGCTGCGCCTGCGGGATTGATTGCGACGCTACCGGATTTTTCGAAGTGGGGTGAAGTCGAGCGCAAGCCTATGAGCGGCATTCGTCGCAAGACGGCTGAAACCATGCGCAACGCGTGGCTCACGGTCCCGCACGTTACGCAACACGATCTGGCCGATATCACAGAGCTTGAAGCGCTCAGAAAGCGTTTCTCAAAAAATGTAGAAGCGGCCGGCGGAAAACTCACCGTGACGGCCATCGCTCTGAAAGTGATTGCCGCCGCGCTAAAAGCATTTCCCCAGTTCAACGCGAGCATCGATATGGCTGCCGATGAGATCGTTTATAAAAAGTATTACCATATCGGAGTCGCGGTCGACACAGACCGGGGCTTGCTTGTGCCCGTCATTCGCGATGTGGACAAGAAAAACATTCGCGATCTGTCGGTCGAGCTAAACCAGTTGGCGGAAAAAGCGCGCAACAAAAAGATCAGCCTCGACGAGATGCAAGGCGGCACGTTTACTATCACAAATCTCGGAGGCATAGGCGGCATAGGCTTTACGCCAATCGTGAACGCGCCGGAAGTAGCTATTCTTGGAATCTCGCGAGCCAGCATGCAGCCTGTTTTCATTGACGGCGAATTCCAGCCTCGGTTGATGCTGCCGCTTTCTCTCTCATACGATCATCGCTTGGTCGATGGCGCGGACGCCGCGCGCTTCACCCGTTGGGTGGCCCAGGCGCTTGAGCAGCCTTTTCTTCTAGCTCTAGAGGGATAGGAAATTAAGATGAAGACTAATGCAAAAAGATTCACCGCAGAGACACAGAGAACACATATGGCCGTTCGCGCGCGGCGGCGCAGAGAAAACTCTGCGCCCGCTCTGTGCTCTCTGTGTCTCTGCGGTGAGTCTTCTCGATTTTCTTATCGAGGAGATAATTCATGAGCGAGCAGATGGACTCTACACAGGTGGTTGTCATAGGCGGCGGCCCCGGCGGGTATGGCGCCGCGTTTATGGCCGCCGATCTTGGGTTGCAAGTGGCGCTGATCGACCTGGATGTGAATCCCGGCGGCGTCTGTTTGTATCGCGGCTGCATCCCTTCGAAAGCGTTGCTGCACGTGGCAAAGCTCATCGCTGAATCGCGTCACGCCGCCAGTTGGGGGATCGAATTCGCGGAGCCGAAGATCGATATAGATAAGCTGCGCGGCTGGAAAGAGAGCGTGGTTGAAAAGCTGACCGGGGGCCTGGGACAGTTAGCCAAACAGCGCAAGGTGAAGTTCATTCAAGGCCGTGCCGAATTTCTCGACGCCGGCACACTCAAGATTCAAAGCAAGAAAAACGGCGACGCTCGACTCAGGTTCGAGCACGCGATACTTGCCACAGGCTCGCGCCCGGCGGCGGTTCCAGGGTTGCAGCTTGAATCCGAGCGCGTGTGGGATTCGACTGCGGCGCTTGAAATCAAAAGCGTTCCAAAGAATCTGCTCGTCATCGGGGGCGGCTACATAGGGCTAGAGCTAGGGACTGTCTACGCGGCTTTGGGGACGGAGGTGTCTGTCGTAGAGATGACGCCGGGGCTGCTGCCGGGCGCGGATCGCGATCTGGTTTCTATTCTGGCAAAGCGCGTAGAGAAGGAATTCAAATCCGTGATGCTCAGCACTAAGGTTGTCGAGATGAAGGAAGAAGCAAACGGCATTCGCGTGCGCTTCGAAGGCGAAGGCGTCAAGGAAGCGGAACAGGTCTACGAGAACGTGCTCGTGTCGGTAGGCCGCAAACCGAACTCCGAAGGGTTGGGGCTAGAGAATACAAAAGTCGAACGCGACGCGCGCGGCTTCGTAAAAATAGACGCGCAGCGGCGAACCGCCGAGCCGACTATTTATGCGATAGGCGATGTTGCGGGCGAGCCGATGCTTGCTCACAAGGCAACGCACGAAGGGCGCACGGCGGCAGAAGCGATAGCGGGTCACAAGGTCGCTTTCGAGCCTAACGCGATACCGGCCGTCGTATTCACAGACCCTGAGATCGCGTGGTGCGGATTGACGGAGACCGAAGCAAAGAAAGAGAGCCGGAAGGTCACCGTTGCGCGATTCCCCTGGGGTGCGTCCGGTAGGGCGATGACTTTGGATCGAACGGACGGCGTGACCAAGTTAATCATAGATACGGACACGGAGCGCGTGTTGGGCGTCGGCATTGTCGGGGTAGGCGCGGGAGAGTTGATTTCAGAAGGCGTGCTGGCGATTGAGATGGGCGCGCTTGCTTCTGACGTCGGATTGAGCATTCACCCGCACCCGACATTATCAGAGACGTTGATGGGAGCGGCAGATGTCTTTTTCGGCAACAGCACAGACATCTATCGCCCGAAAAGAGAGGCGAAAGCGAAATCGTCTTGATAGAGAAATCTCTGGGCTCCTTATCTTGCTCTCGTAAATGCCCCTTCAAAATATAGCGGCTCAAGACCGGAAGCCCAGTAAGCGAGCGCCTTTTTGCTCGGCTGCGTCGTCTCGCGCCCTGTGCGAAGCACATTTCCGCTCGCGGAATGGAACTCTATCCACCCTTCCCAATTACCATCAGGCCGGGCCTCTCCGTAGGCGAACATCTCATAGGTATTGCCGCTACGGTCTTCTATCTTTTCCATGTATTGTTGAATCAGTTCAAACATCGCTATTGCCCCGCATTGTAATTACTACATACCCCCGCACGGATTGTGTACAGACTTCAAACAGCGTTGATGATCCGCCTGGCTACAAGAGGGTGATTGAGCAATTAACGCGCCAGTTCACAGGTTCGACTTGCTTGGAGTGAAACGGTCCCTGGTTTGCACTGTAGAAAATGAAGTAGAAAATTTGCAAAGAAAGGTAGACAAAAAAATGGGAATATTCGACAAGATGTTCGGGCGAGGTGCGTCGGAAGACGAAAAGTCGCAAAAGCGTTTTGAGGAGCTCAGGAACAAATACCAGTCGGTGCTGAATCTGGCCGATCAGCAGCACGTACAGTTTAATAATCTACACGTCGAAGACAACAAGCTGTTCATTCGCGCGGTCGCGCCTTCGCAGGACGTTGCAAACAAGCTTTGGGATCAGATCAAGCTGGCTAACCCCAGCCTGGACGACATCACGGCAGACATCACGGTAAGCCCCAGCGCGGCGCAAAGCGCTGTGACAGCAGGCGGCCAGAGTGCGCCGCAGGGCGGTGCGAGTAGGAGCGTCGAGACACAGCAGGGGCAGTCTTACACCGTCAAATCGGGCGATACTTTGTCAAAAATCAGCCGCCAGTTCTACGGAAATGCGAATGAGTATATGCGCATATTCTACGCAAACCGTGATAAGCTGAAAGATCCTGACAAAATTCAAGCAGGCCAACAGCTTGTGATTCCGCCCGACACAGATCGATAGGAGGTTAAAAGATATGAGTTGGATGAATGATCTAGAAGGACTTTTGCAGCAATACTCCGGCGCGTCAGCAGCCCAGGCTCCTGACACTATCCATAATGACTTTGACGAAATAACGCAGGCAGCCCCTCACTCTGTCATAGCCGATGGCCTGGCCGAAGCCTTTCGCTCTGACCAGACGCCCGAGTTCGGGGATATGGCCGCGCAAATGTTTGGGCAGTCAAGCGGCCCACAGCGCGCAGGCATACTCAATAACTTGATAGCCACGCTCGGGCCTACTCTAATCGCGCAGATGCTTGGGCGCAGGGGAGGTTCATCATCGGGGCTCGGCGGGCTGCTCGGCGGGTTGATAGGCGGAGGACAGCAGCAGATTACGCCTGAACAGGCCGAGCAGATTTCCCCGGAAGCGGTGCGGGACCTGGCAACGGAAGCCGAAAAGCATGACCCATCGATCATCGATCAGTTCAGCGATTTTTATGCAAAGCACCCGACGTTGATAAAGACGCTGGGTAGCGCCGCCTTAGCTATAGCGCTTGCCAAGATGGCTCAGCGCTCCAGTGGGACATAAAACCCCCTAATCGTGACAGGCTATTGCGTCAAAGCTCGAATAAGCATGATGCGGTAGCCTGTTACGAAAGGAGTTCGGCCAGAAATGACGGGGATGACTGTGACCGGGCAAATAGTTGACGAGCGGCTGCGGCAGATTATTGAGTCGCAAAAAGAATTGATCAGTAATCTGTACGACCTGGCCGTTACAGGCGAACATTCGGAAGACGCGCGGCGACTCGGCGAAACGCTTGCAAATATAGACGAGCTGTTTTTGCTTGTGATCGCGGGCGAGTTTAACTCAGGCAAATCATCTTTCATCAACGCCCTGTTCGGCGAGAAGGTGCGAGTTGAAGGGCCAGTGCCCGTCGATGACCATATAACCATAATGCGCCACTCAGACCAGGCGCAGGAAAAGGCACTTGGTCCCTTTGTGACCGAACAGCGCCTGCCTGTAGAGTTTCTGCGCAACATAGCTATTGTAGACACGCCCGGCACTAACTCGGTCATCAGACAGCACCAGGAGATTACAGAGGATTTTATTCCCCGGGCCGACCTGGTGCTTTTCGTGACTTCGATAGACCGCCCGCTTACGGAAAGCGAACGACAGTTCCTTTCATACATTCAGCACTGGGGGAAAAAGGTCGTAATCGTGCTGAATAAAGTTGACACCAAGGACGAAGAAGAGATCAACCAGGTCATAGAGTTTGTCGACGACAAATGCCGGGAACTGCTCGGGTTCAAGCCGCTGATATTTGCTATCTCCGCCAAGCTGGCGCTCGCGGCCAAACTCGGCAGCCACCCGCGCGACTGGTCGCGCAGCCGGTTCGAGCCGCTTGAGGATTACATATTCCAAACCTTGAACGAAACCGAGCGGTTAAAGCTGAAGCTCCTGAGCCCAGTCGATACGGCTGACGCCGTGGCCGGCAAGTTAGAAGATGAGTACGCGGCAAAGGTCAAACTGCTTTCAGAAGACACGGCGAAGATAGCGCGTATTGAAACCCAGCTTGACGCGGCGCGAGTCGAGATGAAATCGAACTTTGAGAAGTTCACCCTGCAGGTCGACAAGCTCGTCGTAGAACTCCGAGATCGCGGCGTCGATTTCTTGAACGGTCATGTGCGATTGCGACACGTGAACCTGCTCAGAGACGAAACGAGATTCCGCGAAGAGTTCGAAAAGCGGGTCCTTGACGAGTGGCGTCACGAGCTTGGACGCGTTATGGACGAATCGGTCGACTGGCTGGTGCGCAGCAATATGCAACTGTGGAACGAGACGCTGGATTACTTCAACACCCAGGTGCGAAAAAGCGAGTACGATTCGCGAGTTATCGGTCGTGTCGGCGGGCAGTTCGTCTATGAGCGGGAGCAGGTTCACAGCCGGATACGCCGCGAGGCCGAGACGCGAATCAACTCGCTCGATCACAAGCAAGAGTGTCGGCGCGTCATAGACGGAGCGATCAGCGCAATCCAGCAGTCATTCGGGCTTGGGGCGGGAGCCGTAGGGCTTGGCTACGTGCTGGCCACAGCTTTTACAACGGTCGCGCTCGACGTGACGGGCGTCGCGGCGGCGGCGGTCTTGTTTTCAGCCAGCTTCTTTATACTGCCCTACAAACGCAAACGCGCGATTGAAGAGTTTCGGTCGAAGACCGAAAAGTTGCGCTCCGAATTACTCCAATCATTTGAGGACGAATCAAATCGTGAGATCGACCGCGCAGCGGAGAACGTTCGCAGCGCGATAGAACCCTACACGCGCTTTGTTCGTAGCGAACGCTCGAAGGTCGAAGAGAGCGCAACGGCTCTGACAAGTGTTCGCAAACACCTGGCGATTATCAAACGAGACGTTCAAAGCTTGACCAAACCGGGTTAAGAGCCGGATATGGATATATTATTTATCCATATCCATTTTGTCGCTCAGCTATTGCAGACTGGAGGTAAAGCGATTATGAGCTTGAAAGACAGCTTTACAACCGAAGAATGGAACACGCTGATAAGAGCCCCGATGATGGTGAGCTATGCCGTTGCCGGGGCCGCGCCCAGCAGCGGGATCGGGTTTGTAAAGGAGATGAAAGCAGTGGCCGACGCAATATTCGATGCGGGTGAGCAAGCTCCCGCCGGGTCATTAGTAGAGGCTGTTGTCAACCAGATAAAAGCGAACGCGACCGATCAACACGAAGGGCCAAGAGAGACAATCGCGGCGCAGGATGTCGGAGGCAGGGCACTTGAAGTCTGCCGGCAGGTTAATCAGGTTTTGCAGTCTAAAGCGAACACTGATGACGTTGACAGTTACAAGCGATGGCTGCTCTCCGTGGCACAGAAAGTTGCGGAAGCCACTAAGGAAGGCGGCTTCCTTAACTTCGGCGGCGTCCGCGTAAGCGAAAGTGAGACGGCGGCTTTAGGCGAGATAGCGACTGCGCTTGGTGTGAACGATCAACAGCCCTACTTGCCTCCGAGCAGATAATAAGGGTTCATCGGTATCCCGCCGTACCACTTGCGCGGGGCGGTCAGCTTGGTCACCTCAAAGTGCAGGTGATAGTTCCCCGTGCCCGCGTTGCCCGTGTCGCCTACGTAGCCTACCACATCGCCACGCTTTAAAATCTTCCCCTCAGCCATATCAACGGCATAGCGGGACAGGTGAGCGTAGTAATAAGCGTATTTCCCAGAGGGGTCAAGCTGGTACAGCGTTATGCCGCCTTTGTCACTCTGGAAAAGCTTGATTACAACGCCCTCGTCAACGGCGAGAACGGGCGTGCCTTGCGAGGCCATTATATCAATTGCATTATGCTGGCGGCCCTCAGAGCGCGCCTGGTCATAAGTATTACGCAGTTGCCTGGACGATACTCCCTGCACAGGTATCAACAGGTTTCTGCCGCGCAGGTAGTTGAGGTCCGCTTCCGTGATCAAAATGATCGTCGTATTGGTCGGCGCGGCGGGCTTGTTCTGTTTTGATTGAGCAAACACCAGCCCAGACGCGAAGAGAAGCATGCATATTACGCGAACGGCTGTCATTTTAAACTCCTTCTCATAATAAAACTTTGCAATCCCTGTTCCGAGAAAGGAGAATTAAGACCCCCGCCGTCCAAGCTCGACTCCGGAACGCCGCTCTTCTAGCATGCGCCTTACAGAAGACGCGATCTCTTCGGCAGCTGTCGAGGGGTGTTTGCCGCCAGGATGGATGCCGCAAACGGCAGTAGTATTCGAATGATCCATCGCGGTGCTCCATCGCGAGCCGCCTGCTTTATCGCGGCCATAAGTCAGATAAGCCGAAAGCGTGCTTAACCCTGTGCCGGGCCTCTCGCCTATCAAATGCACGATCACTTCAACGTCGAGCAGAAGGCCTACGTGATAACCGGCACGCACGCGCCCGTTTTCGATGATGATGTCAACGTCGCCAGTATCGTGCCCGGCCTGAATCAGTATGCGCCTGAGCCGTGGCAGCACAGCCCGCAAATTCTCGTTAACGGCATTCGCATTAAGCCCGTCTGAAATTACGATCTGCGCTTGCGGGCGGTGGTGTGTATAAAGCGAGACGACTCGGCACGTATCTTTTTCGCAGATCATCTCTCCTGACTGTGGGTGCATTAAATAATCGTCTCTATCCGAGGCTTTCGTGCGAACGCGCAAGTGCCGGGGCGAGGCGTCTCTGATTACCGCTGTGTCGATTGCAGAATATAGAGCCTGCCGAGCGTTGGCATAAAGAGCGTCCACGCGCGCCTCGACTTCGCGCGGCGACGCGTAATCTGTTCCGTGTCCGTGTCCCAGATCGAAGCCTCTTTCGCCAAGCGCGCTCAATTTTCTTTTGCCTTCTTCGCCAAGCGCCTGGAGCGTTCGCGCGTCGCCGCCCGCCTTCATATAGATTGCATAAAGCGCGTCGGCAGTCGGCCTGTCCGGAGCCAGGTCGCCCGATTGATTCATTACTCCCATCGTAATAAATCTGTTCTGCATCGCCGTGGAGATTTGCTTTCGCGCGCGGCGGCGCAATCGCGGGTGCTCGCGAAATGAGGTAGTAAGGTAGCCGAGCATCGGATCAGAATTGCCCGCCACGGCCATCAGGTAAGCGGGCGCGGCTCGCTCGACTATCTGCTCGGTGAGTTGCCGGAGCCTGGCAGGCTCTATGCCCATATGAAAAGTGGAGCAGACATCAAGCCCCATCGCGAGGCCGTGCAGCTTCGCCATCACAGTGTCTTCAAGACATGCGCGAAGAAGCTGATCGCTGCTGCGGAAAACTTCGGGGCCGATGAATCCCGCGACGTCGTTGACGATCATCCACGAGCCTGTCTGTTGGCGAACCGCGCGGGCCAGTCCGTAGGTGCGCGATTCGAGCGTCACCATATCGACGCCCTCAGCCGCGCCGTTCGTCACCTCTGACCCCTGGCCCGTCTCGAAATATAGACCTGGGAAGCCGCGCGCCAGATCGATCAATTCATCTGCTGTCAGCCCGACCATCCCGGATAGCGCCGCGGAAGTTCCGGCCAGGCTCTGGAACCCCACGTCTACTTGCGCGCGCGCGCGGGCCGCAGTCTGTTTGACGATGTCTGAAAGAACGCAGTAACGCGTAGGCAAAGCGAGCTGCTCAGTCACGCGCCGTAACAGTTCTTCGAGGCGTATGATTGTATCGACGCTATCGCTGGCCGGGTTCAGGCCAAGTATCACGTCGCCGCAGCCGTAAGAGAGACCTTCAAGGATCGAGAAGAGAATCTCTTCTTCCGAGTCGCCGGGACTGTTCGGTTGTACGCGTGAGCCGAAATGATTTGGCGAGCCTATTGTGACGCCCTCGCCCGGCAGCGGATTGAAAAGCGCGTGAGCGACTATCGATAGCTCTTCATCGGTCATCACGCGCGCGATTGAGGCTATCACTTCGCTCGAAAGCCCATCGCCGTAGTGACGCGCAAAGGCGGCGGCATTCGGCGCAAGCAATGCGCGCTTCAATTCGGTTATCGTCAGGTGAGACAACTCAGCCGCGAGTTGCGCGTTGAGCGAGCGCGTGAGCGACTCGCTCAGATCGTCTTCGATCAGCGCAACACCGATTATCTCTCCGACTCGTAAAGCGGAAAGCTGCGCCCGCGCTTCGCTTCGCTCAAGCTCATCGCGGGTCCCGCCCACAAGCAGGTCGCCCTCTTTGAACTCGTTAGCTCTAACCAGAATTTGCGCAAGCTTCCGACCGTTCATCGCTGATAATCAACCGCCTTCTGCTTTTGAAGACAGATGCTCCGCCGATCCTGTCGCCTGTCCCGCTTGAGGTTTTTTATCCGCCAAAAACGCCGGGCCGAGAAATCGTTTTCGTTCGCGCGCGATGTATAAAACGACAAGCAGAATCGTTAAACCGGCCATAGCCTTTCCAGCGCGCATATCATCGGGAATGCTGAGAATGATGCTGATAAACGCTACCCACACTATCGCTACAAGATTGACTGCCTTGCTGTACCTGCCGAGATTCCAGGGGCCGCGCTCCCTCGGCGCGGCTCGCCACGCGAGATAGATCGGTATCACATAAGAGAGGTAAAGCCCGATCACGCTGATCGAAGTCACCACCGGGTATGCTTTGCTGTAGACGGCCGCGAGAAACGCCGCCGCTATGGAAAGCCAGACCGCAGGCGCGGGGGTCAGATGTTTTTTGCTTACCCACTTCCACAGCTTCGACGCGGGCAGCCCGTTGTCGCGCGAGAAGGCATAAATGACGCGCGAGCTCCAGGTGACGGCCGCCAGCCCGCAAAACCACATCGCTATCGCGACGAGCGCTGCAAAAGCCGCTCCAGCCCTCTCGCCGAAAGCCTTTTTCAATATCGCTATGACGGCCGGAAGGGCGTTCCCGCTCGCGTCCGTTGCGTTCAAGACTGCCGAGATATCTGTGATCGCCAGGGTCAATGCTATGAGCAGCAGGTATCCGACCACGCTAGAAACGGCGACCGCCATTATCATTCCCCACGGCGCGCGGCGGCGCGGGTCAATAGTCTCTTCGGATACGGCCGCCGATGCGTCGTAGCCCGTAAAGGTCCACTGCGCCTGAAGCAGGCCTAAGATGAACGCCCACCAGTAAGGCGATCCCGATGGGTTATTTGTGATCGGTGCGAAGAAGAAGCTCGCGGGCTGTTTCGGCGCGAATAAGAGCAGCGCGCCGACTATCAAGACGACCCCGACGATGTGGACCACGACGCTCAGATCATTCAATCGCGCGACAAGGCGGATGCCGTAGTGATTCATCAAAGCGTGCGAAAGAAGGAGCGCCGCATAAACGATCAAAAGATTCTTTGTGCTTGCGTCAAGCCCGATCAAAGGCGTGACGAACTGAGCGCAGCCGTAATCGACTCCCGCAAGCAGGGCAATGTTTCCCGCGATGTTAAACCAGGCGGTGAACCAGCCCCACCCTTTGCCTCCCAACATCGAAGACCAGTGATACATCGCGCCCGATGTCGGTAGCGCCGAAGCTAGCTCGGCCATGCTCATCGCGACCGTGAGCGTGAAGAGCGTGACCAGCGGCCAGCCGAAAGCCATCTCTGCCGGGCCGCCCATCGTCAACCCATAGCCGTAAAGCGTGACCGCGCCTGTGAGGATCGATATGATGGAAAAGGATAAGGCGAAATTCGAGAAGCCCCCCATAGTTCGGAAAAGCTCCTGCGCATAGCCGAGGCGAGAAAGTTCCTGCTCGTCTTTACCCGTGTCGTGTTTAGATGTATCGTCTTTCATGTTCGCGCTTCGTCGTAACGAGAGAGTATCCGCCAGCTCTGCAAGCCAGTATAGCGGATAACCCGCGTTTTCGAGAGTTCACGCGAATAATGTTGTAACCGCCTCGGGTAGATTCCGTATTTGTAAGCAGCGCCCATAGTCGGGCGCTCATCATTTAATCAACTCTGGAGAGACTTATGAAACGAATCAACGCTTTTTGCCTTGTCTTGTGCATAGCAATGGCCGGCGTTTTTCTGATGCAGGGCGACGGCCAGGCCAGCGACAGAAGCGCACCGGCTGTGACCTTTTCAAAAGACGCCGCGCCGATCATATTTAAGAACTGTGTCGTCTGCCATCAGCCCGGCGAGACTGCGCCGATGGCGTTCCTCAACTATAAACAGGTAAGGCCATGGGCGAAATCGATTCGTGAGGTTGTTGCTAATCGCCAGATGCCGCCCTGGCACGCAGACTCCAAGCACGGCGAGTTCATCAACGACCGGCGCCTGGCTCAGAAAGATATCGATACGCTCGTCGAATGGGTGAATCAAGGGGCAAAGGAAGGCGATCCCAAAGATTTGCCTCCGGCCCCGCGCCTCAGAGAAGAAGGCTGGTCGATAGGCAAGCCCGACATCATCCTCCCGTTGACCGAAGAGTACAGCGTCCCGGCAGACGGCTCGGTCGATTATCAGCACTTCATCGTCTACACGAACTTCACCGAAGACAAATACATTCAAGCCGCCGAAATCAAGCGCGGCAACCCCGCCCTGGTGCATCACGTGATCGTGACCGTCATCGAGCCGGGGAAAGGCCCTATGCCGCCCGAAGGCCTGTTGCGCACAAACGGCGCGGGCCTCGGCGAAAATCAAGGCAGCAATCGTGAAGGCGGTGGAGCTGCGCGTGGGCGCGCAAGCAACCCCGATGGAATGCTTGTCGGCTGGGCGCCCGGCATGAGCCCGCTTGTGCTCAGACCGGGCATTGCCAAGCTGATAAAGAAAGGCTCCGCGCTCGTCTTCCAGATGCATTACACGACGAACGGGACAGCGGGCAAGGACCGCACGAGCCTCGGCCTCGTCTTTGCCAAGGCCCCGGTTGAAAAACGTTTCATCACGACAGGGGCTTTCGCGCGCGGGATTGCCATCCCGCCCAACGACCCGAGCTATGAATCGCGCTCTTCGTTCACCTTCACCGAAGACAGTCACATCTGGGGATTCATGCCGCACATGCATCTGCGCGGCAAAGATTTTGAATATAAACTGGTCTTGCCCGACGGCACGGCTAAGGTGCTGCTGACGGTGCCGAGGTTTGATTTCAACTGGCAGTTGAACTACTGGCTGAAAGAGCCTGTCGCCGCGCCAAAAGGCAGCAAGATAGAATGCGTTGCTCATCACGACAACTCTACGGGGAACAAATTCAACCCCGACCCGACGAAAGAGGTCCGATGGGGTCCGCAGACCTGGGAAGAGATGATGATCGGCTGGTTCGATTACACGCTCGACTCGCAGAACCTGCGCGAATCGGCAGCGGCCAACAAGTAAACGATTTTGATTTTTATGGTGAGAGTACAGGCGATCAAGAATCTGTCGCCTGCGCTCTCACCTCAATTTTACCCCTCCTTTAATAATGAGCCTGCCTCAGACAGAGAGTTCATAATTTCGGAAGATAAATCCATAATTTCATATTTCGAAATTGTCCAACGGTTCAAAGAATTGAATCCCTTTCCCTTTAACTAACCTGCTATCAGGCCGTTAGCCCCGCAGGCTTATAGTCGATTTGTTGATGGAATGATAGTTGCGCGCCTCAAGCCAAGCGTTGGATTCGAGGCAAAATATGTCTCACTTCGAAGAAAATCTTTTTGCGATTGCTTGCTCGTGCCTTTCAAACAAATTCACTTGAGGAGGTGTAGAGATGAAAAAATACTCCGAGATGTTTATTCGGAAATTCTTGTCGTGTTTGATTGCGACCGTTCTTTTGAGCGGTCCCCTATTCGCTCAAGTCTCAACTGCAGACATCACAGGCCGCATACTGGACTCGCAAGGCAACGTAGTTCCGGGGGCCAATGTGACGGCTACAAATACCGCTACCGGCCTTACGCGCACTACCACATCCAACGATGATGGCGAGTACACCATTACGCAATTGCCTCCCGGAACCTACGAGATTGCGGTTGAGGCAAAGGGTTTTTCAAGGGCGCTCCAGAAAGGTTTTGAATTGAACGTCGGAACCAAACCGACGCTTAACTTCGAGATGAAAGCCGGGGGCGTGGCAGAGACCGTAGAAGTGCAGGGCGGCGCGCCGCTGATCGAGACTACGAAATCCGAGATAGGCGGCGTAGTCTCTCAGACCGAGGTGCAAAACCTGCCGCTGCTTAATCGCACGTTTGCCAACCTGTCGGCGATCTTGCCCGAAGCGCGCCCGATAGGCTCTTTCGACCCGACGAAGACTCGCGTCGGCAATATCGCGTTCAGCGGGGGCGACGGACGCCAATTGGATGTCAACGTCGACGGCGGCGATGACAAAGACAACGTCGTCGGGAGCCTGCTTCAGAATTTCGCGTATGAAGGCATACAGGAGTTTCAAGTCCTACAGCATCGCTGGACTGCCGAATCCGGACGCGCAGTAGGCGGCGTGGTTAACGTGGTGACCAAGTCCGGCTCCAACGAGCTGCATGGGTCAGGGTTTTTCAACTACCGCAATCAGGATTTGCGCAAACTAGATTTCTTTGAGAGGCGTGATAAAGAAGAGCGCGATAGAACAGGCGCGCAATTGCCTGACGGCCTTAGCGACAAACCCGACTTTAATCGCCAGGAGTTCGGCGGCTCAATCGGCGGCCCCATCGTCAAAGACAAGCTCTTTTTCTTTGGCGCGTATGAGCAATTCCGCGAGCGCCAGAATCTCTTCATCCCCGCAGACCTCGTGGCGCAGATAGCGGCGATCCCCGGCGTCTCGCCCGCTTCTACTATCCCGACGCCGTATAACGACCATCTGTTGACGGCCAAGGTCGACCATCGCCTCAGCTCGAATCAATCGATGTCCTACCGCTACGCTTATCAGAGCAACGATTCTCCGAACGATCAGGTCGATCCCGGATTGCCCTCTGATCTGACAGGCGGTAACACGAATAACAACCACCTGCACAGTTTTGTGGCGAGACATAATTACACCCTCAGCCCTACGAAGCTGAACGAGTTCACCTTCCACTTTCAGAATTTCGTGAACGAAATCCTCGGCGTTACCGATAACCCGAACCTCACGTTCCCGTCCGTTCAGTCGGGGGCCAACGTCAACGTGCCGCAAAAGACCGCCATACGAAAGTACCAGTTCCGCGACGACTTTTCTTTCCAGACAGGCTCGCACAACATGAAAGTCGGCACGAACTACATCAACACCGATCTCGGCGGGTTCTTCTTTTTCGGCGCAAACGGCTACCAGATAATCTTCTTTGACGATCCGCTGACGATCCTCAACGACCGCGCAACCTACCCGCAGGGGTTTGCTACTCCGGGCGCGGTGCAGGAGATAACTTTCTCCACCGGCAACGGGGATACGACCCAGCCGCGAATTCACCAGTTGGCTTTCTACGTTCAGGATGACTACAAAGTCTCGCCGCGTCTGACGCTCAACCTCGGCCTGCGCTGGGACGCCAACATACATATCCTGACCGACCAGACCGACAACCGCACGATAAGGATTCTCCAGCAGCTCAATGACGAGCGCGCCCAGGCGATTGCCGGAGACGCCGATAAGCTGAGTCGTTTGACGCCGAGCTGGAAAGAGTTTCAGCCGCGACTCGGATTCGCTTACGACCCGCACGGCGATGGTCGGATGGTGATACGCGGGGGCTACGGAATCTTCTACGACCAGTTATTTCAAAATCTCACGTTGTTCTCCACGCAGCAGACTAACCCGACCATCTACCAGACAGTCCTTGACCGCGTGAACACTGCGGTGGGTGAAGGGGAGTTGGCTAATTTCCGATTCGGAGTCGATCCGCTGCCCGCCCCGGCCAGCGTGAACAACACGGACCTGGAGTTTGGAGGCTTCGGTCGCATAAACGATCCGAGCTTGAAAGACCCGTACGTGCAGAAGTTTTCAATCGGCGTGCAGAAAACGCTCGGCCAGAGCTACGTGCTTTCGAGCGATTACGTGCACACGCTCGGCACACACGAGAACCGCGTGCAAAACATCAATCCGCAGATCCGACCTATCTGTGATCCGGCCTTCCCCGGCTCGACTCCAAACTCAAGCCGTTGCGTGAGGGGTGCGACCACCAGATTTTTCGACCGCGCTTTTGTAAATGCGGGTCTGGGCGCGGGCCGTCTCGGGCAGATCAATATGTTCACGGCGACCAACCGCTCGATGTTTGATAGCTGGACCACATCGCTTCAAGGGCGGGCGCGCAAGACGGTCTTCAAAGTCAGCTACGTGCTGTCAAGCTCGCGAGCATGGGGCGGCCAGCCTACGGCTTCCTACGGCGGCAACGGCATAGCGATCACGCCCGAACAGCAGTTTCAACCGGAAGAGTTCGGGCCGACGCGAATCGACGAGCGCCACCGCTTCGTCGCGAGCGGCGTGTTCGATATGCCCTGGGGCATACAGCTTTCGCCCATCATTCAGTATGCCACAGCGCGTCCTTACTCGCTCAACACAGGCTTTGACGTTGACGGCGACGGACGCACAACCGTTGATCGCATCTGCGAAGGCACGGACCCGGCTGCGGTCTTTGCGGCGCGCGGGAATTCAGCCGCGCTCCAGTCCTTGAATCCTCGGGGGTGCAGGCAAGTCAAAGCCAACAGCGTGCGCGAAGGGTTCATCGTCGATGAAAACGGCCAGATCATAGATACGCGCTCCGGGCGATACTTCAACATAGACCTCAGAGCCACGCGCGTCTTCAGCTTTGGCGAGCGAGTCAAGGTGAAGCCTTACGCTGAATTTTACAACCTGTTCGATGTCGATAACCTGGCCTATGCAGACCGCCTCGGATTGAGCGTTGCGACATCGGCTTCCACGTTCCGCCAGCCGGTTACGCTTTATGGTCCGGGCTTCGGTCCTCCGGTAGGGCGACCGCTCACGCTTCAGTTGGGATTCCGCGTAGACTTCTAATATAGGCGTAAGTGAATGAAAGAAGATTCACCGCAGAGACACAGAGAACACAGAGCGGGCACAGAGAAAATCTTAAAACTCTGCGCATCCTTTGCGTCCTCTGTGTCTCTGCGGTGAGATGTCTCTTCTGACCCGCATATTCAGTTGAAAACCGTTCAAGCCGTGCTACTGTTTATTCATCTTTGCGGCTTTTATCTCACGGATGAGTTGCTCAAGGCTCGTTTTTAACTCCGGTTGTAACGAGAGACAACGCTTGAAATCTTTCTCTGCGTCGGCTGTTTCTCCCTCGATCAATCTGATAAGCCCTCTATTGGCATACGCCATCGCGTAGCTCGGATCGATTGCAACAGCCTCGTTGTAATCGGCAACCGCCCCTGCCAGGTTTCCCTGTAGCTGCCGCACCTTTCCACGATTGTTGTAGGCCATAGCATTCTGCGGGTTGAGAGCTATGGCTATATCAAGATCGGCAACGGCTCCGGCCAGATTTCCGTTCACACAGCGCGCGGCACCGCGATTAATATATGCCTCGACCAGTTGAGGGCTAATCGAGATCGCCGCATCAAAATCGCTGATGGCCCCGGCTATATCTTCTTTGACGCGTCGGGCTATTCCGCGATTGTTGTAGGCGTATGCGGAACGCGGATCGAGCGCGATGGCCCGACTGTAATCATTGATTGCCCTGTCCATTTCTCCCGCAACGTGCCTGCACCTTCCGCGCCTTATGTACGCCTCGACATAGAGCGGGTCGATCTTTATGGCTTTATCAAAATCTTCTACGGCCCGGTCTGTCTCTCCCTTAGCCGCACGGGCTATGCCCCGGTTGTAATAAGCCAGCGCGTTGAAGCGATCGACGACAACAACTCGGGCCTGCGGAGCAGGACCGGTCTTATCCTCGACCAGGTTTAGCACGTGGCCGCCCTTTTTGTATGCTTCACGCGGGTGAGAGTTCATCTCAATCGCACGGCTGAAATCGGCTATGGCCCCATCAAGATCGCCACCCTTGTAGCGCGCGAGGCCCTGCCTGAGATAATGCTTCGCAGAATCAGAAACCTGTGCTTGAGCAATCGCACAGAAGAGAGCTAAGAGAATAACTGCTGCGTGAATGCGTATCTTCATATTCGCCTCCTAACGGTCTGCTATTTCCTGAACAGGAATGTTTTGAAAGACGAACGGTCGTGCTTATTTCAATCAAGATGAGTTGTGAATCCTGGTTTATCATCTCGTTTTAAGGGGATTAAGTTTAGGGGTTGGCGCGTCTGGACTTGAGCAGCGCGTCGAAGGCTGCTTTTGCCCTCTCTTCGGCTTTAGGGTCGCCGAGCAATCGCGCGGAATGGTGATACATCAGCATCACGCCATAGAGTTCATAAGCGAACTGTTCGGCATCTACGTCGGCGCGGAAATGGCCTTCGCTAACGGCCGTTCGCGCGGCATTAATCAAGATATCAAACCAGTCTCTTTGAAGCTGGACCAGGCGATCCCTGACAGGCCCCGGAAGATCATCAAATTCCGCCGCTACTTGAACAAAAAGGCAGCCCCCCTGAAGCGAGGACTCTTCAGGCCATCGGCTCCAATTGTTAAACAGAGCCTTTAATCGAGGCTCGCCTCGCGGCGATTTGAGGGCAGGTCTGACGACCGTGTCGACGAACTTTTCGGCCCCCGCCTCAAGCGTTCTAATCTGCAAGGCTTCTTTGGATTGGAAGTGCGCGTAGAGGCCGCTTTTGGAAAGATTGAGATTGTCGGCGAGACTGCCTATAGTCATACCGCCGAGGCCGACTCGGCTTGCAAGCGCCACGGCGTGGTCAAGTATCTGCTGGCGTGTGATCTCGCCTTTGCTCATATGCAGGCTTAAAATAGCACGGTCGTTCGATAAAATCAAGAGCTATTTTTTTATCTTTAACTTTCACTTCGAATCGCCTGAAACAGGCGCGATTTCTGTTTCGTACCCTGCTATACACGACAACCCAAGGAGAAGGAACGATGAGAAAACCTCTTTTGCTGATTATTGCTCTGTTCGGCCTCGGCATATCATTACAAACCGCGTTAGCTCAAACGACGCGCACGGTCCAAGGCCAGGTAATCACTTCGAGTGAGCTGCCCGCCGTTCGGCTCCAATTTGATAAGGGCTTCAAATACGCCGGGGGGCATGATTTCATCCTCTATAACGTTGCTCGCGCGGAGCAGCACTTTTTTGTTGATGCGGACAAGCAAGGTCGAATCAAGCGCCTCTACTGGGTCCAGTTCGAAGGGTACTTGCCGAGCAATACAAACACCTACGGGTACAAGGTCACTAAGTCAGTCAATATCGGCGGCTTCGATTTCATCGCCGACGCCTACGCCAGAAACATAAAAGCCAATCCCGGTCGCCCGGATTCTGACGGCAGCCGCGCTCGCGCCTTCCTTGAGAGCAAGGGCTATCGCTGGACAAGCGACGATGTTTTGTCGCAACGACTGGTCCATTTGGTAGATGAATCAAAGCGCAACGAGTTGATGATTATCTATCTCGAAGATTTGAGCGCGATGGGGTTGACCGCCGCCGACCTCGCGGCGGGTGGTAGCGCCGCCGCGAGATGGGATGAGATTTCAAAACAGCTTCTCGAACGGGCAGTGAAGGGAATGAAATTATCGCGCTGACCCGGTCGCCTGTTACCGTCTCTCTTATGGAAAGCGCAAGACTGTATTGGCGAGCGGCAATTCCATTTTATGTCGGCTTGCTGCTGCGCCAGGCTGCGGCTTCCATTGACCATTATTGTCTAACATCTCCGGCGATTCTATAGCGCCTAAAACTTCAAAGCCCTTGATAACATACGGGAGTCCTTCGCAGCTGAGCGGCGAGTTTGCATCGCAAATATGAAAGTGAAGATGCGGCGCGGTAGAATTACCGGAGTGTCCCAGTAAGCCGATGACTTGACCGCTACGCACACGGTCGCCGACTTTCACGCGGATGCTGCCGGGTTGCAGATGTCCATAAAGCGCGAATCGCCCGTTGCCCAGATCAAGAATGACATAATTACCGCCGGCAGTCTCAAGCGTGATTGGGACCTGCGGAGGGGCAGTAACAGAAGCCGGTTCAGGAATGCCGTCTTTTACATCAGAGACAACGCTGTCGGCGACTGCCAGCACTTCGGTCCCGTACCCATACCAGTTAGATAATTTCGACGTGTCGTCGCGCGCCGGTCTCCCATCGTCACCCAGCTTCATCCAATCGATGGCGAATCGCTGCGGTATGCGCGCTATCCCGTTTATCGCGAGAATTGTCCTGCGATGCCCCGTATCATTAGAGGCTCCGAAACCCGCTACCCAAGGCCCGCCTCTGAGCGGTGAGTTGATAACAAGCGGCGCTTCATTGCGAACATTGATCTGCCCTCCTTCAATTACTCCGCTTTCGCTGCCGGTTGGACGGATCAGGTTAAACGAAACTTTGTGCTGAAGTTTCGTCGGGACCGCAGCCGCATCATCGAGAGTCAGCCACACAAATAAGACCGCGCGCATACCTCCGCCGATCACGCGCTTGTCCGGCAAATCAGGGCGTGCGCCGGGGCGCGCAAGCCTTTTAGTCAGCTCCGCATCCTGGTAGTCGGCGAGAGCCGTTGCAGATCGGTCGCCACCGAAAACTTCAACTCGTGTGAGCGCAAGATCGACGGACCTGAAGTTTGTCAGGTGCAATTCATAAGCGAGGTGCGTCTTGCCGTTGGCCCTTACGGGAGTTGGGGCTGACGGGATATATATTTCGAGCGAGATGCCGATAGGCGCTTGCACTTGCGCATTTATGTTGTGGGCACCGATAAAAACTATCAAAGTCGAGACAAAAGATATTAAGACAGCACGGGCTATCGATCTCTTCATGGCACTCTCCGTACTATTGGAATAGTCGATCTAACGAATCGGCTCGAAGGCTGCGACTCGCGACTCTGATTGTACGCGGATTGCCGAAGGTAGGTTGCAATGTATAACGACTGCGCGGATCGTTCAATTGACAAACATAAAGACGCAAAAGTAGAGTGACTCTCCTTGAGCTTCTGAAAAAAATAATGAAGAGGTTTTATTGCTATGGAAAAAAGTGAGAGTTCGGCAGGTTCATCTGCCGAACGCGGACGGCTCAAAACGCGCTGGGCCGAACTTCATCTGCGGCTGCTCAACAGATTGCGCGTGGCCTGGCGCGACACAAGGCCCTTCGCAAATATCACGATTGGTATATGCCTGCACGTCGAGCCGAAAACGGCTGTCTTATGCTCGGTCCTCCAAGACAGCGGGGCCGAAATCGTAATCACCGGCAGCCCCGGCACAACTCAGGACGATGTTGCGGCCGCTCTCGAAAGCACGGGAGTCAAGGTGTTCACTAAGAATCAGGATGACGCCGTTGCTCATCTTGAAAACATACGCCGGGTGCTTTCGTTTAAACCACATCTGCTTTTAGACAACGGGGCCGACCTGATCGCAACGCTTATTAAAGACCCATCAGAGCATCTCGTGTTCGGCGCGACCGAAGAGACTACGACTGGCGGCAACCGCTTGCGCGAACAGTTACAGGGCAGCGTACAGTTCCCCGTGATCGTCATCAATGATAGCCCTTTGAAGTTGATAATGGAGAATGAGCACGGCGTCGGGCCGACGGTAATCGAAGCCTTTATGCGCGCCACCAATATGCTCGTGCCATCGAGGCGATACACCGTTTTCGGCTATGGCTCGGTGGGCCGGGGCATTGCCCGGTGCCTGCGCGCGCTGGGCGGCCGCGTGAGAGTTGTAGAGCCCGATCCCGTGCGCGCTCTTGAAGCGGCGCTAGACGGAATGCGCGTGACGAACGTTGATGAAGCTTTTTCGGACTCTAACGTGTTTTTTACCGCGACGGGACGGCCCGGTGTGATAACTGCTGATCGCATTCGACAACTGCCCGACGGCGCGATACTCGCAAACGCGGGTCACTTCTCGTGGGAGATAGACGTTTCGGAATTGAAGCGCCAGGCGACATCTTCAGAACGGCCAAACGAAGTTATCGAAGTTTTTACTTTGAGCGATGGAAGACGGATCATACTGCTTGCGGGCGGCGAGATGTTGAACCTTGCCGGCGGCGGCGGAAACCCTATCGAGACAATGGACCTCGGGCTGACTCTACAGGCCCGGTCGCTTCTGTATATGGTTGAACACCACAAACATTTACTGCCGGGCGCGCAACCCGTGCCTCACGAGATAAACATGGAAGTGGCTCGCTCGATGGTTGAAGAGCTGTCTCGCAGTTAGAGTTTTACGAAAGGCAATCACGCGGATGATAATCAACCGATTTTTGCGCGGGCGGCGAGTCGCTTTGTGCGCCTTGATCTTTTGCTTTTTTGTGAGCCCGCATCTTTCTGCTTTTTCATATTCGGGCATCGCTCAATCAAACGTCAGGACTCACATCACGATTCTTTCCACAACCGATCTGCACGGCAATATCTACCCGATAGACTACAACACCAACCGCGAAGACCCTCGCGGGCTAGCTCGTCTTTCGACCGTAATCAAGCAGTTGCGCAAGCAAGACCCGGATTTGATACTGACGGATTCGGGCGATACGATTCAGGGCACGCCGCTCACTTATTACCACGCGAGAAAAAATAATAACCCGCGCGACCCGATGATGCTTGTGATGAGCGCAATCGGATACGACGCAATGGCCGTAGGCAATCACGAATATGAGTTCGGCTTTGACGTGCTCGCGAAAGCGCGCAAAGAATCAATCTTTCCCTGGCTTTCGGCGAATACTTATAAGAAGGGAACCGACGAAACATTCTTCGAGCCATATCTGGTGAAAAAAGTCCGAGACGTACGTATCGGCATTCTCGGACTCACGACCACAGGTTTGCCGAATTTATATGACCCGGATCATTTCTATTCGAAAATTGAAATACGCAATCCGGTAGAAGAAGCTAAGAAATGGGCCACCGTATTACGCGAAAAAGAACGAGTCGATCTGGTCGTGATCGTGATGCATATAGGGTTGGAAGAAGACCTCGAAACAGGCGAGACGCTGCCGGGTCAGATTGCGGGAGAGAACGCGGCGGCTGCAATCGCAAGAACAGTGCCCGGCATTGACGCCATACTAATGGGGCATACACACCGCGAATGGCCGTCGCTTTACATCAACGGAGTGTTGCTCGTTCAAGCAAATAAGTGGGCCAGGAGCCTCGCGCGAGTCGATCTCTATTTGGAAAAAAATCGAGCGGGCGGAGGTTGGAGAGTTATTGCAAAATCGGCCCGCGCGATTCCTGTAGATGAAAAGGTACAGCCCGATCCGGAGATTCTTCGCCTTGCCCGAGAGTATCACGAGCAAACTCAAAGCTGGCTCGATCAGGTCGTGGCCAGTTCCCCTGTTGAGCTTCGAGCGGGAGACGAGCGGTTCCGAGACACGCCTTTGCTGGACCTCATTCATCGGGTGCAGCTTGAAGCCGGAGGTGCGGATGTCTCGCTTGCTTCAAGCTTGAATCCGTTTGCCCGCATACCGAAAGGGCCGGTCACTGTGCGCGACCTTGTGGCTCTGTATGAATACGAAAGAGTTCTGGTAGTCATAGAAGTCACGGGCCAGCAATTGAAAGATGCGCTTGAATATTCCGCAAACTATTTCCGCGCGTACGAGCCGGGGAAAAGCGCCGCTGATCTGATCGATGAAAGGTTTCCCAGTTACAACTATGAGATTGCCGAGGGCGTGACATACACGCTGGACGTTTCTAAACCGATTGGGGAGCGGATTCGGGATTTAAGATTTCGCGGGCAACCGCTCGGGGCTGACCGGAGGCTTCGACTCGCGACTAATAATTATCGCGCGAGTGGCGGGGCCGGTTACACGATGCTTAAAGGAGCGCCGGTAGTTTATCGCTCGCGCGAGGATTTGCGAGAGTTGATTATCGACTGGGTGAAACGAAAAGGCGCGATCCCAACCACTGCGACCGGCAACTGGAAACTGCTGCCTTAATCGCCGATGGGCGCGAGCAGATCGATGTAGGCGTGTGACACCAGGTCTTCGGCGGATATTTCTAATCTGTTCATCAATTCTTGAACTGTTTTATTCGCTTGCTCGAAATCCTCGCCCGCCGTCACAACATACTCAAGCTCCATGAAATGGCCTAGCCCTTCCACGTCATCCAGGTGAATTCTTGTATGACCCGACTTGTATAGCAATCTGCGTTTGCGAACTACGCCGCGTACGCCGAGGGCAAGAGAAAGCGCCTCCTTTAACCCCACAGGGTCTGCGGTTTTTGTAATCAGATAGTCCGAGCGTTTAGCTTCTTTAGAATCTTCGCGCACATAATAAATCAATTCTCCCGACTCGGGGCCAAATACGCGAAGCTTTAATCTTCCGGCGGGTGTGTTAAAGAAAGTGTCTTCCTGACATAACAACTCGACTTTTGTATCGCTGATCTTTTCCGCCAATTGAATCGCACGGTCGAAATTTCTTGCCCTGGCTTTGATCTCTATATTAATCATCGGCGACGATCTCTTTAACTCTTCCGACCTCGCCCGTCTCAAGCCGAACCTTTATGCCGTGAGGGTGATTGGCCGATTTCGTAAGAATATCTTTTACGACGCCGCGAGTCAGACTCCCGCTTCGCTGGTCCTGTTTTAAGACTATTCCAACCTTCATTCCAGGTTTTATATCTTTCCTGTTATTACCGCTCATGATTAATACCTGCGCCGTCGGGGCCTCTCTCTTTCGTCGGATTCAGATTGTATTCTTTCGACTTACCTTTCGGGACGCTTATCCAATCCCACTCACCTTCCGCGAGCATGCGAGCAATCATTACAATCTGGCCGACGTGATAACTGACATGCGCTAACGATCTCGACAGCGCCGCGTGTACTGTCCAGGCTTGTCCACGTATGTGAACTGTTCTTCCCAGATCATCGTCGCTCAAAGCCGACAATTGGGTTTCAAGCACTCCCCACCCCTTATCCCACATCTCAGATATTTCCTGGCGATCATACGCGCGACTTTCAAACTCGGTGTCTCTATCGCGCCAGGGTTTTTCTCCGTCGCTCGTAAGAAAGTCGGTAAAGCGAGAGATAAGATTGCCGCTGATGTGGCGAACGATCATGGCAATGGAATTATTCTCGTCGCCAATAACATGATTAAGAGCCGCGTCCGATGTTTGATCCAGCGCCTTTCTACCTATGAGGCGGTATCGCTGATACTCGTCTACAAAGTCTTTTAGCATAAAGTGCGTTCCTCAAGCGCGCAGCCATACTTTTCTGTTATCTCTGTTTGCCACGTCGTCTAACTCTATTCTCCACGGCGTAAGCTTCAGCAGCCCGAATTCCGGATCATCAAACCCGTTGAAGATAGTTCCAAAATCAAATCCGAGCGGCGGCGCTGCCGTCCGGAATTTCTCCCATACCATCTCTTTGTTTGAAAGCCCCTCTTCCCATTCCGCTATGCAATCTACGTAAACAGGCTTGACCACATCTGCGATGTAGGCGAGCGAGACATACGAATTATGCGCGAGGTGACGAGCTTTAAGCGAGTTACGCCTGGTCCCGATCCAGCCCATGTCTTTATCCCAGATCGGATGGAGTATACGCGACCGCAGGCGATTTTTTGTGTCTTGTGTAGCAAAGCTGCACCAGACGGTCTTGTGAACGCGCTCGATGAACTCGCTCTCGATATCGGAAAATGAAGAAACATTCATAACTCGTCCCTTCCGGCTGCCAAACATCTCAGGCGTTGTCGCCGCGAAAGCTTTGCAGCACTTCGGGGTGCCGTAGATAACCGGCCACCCACACCAGCAACAACACCACCGACGGAAGAATGTAAGGCTCTCCGTTTTGCATGTGCGTGACAATCGCTCCACCCATATATGCCGACAACAACAGCAAGCCTAAAGAGTTTGTTCGCGGAATGAGAAAAAGCAATGCGCTTCCTATCTCGCCAATGCCGATCAACGTTAGATGCTCTGTCAACCCCCACTTGTCAGTTACCTCTACGATGGACTGTGGCTTGAAAAGTTTGATGTATGCGCTGAAGGCAAACAGCAAAGTAAGCAACCCCGTCAGTATCCACGCGGCAATACGCCGACCTTTGCTCTGTGTGCTCATCCGATATTCCTCCTTAAGTCGAACGACTCGTTTCTTGCTCTCTTTTTTCTTTTACGACGTATCGATTCTTCTTTTGTAGCGGGGCAAGCTGCCAGCCTGCCATCGCCGCAAGTATTAGCAAGCTGCCTCCGAAAACCAATACTACATTTACATTAGTAAGTTCCGTTGCGACGCCTGCCGCAAGCAGCCCAAGCAATCCGGCAGCAAACCTGATTGCGTTGAAAGAAGTAAAAATTTGGCCCGTAAAAATTCTCGGCGTCTCTTCTTGCAGTATAGTCTGTTCCAGGGGATTGCCTGCCCCCAATAATAAACCTGCCAGGGCAGCCGAAGCCACAACGCCATATTGAAAGGTAAATAATCCGCAGAGAACGATTGCAAAAGCGGTCATCAACAAGCCGCCGTAATAGATGAGTGATCGAGAGTATAATCGGCTAAGCCTGGATAATGATAAAGCGCCAAGAGTCGCGCTGATGCCAAATGCCGACAGGGATATGCCAAGCAACGCGGGGTTATCAAAAACTTGTGTAGCCAGCACGGGAAGCATCACTGCCAAGAAAGGTAATATCACGAAGCTTGCAATCATGCCTATACACGCGAGCGCTCTAAGCTGGGCATGACCAAAGATGAACCGCGCGCCAAACATAAGATCGTCATCGCGTTTTACCGGTGATCGGTTACGTTTTTTTGGGACCGCTAAGGCAAATATGACGGCACAAAGCAGGAAGCTCACCGCATTTATGAAGAAGGTGTTGACGACGCCGAGCAGGCCGATTAAACCGACGCCAATAATCGGCCCGATGAAATCAGCGCCGTTTTCGAGTCCTCCGCGAAACGTGTTTATCTTTTCCAGGGGCTTGCCCGCGAGTCTTGCTAAAGCGGGCACCATCGTTTGACGTGCGGCAATTCCTGTCGGGTCGAATAATGCGCCGGCAAAGACCAGCAAGAAAATTAAGGCGGAAGATATATGGCTGAAATATATGAAAGCCAGGGGCAAAGCCAGCACTGAAATACAGCTCAACGAATCGGCGATCACGCTGACAGGCCATGCGCCAAGTTTGTCAATTGCTCTTCCGCCAAAGAATGCGGCTATCACAATTGGAATCAGGTTGCCCGCGCCGGCAATTCCTGTGGCCATAGGAGAGTGAGTGTACTGCAATACCAGTATGGGTATAGCTACCGCCGCTACTTGATTGCCTAATAATGACAAGAATTCGGCGCTTACTAATCCGGCAATCGGTATCGTTTTAATTCCGAAATTCATAAACCTCTGCTAATCGATTCGGCCCGGCCCCAAGACAACAGCGCTGTAAGCGACCGCCACTTTCGCGCCCCTGTTTGCGTACGAATGCTTTTGATCGCCGCGAAACACGACGACATCGCCCGCCGATAGCTCGTATCTCTCACCCGATACGATGAGTTCAACCTGGCCGGTCTCGCAGGCGAGATATTCCCTCGTCCCCATGCGATGAGGAACCCCTGTCATCTGTGACGCGGGCGGCAGCTCCATGCGATCAAGCTCAAGCCCCTGCAAGTGGTCCGGCAAGAGTTTGCGTATGAGAATGCCCCCGCGCCGCTGTTTCGGAATCGTGTCAGCCGGATAAAACTTGGCTACGGCTTTCGGCGGGCTGATCAACTCCTCGACAGGGACTTGAAGCGCGGCCGCTACCTTCGTTAGCACAGAGACAGTTGGGTTGGCAGTGCCCGATTCTAAATTCGACCACGTGGGCCTGGGCACGCCCGACAGCCGCGACAGTTGCTCCTGACTCAGATTCCGGCTCTGACGGAGCTGCCTGACGTTCTGAGCGATATAGTTTGAGATCGCATCGTTCATTCCATCTTATTAGCATTCCGCTAATTTATTGTCAATCGCGATGATATATCAGCGCACCATGCGTATGATGTTAGTGTGAGAAAAAGGAGGCGATTATGATGAACTTCAAAGACAAATCGGTGCTCATCACAGGCGGGAGCCGGGGCTTAGGGTATGCTCTGGCGCTTAACCTTGCTTCAAGAGGCGCGAAAGTAGTTCTCGTGGCTCGTGAAAAATCGAGACTCGACGAGGCCGTGAGCGTCATACGCAATGCGGGCGGCCAGGCCTTCGGGATCGTGGCCGACGTGGGCGATAAAGAAAGCATCTACCCGATAGTGGGTCAGGCGGCGGCTCTGTTCGGGCCTGTTGACATCCTGATTAACAACGCGAGCACGCTCGGACCCGTCCCCTTGAGGCTGATTCCCGATACGGATTGCGAGGACTTCGAACAAGCTCTTCAGGTAAACGCCATCGGCCCCTTTCGGCTCATCAAAGCCGTTGTCGGCTCGATGGTACTGAGACAAGCGGGAATGGTCGTCAACATCTCTTCTGACGCGGCGGTCGAAGCCTACCCCTCGTGGGGCGTCTACAGCGCTTCGAAAGCCGCTCTGGATCACCTGACCCGAATAGCGGCGGTGGAGCTTGCGGGCACGGGCGTTCATTTCTTCAGCGTCGATCCGGGAGAGATGGACACGGATATGCACGCCGATGCTATCCCGGACGCCGACCGCGAGAGCTTGCTCGCCCCCGGCGTTTCCGCCGAGAGAATCGTTTCGATGATCGAACATTTCGAACAGATTGAAAGCGGGGCGAGACTTGTCGCCTCGGACTGGAAGGTGCCTTATGAAAGCAGCGCGCGCTCCTCGATCAGATAAAAGAAGAGTAAGACTGCTCTTAGTCGGTGAAGGCGGAATCAAGGACAGCTCGATTGAATCTCTGCCGGACCACCTGAGGCCGGATGATCTGCTGGTAGTCAACGATGCGGCGACGCTGCCGGCCTCGCTTTACGGGCGGGATGCGAATGACAATCAACTGGAAATCCGTCTGGCCGCGCAACTGGACGACAGGGTTTGGCAGGCTGTTGTTTTTGGCGCAGGAGATTGGCACACCCCGACCGAAGACAGGCCGGCTCCGCCCCATATTAAAGCGGGTGAAGAGCTGATTTTCAGTGGGGACTTCAAGGCCAGAGTCCTCAAAGAAAATCATCTGTCACGAAGACTGATCGATCTGGAGTTCAACCTCTCTGACGCAGAGCTCTGGAGCAGCATTTACCGCGTAGGTAAGCCCGTTCAATACTCTTACATGAATGAGGGGCTAAAACTCTGGTCGGTTCAAAATGTTTACAGCAGCCGCCCATGGGCGGTCGAGATGCCGAGCGCGGCACACGCCTTTGATTGGCAGCTCTTGCTGAAGCTCATGAAAAAAGGGATTAAGATTGTCTCGCTCACTCACGGCGCGGGGCTATCTTCGACGGGCGATGCTGATATCGATCTGGCTCTGCCGCTTGCCGAGAGGTTCGATATACCGCAGGCTACTATGGACGCCGTCAAGCTGACCAAAGCCAGAGGCGGGCGGGTCATCGCAATCGGCACCTCTGTCGTGCGCGCGCTGGAGAGCGCAGGCTTCGGGCTTTCGGGCTTCACTACGGTAAAGATCGGCCCCGATCATAAACTTCAGCTCGTCGACGGACTCGTTACCGGAACTCACGATGTGACGGAAAGCCATTATCAACTGCTTCGAGCCTTCCTGCCTGAGAATCTTTTATCGGAGATCAGCCATCATCTTGAGCAACAGCACTATCTCACACATGAGTTTGGCGACTCCTGTTTGATCCTCCCCGGCTGATCTGAAGCGGTTAGACGATTGAGAGGGTTACGTGCTACGTTTTCAAAATTATGACGAACCCGCCGGATAAGGCTCAAGTAGCCGCCGCCTATGATCGCTGGGCCAAAACGTATGACACCGATCCCAACCGGACTCGTGAATTGGCGGCTCACGTTCTGCGGCAAGGCAACCTGGAACTTGCCGGCCGCGACGTGATCGAGATCGGCTGTGGCACGGGGCGCAACACCGAGTGGCTCGTCGAGAGCGCCGGGAGCGTTGTGGCGATGGATTTTTCGGAAGGCATGTTGCGACAGGCTCATGCGCGTGTGCGATCCGCTCGCGTTCGCTTCGTCGAGCACGATATTCGCGCCGCCTGGCCGCAGGCCGCCGCTGCATCTGACCTCGTCATTGCCATGCTCGTGTTAGAGCATATCGAGCAGGTGGAACCTATCTTTGCCGAAGCAGCCCGCGTGTTGCGCGAAGGCGGAGAGCTTTTTGTTTGCGAGCTACATCCCACGCGGCAGATGTATGGGCGGCAGGCAGAGTTTACTGATTCGGAAACGGGCGAGTGCGAGCGCATAGCCGCATTCCTGCACGATGTATCGGAGTACGTGAATGCGGGCTTACAATCAGGGTTCGATCTGACGCACATAGGCGAGTGGCGCGACACAGGTGGTGCACGAAGCGATTTGCCCCGGTTGTTATCATTGCAATTCCGTCTGCGCGCTCGGCCAGAATAATCAACATATCCTTTGGAGTGCTGCGACTTGTCGCAGCTTTTGAGTTAGGCCAATACGGCAATAGCTAACCCAAAATCGGTGACAAGTCACCGCACTCCAAAATAAGCCGTGGCATTCAATTGCAAACCGCTTTAAGTCGATGCCTTCTTCATTCCGTCCATTCCCAGCATTTGAGCTGCCAGTCTTTACCTTCTACTGCGACGGCGGCCGCAAAACCCGGAGCAGGAAATAACTCTCGCAATGACCATCGGGAGGCTTCTTCCGGCTCCGCTTTGGTGCTCAACAACGATGCCGACTCGCCCGGAACCAGCGACACGTCGAACGTGTCCAGAGGCATCGAAAGACCTTCTCCTTTGGCTTTTATATATGCCTCCTTACGAGTCCAACAATTGAAGAATGCCTCATCCTGTAAATCTCTCGGCAGCGCGCGCAGCACGCAGACTTCCTGGGGCGAGAAGAATCGTTCGGCGATCTTCTCGCCTGCTACGTCGGGCCGAATCGCTTCCAGATCGACACCGATCTCTCGATTTCGAGAGATCGCAAATAGGGCAAGCCCATGCGAATGAGATACATTGAAGCGCAGCCAGGATCGGTCGAACTCTTTGGCTAATTCGGGCTTTCCATGCCTGGAGTAAGAAAAGCACACTTGATCCGGCACTGTTGCAAGATAGCGGCTGAGGATGGCCCGCAGCGTCCCGCGAGCAACAATGAAATGGTCTCGGTCCGCCTGGAAGTAAAAGCGTTCGGCTCTCTTCCGTTCATCAGGCGCAAGGGTTTTTAATAACCCCTGAACTACCGGCGCTGCCCGATCCAACGAAGCGCGCCAAACGTGAACCTCGCTGCTCTCTAAGACGAACCGATCCAGTGTAGGATCCCAGGCGCGAAAGTGAGATGACACAGGCATTGCCTCAATGATCCTTGCCATAATCTAAAGCGGTTTGCGGCTCTCGCGGCAATCGCGACTTCAGGACGTGCGCGCGTCTTCCTCCATTTTTTTCCTCAAGCTGAGAGGCCTCATGTCGGTCCACACTTCTTTGATGTAAGCGAGGCATTCTGCCTTTGGTCCCGTTTTACCGACATCCTGCCAGCCCAACGCGTTTTCTCTATCAGCCGGCCAGATCGAGTATTGATCTTCGTGATTGACCACTACTTTGTAGATAGTGGTATCTTCTCTCTCTTCATTGTTCATATTGCCTCCTTTATCTTCGGCGATGGACGCGCCTCGCCTTTATTAGCAAGCTTATTTATGTGACAAGAAACTTCTCACTTCGGTTTGCGCTTACAGAATTCTATTATAAAGCGAACTGCTGTATCACCAAACCGGTGGACTTGAAGCAGTTTCTCATGTTTGTAATCTGTCGAAGACGTCTAGCGGATTGTTGTGAGGCGGCCACCGCAGCCAGAGCAGCATATGTATAACGGCGCTTTCAGGTTCTTGCCGGTTGAAGATATCTCTTCTCGACTCTGCTCATATTACCTTCGCAGATATGTGAAATTGTCCTTCACTGTTCCGCAGTGCGTGCCTCTTCGGGCTGTCGGGGCGGCACGGGCTCGAAAGCAGGCACTTCAAACTTGAGTGTCTCTTTGCAATACTCTATCCATTCAGGAGTCACATCGCCAAAAATAATGTTCTCGTCAATAAAAATACCATCCGTGACCACGTAATTATCCTGAAGGTATAGGTAATCGTCTTCAGTCAGCTCTCTTTTGACCAACACTTCCTGGCCCTCGCTCTCTGTTTTCTCTCGTCTCAGGTTGTCAGTATTTTCGGTCCACCTTGGATAAGCGCGAAAGTGTTGTATAGGGTAAGCTTTGCAATAGCGTCCCATCTCCATAACGTCAACCCTCCTGGTGAAATCTCAATCGGTTGAGCGACTCACAACTGATTTGTAACCTAATATACTAGCGGCGACGGGCATTTTAAACTAAAGCATTTTATTGGGCAAGTAGTCAGTCCAAAAGCGCAAAAAAGATCGCCCGGGCAATTTGTCCGGGCGATCTTTCGGAATGACTTTCTCTTAGCTATAGCTTTAGGCAGAGGCCAGCTCTTCGGCCTTCTTCAATACGTCCTCGATGGTTCCGACCATAAAGAATGCTTGCTCCGGCACGTCATCGTGCTTGCCGTCGACGACCTCTTTAAACCCTCGAACGGTTTCGGCCAGCGGCACGTACTGCCCTTTCATTCCCGTAAACTGCTCTGCTATGTGGAACGGTTGCGAGAGGAATCTTTCAAGCTTACGGGCGCGAGCCACTATGAGCTTATCATCTTCGGAAAGCTCATCGACGCCGAGGATCGCTATGATGTCTTGCAGTTCCTTGTACCGCTGAAGAATCTTCTTCACGGCCTGCGCTACGTCGTAATGTTCCTGGCCGACTACGCGCGGGTCGAGAATGCGTGAGGAAGAAGCGAGCGGATCGACCGCCGGGTAGAGACCCTTTTCTGCGATCTGGCGTGAAAGCACCGTCGTGGCGTCCATATGGGCGAACGTGGTTGCCGGTGCCGGATCGGTCAGGTCGTCGGCCGGGACGTAAACGGCTTGAACCGACGTGATCGATCCCGTCCTTGTCGAGGTGATACGCTCCTGAAGCTCACCCATCTCTGTTGCCAGCGTCGGCTGGTATCCTACGGCCGAAGGCATACGTCCGAGCAGCGCCGACACTTCAGACCCCGCCTGCACAAACCTGAAAATGTTGTCGATGAACAAAAGCACATCGGCGCCCTCTTCGTCTCTGAAGTATTCGGCTGCAGTAAGGGCCGAAAGCCCGACACGCAAGCGCGCTCCGGGCGGTTCGGTCATCTGACCGTACACCAGCACGGCCTTCGATTTAGTGGAGTCGTTCGGGAATATGACGCCCGCCTCTTGCATCTCGAGCCACAGGTCATTGCCTTCGCGTGTGCGTTCGCCTACACCTCCAAAGACCGAAACGCCGCCGTGCTTCAAGGCGACGTTGTTAATCAATTCCATGATGACGAAAGTTTTGCCCACGCCCGCGCCGCCGAACATGCCTATCTTGCCGCCCCGCAGGAAGGGCTGGATCAGGTCGATGACCTTGATGCCGGTCTCGAACATTTGCAATTCGGTCGATTGATCCTGAAAGTCCGGGGCCTTGCGGTGGATGGGATAACGTTTTTCCGTATGTATGTCGCCCAGCCCATCCACGGGAGCGCCAATGACGTTGAGGACTCGGCCGAGCGTCTCGCGCCCGACCGGAACTGTGATCGGCCCGCCCGTATCAAAGACCGTCATCCCCCGCACCAGTCCTTCGGTCGGTTGCATAGACACGCAGCGCACGCTCCCCTCGCCGAGGTGTTGTTCGACCTCGATGATTATATCTATAGGCTCCGGCGTGTCGTAGCCGTCGCCGCTTATGCGCAGGGCTTCGTAAATAGGAGGCAAGTAATCTATGTCGAACTTGACATCAATCACCGGCCCCATAATTTGCACAATCTTGCCAGTTTTCATCTAAACGATTTCTCCTCCGGTAGAGCTTAAACAAACGCTTCTGTAATGATTATAGGCGGTTTAAATTGAAGAGCAAATTAACACAGTTATAGAGGGCCTGACAAGTGTGCCGGCCTACGGCCCCGCGCTCTTATCTCACGGAAATACCGTCCCCGTCTATTCTTCCGTCATCGAGCTTTATGGTGCGGTCTGCCACGCCGAAATACCTGTCATCGTGGCTTATGACCAGGACCGTCTTGCCTCTCTGCTTTAATTCGGGAAGAAGCTGGTGATAGAAAGTGTTTTTAAAAAGCGGGTCCTGATCCGCTGCCCACTCGTCGAAAACGTAGATGGGGCGATCTTCGAGGTAAGCCGTCAATAAAGCCAGACGTTTGCGCTGGCCTTGAGATAAATCGACCGTCGAGAGAGTGCCGCCGTTGACTTTCACTTTGTGGTCGAGCTGGAGTTGACCGAGATAGTGATTGGCGCGCGGGTCGAGGTCGTTTAACCCGAGCCCCAAGACCCTCTCGAACAGGTAAAAATCATAGAAGACGACCGAGAAAAGCTGGCGATAAAGAGCGCGGTTTTGATCCGTGACCGGGACGTTGTTCAGTCGAACTTCACCTGAATCCGGGGTGTAAAGCCCCGTAACGAGCTTGGCAAAGGTAGTCTTCCCGCTGCCGTTGCCTCCGGTGAGAAATACTATTTCGCCAGGTACGAGGCTCAACTTCAGAGGACCCAGTACAAAGTCCGTCGGCTCTCCGTCGCGTCGATACCTGTAGAGAACCTCTACGAGATCTATCCGATCCCAGGCAGGGGATGAATTATGTGTTGCCTCCAACTGTCGCTCGTTCGTCCGTTCGGCAAGTGAAAGCCCCAGTTGCTCTATATTTCTGATAGCGATGTTCGCCCTGCCCAGAAGCGGGATAATATTGACCACGGTCTCAACGGAACCCACCATGTAGAGGGCAATCAGAGTGCAGCCTATCAACACGTCGTTGCCGATGCTCTGCCAGGTTGACATGACGAACAGTAAAAGTCCGATGAATATATAGAACAAAAACTGGCCCCAGCTTGAAGCCGCGGCATACAGGCTCATCCCGTCGACGGTCTGCTGGCGAAGGGTGTCGGCTGAAGTCTCCAGAACGTCTGAGAGGAACTCGACCGACCGGCGGTTGTGAATCTTCAGCTCTTTCGTCCCCTCAACCAACCCGCGAAAGTTCTTGAAGAGTTCGTTCTGCTTTTCGCGGGCGCTCCTCAGCAAGCTCTGCGCACGTTTGAGAGGTATTTGATAGCTCATCACGCCGAGGACGATGAATAAGAGAACCGTCAGCAATACGACCCACGACAATGAGCCGAGATAGATGAGACACCCGGCCAGCACCGCGAGGCTTATGCTTATGATCGGTAGATTGACTACAGCATTCGAGATCACGGTAACATCATCGATAAGCGCGGCGAGTAACCGGGGCTGGCCAATCTCTTCAAGCTGACGTAGCGGCGCGGCCAGTACGCGGCGACTCAACTGGATTCGCAAGTCTGTGGTCACCTTCTGGCTGAATCTTATTAACACTACTGCTGAAACGTATCTGGCAAACAGTATCATCAAACAAAGACCCGTGTAGCTGAGGATCAGCGTTTTTCTGGAGGGCGCACCATTGCTCAAGACGTTGTGAATGACGGCTATCAGCGCCGCGCTTCCAAGCCCGGTGATGATCCCTGTTATGACGGAGAGCGCCACCAGTAGTCGAGAGTTTGCTAGAATGAAACGCAGTAGTTTCATTTCCGTAGTCTCTAAGGCCTCGTGGTCATCGCAAATCGCTAGTAACTGATAATGGACCGGAGAGTCGTTCGCCTATGCTTAGCTGATCTTCGAGCACGGCGTCTATGTCGGCCTGAGTTGTGAGGGGATTGGCCAATACGGCCCTCAGACCAACGATAGGCAGGTGGACTCCGTAACGAGTGTTAAAGGACGTAGTCCGGGAGACGAAGGATTTTCCAGCCTGGCGCTGAGCCTTTTGCAGCCGCTCGTTTACCTTGTTGATGAACCGGTTCTCATCGTCGGAAAGCAAGCCGCTTACGGCCTTTGCCCTCAATTGTTGAGGTATGAACCGGTAAGTCATTATATTCATCTGCGGCCTGGTAAGCAGCTCGAAATCAGGCCGGCGCTCTACGGCTTCAGCCAGATACTTCGCCTTTCGTATGCCTTCGTCTATGAGCAGTTCGTACCCGCGCAGCCCGATTATATTCAATGCGGCGTGAAAGAAGAGAACCATAGCCGGGCGCGAGCCGCTCCATGTGCGTTTGCCCAGGTCCTGCGATCCCGGCCGGATCACATAGTTAGCTTTTTTCTCGACAACCTTCGCCAGCTCAGGATTGCGGATCAATAGCAGGCCCGTGCCCATAGGCAGATAAAGCTGCTTGTGACCGTCAATCGTAACCGTATCCGCTTTTTCAATCCCCGCAAGTATATCGCGATGGCTCTTTGAAAATAGCAACGCCCCGCCCCAGGCGGCGTCGACGTGGAAGTGTATGCCAAACTCCCTGGCGATTGCGGCCATCTGCTCCAGGGGATCGACTGCGCCACAATCGGTGGAGCCCGCAACGCCTATGATCGCAAGGACGCACAGGTTTCTCTCCTTACATTCTGCTACCACCCTGCGAAGCTCATCGAGACGGATTCGGTTCTCGCCGTCTAGAGCTACCCGCACAACATTTCGTCCGCCGATGCCTAACACATCCCCTGCCTTGTCGAACGAATAATGAATCAACTCCGAACCGATAATCACCGCTCCGTCGAAGCCATAATGCTTCAACGTCGCGTTTATGCCTTCGCGGCTTACACCTTCAAACCCAGGCTCGGGGCCGAGCTTGTGATTGCGCGCGCACCATAGCGCCGCCATATTGGCTTCGGTTCCGCCAGAGGACATCATTCCAAGCGTGCTTTCGTTTCTATGAATGTGCAGGTCATAAAACTCTTCGGGGAGATCGAATAGCAGCCTGTGCATCATTGCAATGACCTGGCGCTCGTGCGGGCTGAAGGATTTAGCCGTCTCCATCTTAACCGGGTTCTGATTGATTGCCGTCACAAGCTTGCTGAGAGGCCGCACAAAATAGGGTAATGCCGATGTCATATGGCCTATGTACCTTGGCGATGCCGTATTATTCGAATGAGCAATCAGGTTTGTGGAGATGGAATTTATATATGAATCGATCTGTGTGGAGTCGACGGGTATCCTGCTGTCGGAAAAGGCGCGAGCCAACTCGGCTAATTCGATATCGGTGCTCGCCCGAGCATCTCGCAGAAATTCATGGGCCAGCTTCGAAAGCGTAGTTTCAACCTCCTGCTCAAGCGATAGAGTATCGTCAGAAAGCCCAAACAGCTCGATCAGATTGTCTATTGTTTCCTGGTGTTCGGCCTCGGCGTGTCGAAGGGACTGTTCAAAACTTGTCATAATACAATTCCTGCGGACTTTTTTTCGGAGTAGTGTAAGGCCACATACGAATTGCGGCAAGCACTTTTATTGTTGCGATCGCGATCTAAATCACAATTCTTTTTAGAGACAGCCGTTTACATCGATAAGAAAAGTAAGGAGGGCGAAAAAAAGAATCGGGTTTTCTTTGGCCCGAACATAAACGCAGTTTGATACTTATCTCCTACTGCATTGAGTGTGAGCAAAGCCCGTTTCAGATTTTGCTTGCAATGAGGATTGAGACTCATTATAATCAGCCGCCGTAGCATTAAATACATATGAAGCTGAACTTGATAAAGTCATTGAAAAGAGAAGACGATGGCTTTGCTTGTCTCGCTTACGCCCCAAGAAAATAAGATAGATTGCTGAAAAGCGATATTTAAGCGTCGCCTTGAAACTGAGTCAATCAGAGATGTTGCCTTTAAACTGGGCCAATCACAGAAGCGGGTTGTTCTGTAAGCTCTCGTCCACCTTACCATTTTGAGCTTGGCGCCAGAGCAGGAGATATAGGCCTCTCTATAATTGATTTTATAGAATTCTCGCGCTTATTCTCCTCATTATTTCGAGACCCTTTTCGGCACCTTGGTTGAGAAAGCCTTGGTGTCAGATGCAGTCGCTCACCCGTGCAATCTCAATTGGTCCCTTAAGTGTATGTAACAGATAATACTGAGATTTAGCCGTTTAGGCACGGGCCCCAAACCTCAAAAGGTAGTCTCCTACACAAATCAAAAACGGAAGACTACTTACAATCCTCGCCGCTTCCTGTGTGAGACATCCCGGTTGATAAGCTGATAGGGAGGACGCCGCTTGCTTCGGTGAGAGGGCTTTCCGACCGATATGGGATACCCCCTTCCCTGATCGGGATTGCTGTCACGCAACAGAAGGCTATCTATGCCGCAGGAGGTTCAAACATGGACGCGGAACAATTTCTCGACACGACCTCTTGGTATGTAATTCACACAAACCCGAGGCAAGAAGATCGAGCTGAAGATAACTTGCGAGCGTGGGGTGTTGAGACATACTTCCCGAAAATAAAAGAGTGCCGCTTCAACCGATTCACAGACGAGCCTATCTACTATATCAAACCACTTTTCCAGGGATATATCTTTGCGCGGTTTGAATACCGAGCTTTATGCCATAAGATCAGATTTACAAGGGGCGTTCAAACGGTAGTGAGCTTTGGGAACATTCCGATCCCCGTAGATGATGAGATCATTATATCGATTAAGTCCCGGTCCGACGAATCCGGTTTTATTAAACTGGTCGATGATCTAGCGCCCGGAGACGAAGTGGTCATAATGGGTAGTCCGCTCAACGGATTCCACGGAATATTCGAGCGGAAGATGAAGGATACCGATAGGGTATCAATTCTGCTCACAACCGTGCAGTATCAAGCTCACGTGCTCATAGAAAAACATATGATTAAGAAGGCTGGCTGTGAGTCTTGAATTGTGACTGTCAGCCTTCAAGAAAAATGGCTTCGGCCAAACTCAGGTCGCCACTAAACTCATCGCCGCCAAATCTACGATCCCGAGCAATCTAAGATAGTCTCTTAGCCCTTCGACCGAGTAATTATCTTCATCGAGCAAGAAACAGGGATAGGTAACTCGCCACGCCTTCCTACAGTTGAACAAATTATGATAGCCGAAGTTTCCCCAAACAATAGCAAAGACCCGGCCACTCTTATCGATCTGCTTCGTGCGAGAGCATACGAAAAGACCGATTGGTCTGCCTACACGTTTTTAGCTGACGGAGAGAATGAGCAGCAGACACTTACCTACCAGGACCTGGACCGTCAAGCCAGAGCGATAGCCGCTCTGCTTCTTGACCTGAAGGCAAGCGGTGAGCGGGCGCTGCTGTTGTACCCGGCGGGGCTTGAATTCATTGCCGGTTTCTTCGGCTGTCTATACGCGGGCGTAGTCGCCATTCCATCCTACCCCCCGGACCCGGCTAGGTTGAACCGGACGCTTCCGAGGCTTCAAGCCATAGCCTTCGATGCGCAGGCCAGTGTGGTGCTGACTACTGCCGGCATACTGTCGATGGCAAAAGCGCTCTTTGCTCAAGCCCCAGACCTGGCAGGATTGAAATGGCTGGCCACGGATGATCTCCCTGTCGGCATTGAGAATTTGTGGGGCGAGCCTGAGATAAACGCGGATACCCAGGCATTCATTCAATACACATCAGGCTCCACGGGGACGCCAAAAGGAGTAATGCTCTCGCACGAAAATCTGCTGCACAATGCCAGCCTCGTACACTATGCGTTCAGTCATACGCCGACGGACAAGTACGTCTCCTGGCTTCCCACATTTCACGACATGGGCTTTATGGCCGGTGTGCTACAGCCGCTTTATGCAGGGATTCCTGCCGTGCTTATGCCTCCGACCTCCTTCTTACAAAGCCCGATCCGCTGGCTTAAAGCCATCACCCGTTACAAAGCGACGACGGGCGGCGCGCCAAACTTTGCATACGACCTTTGCGCGCGGAGGATCAGTCCCGAAGAACGAAAAGAGCTGGACCTGCGAAGCTGGACCGTAGCCTTCAACGGCTCGGAACCGGTGCGCGCCGAAACTCTCTCGCGGTTTGCCGAAGCGTTCGAGCCCTGTGGCTTCCGGCGCGAAGCCTTCCATCCTTGCTACGGACTGGCGGAAGCGACCCTGATCGTTTCCGGCGGATTCAAACACAAGGTGGCGACGGTCAAACGTGTAAGCGCGAGCGCCCTTGAGCGCAATCGCGCGATAGAGGCCGAAGACCAGGAAGACGCCGTCACGCTTGTGAGTTGCGGGCGTAATCTGCTGGATCAAAAGATCGCCATCGTTGATCCCGAATCAATGACAGAATGCCGGCCCGGCCAGGTTGGCGAGGTCTGGGTTTCGGGTCGCAGCGTGGCCGGCGGATATTGGAACCGTGTTGAGGAAACCGAGCAGATATTTAACGCCCGCATTTCCCACACAAATGAAGGCCCGTTCCTGCGCACGGGAGACCTGGGCTTCTTGCACGAAGGGGCTCTCTTTATCACGTCCAGAATCAAAGACCTGATCATAATAAGGGGCCTCAACCACTACCCGCAGGATATAGAGCTTACGGTCGAGCGAAGCTGCTCCAACCTGAGGCCGGGATGCGGAGCCGCATTCTCTCTGGAGCTTGAAGGCGAGGAGCGGTTGGTGGTCGTGTATGAAGTCGACCATCGCAAAGAGTTCGACCCCGAAGCGATCACTGATCAGATTCGCAGAGCCGTTTCCGAAGAGCATGACTTGCAAGTGCATTCGGTTGCGCTAATCAAACTCGGGAGCGTCCCGAAAACATCGAGCGGCAAGATTCAAAGATACCTGTGCCGTGAAGGCTATCGAAAGGGCACGCTGGAAGAGATCGCGCGCCACACATTGAGCCATTCTTACCTTGAAACAGAAGCGGGCCGTCCGTCTTTGAAAGAGCTTCTCGACCTGCAACTTGGCGAGAGCCGGAAAACTGTCCAGGCATATCTCATCGAAGAGGCATCCAGAGTGTTGTCGATACCTTCTGCCGAGATTGACCCGCAAAGAACGTTGAGCTCAATGGGGCTCGATTCATTGATGGCAGTCGACCTTAAAAACCGGATTGAGCTGAACCTGTCCGCCGAGGTATCTCTGGGCAGCTTGCTCCAACAATTTACTCTCGTCGAGCTGGCGGACCAGATTTTCGACAAGCTTGTCCGGCAACCCTCGCCCGCCGAGCCATCAACAAGTAAAGAGATCGATGTCGGCACAGAGCAGCCGCTTTCATACGTGCAGAAATCTCTCTGGTTTCTTTATGAGATGGCGCCCGACAGCGCAGCCTATAACATAACGTTCGCCGCACACATCCGCGCAAAAATAGATGTCGAAGCTTTGAGGGGCGCTCTGGAAATGCTCGTGGCTCGCCACACGGCGCTTCGAACGACGTTTACAACGCGCGACGGCGAGCCGTTTCAGCAGGTCCAAACTCGCACCGAGCTTGATTTCACGCGATCGGATGCTTCGGGTTGGACGGATGAGTTCTTAAACAGTCGCATGACCGATGAAGGCAATAGGCCCTTTAATCTCGAAAAGGATCCGCTGCTGCGCGTCAACCTGTTCACGCGTTCGGCCGATCATCACATCCTGCTGATGACCGTGCACCATATAATTATGGACGGGTGGTCATTGTGGGTGTTGCTTGACGAGCTTCGCGCGCTTTACCCCGCAGCGCAGACCGGGCGGCGGGACCCGCTGCCTGCTCCCGGCTTGCAGTACGCGGACTATGTTCACTGGCAGAGCGAGATGCTCGAGGGGCGCGCAGGCGAGAGGCTCCTGTCGTACTGGAAAGAGAGACTCGGAGACGAGATACCCGTCTTGAGCCTGCCGACCGACCGGCCTAGAAGCTCCATTCAATCACGTCGCGGCGCTTCTTACGCTTTCGCTCTGGAAAAAGAGTTGGTCGAAAAGTTAACAACGCTCGCGAGGGCCGAGGGGGCCACGCTTTATATGCTGCTTCTTGCGGCATTTCAAATCCTGCTCTACCGCTACACGGGGCAGGAGGATGTAGTCGTCGGCTCTCCCACATCTGCCAGAAGTCGCGCGGATTTCGACGGCATTGTGGGCTGTTTCTTCAACACCATCGTTTTGCGCGAACGCCTGTCGAGCAATCCTACTTTCAAAGAATTTCTGAAGCGTGTGCGAGGGACGGTTCTGGGCGCTCTTGATCACCAGGATTTCCCCTCGCACCTACTGGCTGAAAGCTTCAACCCGACTCGCGACCCGAGCCGCCCGCCGCTTTTTCAAGTGACCTTCATATTGCAAAAGCCTCGCAGGTTAGAGAACTCAGTTTCAGTTCATCCCGACCAAAGCCAGGTATGCATAGACCTCGGATGGGCTATGCTCGAACCCATTACCGTCCCGAGGCTTTACGCACGCGCCGAGTTGGAGCTGGAGATGCTCGAAGCGGGTGAGATGATCTTTGGGACGTTTCATTACAACTCCGATCTATTCGATGCTTCCACGATAGAGCGATTGGCCGGTCATTATCGTCTTCTGCTTGAGGCCGTAGTCCGAGACCCGCAAAGGCAGGTTGCGGACTTGCCGATTCTGCCGGATGACGAGATGGATCGCCTGCTTAGACAATGGAGTAATAGCGGTAGAGATTACTCGCACAATGCCTGCATACACGACCTGATCAAAGATCGCGCCGAGAAGGTGCCCGACAAAGCCGCGGCAGTTTATAGGGACCTGACCTGGACATACCAGGAAATAGACGAACAGGCTGAAAAGCTCGCAGACCTGTTGAGAGGACTAAAATGATGATCGATACCAAAGTGCTGATCGATAATAGACAATGCAGAATCAAGAGAACCCACCTCGACGATCCGGTTTCGTTGCCACTCGTCATCGAAGAGTCGCTAGGCCCGGACATCCTCCGCTGGTATATCGCGCAGGTCCTCGAAGACGAAGTGCTGATCGAGGCTACGGCATACGCGGGGGAGTTAAGCGACATCGGCGACGCCTCGCAACGCCGTCACCATCCGGGCAAAAGCGTTTTGCTGAACGTCATACCGACCGGCATCGGGTGCAGCATAGGCGGGTATGCGGGAGATGCTGCGCCCGTCACAAACTTGCTTGCAGCCACGGTCGATTACCTCATTACAAACCCCAACGCCGTGAATGCTTCGGATTTCATCGGGCTCGATTCGAGCAAAATAGTATACGCCGAAGGCTCCTGCATAGACCTGTTCTGCCGAGGGGCCGTCGACCTGCACATTCCCTATATGAACAGGATCGGGCTTATCATCGAGAAGACCAGCGACCGTCGATTGGACGTGATATTTAACGTGGTCAACGCGGTGAGGGCGGTACATGGAGTTGAGATAGTCGATTGCCTTATAACCGACCGCCCCATCGGGGGGCGATCTGTTGAGAACAGGTCAGGGGCCTTTGTCGGGACAGTCGATAACCCGGATGTGCTTCTCCAGTCCTGCGAGCGGTTGCTGGAAAAAGGCGCGACGGCCATCGCAATAACGAGCGACATACAGGACTTGCCGTTTAACGACTATGCCAAGCACTTTGCCGGAGAGTATCCAAATCCGACGGGCGGAGTCGAGGCCGTCATGTCCTACCTCGTGACGAGGACGTTTCAGGTCCCCGCCGCGCACGCCCCGCTCATCAACATCAAGGAGCTGGACCTTGCCAATAACATCGTCGATGCGAGAGGCGCGGGCGAATTCGCGTCTGAAAGCGGCCTGGCGTGCATACTCGTGGGCCTGGCAAAAGCTCCGCAGATCAAACCCGTACCCGACGTGAGAATCGCCGACATTATCAACCTGCACAACCTGCTCGCGATAATAACGCCGGCAAGCGCGCTCGGCGGCGTCCCGGCTATTTATGGTCAGAGGTTCAATATCCCCGTGATCGCGGTCGAAGAGAATCAGACCATATTCAACGTCACACAGAGCCGTATGAACATGAACAACGTCATCCACGCGCGCAGTTATCTGGAGGCGGCAGGCGTGATTCTGGCTTTAAAGAAAGGAATCAGCCTCGAAAGCCTTCAGAGGCCGCTCAGGACTTACAAACACTGAAAAGAGTAACAGACGGGCCAACTGAGGTAGACAGATATGACAGGTGCTTCGAACCAGAAACTGATAGGTTTGATGGTCGATCATAATCCTAACCTGCTGGTGGGAATGCTTGCGATATTGAAATCCGGTAACGCATTCGCGCCAATCGATCCGAAGCTGCCGAATGAAAGAATCAATTTCGTCATAAATGATTGCGGCATCGACGTGCTCGTAACCGAACAGAAATACCTTGAGCGCGCGGCCCAATTATCAGCAAGCAACGCCGGCCTTAAGCACATAGTCTGTGTGGACAAGTCGCATAGCGGGTCGACCGATATTGCCGGAGCCAGGCTTTACGATATCGACGACTACGCCGCGAGACAGACCGACGGCGGATCGCCCGGCAGCCCTGACGACCTTGCATACGCGATCTACACGTCAGGCTCTACGGGTACGCCGAAGGGAGTGCCCATATCACACGCGAACTTGATGCCTCTGCTGCGGTGGAGCGGTGAGTACTTTGGCCTGAGCGAGCAGACGAAGGTTTTGCAAACCCTGTCATACTGGTTCGACTTCGGCGTTTTCGAGCTCGTCACTACGCTGTTGTACGGCGGGACTATCTGTTTTCTCGACAGGGATGAATTGATTGACCCGCTGATCAGCTCGCAATTCGTCAACAGAGAAAAGATAAACACAATACATTCGACCCCCTCATTCTTCACGGAGATGGTTGCTGGCGGCGAACGTCTTGAGACGCTCGAAGTCTTGCACCTCGGGGGCGAGCAGCTAACAGCAAATACGGTCGAAGAGATATTCAAGGCCGTGGGAGATGACTGCACTCTCTACAACGGCTATGGGCCTACGGAAGCATCGATCAACTGCTCGATCTACAAAGTCGGGACAAAACCCGCGCACGATCATTCGCAGAACATCCCGATAGGAAAGCCGTCGGCCAACAACTTTCTTTACATACTCGACGAGAGAGGCAATCCGGTCCCGACCGGAGTTATAGGAGAGCTTTACGTAGGGGGCATAGGGCTGACGCAGGGTTATCTGAATCGCCCTGATTTGACTGCCGAGCGTTTTGTCCCCGACCGATTCAGCTCGCGCGCCGGCGAGCATCTCTACAGGACGGGGGACCTGACTCGATACCTGCCCGACGGCAACATAGAGTTCCTTGGGCGAATAGATCACCAGGTGAAAATCAGAGGGTTCCGCATTGAGCTAGGCGAGATCGAGGCGGCTCTTTCAGACTGCCCCGGCGTCAGGGAAGCCGTCGTTTTGGCGCTCGAAGACCAGAACGCGGGGCGGCGGCTGGCTGCTTACCTGACAATAAGCGACGGGCAAGATCTGAAGGTCGGAGATCTGAAGACCCGCTTAAAAGAGAGACTGCCCGATTACATGATCCCTTCTTTCTTTATCATCCTTGACGAGATGCCGCTCACGCCCAACGGCAAGGTAGACCGGCGCTCGCTCGCCGAGCCCGATCTTTCGCGATCTATTCTTGAAGACGCAGCCGAGGCGGCGCGCACGCCTGACGAAGAAGTGATTGCGAACGTCTGTGCGGAAGTGCTGGGGCTTGAGCGAGTAGGAAGGGAAGAGAACCTGTTCGATCTCGGCTGCCATTCCTTGCTCGCCACGAGGATCATTTCGCGACTTCGCGAGGCGTTTCAGGTAGACCTGCCGCTGCTCAGCATATTCACATCACCGACCGTGAGAGGGCTGTCAGAAAGCGTCGAAGCGAGCCGCGTTGCGGACTACCACTCGCAAGTGCCGCCCATTGAGCTCGCTCCCCGCACGGCAGATTTGCCGCTATCTTTTGCGCAGGAGCGCGTATGGTTTCTCAACGAGCTTCTGCCGGATAACATCTCTTACTACATTCCGAGAGCCGTCAGGCTTGTGGGAAATCTCTACAAGGACTTGCTCGAACAGAGCTTCACAGAGCTTGTGCGGCGACACGAAATTTTGAGGACCACATTCCCGGCAAAAAACGGGAGGCCGGTCCAGGTGATCCACGAGCCTTATCAGATTGATATACCTTTGCAGAGCATTGAAGGATTATCGAAGGGCGAGCAAGAGGAATTTATTCAGCGAATGATTGTCGAGGCGGGTCAACGCCCGTTCGACCTTGCGAACGGCCCGCTGTTGCGGCTGCTGCTTTTGAAGCTGGCCCCTCAAGAGCACGTGTTGATACTGACCGAGCATCACTTGATTCATGACGGCTGGACACAGGGAGTGCTGCTGCGCGATTTTCTGACCACCTATTCCGCCCTGCATGGCGAAGAGGTCGCGCCCCTTCCTGAGCTTGCGATACAGTACGCGGACTTCGCCTACTGGCAGCGCGGCTGGATGCAGGGCGAAGTCCTCGAATCGCTGATCTCGTATTGGAAGAAAGAGCTTTCAGGCGCTGCGCCTCTCCTGGAATTGCCGACCGACCACCCGCGCCCCGCGATACAGGGCTTTCGCGGAGGCGTAAAGTATTTCGATCTACCCACGCCGCTCGCCAGGGCGCTCCGGGCCTTGAGCCGCAAGGAGGGAGCGACACTTTTCATGACGATGCTCGCGGCTTTCAAATCACTGCTCTACCGCTACACCAATCGGCATGATTTGATCGTCGGGGCAGGCATCGCCAACCGCAGATTACCGGAGATCGAAGGGATGCTCGGCATGGTGATCAATACCGTGGTGCTGAGAACTCAACTGGCGGGCGGCCTCACGTTCAAAGAGTATCTAAAGATCGTGCGCGACGTGTGCCTCGGCGCTTATGCTCATCAGGACATTCCGTTCGAAAAACTCGTCGAAGTTTTGCAGCCCCCTCGCAGCCTGAGCTACACGCCGATATTTCAAGTGATGTTCAGCTTCCTGGATACCCCTATGCCGGAATTGCGGCTGCCCGAATTGGACCTCAGCATAATAAACGCTCACAACCGTTCGGCCAAGTTTGACCTCGACGTGCTGGCGATACCCCACGGCGAGCAGCGCATAGGGTATAGCAATGAACCCTGGGACGAAAGAATAACGATGATGTGGGAGTACAGCACGGACCTGTTCGATGAAGCTACGATAGAGCGAATGCATAGCCACTTCCAGAACATACTTGAGGAGGTGGTGGAAAACCCTGAGATCAGCCTTTCACACCTTACGCTCCTCAACGAAGCCGAAAGAAAGCAGCTCATAGCGGAATGGAACGATACCGCGATTGAGCCTTCGACTCATCGGATCATCCATGGACTCTTTGAATCGCAGGTTGAGCGCACGCCCGACGCCTTTGCGTTGATCCACGGCGAGGTTAGGTTAACCTACCGAGAGCTTAATCGAAGATCAAACCTGCTTGCGCATCACCTGCGCAGCCTGGGCGTCGGCCCCGATGTTATGGTCGGCGTCTATCTTGAGCGCTCTTGGGGAATGATCGTGGCGCTGTTAGCAATTCTCAAGGCAGGCGGCGCTTATGTGCCGCTGGACCCGGCTTATCCCAAAGAGCGATTGTCTTTCATAGTTGAGGATGCAAATGTGTCGGTGATCCTCACTCAAAAAAATCTTGCCGACCGGCTCGCGCCGCATCCTTCGCAGGTCGTCTGCCTGGATGACGAGCTGAATATCAATCTTAGCGAGGCCGATCCCGCGTGTAATGTGGCGGCTGAAAACCTCGCTTATGTCATCTACACGTCCGGGTCTACGGGCAGACCTAAAGGAGTCATGATCACTCACGGCTCGCTGACAAACTTGACCGAAAACGGGATAGAAGCATACGAGCTTTGTGACACAGACCGCGTGCTGCAATTCGCCTCGATGAGCTTCGACACAAGCGCCGAGGAGATTTTTACTTGCCTGTCGAGCGGTGGAACGCTCGTCCTGCGCACGGACGACATGCTCACATCGGCCTCGGTTTTCCTGTCCAGTTGCGAGAGCCTGGGGGTGACGGTCCTTGATCTGCCCACGGCCTACTGGCACGAGCTTGTCGAAAACTTGACATCCGAGGACCTTAATATTCCTCCTTCGTTGCGACTGGTGATACTCGGCGGAGAGCGCGCGCTGCCGGAGCACGCGGCCAAATGGTTTGACCACGTCGATCAGAGTGTAAAGCTTATCAACAGCTATGGCCCGAGCGAAGCGACCATCGTCGCGACGTTATGCGAGCTTAAGCCTACGGAGCGGACGAACGGCGTCTTGCGAGAGGTCTCTATCGGCAGACCCATTCGCAACGCCAGGGCATACGTTCTCGATGAGTTCCTCAATCCCGTGCCCGTAGGCGTTACAGGTGCTCTATACATAGGAGGTGAGGGCCTGGCTCGCGGATACTTGAAACGGCCGGACTTGACGGCGGAAAACTTCATTCCAGACCTTCTGGGCGGCGAGGCCGGAGCGCGGTTGTACAGGACCGGAGACCTGGCCCGCTATCTGCCTGATGGCAGTCTTGAATTCGTCGGTCGCGGCGACGATCAGGTGAAGCTGCGCGGCTATCGGATTCAGCTCAGTGAAATTGAGGGCGTGCTCGACGAGCACCCCGCCATTCGCCAGGCCGCTGTCTTAATGATCGAAGATAAGCCGGGCGTTAAACGGCTCGCGGCTTACGTGACACAAGACAAGCAGCACGAATTGGCCGTCGATCAACTGCGAGAATTCTTGAAAGAGAGGTTGCCCGATTACATGATCCCGTCGGCCTACACCCTGCTCGAAGAGTTCCCGTATACGCCGAACGGAAAGCTTGACCGTCGCGCACTGCCCGCGCCCGACAAATCTCGCGCCTACCTGGAACGGGGTTACGTCGCTCCGCGAACTGAGGTTGAAGAAGAGCTGAGCCAAATATGGGCCGACCTTCTTCATGTGGAGCGAGTCGGCATCGAAGAGAACTTTTTTGATGCCGGGGGACATTCGCTGCTTGCGACGCAGCTTCTATCGCGAATTCGATCAAACTTTGCCGTAGAGCTTACGCTGAGAGAATTCTTTTTGTCACCGGTTCTTAAAGACCTGGCAGAGACTATAGAGGACAGGATGCTGATCGGGGGAGACTCTGCGAAGCTCGACAGGATGTTGGACGCGCTTGAAGGCATGGACGATACCGAGGCCCAAAGCCCGATGGCGCTTGAGACGCTGCAAGGCGTCAGGATTTCTGATGACGGGCAAGAGGCGGATAATGCCTCGCATAAACGAAGCCAAAAACTATCGCGGCGAGGGAAAGCCTCATGACTTCAGCCAATCGCTCAGAGCGATTAAAGAATCTTTCGTCAGCCAAACGCGCGCTCTTGCTAAAGGCCATGCGAGAAGAGGCGGCGCGCAGTCAGGTTAATAGAGCCATCCCGCCGCGCAGCCAAAACGGCCCCGCTCCGCTGTCGTTTGCCCAACAGCGATTGTGGTTCTTCGATCAATTAGAGCCGAACAGCCCGGCTTTCAACATCCCGGCGATGATCCGTCTTTCGGGCAAGCTTAACAAAACGGCGCTTGCCACGTCGCTAGCCGAAGTTGCTCGCCGTCACGAATCTTTACGCACGACATTCAAAGCCATAGACGGACAGCCAATGCAGATAATCGCCCCGGCTCAAGCTCTGAGCGTGGTCGAGATCGACTTGACCGGGAAGCCTGAGGGTGAGCGAGAGACGCTCGTGCGCCGGTTGGCCGACGAAGAAGCGCAGCGCCCATTCGACCTGGAACGTGGGCCACTGCTGCGCGCGACTTTGCTTATTGTGGGCGAGCAAGAATTCGTCCTCCTCTTCAACATGCACCACATCATTTCAGACGGCTGGTCGATAGCCGTGCTTATACGGGAAGTCGCGGCGCTCTATGAAGCGTTTGCCGCAAACAGTCCTTCGCCGCTTGAGCCGCTGCCGATACAGTATGCCGACTACGCGATCTGGCAACGCAGGTGGTTAGAGGAAGAGGCGCTCGAAGCTCAACTGAAGTACTGGAAGGAACGCTTGAGCGGGCTGCCGCCCGAGCTGAGTGTGCCGACCGATCTCCCTCGACCAACTGTTAAAGCCTATGGCGGGGCGACCGAGCGGCTCGTGCTTTCCGGCAGCACATCGCGCGCGGCCAGAACGCTTGCTCGTGCCGAGGGCGCGACGCTGTTTATGACGCTGCTCGCCGCATTCAAAGCGTTGCTGCTTCGCTACACACAACAGGAAGACGTCTTCGTAGGCACGCTCATCGCGGGCAGGAACCGCCTTGAGCTTGAGAGCTTGATCGGCTACTTCGTCAACATGCTGGTCCTGCGCACAGACCTTTCGGGCAATCCCGGCTTCAGAGAGCTTCTGACCCGCGTGAAACAGATCGTGCTCGAAGCTTACGCGAATCAAGACCTGCCGTTTGACAAGCTCGTCGAGGAGCTTCACCCTGGGCGTGATCTGAATCGAGCGCCGTTATTTCAGATCGCCTTCGTGCTTCAGAATGCGCCGAACCAGGAGCTTGAATTACCCGGAGTCAAACTGAAGGTGTTTGAAAACGAGAAGTGGGCCGCGAAATTCGATCTGCTGATGGAGGTCGAAGAGGAAGCCGACAAGCTCGAAGTGCTGTTGAGATACAACAGCGACGTGTTTGATGCGGTGACTGTCAGGCGAATGCTCGGCCATTATCGAAACCTGCTTGAGCGGGCGCTCGCAGACCCCGAGCGACGGCTGTGGGATTTGCAGTTGATGAGCGACGAAGAGCGAGACGAGATCACAGTCGAGCGCAACCGCACGAGAGTCGAATACGAGAGTGGCGACTGCATCCACAGTCTGTTCGAAGCGCAAGCCGAGGCGACGCCCGATCAAACGGCGGTGTTTTTTGAAGGCGGGCGATTGAGCTATGGAGAGTTGAATCGCCGCGCAAACCAGTTGGCCCGCTACCTGCGCCGGTTCGGGGTCGGACCAGAAGTGCCTGTGGGCATATACGTCGAACGCTCGCCGGATATGGTAGTGGGCCTGCTCGGCATATTGAAAGCAGGCGGGGCTTACGTTCCGCTCGACCCTGCGTACCCGAAGGAAAGAATAGCTTTCATGATCGCGGATGCTCAAACGCCGGTCCTGTTGACTGAGGAGAGACTGGTTGAGAGATTGCCTGAGCAAAACGCAAAGCTAATCCGCCTGGACGGCGACCGGGAAGAGATCGAGCGAGAGGGCGCGGAGAATCTCGAAATAAAAGTGAGCCCCGAAAATCCCGCGTACTTGATATACACGTCCGGTTCGACCGGAAGGCCCAAAGGAGTCCTCGGCCTGCACAGCAACACATTGAATCGCTTCCGATGGATGTGGCAGGCGTACCCGTTTGGCCGGGACGAAGCGAGTTGTCACAAGACATCGTTAAGCTTTGTCGATTCGGTGTGGGAGATATTCGGCCCGTTACTTCAAGGCGTCGGAGTCGTGCTTGTGCACGGCGACGCGGTAAAGGACCCGGACAGGCTCGTCCGGGTTCTCGATTCTAATAAAGTGACTCGGATCGTTCTCGTCCCATCGCTGCTTCGAATATTGCTTGCTCGCTTCGGCGATCTTGGGAGCAGGCTTCCCCGCCTTAGATACTGGATCACGAGCGGCGAGGAGATCGGACTGGAGTTGCAGGAGCGCTTTGCGAAGAGCTGCCCTTCGGCATTGTTGTTGAATTTATATGGCTCGTCTGAGATCGGGGCCGATTCCACCTGTTACGAGACGAACGGCCGCGCGCACAGCCATTGCGTTCCAATCGGGCGACCGATATCAAACACTCAAATCTACTTGCTGGATAATTATCATCAGCCGGTCCCGATGGGGGTTAGAGGCCAGATATACGTCGGGGGAGCCGGGCTCGCAAGGGGCTATCACGGACGCCCGGACCTGACGGCCGAAAGATTCATCCCCGACCCGTTCAGCCGAGAGCCGGGCGCGCGGATGTACCGGACGGGTGACGTTGCTCGCTATCTCGCGAGCGGAGACATTCAATATCTAGGCCGCAGCGATCATCAGGTGAAGATCAGAGGCTTTCGCGTCGAGCTTGGCGAGATCGAGATTTTACTGCGCAAGCAGACGGGCATTAAGGACGCGCTCGTGATTGCGAGGGGTGACGGACCTGACGAGCTTCGACTCGTCGCGTACGTGGTAGCCGAAGGCGATGAACGGCCTGCGGCTGTCGAACTGATGGCCCGGCTGAGAGAGAAGGTGCCGGACTTCATGATTCCCTCGGCATTCGTCTTTCTCGACGCGTTGCCGCTCACGCCCAACGGTAAGGTCGACCGCCTGCGCCTCCCCGCGCCCGATAAGGCCGGGCACGAACGCGAAGAGCTGTATGTAGCTCCCCGCACGCAAACGGAGCGCGCGCTGGCGGATATTTGGACACGTGTTCTAGAGGTCGAGCGCGTTGGCATTCACGACAACTTTTTCGACCTCGGAGGCCATTCGCTGCTTTTCACACAGATGACGTTGCGAGCGCGCGACCTGTTTCACGTCGAGTTGTCGCTGCGTCAATTATTCCAATCGCCCACCATCGCAACCATAGCCCTGGCTGTTGAAGAGGAGCTGGCTCGTGAGAGAAAACAGTTCACCCCTGAGATCAAAAGACGGCCGCGCGGCGGAAAGAATATCGAGGCTCTGTTCGAGCGTGTGAATCGCATTTCCGATTCCGAAGCAAGAAAGCTACTTGAAGACCAGGCACCGAGCCTGATTAAGACAGCAGACAATGAACGATAATAAGAGTGAAATAGACTATCTGTCGCCCGACAAGCAAAAGCTCTTTGGGAAGCTGCTTATTGAAGAAGGCGCCGAGTTCAACTCGTTTCCGCTGTCGTATGCGCAGCAGAGATTGTGGTTCCTGGATCAACTCGTCCCCAACAGCCCCATCTACAACCTACCTGCCGCCGTCCGCCTCTCCGGCCCGCTCGATGTAACCGCTCTTCATAAATCCATCAACCAGATTGTCCATCGCCACGAGTCGCTGCGTACCAGGTTCGCCGCCCTTCAAGGCCAGCCTGTTCAAATCATCGAGCCGCACCTCAACATCAACCTCGCAACCGTTGACCTCTCACACCTTCAAGAGGACAAACAGCAAGAGGCCATCTGGGAGATGGGCGGACAGGTGGCCGATCAGCCGTTCGACCTCAGCCGACTGCCGCTCCTGCGTGGCGTGCTCATAAGGCTTGCCGAGCAGGAGCACGCCTTGATCCTGGTGATGCATCACATAGTCTCTGACGGCTGGTCGCTTGGCGTCTTGATCCGAGAGATGAAGAGGCTTTACGAGGCAAATGTTAGAGGTGAGGAGTCAGAGCTGCCGGAGCTAGAGATACAGTATGCCGACTACGCGGTGTGGCAGAGGGAGTACTTGACGGGCGAGGTGTTGGACAAGCAGATGAGGTATTGGCGGGAGCAGTTGGGAGGCTTGAAGGTAGTCGAGGTGCCGGTGGACCGAGCGAGGCCGAAGAGGCAGAGCTATCGAGGGTCTAGCGAGAGAGTGGAGATAAGCCGAGAGTTAAGCGAAAAGGTGAGGGAGGTAGCGAGGCGAGAAGGGGTGACGGTGTTCATGGTGTTGATGGCGTGCTGGAAGGTGCTGATAGGCAGGTACACAGGAGAGCGAGAGGTAGTGGTGGGGACAGACATAGCGAACAGGAATCGAGTGGAGGTGGAGGGGCTGATAGGGTTTTTCGTAAACCAGATGGTGATGAGGAGCGAGGTGAGAGGAGAGGCGAGGTTGAGGGAGGTAGTGAGGGGAGAGGGAGAGGTGGCGGTGAGCGGGTACATGAATCAGGATGTGCCGTTTGAGAGGTTGGTGGAGGAGTTGAGGCCGGGGCGTGAGAGCGGGTTGACGCCGTTTTTTCAGACCAAGTTCGTCTTTCAGGAAGGCGCTCTGGAAGAGGAAGAAGTGATCGCAGGTCTGAGAGTGAGTCGAATGGATTTAGAGACGACCGTTTCGCCATTCGACCTTTTCTTATCGATGGTCGAGCGAAACGGGTCACTCGTAGGAACGATGACCTACAGCACAGAGCTATACGACAGGGCGACTATCAAGCGTATGCTCGGCCATTATCTGGTTATCCTGGAAGCGGCAGCCGCAGACCTCGATCAGCAAATTTCGCGACTCCCGTTGATGGGACAGGCCGAACGAGAACAGCTATTGATCGAGTGGAACGATACGGCGATAGACTACCCGCTGAATCATTGCCTCCATCACCTCTTCGAAAAGCAGGTAGCGCGCACGCCCGATAAAGTGGCCGTCGTCTTTGAGCAGCAGCAATTGAGTTACCGGCAATTGAACGAAAAGGCGAATCAGCTGGCGCACTACCTTCAGGGTTTGGGAATTGGCCCGGAATCTCTTGTAGGGATTTGCGCGGAGCGCTCGCTGGAAATGGTTATCGGTTTGTTGGGGATACTGAAAGCGGGAGGCGCTTACGTGCCGCTCGACCCGGCTTATCCGAAAGAACGACTGGCGCTGATGATGGAAGATTCGCGCGCCAGCGTCGTGTTGACTCAGCACAAGCTTGCGGATGTTCTTCCGCCTCACGGTGCAAAGGTCATCTTACTTGATGCCGGGTGGGACCGAATCGCGGTCGAAAGCGTCGATAATCCTGAAAGCCTTACGCGGCCGGATAATGCCGCATACGTGATGTACACGTCAGGGTCGACGGGCAAACCCAAAGGAGTCGTCACACCGCACAGAGGGATATGCAACCGCCTGCTATGGATGCAGGATGAATACGGCTTGAACGAATCCGACGTTGTGCTTCAGAAGACCTCTTTCGCATTTGACGTATCGGTCTGGGAGTTCTTCTGGCCGCTCATCATCGGGGCGCGGCTGTTACTGGTTATGCCGGGCGGCCAGCGTGACAGCAAATACATGGTCAAGTTGATTATCGAGCAAGCAGTAACCACCATGCACGCTGTGCCGACGATGGTGAGGGCATTTCTCGACGAGGCGGGCATAGAAAACTGCAAGAGCATAAGGCGTATCATCTGTAGCGGCGAGGCGCTCACATACGATCTGCAAGAGAAGTTTTTCAAACGACTCGACGCGGAGCTTCATAATCTTTATGGTCCTACGGAAGCCTCTATCGACGTGACCTACTGGCAGTGCAATCGGGACGGCAACAGCAAGATAGTTCCAATCGGAAAGCCTATTGCCAATACTCAGATATACATACTCGACAGGAACCTTGAGCCGCTGCCCGCAGGAGTTCCGGGTGAGTTACACATTGGAGGCGTGGGACTCGCGCGGGGCTATCTTAATCGGCCCGAGCTGACGGCTGAGAAATTCATCCCGGACCCATTCAGCCGGGAGCCGGGCAGGCGCATTTACAAAACAGGCGATCTCGCTCGATTCATGGAGGACGGCAACGTCGAGTTTCTCGGCAGGATAGACCATCAAGTTAAGATTCGCGGGTACAGAATCGAGCTTGGTGAAATCGAGTCTGCGCTCGGCCAGCACCCGACGGTGCAAGAAGCGGCTGTGATCGTGCGCGAGGATGTGGCGACAGATAAGCGTTTGGTTGCTTACGTCGTCGCCAGGGAGGGAAGCGAGCCTACGCGTGGCGCGCTCCGCGAGTACCTCAAGCAGAAGATGCCGGATTATATGGTGCCCGCGGCTTTCGTGTTCCTGCCGTCGCTTCCAATGACTGCGAGCGGGAAACTGGACCGCAAAGCGCTGCCCGCTCCTGACCTGATGCAAGCTGGTCTAGATAATCCATACGCGGCCCCGCGAACGCTGGCGGAAGATATGTTGGCGTCCATCTGGGCGCAAGTTTTGAACGTAGAGAGCGTGGGCATTCACGACAATTTTTTTGAGCTTGGAGGCCACTCGCTACTTGCCACTCAGGTAATGAGCCGGATAGGAAAAACTTTCCAGATAGAGATTCCGCTCACACAAATATTCCAGAACCCGACAGTGGCGAGTCTGGCTGAAAGTATAGAACAGGCCACGAGGCAAGAGACTCAACAGATTCCCGCGATGAAACGCGCATCGAGGGAAAAGCCGCTTCCGCTGTCGTACGCGCAGCAGAGATTGTGGTTCCTGGACCAGCTCGTTCCCAACAGCCCCATCTACAACCTACCTGCCGCCGTCCGCCTCTCCGGCCCGCTCGATGTAACCGCTCTTCATAAATCCATCAACCAGATTGTCCATCGCCACGAGTCGCTGCGTACCAGGTTCGCCGCCCTTCAAGGCCAGCCTGTTCAAATCATCGAGCCGCACCTCAACATCAACCTCGCAACCGTTGACCTCTCACACCTTCAAGAGGACAAACAGCAAGAGGCCATCTGGGAGATGGGCGGACAGGTGGCCGATCAGCCGTTCGACCTCAGCCGACTGCCGCTCCTGCGTGGCGTGCTCATAAGGCTTGCCGAGCAGGAGCACGCCTTGATCCTGGTGATGCATCACATAGTCTCTGACGGCTGGTCGCTTGGCGTCTTGATCCGAGAGATGAAGAGGCTTTACGAGGCAAATGTTAGAGGTGAGGAGTCAGAGCTGCCGGAGCTAGAGATACAGTATGCCGACTACGCGGTGTGGCAGAGGGAGTACTTGACGGGCGAGGTGTTGGACAAGCAGATGAGGTATTGGCGGGAGCAGTTGGGAGGCTTGAAGGTAGTCGAGGTGCCGGTGGACCGAGCGAGGCCGAAGAGGCAGAGCTATCGAGGGTCTAGCGAGAGAGTGGAGATAAGCCGAGAGTTAAGCGAAAAGGTGAGGGAGGTAGCGAGGCGAGAAGGGGTGACGGTGTTCATGGTGTTGATGGCGTGCTGGAAGGTGCTGATAGGCAGGTACACAGGAGAGCGAGAGGTAGTGGTGGGGACAGACATAGCGAACAGGAATCGAGTGGAGGTGGAGGGGCTGATAGGGTTTTTCGTAAACCAGATGGTGATGAGGAGCGAGGTGAGAGGAGAGGCGAGGTTGAGGGAGGTAGTGAGGGGAGAGGGAGAGGTGGCGGTGAGCGGGTACATGAATCAGGATGTGCCGTTTGAGAGGTTGGTGGAGGAGTTGAGGCCGGGGCGTGAGAGCGGGTTGACGCCGCTGTTTCAGACCAAGTTCATATTTCAGACGATGCCTTCTGATGAGATGGTTGGAGGGCTGAGGCTTGGGCGTATCGATATAAAACCGACAACATCGCCTTTCGACCTTGTGCTAAGCATACTTGAGCGGGACGGAGAGCTGAAAGCGACTATGGTCTACAGCACAGAGCTGTACGACAGATCGACTATCAAGCGTATGCTCGGCCACTATCTCAACCTGCTTCAACAAGCCGTGGATGATATTGATCAACCCGTCTCAACACTGCGGCTGTTGACCGATGATGAAACAGGCAGCCTTGGGCCTATGGATTTTCCGGATGCCGAGATTGGGCAGAAAGATTTTGAGAACCTTATCCTCGAACTCGGTCTCAGCGTTGATGGCAGTGCGACCTGATTGATTCTCAGAAAGGGTGAATGATATGAGCGCCAACGGGAAGGTTTATCTGAAACAGAATGTGCTGGCAGAGCCTTTGTTCAATCAATGGTATGCCTGGTCGTACTTAATAGCGCCACAGACGGCTGCTATGTACGTTGCCAACTGGCACCTGAAAGTTATGAAGTCGTTCATATCCGCCCCGCAAGTCCACGTCGCCGCCCTAAAGAACCCGGCCATGATCGGCGGGCCGTTTATGAACTATGAGCCGAGCCGGGTCGACGAGGTCAAAGCCCTTTATGATAAGACTGTGACAGAGCAGGCCGATATGATCGAGCTTGCAGAAGCCATCAAGACGCTCGACGAAATGCTGAGCGCCGAAGCTGTTGGATTTACTCTAGAGCCGGTCTATCAGAAGATGCCCGACGTTTTGAAAGGTTATGTAGAGCTGGTTTATGACCTGAATAATCACCCTTCGATCAGGTTTATCGAGGGGCTTCTGTATAAGAGCAAGTATTACAAGCCTTCGTCGCAGAGCATTGCCCTGTCCTTGATCTACAGGGATGACCGGTCGTTCGCCTTCAGCACTCCCAGGCTGAGCGATGGCGGGTATTTGCATGTCAATGTCCCGCTAGCATCCGAAGCCATCGATGAGTTGTTTAAGATGAAGCGCGTAGCTCAACACACTGAATACATCAAGGATACTCTGGGCATCGAAAGCGATGACGACGGGTTGTTGAATTCGTTTTTTCAAGAGACGGCGCCCGACCCTCGCCCCGCCTATATGGGAGATGAGGTGAGGATTCGATATTTCGGCCACGCATGCATATTGATCGAATCGAACCAGTGCAGCATCCTTTGCGACCCGGTAATCAGCTACGAGTGCAAGGGCGGAATCGCACGCTATACGTTTGCCGACCTGCCCGAAAAGATCGATTACGCGCTTATCACACACAATCACCAGGACCACTCTATGTTCGAGACGCTGCTTCAGCTCAGGCACAAGATCAAAAACGTGATCGTTCCCAAAAGCAATGGCGGGAATCTGGCCGACCCATCACTCAAGCAGGTGTTGCTGAACGCCGGTTTCACAAAGACGAGGGAGATAGACGAGATGGAGACGCTTGAGATCGAAGGCGGCTCTATCACGGGCTTGCCTTTCCTCGGAGAGCACGCGGACCTCGATATCAGGACAAAGACGGCATGGCTGATAAACGCAAAGGGCAATCTCATACTCTGCGCCGCCGATTCGAATAACATCTCGCCGGAGCTCTACGGCCACATTGCCGCGCTGTGCGGCGAGATCGATCTGCTGTTTCTGGGGATGGAATGCGACGGGGCGCCTATGACCTGGCTTTATGGGCCGTTACTGACCAGGCCGCTTGCAAGAAAGATGGATCAAACCAGACGGTTCAGCGGTTCGGATCACCTGAAAGGCATGGATATAGTGAGACGGCTGAACCCTAAACAGGTTTATGTTTATGCAATGGGCCAGGAACCCTGGTTGACGTACCTCACCTCGATTCAATACACCGAAGAGTCCCGTCCAATAGTAGAGTCGAACAAACTGGTTGAAGAATGCAGAAACAACGGAATCCCATCGGAAAGGCTGTACGGCAAGAAAGAGATTTTCTTGAGCTAGACCCGATAGCGGTTCTACTTGCCGGGCGATAAGCCGTCTGTTCTACATCCTGACGTCACAACCACAGCCCGAAATCAAACAATCAGAATGAGCATTAAGGATATCGAGAACATATATCCGCTCTCGCCGTTGCAGGAGTCCCTACTCTTCGGCTCGCACCCGGTCGAGGCTTGTCGGCAACTGACCTGCACTCTGGTGGGAAATCTCGACACCGGGCTGTTTGCTCGTGCCCTCCGGCGCGTTGTAGACGACAACCCCGTGCTTCGTACTTCGTTCGCGTGGAAGCGAGTCGATAAACCGCTTCAGCTCGTTCACAAACATTTCGAGCTACCGCTCAAGCAAGTCGACCTGCGCGGGCTGTCTCCGGATCGACAGGAAGATCAGTTGCAGCAGTATCGGCGCGCCGAAGGGTTCGATCCTTCAAACGCGCCGCTCTTCAATTTGACGCTTTGCCGATTGGATGAAGATCGTTACAGGCTCATCTGGAGCTATCACGAATTGATACTCGACCGCACGAGCCTCCTGTTGATACTGGAAGAACTCTTCTACGTCTATGACGCGCTCGGCGCAGGCAAGCAACTGAGCGCAGAGCCGCGTCGCCAATTTAAAGATTACGTTGCGTGGCTGAGGCAGCAGGATTCTGCGGAATCGGAGGCGTTCTGGCAACGAGAGCTTCAAGGAGTAGTCGCGCCCACGCGGTTGCCGATGCAACAGACTTCGGGCGGTGGAGATGATTTCGCCGAGCACGTAGTAAAAATTTCGCAAACAACTGCGACGGACTTAAGGCAGTTGACGCGCGAGCATGACGTGAGCCAGAGCACAATATTGAGCGCTGCCTGGGCTCTGCTATTGAGTCGCTACACTGATGAAAGAGATATCATTATCGGCATCGCCGTCTCGAATCGTCCGGCAGAATTATCCGGCTCGGATCGCATTGCAGGCCAGCTCACCAACGTAGCCCCCGCGCGAATTCAGATACCGTCGACGGGTTCTCTCGTCGCATTGCTGGATTGCATAAAGGACAAGCAGACGCAACTGCATGAGCATGGATTCTTATCGCCGCAGCAGGTGCAGAGCTATAGTAATGCGTCCATCGAGGGAGAGCTATTTGAAAGCTTGCTGGTCTTTGACGACCTCGCGCCGAATCTCTTTGCATCAAACAGGGCGCGAACGCCGGAAGTAAAGGATATTGAATTTCACGAGCATTCCGGGCTGCCTATTACCGTGATTGCGGCACTCGGCGCTGAGTTAAGCATCAAGATTTCCTACGATTCGCGCCGCTTCGACTCGGACTTTATCGAGCGAATGGCGGGGCATTACGTGACGCTGCTCGATGCAATCGCTACAAACCCCGCTCAACCTATATCAGACTTGTCTCTGCTTTCGATTGACGAACGCCATCTGCTGCTCGAAGAGTTCAACCGCACCTCTCGCCCTTTCCCTTCCGACCTGCCCATTCACGAGTTGTTCCAGCAACAGGCCCGGCTCAATCCAGATGCCGTTGCGGTCGCGAGCCGCGAGGGCAGATTGAGCTACGACGAGTTGAACCGGCGGGCAAACCAGTTGGGCCACTACTTGAGGAAGCAAGGCGTAGGGCGAGGAGTAGTCGTAGGGATATTAATGGGGCGAGGAATAGAACAGATAATCAGCGTGCTGGGGGTGATGAAAGCAGGAGGAGCGTATGTGCCGTTGGACGGAAGCTACCCGATGAGCAGGCTGGCATATATGTTAGAGGATGCCGAGGTGAGCGTGCTGATAACGACGGGGGAGATGGAAGAGCGAATGCCAGCGTATTGGGGGCGAGTGGTGAGGGTGGAAGAGGAGAGCGAAGAGATAGGAGGAGAGAGGGAAGAAGAAGTAGAGAGCGGAGTGGGAGGAAGGGACCTGGCGTATGTGATCTACACATCGGGGTCAACGGGAATGCCGAAGGGAGTGATGGTCGAGCACAGCGGCCTTGTCAATCTGGCCGAAGCCCAGATATCGACTTTCGGGATGAGCCGGGGTGATCAAGTTCTACAATTCGCCTCTTTCAGTTTCGACGCTTCTATTTTCGAGATCATTATGGCGTTGCGTGCCGGAGCGACGTTACATGTGGCCTCACAGGAAAAGCTGCTGCCGGGTCCCGAGCTACTCCGGCTTCTGAAAGAGAATGCGATAACCAACATCACGATACCGCCATCCGTGCTTGCGATGCTGCCCGAAGAAGAGCTTCTGGATTTGAAGACGGTCAATGTCGCAGGCGAAGCATGCCCGGCAGACCTGGTTTCGCGATGGGGCAAGGGGCGCCGGTTCTTTAACTTATACGGGCCGACGGAGGCGACCGTCTGGGCTACCGCAGCCCGATGTCTGGACGGAGGCAGTAAACCTACGATCGGTCGGGCTATACCTAATGCAAAGACATATCTGCTTGATTCTCAAATGCGGCCCGTGCCGGTGGGCCTGCCCGGTGAGTTGCACATTGGCGGGGCTGGAGTTGCTAGGGGTTACTTTCATCGGCCTGAGTTGACCGCAGAAAGATTCGTGCCCGACCCTTTCAGCTCTGAACCCGGATCGCGTCTTTATAAAACGGGCGATCTCGCTCGGTATCTGCCCAGCGGAGATATCGATTTCCTGGGCCGTGTCGATCATCAGGTAAAGATGCGAGGCTTTCGCATCGAGCCGGGCGAAGTCGAAGCCGTCCTCAGCCAGCACATTGATGTGGGCGAAGCCATTGTAATCATCAAAGAAGGCGCCGGAGGAGAAAAGCGCCTGATTGCGTATGTGACTTCCCGCCCGGATCATCCGCCGGACATTAAAGAGATGACCGGCCTCCTGAAAGAGCGGTTGCCTGACTATATGATTCCTTCCGACATAGTCATACTCGATGCGTTTCCGCTGACTCCGAACGGCAAGCTGGACCGCAAGGCATTGCCGGAACCGTCGAGGCTGCGACCTGAGCTTGATGAGTTGTTTGTTCCCCCACAAACCGAGCTGGAACAGACCATCGCTTCAATCTGGCAAGAGGTTCTTTCACTGGAGCGTGTGGGGACGCAAGAAAACTTCTTCGACCTCGGCGGTCATTCGCTCTTGATGGTTCAGGTTCAAAGCAAGCTACAGATACTACTGAACCGCGATATTGCCATTATCGATCTATTCGGAAACCCGACTATAAAACTGCTCGCAAAATACTTCGCCGAACAGGAAGATCATCAGCCCACACCTGAAAAAGAGAACGACCTGCCCGACAAGTTGAGCGCGGGCAAGGATCGTTTGAAACAGATGCTCAGACAAAGGCAGGCAGAAGTCATATGAATGGCGGGTCAAAAGTTCCTGATATGTCCAATCAAAGGACAGGGCTTGAGGTCGCAATAATCGGACTTGAGGGTCGGTTCCCTGGCGCCGGAAACATCGATGAATTCTGGCGAAACCTCCGCGACGGAGTTGAGTCGATCAGGTCGTTTACCGACGACGAGTTGATTTCCTCCGGAGTAGAACCGGCGTTGCTGAAGCACCCGAACTATGTGAAGGCGGGAGCGGTCATCGAAGACGCAGAGATGTTCGACGCGTCATTCTTCGGCTATAGCCCGCGAGAAGCCGAGATGATGGACCCGCAGCAGCGGCTATTTTTAGAGAGCGCATGGCAAGCATTAGAAAAGGCCGGGTACATTCCCGATTCTTACCCTGGCCGCATCGGCGTTTATGCCGGGGTCGGCATCAACAGGTATTTGCTTTCAAGTCTTCAACCGAATTCGGGCCTTATCGAGTCGGTAGGCAATTATCAAACAATTCTTGGAAACGACAAAGATTATCTAGCCACCCGCGTGTCATATAAGCTGAACCTGAGAGGGCCGAGCCTTGTAATTCAAACCGCCTGCTCGACATCGCTCGTCGCGGTCCACCTCGCTTGCCAGGGCTTGCTCACAGGCGAGTGCGATATGGCTCTGGCAGGAGGCGTCTCAATCGCCGTCCCGCAGAAAACGGGATATTTATATCAGGAGGGAGGCATTAATTCGCCCGATGGACATTGCCGAGCTTTCGACGCACAGGCACAGGGGACGGTGGCAGGCAGCGGCGTAGGCATTGTCGTGCTAAAGAGATTAGAAGACGCGCTCACAGATGGCGACAGCATTGATGCGGTAATCAAAGGATCGGCTATTAATAATGATGGCTCTCTTAAGGTTGGTTATACGGCCCCTGGAATCGACGGCCAGGCGGATGTAATACGAGCGGCCCACCTGCGCGCCGAAATCGATCCGGAAACCATTACATACATCGAAGCGCACGGCACAGGCACACCTCTTGGCGACCCTATCGAGGTCGCCGCCCTAACAAGAGTATTTAGCGTCTCAACTGATCGTAAACAATTCTGCGCCATCGGCTCGGTCAAGTCTAACCTCGGCCATCTCGACACCGCTGCGGGAGTTGCGGGTTTAATAAAGACAGTGCTTGCGCTCAAGCACAAACAGATACCGCCCAGCCTTCACTTCCATCAGCCTAACCCCAAGATAGATTTCTCGAACTCTCCTTTCTACGTCAATACTGAGCTGAGTGACTGGGGAGACGAGCGGGGCATCAGGAGAGCAGGTGTAAGCTCGTTCGGCATAGGCGGGACAAACGCACACGTAGTGTTGGAGGAGGCCGCAGAGCAAGAGGAGACGGGAGAGTCTAGGAGATGGCAAGTACTTGTAATGAGCGCGAAGACTGAAAGAGGTCTTGAAGAGGCTACCGACCGACTGGCTGAGTACTTGAAGGAGGAGAGCGAAGAGAAGTTGGCAGACGTAGCCTACACGCTGCAAGTCGGGAGAAAAGGGTTCGGCCATAGGCGAGTGGTAGTGAGTGAGAGCGGAGAGGAAGCTATCAGGAGGTTAGAGCAGAGAGAGGCAGGGAGTGTATACACGCGAGGATACGAAGGTGGCGACAGGCAGATCGCTTTCATGTTCCCCGGACAGGGTTCTCAATACTTGAACATGGGCGAAGGGCTGTATGGCAGCGAGCGTGTATATCGAGAGGTGATCGAGGAGTGCTCGGATATTCTCGAACCGGCGCTCGGCCTCCGCATATCTGACGTGCTCTATCAGTCCGGCTCGCACATACAGCAATTCAGGTCGGAACTCGATCAGACGTGGCTCACGCAGCCCGCACTGTTTGTCATTGAGTACGCGGTGGCAAAAACTTTGATGGCCTGGGGCATCAGGCCCAGCGTCATGATAGGTCACAGCATAGGAGAATTCGTTGCGGCATGTTTATCGGGCGTGATGAGCCTGGAAGATTGTTTGAAGATGGTTGCAGCGCGCGGGCGGCTCATTCAACAACTACCGCCCGGAGCTATGCTGAGCGTCGCGGCCAGCGAGCAGGAAGCAAAAGAATGGATCGGCGCGGATGTGTTTCTAGCAGCAGTGAACGCCGACCGCCTCTGTGTGCTTTCGGGTGAGACGGACGCGATTACCGCGTTAGAAAGCAAGTTGTCTGAGATGCAGATACAAAACAGGCGGCTTCAAACTTCTCACGCATTCCATTCGCCGATGACAGAACCCGCCGCCGAAAGATTCGCGGACAAAATGTCAGGCGTCAAACTCAACCCCCCCGCCATTCCTTACGCCTCGAATGTGACAGGGACGTGGATAAAGCCTGAGGAAGCAACCGACCCGGCTTACTGGGCCAAACAACTCAGCCAGACCGTCAGGTTTGCCGACGGACTGCGCGAAGTACTTAAGCAAAAAGACGTAGTTTTGCTAGAGGTGGGGCCGGGACAATCGCTCGCTACTATCGCGAGGCAACAGGCGGGAAGAGGGAGCGGCCAAATAATTCTCTCTTCGATGAAGCGGCCTAAAGACGCTCATCAAGATGAAGAACAACTTGCAAAAACGCTCGGCCAGCTCTGGGTTTCGGGGGTCAGCGTAGACTGGAAGGCTTATCACGCAGACGAGCGCCGCCGCCGTCTGCCCCTGCCGACTTACCCGTTCGACAGACAGCGTCTCTGGATCGAACCGCCCAATAAACAAAAGTTAGTTGAAGAGAAGAGGCACTGGTTTTACGCTCCGCGTAGGAAAGACACAATCGCCCCCGAGCTTCGACCCGGAGAACTGGCCGATAGCCAGTCCGTATGGCTGATTTTCATGGACGAATTCGGAGTCGGGTCGGGGCTGGCGAAACGTCTTGAAGAGTTGAAACAGCAGGTTGTGACGGTAAGTCCCGCTGCCGCGTATGAGAAGACAGGCGAATGCTCGTATACAATCGATCCGGGGAGCGCGGATCATTATCGGGCGGTGGTCGAGGCGCTCGCCGAAGCGAATCTGTTGCCTCAAAAAATAATTCAGCTCTGGGGCGTCGCGCCGGATCAGCCTGCGCCGTCGGACTATCAGCGCTACAACCGCGCCCATCAGATGGGTCTTAATAGTCTGGTATTTCTGACGCGTGCGCTTGCCGAGCAAGCGCGGTCGGGCGCGATAAATTTGCTCGTCGTCTCTAACGACCTTTTCGATCTCTTTACTGCGCTATCGGCATCTTCTGAAATCATCATCTCGACTGACGACCTGTCTGCGGAAATAGAACGCGCGGCCCGGCAAACGACATCTGACATTGCAGATCACTCGCGGTCGAATTTGCCGAGCGATTTCATAGCACCGCAAACCGAAGCGCAACGTCGCATTGCTGAAATCTGGCAAAAGCTGCTCGGCGTTGAACAGGTCGGCGCGCGGGACAATTTCTTTGAGCTGGGCGGCCATTCCCTGCTCGCGGTGCAACTCATCTCTACCGTTCGCGAAGCATTTCAGATCGATCTGCCGTTGAGGAATCTATTCGAAGCGCCGACAGTCGCAGATATGGCAAGCGCCGTCGAACAGGCTGAGAAACAGCAATTGAAGCGCGAAGACGAGATGATACAACTCCCCGTCATCGAGCCGTCGCCCGAAGAACGCCACGAGCCATTCCCTCTGACCGACATACAACATGCCTACTGGATGGGGCGCACAGAATTTTTCCAACTCGGCAATGCGGGCACACACGCTTACCTGGAATTCGAGAGCGACAACCTTGATTTAGAGAGGTGCAACCTCGCGATTCGACGGCTGGTAGACCGACACGACATGATGCGCGCCGTCGTGCTGCCCGATGGGCGTCAACGGATTCTTGAGCGAGTGCCGCCGTATCGTATCGAGGTGCTCGACTTGAGCCAGGAAAGCCCGGAGTCGGCGCAGGCTCAATTGGCGACGCTCCGCGAGCAGTTGTTCGACCGTGTTTTGAAGGCCGATCAATGGCCTTTATTCGACATCCGGGCCTCGCTTTTAAGAGGCGGCCACGTGCGACTGCACATCACCGTGGATTACCTGATCGCCGACGCATTAAGCTTTGAGACTCTTGCGCGAGAGTGGGTCCGATTCTACGAAGATACGGACACAGCCATAGCGCCTCTTGAAGTAACCTTCAGAGACTACTTGTTGGCGACTGCCGCGCTTCAGGATTCGGAACTCTACAAGCGGTCACGGCAATACTGGATGGAGCGGTTGGAATCATTGCCTCTGCCGCCGCAGTTGCCGCTCGCTCAAAATGGCTCGCAGGTACAAGCTCCGCTACTCGTTCGCCGGGGCGGCAGACTGGCTAGCGAATCCTGGCAGCGGCTAAAGAGCCGTGCCGCGCAAGCGGGTGTGACCCCGTCAGGCATATTGTGCGCTGCTTTCGCAGAGGTACTTTCGCTCTGGAGCGAGAGCCCGCGATTGACGATGAATCTCACTCTGTTCAATCGCCTGCCTCTTCATCCACAGGTCAACAAGATAGTCGGAGATTTTACCTCTACGATACTTCTTGCGGTCGACGGGTCAAGCGGCGAGAGTTTCGAGACGAGGGCAAGGCGCTTGCAAGAGCAATTCTGGGAAGACCTCGATCACCGGTTCATCAGCGGCGTGAGCGTCCTTAGAGAAATGACCCGCGCCCGCCGCGAGTCCGCGATGATATCCATGCCCGTTGTATTCACCAGTCTTCTGGCAATCGATTTCCAGGACGATCAAGGTTCGTCAATGAACTGGCCGGGCCAGGTCGTACACGTCGCCAGCCAGGCCCCGCAGATTCTAATAGACCATCAGGTCGCAGAGCGTGACGGGGAACTCTTTTTCGATTGGGACGCGTTGGACGAGGCATTCCCCGATGGGCTCTTGCAGAACATGTTTGACGAATACTCTCGCCTCCTCCAGCGGCTTGCCGACGACGAGCATACATGGCAGCAAACGGCTTTGAACTTGATACCCGAAGCCCAGCTTCAACAGAGAGTAGAAATCAATGCGACCGCGACTGAGGTGCCCGATGGCCTGCTTCACGAGATGTTTGAAACTCAGGCGCGCAAACGACCGGACCAGCCCGCTGTCATCTTCGACGACGCTGTTCTCACTTACGATGAACTCTCCGCGCGCGCAAACAGGTTGGGGAGGCGATTAAGGCGGATGGGGGCGCGGCCCAACACGCTCGTAGCCGTAGTGATGGAGAAAGGCGTCGAGCAAGTGATAGGGGTGCTGGGCATCCTTGCTTCCGGCGCGGCCTACCTGCCCATCGATCCTGCCCTACCCGGCGAACGAGTTCGCTTCCTGCTAAAACAGGGTGAGGTCGAGTTTGCCATAACGCAAAGCTGGATCGACCCGCAGATTGAATGGCCGGAAGAGATTGGTCGCCTCTCGATAGACATCGAGCACCTGGAAGACGAGGACCGAGACGCTCTTGAGCCGGTGCAAGGGCAAGAGGACCTCGCCTACGTGATTTTCACTTCAGGGTCTACGGGAGTTCCGAAGGGCGTAATGATAGATCACAGGGGAGCGGTAAACACTGTGGTCGATATAAACAGTCGATTCGGCGTAGGGTCGCAAGACCGTGTTCTCGCGCTCGCGTCCTTGAGCTTTGATCTTTCGGTCTATGACATCTTCGGCGTGCTTGCCGCAGGCGGCACCATCGTCATGCCCGACACGAAAGCGCTGCGCGACCCGGCTCAGTGGGCGGAGCTGGTAGAGCGAGAGCGGGTAACGGTTTGGGATTCCGTGCCTGCGTTGATGGAGATGCTTGTAGGGTATTTAGAGACTCAGCCTCGTTTACTGCTGGACAGTTTGCGATTGGTAATGATGAGCGGGGATTGGATACCTGTGAGCCTGCCCGACCGCATCAAGCGCCGCTTGAAGGGCGCGCAAGTCATCAGCCTTGGCGGGGCCACCGAGGCTTCAATCTGGTCGATACTTTATCCTATCGAGGAAGTAAGAGCGGATTCGAAGAGCATCCCCTACGGTCGCCCGATGATGAATCAAGGGTTCTTAGTATTGAATGACAAAATGGAGGACTGCCCCGTCTGGGTTCCGGGCCAGCTTTACATATCGGGAATCGGAGTAGCCAAAGGATACTGGCGAGATGAGGAGAGGACGCGCGCCAGCTTCCTCCTGCACCCTCGCACGGGAGAGCGATTGTATCGAACCGGCGATATGGGCAGGTATATGCCGGACGGTAATATCGAATTTCTTGGGCGAGCCGATTTCCAGATCAAGATACGCGGTTATAGAGTCGAGCTGGGTGAGGTCGAGGCGGCATTAAACCAGCACGAGGCCGTCCGCGAAGCCATTGTAGTGGCGCGCGAAGAGACTCCCGGCGATAAACGGCTGGTCGCATACGTGGTCCACGATTCTGATTACACGAACGGAGATCGAGCCGGATATTCAAGCGAGCTTGAGTCCGAACAGACATCGCAATGGCAATCTGTCTTTGACGAAACATACGGAGCGACGATTGCCGATCAAGACCCGACGTTTAATACAAGCGGCTGGATAGACAGCTACACCGGGGACCCGATCCCCGCTCTAGAGATGAGGGAATGGGTTGATAGCACCGTCAATCGAATTCGCTCTCTCCGCCCGCGCTCGGTCCTTGAGGTCGGCTGCGGAATCGGACTGCTCCTTTTTAGACTCATACCCGATTGCGAGCGTTACCTGGCGACGGACATATCCGAAGAGGCGCTGCGCAAGATACGCGCTAACATTCCGCAGCAGCATTCAAAGAAGCTGGAGCTTATTCAACGGGCCGGGGATAATTTCGATGATCTGGATTCAAATTCATTCGACACGGTTATAATCAATTCCGTCGTTCAGTATTTTCCGAGTGTGAATTATCTGCTGCGCGTCCTCGAAGGGGCGATAAAGGTGACCCGGCCGGGAGGTACAATCTTTGTCGGAGACGTGCGCAGCCTTCCTCTACTCAAGGTCTTCCATTCGTCGGTTCAATTCCAACGATCCGATCTTTCGACGACCACCGCCGAGTTGATCCAGCGAATCGATAAGGAGATGAGCGAGGAGAGGGAACTGGCCGTGGACCCTTCGCTGTTTTCCGCTTTCGATAAGCTTGGCCGGGTTGAGATACATCTCAGGCGCGGCATCCATCACAACGAACTCACGCGATTCCGCTACGATGTGATCATAAGGGTTGGGGAGCAAGGCGATCCGGCTGAGGAGATTGAACGGCTCGACTGGAAAGAGCAGGGCTTGACGCTCGCTTCGCTGGAACAGATGCTCAAGACGCGCGACTCGCGACCGCTCGCGTTTGCGCGCGTGCCCAATTCCCGGTTGCTGAAAGATGTCCGCCTGGTCGAGCTGCTTGAGCGCGCCGATGCGCCAGAGCTGGTGAGCGACCTGGCGGTTCTGCTCGAAGACGACACCGCGCGCGGCGTCGATCCCGAACAGATTTGGTCGCTCGGCGAAAAGCTAGGTTGTTCGGCGCACATATTGTGGTCGGACTCAAAAGACCATACCTGTTTCGACGTGGTCTTCAATAATCAAAATGCACAGCAGGCGGGAGAGCATCGTCAAACGATATCGCTTGCAAAGCCGGAAGAGGTTCGCCCCTGGTATGAGTACGCCAATAACCCGCTGCAAGCTGCGCGCGCGCGCAAGATAGTCCCGGAGTTGAAAAAGCACTTCTTTCCAGCACATTGGGATCCTAAGCTTAGAATTCCACGTGGACAAGTTGTCG